>Ga0315281_10013043_pt1 | contig 11273 bp, 7 predicted proteins | sample YL17G07_0_MG_FD_204540 | JGI IMG/M metagenome (GOLD analysis project Ga0315281, IMG submission 204540) | Sediment microbial communities from Yellowstone Lake, YNP, Wyoming, USA - YL17G07_0 | ecosystem: Environmental > Aquatic > Freshwater > Lake > Sediment | place: USA: Wyoming | collected... | reverse complement strand
GTTCCTAGACGACTGTCCAATTCTGACAGAATCAGCTAGAAACTTCGCCAAAAAGATTGTCAAGGAAGGTCTGGAGCCAAGACCAATAACCAGAGACCTTGAATGGGGTATTCCGGCTGGCCAGATATTCAAAGGTGCTGAACGAAAGGTTCTCTATGTTTGGGCAGAGAACATTCTGGGCTACCTGAGCGCTACCAAAGAACTGACTGAACGAAATAGAAAGCCAGACGAATGGAAAAAGCTGTGGCAAAACAAGAGAACAAAGACTGTATTCTGCATCGGCAAAGACAACACGATCTTCCACGCTATTATTTTTCCAGCTCTGCTGTTGGCAACGCGCGAACCTTACGTGTTACCATATGCGATAACGGTCACAGAATTCATCACTTTTCATGGACAGCCCTTCTCTAAGTCAAAAGGCATCGGCGTCGGAGCTGAAGAAGCATTAAAAGTGGCTCCTGCAGACTATTGGCGTTACTTCCTTATCATAGAGAGGCCAGAGACAAAGGACCTGAGCTTCACGTGGGAAAAATTCTTGGAAAGAGTCAATAATGACCTGAACAACGTGCTAGGGAACTTCGTCCACAGAACATTAACATTCATTTACAAAGAGTTTGACAAGAAAGTCCCTCCGCAAGGACAACTGAAAAGCGAAGACAGACAACTCCTGCGCCTAATCAAGACGACCGCAAGAAGACAATCTAAACTGATCGAGAATTTCAGGTTCAAGGACTCTTTGGACGCAGTGCTTTCATTGGCCAAAGCTGGAAACACGTACCTGTCATCCCGAGAGCCTTGGCACTTGATCAAAAGAGACAGAGACGCTGCTAGCGCTACGTTAAACGTCGCGGTCCAAGTTGTAAATGCCCTAGCCATCATGATCCAACCTTACATGCCGCTAGCTGCCAGAAGCATTCGAAAGATGCTCAATTTGCCAGAAGTAATTGAAGAGGGGGAATTTGGCAGAATTGGTAATTCGCCCTTGCCAGCTGGTCATTCTATCTTGGAGCCCAAAGCTTTGTTCAAAAAGCTAGACAAGAAGGAAGCCCTAGGTGCCCACACTTAACCTGCTATGACCGTGTTTGAAGAAAAAGCACCAAAGCGATGTGACTTCGACCGCAACTTTCTTGGGTGCAAATGATAAAGGTTAAAGACACGCCCGTGAGAGTTGTCTGCTGATAGGGCGATTTGACCAGTGACAGAGAAGTTGTGGAGGATCATATTCTCTAGAATGATGTGCACACTCGTGCTCGTTGGCATCTTGGCAATGCCATTCAACGCTCAAGTATTCGGAGCAGAGGATAATGCAGTAAGCGTGAGAAATACATTTGGAACTGGTCAAAACATTACGGTTCGTTCGTTCTATTCAGCTGCAACTAATGGAATCGTTGAGGTCACTTCAGTGGAAACTGGAAGGGGGAATAACGAAACGTGGAGACCGTACTACTACTTCTTCCATGATGAAAACATGTCGGTCAAAGTAACTGCCACAAACAATGCTGCAAACCCGAAGACAGCAACGATTCATGTTGGCCTCATCGACGACATAAATCAGACTTTCGGGACACGCAACCAGAACTTCACCTTCTCTGCAGGTGAAACAAGAAGCATTTACTTCCTAATCTATATTCCAAAATGGGCACTTTCGGGAAGCGGATGTCGCGCTACTTCAACCGCCAAAAGCTTGCCAGAGGGCAGCTATTGTTCAGAGAAAACGGACAACTTTCAGCTTCTCTCAATCGAGCCAATTCATGACCTTGCCCTAGTTGGTCTTTCATTCTCTGCCCCAGAAGCGTACGTGGGATGGAAAGTTAACATAACTCTTACTATTGAAAACAAAGGAAATGTAAGCGAGACGTCCACGGTTGAATGTAAATACGAATTAGAGGGCGTCGACTACAATCTGGGCAATGCCACGGTCACAGACCTTTGCCCGGATGCAAACACAACCCAGAGCTTTACTCTGAAAGTAACGGAAAGGGCAACGTACGTGGTAGAAGCCCAAATCGAGCCAGTCTTTAACGAAACAGACACAGCTGATAACGCAATAGCTAGCCAGACTCCAGTAAAAGTAAAAATGTTAGGCGACGTGAATGGTGACGACAAAGTGGATATGCAAGACATCATTCAAATTGCATCAGCATTCGGTTCAAGTCCACTCGGCCCACGATGGAACGCACAAGCAGACATGAACCAGGACGATAGAATAGACGCCAAAGACGTTGTTATGTCAATCTTACGCTTTAGTTTGCGCTAGAAGCATGGGGTTCCTGAGAACGGCTGCGATCAGGCTGCTTGCATTTTCTTTCCTTTGATGACTATTCTATGGACTATTCTTTGGTCTTTCACCGGCTTATCCGGCTTGGCAACGGCAACAATTTCACAATAATCTTCAAGTGGTCCACCCACTATTTTCTTCCCAAGCGTTTCTTGAATTTGAAAGACGCCTGCACTGTTGTTCAAATAAATCAATATTTGCACAGGCACATCTTCTCCTTGTCTGATCTCAACTTTTTCAATACTGAGAGCTGAAACCGTGTGAATGTTAACGTTTCCCTTGTCAAACGCCAGTCTTCCACGGCCTTTAGTCATGTCCGTTCCATCAGCAATGCCCACCAACGCCGATTCTTCAGTCAGGTCTAGTATTTCGAACTCATGCGAGTATATGCAGTGAAGTATGTGTCCACGAATTTCGTACATGGTTTCCTCATCCTTGTAAATCTTGGGCAGAAGCCTGTTGAGTACAGGTATGGCCAAGTAGACTCCTGAGGCGTTGTGGTTTTCGCGATGAACCTGATTTCCGATGTCGTGAAGAAGCGCTCCTGCAAGAACTATAAGGTGAACGTCATCCTCGTCGCCAGCCTTCTCCTTCATGACACTAGTTGAGACGCCGTTGTCGAGAAGTAGCTTCAGCATCTTCAGAGCGTTCGCGGCCACGATTTTAGCGTGTATTTCTCCATGATCATTGTACTTTAGTTTCGCAACGGCGATGTAGTTTGCCATGTCCCAATCTGCCTTGGTTTCCGCATCTTCTCTCAGCAGAGTCCACATCTTCCGTGCCTTAGGTCTGTCCGCCAACAATCCAGAAACAGTCTTTTCAGCTTCTTTCTTCATCGTCACATAAGAAGCTGGCAATTCCAACTCGAATCCTTTGCCGGTCGCAACTCTTGACATACAACCACTCCCCCCGATACTACAGCTAGTAGAATGTCTATTCATAAAGGAGTTGGTAATGCAATATTCCATATTGGAAGCTATGACATACTTCCTTAGATTCCAGTCTGTTGCCGTTGGGAGAAAGATTTCGCCGGATAGCACAAAAAATCGCTGCTAGCGTTGGAAACGATTATCTCTTTCGCCTACTATGAGAGGGCCAAGGAGAAGCAAGTGCATGTACCATCCAGTAGTGAAGGGTTCCTACTATGATATGGGCTACAACTATGGAAGCATACTGTGCAAACATAATTTCAGAGTGCCAAAACAGTCAACCGAGAAACTGGAATTCGGAAAAAAGTCCGAAAGCGAGGTCAAACGAGTCTTCCCAGAAATACTAGAAGAGATCAAAGGATTCTCGGACGCCTGCCACTCCCCTTATGAGGAATTTGGTGCCTTCATCTTCTGCATCGGAGCATTCAAGTACGAGCCAGAATGCAGCGTGTTTGCAAGCCATGATGAATCAGACGTTGTCTTCGGACGCAACTACGATTTCTTTTACTCTCTCAAGGATGTTACCGAAAGCTGTCTGGCACTTCCCAAAGATGGCTATTACAGCTTGGGGCATTCAGACGTTTTCATAGGCAAAGAAGATGGCATCAACGAGAAAGGATTGGCCATAGGAATGACGGGAGTGGATTCAAAAGGAAACAAGCCTGGCATAAGCTTCATTCTTGCCATAAGATGTGTCCTCGACAAGTGCGCCAACGTTACAGAAGCCTTGAAGGTTCTTTCAGACGCTCATTTCACTTCCACGTACAACTTCCTACTCGCCGACAAAGAAGCAGACTTGGCTGTAGTTGAAGCAGCGCCAGAAAAGGTGACAATCCGCAGACCCGAAGAAGGTGAGAAGTTCATAGTTTGCACAAATCATTTTGTGCACCCTGACATGACAAGGTTCGAGGACATTAAGGCTAGGTGCTGGGATTCCGTGCCCAGATACAACGCAGTTTATGATTCGCTCATGAAACGTAATGGAAGAATCAACATAGAGAATGCTCAGGAGATATTGTCCAACCACACTGGATATGTGTGCTCACATCAAGAAAAGATAAAGCTCGGCACATTATGGTCGATCGTGGCAAGATTGAAAAAGCTTGAGATTTTGAGGGCAGAAGGCCATCCGTGCAATACAAAGTACAAGGAAGACTCGAGGCTAAACAGAGCGGTTCAAAAAAGACAAAAACCCAGTAATAAGGCACACATTTAGATTTGCAGTTTCTGTTTGATGCCGTTCCGCTTCTCTTCAGAGACAGGCCCAAACTTCTTGATCCTGTCAGTGAACATCGTGAACAGCTCAGCAGCCTTCTTGTAAACGGGTAGTGGCACGTAGCTGTATCTTACTCTCATGTTCTCTACGCCGTACTGTGCCAGCTCTTTTCCCATTTCGATCATGTGTTTCTTTGTGAAATGCTCATCAATATTCTCACTGCCCTCTATCACAAGCACACCGTCTGCGCCATACGCAAATGCACTTAGCACAAGCTTCTTTCCAAGAATAGCCGTGGTAGGCACAGCGACAATTCTAACGTTCTCAGGATATTTCGTCCTGTCCAAACCCAGAAAGTCCATGCCCGTATAACCCACATTCTTGTCAACGAAAGCCAAAACCCGAACCTCGCCCGGATCCTTGTCAGTGAGCACACCGCGCATCTGAGCTAAGACTTGCTTCAGCGTAGCATTCTTGAAGTCAATAGCCTCCTGAGGACAGACAGGAATGCATGCTCCACAACCCGTGCACATGAACGGGTTAATCACAGCCTTTCCGTTCTGCATGCTGATCGCGTTTGCAGGACAAGCAGGCACGCATGCCTGACAACCATTGCATAGGTCAGCAACGACAAAAGCTTTCTCTGGGCTGGTTGTAACATAATCACTTTTCAGGAACAATGCAGCCTTAGCCGCCGCACCTAAGCCGTCGGAAACTGTGTCCCGCACGTCCTTCGGGCTTAAAGCACAACCACACGCGTATATGCCTGTGACCAGCGAGTCCACTGGATCCAGTTTCGGATGCTTCTCTGTGATAAACCCGTCTTCACCTGTGGCCACCCTCATTTTGTCTGCAAGTTCCTTCAACCCTGCAGGCGGAACCATCGGCGTCGCCAAGCCAACCAGATCAACCTCCTCGTTCGTCAACTCGCCTGACAACGAGTCCTCAGCAACAACCACCAGCTTGTTTGTCTTTGCATTCTTGTAGACCTCAGCTACTTTGCCACGGATGAAGCTGACTCCAGCCTCTTGATCACGCCAGTAAAGGTCCTCATAGCCCTTGCCAGTGGCACGAATGTCAGTGTAGTAAACAGTAACATCAATACCCAACATCTTCTTCAACACAAAGGCCTGCTTCAACGCGTACATGCAGCAGATCCTGCTGCAGTAAGGAATGTAGTTCTTGTCACGCGAACCCGCACAAAGCAGAATCGCCATACGCTTGACATCTGTGCCATCAGCACGCTTCACGTATCCACCTGTTGGACCAGTTGCTGAAACAAGCCGCTCTAACTCCATCATCGTAATAACATCTTTGTACGTGCCATAGCCGTAGGTTTCCAGCCGCTTGGCATCATACAGCTGATAGCCCGTGGCCATTATGATCCCGCCCACGTGCAAATCCACAGTCAAGCCTTTGTCGTCAATGCTTATCGCCTTGGCTGGGCAAAGCTGCTCGCACTTCCGGCATTTGGTGCAGGCTTGAAAGTCAATCGTGTATGCTGATGGAACAGCTTGCGGAAATTCTTGGTATGCGGCTTTGCGTTGGGCCAAGCCTTCGTTAAACTCATCTGGCACCACGACCGGGCAAACTTTGGCACAGACACCACAGTTTCGACACTTCTGAAGATCCACGCCACGAGGTTTCATGAATACTTTAACATCATAGTTTCCAGGACGACCGCTGACCTCCTGAACCTCTGCGTAGCTGTACAGGATTACATTCGGATTTCTTCCAACTTCAGCCATTCTCGGAGTGAGAATACACTGTGCACAGTCTAAGGTTGGAAAGACTTTCGTCAACTTCGCCATGTTACCGCCGATGCTTGACTTGCGCTCAACCAGATGAACCTTGTAGTCCAAATACCCGAGCTCCAACGCAGCCGTGATTCCCGCAATCCCACCGCCGACAATCAGTATTTCCCTCGAACCCTTCTCGCTGACCGTCTGCAGAGGCTCGAGCTCACGACTACGCTCGTAACCACCGCGGATCAGGCTGATGGCCTTCTTTGTTGCTTCTGCAGAAGGATGAGGACCTAGAATCCAAGAGTCCTGTTCTCTTATGTTCACAAATTCAAGCATGAAGGGGTTTAAACCAGCCCGCTCCAACACGCTCTGGAAAGTCGGCAAATGCATACGCGGAGTGCAGCTGGCTACCACAACGCGATCTAGATTCTCCTTCTTTATGGAGTCAGCAATGATATCCTGAGCAGGCTTGGAGCACAAGTATTTGTGAAACTTCGCAACCGCAACATCAGGCCAGTTCTTAACAGCATCAATGACAGCCTTAACATCCACGACCTCGCCTATGTTGCCGCCACATTCGCAGACGAAGATTCCAATCCTTGGCTGCTTCTTTTCCATGGCTATTGGTCTCCGACTTCCATGTTGTGTTTTAATTGATTCACGGGAAAATACTTTAATAACCTTATGCTCCCATTTCACTAAAAAGTGATGGAAAAATGGATGCTCAAGAGCTTGCCCAGAAACATAAACTCCTCGAATGCATCCAATGTGGAATCTGCACTGGAAGTTGTCCAGTCGCAAGAAAGGCCAACCTGAACATTAGGAAGTACATGCGTGAAGTGGCAACGTTGGGCAAGCTGACTGCACATCCGCAAAATGAGCTTTGGAGCTGCACAACATGCTCCACATGTGGCGTTCGCTGTCCAAAGGACCTGAACCCATACGAGTTTTTGATTGACATTCGCGGCATGGCTGTGGAAGAAGGACAGATAGCCACAACCATACGAGACGCGTTGGAAAGCATCTTCAAAAACGGCAACCCATGGGGAAGAATGCGCAACAAACGTTCAGAATGGAGCCAAGGTCTCAACATCAAGCATATGAGTCAAGGCGCAGACATCCTATTCTTTGTCGGCTGCACCTCAGCCTACGATCCTAGAGTGCAAAGCGTGCCAAAAAGCCTCGTAAAATGCTTCGAAAAGGCAGGCTTGAGCTTCGGTGTTTTTGGCGACGAGGAAAACTGTTGCGGAAGCGAAGTCTACGGAATGGGCGAGAAAGGCCTCTTCGACTTTCTCGTTGAGGAAAACATGAAAACCTTCAACAAATACAACGTGAAACAAGCTGTGATAAGCTGCCCGCACGGTTATCATGCTCTCAAGAACAGATACAATCAGACAAGCTTTGAGGTTCAACATCACACACAGCTTCTTGCCAAGCTCATCGAAGCAGGAAAGCTCACCTTTTCGAAGCAGCTGGACAAGAAAGTCATCTATCACGATCCTTGCTTCCTAGGCAAGCAAAATGGCATCTATGACGAGCCGAGGAAAGCCATTGAAAGCGTTCCAGGCGTCAAGCTGCTGGAGTTTGACCGTTCAAGAGCCAGAAGCGTCTGCTGCGAAGGAGGCGGCGGAAGAATGTGGGTTGACATACCAGGAGAACGACTGGCTGAGGCAAGGGTCAAAGATGCCGTTGAAGCAGGAGCCGATATTCTAGCCGTAGCCTGCCCATACTGCTTACTAACCTTCGAAGATGCAGTCAAGACCACAGGATTAGAAGGAAAACTTCAGATCATGGACGTAGCAGAACTGCTCGCCCAAGCTGTCTAGAACTTTGGTTCTCAAGAATACGTCCCAGAGAGTTAAGCTGCTTTGACATCACTCTCTATTAGCATATCTTCTGACGTTTCTTATTGGACGAAACAATAGGCTGCAAGACCGATTAGCCCTCTTGTTATTCAGGTCAGTACAAACACAAGCGCCATGCCAGCACTCCTCGCGCGTGCGGCGAATAATTCATAAACGGCAGGCAATAAGAGCTAATCGAAGGTCGTCTCCGCATGGATAATTGGGAACTCATAATTGTGGGCGCTGGCGCTGCAGGCTTGGCAGCTGGGGTTTATGGTCAAAGAAGCGGGCTTAAGACGCTAATTCTCGAAGAGAAAATCGCTGGAGGAACAACAGCAGATGCGCCTCTGATTGAGAACTGTCTAGGATTCCAAAGCATCATGGGACTTGACCTTTCGCAGAAAATGGTCGCCCACGCCAAAAGCACTGGTGTGCTCATACGTGAATTCGAAACCGTCACAAGCCTAGAACTGAAAGGCGAAGACAAAATAGTCAAGACAGACAGGACAACCTACACCGCAAATGCCATCATTATTGCCACAGGAAGCCATTATCGGGAGCTCGGCGTCCCGGGCGAAAGGGAATTTCGAGGAAGAGGCGTAAGCTACTGTGGAATTTGCGACGGTCCCCTGTTCAGAGACAAACACTTACTTGTCGTTGGCGGAGGAAACTCAGCGCTAATAACAGCTCTATATCTTGCTGGAATTGCCTCGGAAGTGAAGATAGCCCACCGCCGAGACATTTTCAGGGCTGAAGAAGCCCTTGTAAAGGCACTGAGAGAAAAGGGCAATATCGAAATCCTGTTGAATACTGAAGTTAAGAAAATCATCGGCGAAAAGCTTGTCAGCAAAGCATTATTGTTCAATAACAAAACCGGAGAAAAGGGAGAACTCGCTGTCGACGGCGTTTTTGTTCAAGTTGGCGAAGACCCAAACAGCCAGCTAGCGAAGGAAGCCGGAGTTGCAGTTGACGAAGATGGCTACATAATTGTTGACATGCTGCAGAGAACAAACATCAGTGGAGTCTATGGAGCAGGCGACGTAGCAAATCATCCGGTTAAGCAGATTGGAACGGCTGTTGGTCAAGGCATAACAGCAGCCATGGAGGCTTACGGGTACATTCGCCGACCATACTACAAACAATGAGCAAAAATCCAAAACTGCCGCAAAACTATTATATCGTTCAGGATTGCCTTGAAAGCTTCCCGATGACATGGTTCGGTTATCTGGTGAAACCAAACCGGGAAATCTCAAGGAGAAAAATGGGAATGGGCCAAACATGCGCGGCCGCAATCAACATTAACCAAGACCTCTGCAGTAAGTGCTCAATCTGCCACTCAATTTGCCCTTATGAAGCGATAAAACGGGATCCAGAAACCGGCAAAGTTGAGATAGACCTGCAGAAGTGCCAAGTGTGCGGAATATGCTACAGCGCTTGTCCCGTGTTAGCCATAGAAATGGTCTACTACAATTACGACAGCCTCGTCGAATACGTCAAAACAACGCGTGAAAAATGCAAGAGTAACACGCTCGTCCTCATGTGTCGGGGGAATTCACCTTCAACGTGCGAGATTGAAGAAATCCTAAAAGATCAAGGCTTAAACATAACAAACTACATTCCCCTGCGTTTACCGTGCTCTGGACGCGTGCCCTCAGAGTTCATTTTCCAAGTCCTGAAGTCTGGAATCAAGAGAGTAATCTCCATCCAATGCGAAGACGCGTTCTGCAGGTTCAAAGAGGGCACGAAGATAAACACCAGGCGAATGCTGCTAAGCAAAGCCGTTCTTGAAGAGTTGGGCCTCGGCAAAGACGCCGTGAAAGTAATAAAATATTCGCGAAAAGTTGTCTATGACACAGAGAAATGCGTAGGCTGCGACAAATGCGTGTTCATCTGCCCTTACAAAGCCATAGAAGCAGAAGAGTTCGCCACACCCAAAATACTCTACGATAGCTGCATGGGCTGTGGAGCTTGCGCTTTGGTTTGCCCACACTCGGCCATCCAGATCAAGGGTTTCGAGTTTGAGGATGTCTTGAAACGCTACACGGAAGCAGCCAAGAAGCTTAAGGCAGCAGGCAACTCCCCCGTCATCTTAGTCTTCTGCTGCCAATGGTCAGAATTCTCCGCCCTAGATAACCCTGAAAGCGTGATATTCAAGAAGAGAGCCTTGGCGCTGGAAGTTCCATGTTTCAAGGCGCTTGATCCTGTTCACGTTGTCAACGCGTTGCGTAGTGGTTTTGACGGCGTCGTGGCCGTAGTCTGCTCCAACGAGGACTGTAAGCTTCAGGAGGGCAAAGATACAGCCGAAAGAAACATGACAGTACTGAAAGACGCGCTGAAGAAGATGAATCTGCTTGATCGTTTCGAGCTTTATACCGCTTCGCCCAGATGCGTTGGAGACTTCAACCAGAAGCTGGAAGAATTCTCCAAGAAGATAGCTTCGAAGCCGCCCCTACAGGTGGAGGTGAAGGCAAACGTATAGGATCTTAGCTAAGAGGGAGTTAGCTCCTAGTCTCAAGCTGTTCGAAGTCTGTGCACCTGAAATTGCTGAAAAGGCCCGGCCTGGCCAATTCATGATACTAATCACGCACGAGGGAGGCGAACGCATACCATTAAACGTTGCTGGATATGATGCTAAAAAGGGCACGATAGGATTTGCCTTCAACGAGGTTGGCAAAACCACTAAACAGCTCGGGCTATTGGAAGAAGGAGACTGTATCTGGAACATTACCGGGCCACTAGGGGTCCCGTCAGAAATAAGGAATTTCGGTAAAGTCCTCTGCGTCGCAGGTGGCGTGATGATTGCACCCATGCTCCTGCAGGTCCGAGCATTGAGAGAAGTAGGAAACAATGTAACCACAATCGTTGGCGCAAGGATGAAGGAGTTACTCTTTTTTGAAGAAGAAATGAAAGCTGCGAGCCACAAGTTCTACGTGGCAACCGATGACGGGTCAAAAGGCTACAAGGGATTAAGCTTCTTGAAGGAAATGCTGGAGAAGGAGAAGTTTGACCGTTGCATTGCCCAAGGACCCGTTGCCATGATGAAAAACGTTTCAGAAATCACCAAGCCGTTTGGCATTCCGACGATCGTCACGTTGATGCCGATCATGGTTGATGGAATGGGAATGTGCGGCGTCTGCAGAGTAACAGTCGGCGGGAAAATGAAGTTCGGATGCGTTGACGGACCAGAATTTGACGGACACAAGGTGGATTTTGACGAGCTGATAAGCAGGCAGCGGATGTTCCTGCCTGAGGAGAGACTGA
>Ga0315281_10013042_pt1 | contig 11273 bp, 10 predicted proteins | sample YL17G07_0_MG_FD_204540 | JGI IMG/M metagenome (GOLD analysis project Ga0315281, IMG submission 204540) | Sediment microbial communities from Yellowstone Lake, YNP, Wyoming, USA - YL17G07_0 | ecosystem: Environmental > Aquatic > Freshwater > Lake > Sediment | place: USA: Wyoming | collected... | reverse complement strand
TCTAACCTGGACAAGCCGGAACTTCAAATCCAACAATATTTACCACGGATTCACACGGATGAGCACGGATAAAAACTTAAGACAAAGTCTTTAATTTTCAATCAGTGTTAATCCGTGGCAGTATTCCGTGGTAAAATTTGTTTATATTTTTCTGCCATTTTGCGTAGAATAGGATTTGTTCTTTGGAATTTGGTGCTTACTGTTTGGAGTTCGTTACTCCAGAGACTTTTTCCATCCGAGCTCGAACTCTTCATAAGAAAGCATGATGCCGTTGCTGATCGCGCCGCCGGTGTCACTGCCTTTTGCGAGTTCATCCAGTACGCCCTTCACCCGGTACATGCCAAAGGAATCGACCATATAGCGGACCGCCGAAATGCTGAACAAATAGGCGTACCGGGCCTGATCGCCGCCGAGTCCCAGAAAGGACCCTTCCAGGCTCCTGAGTTTAGGCAGCTTGCCGTTCTGGGCGATCTTCTGAAGCATCTCCCGCTGCCGGGAGTCGAGTTGCCTCCCTTCAAAGTACTGGGCCAGGCCCTCGTTCAGCCATGTGGGGCAGCGAGGGGTGATGGCCCGCACGACCGCATGGGTGTATTCATGGTACAGGGTCCTTCTGAGCTCCGGCGTCTCCCTCTCGATGCCGCCGATGGGGATGCGGATTTTCCCGTCGTAGATCCCGTTGCTCCAACCCGGCGCATCGGTCACGTCCTGAAACTGCCTGTCCGAGTACAGGATCACCTGGATCTCCCGATCGGGATAAAAGGACAGGACCCGCCCCTCTTCACCGTAGGCCTCTTCGAGGATCCGGAGGACGATTCTGCCTGTTTCTATCTTTTCCCTGCCCTCATACTTGGTAAGAAAATGGCTCGTCACGTCCCGGTTGAAATCCTTTTCCGCGTGGTGCTCCCTGCGAATGCGGTCGAGCCTGGCGCGCAGAGCGGTGGCCGAGGGATTCAATGCCACGGCTTTCTCCCAATAGGATACCGCTGTTTCAAGATTGTCTTTGCGGTAATAAAGCTCGCCGAGAACCTGGTAAGCTGTTGCTTCCTTTGGGTTGAGTTCCGCGGCGCGGGTAAGCTCCCGCTCTGCGGATCTGTCGTCCCGCAAGTGGAAATAGGCGATGCCAAGGCCGAGGTGCCCCTCTGCCGCGGCATCGTTGTACCGAAGCGCCTGGCCGAAGGAATCACGCGCGGCCCCGTAATCACCCGCCTGCAACTGCGCAGCTCCTGTTTTCAGGTACCGGACATAGGCGTTCTGCTCGGCAGTCTGGGCAAAAACGGCCGAAGCGGCCAGCAACAGTCCGATAACCGAGAACATTATTTTTTGATAGTTCGGCATACATACCCTTTTTAAAATCATAAAAAATACAAACGTTTCGAATTGTGTGTCTGGGGAAGGTGACTTATTTGAAATTTGGCATTTGTTAGCTGGTGCTTTGCAGTTTTTAATCCTTCATCACCTTCACCATCACCCTGCGGTCACGAGGGCCGTCGAACTCGCAAAAGAAGACTGCCTGCCACGCGCCAAGTGCCAGCCGTCCTTCATCAACGATTACCGCCTTGGACACACCCATGATGCTCGATTTGATGTGGGCTGCCGAATTTCCTTCACTATGGCCGTAATCATCGTCAAAAGGAATCACCTTGTTCAGTTCCTTCAGAATATCCCGGCCCACATTCTGGTCGGAGTTCTCATTGATCGTGATTCCCGAGGTCGTATGGGGCACATAGATGTAACAAATGCCTGAGCGGATGCCGCTCTCCGCCACCAGCCTCTGCACCCCCTGCGTAATGTCCACAAACTCTGTCCTGGCAGTCGTTTGCAACCTGAGCTGTTTGATCATGAGACCCTCCAAATAAATTCACCCTCCACAATGCACCATTCCCCTGCCTTCACCCTTCAATCCCAGCATCCTCACGGCCGCGGGTGCGTTTTTCCTCGACGATCGGATAAATCATATGCGTGATGAGCGCATTGATACGGGCGAGATTGCCGATCATATCGAGATGGATATGACTCGTTTCGATGGATTCACGGAAGCCCTTGCGGAGCCGGTCGAGGTGGGCCTGGACCAGCTCCCGTTCAAGAATGCCGAGCTCTTCCTTGTTGCGGAGGACCTGGTCCGCAAGGTCCCGGTCGCTGCTCGTAAATGCAGAAATGGCCGTATCAAAATTCTCGATCGTCTTTTTATGGAACAGGATAATCTCATCCAGGCCTTCCCGGGAGAAGGTTATCCCCTTACTGATCCGCTTCAGCGCCAGAGGCATGACATTCCGGTCGACGATGTCGCCGATGTTCTCCAGGTTGCGGGAAATTTCCATCACGGCCATAGAGCGCCGGGACTGGGATTCGGTAAGAGGAGAGGACGACAACCGGGTAATATAGGTCCGGATGTGCCGGTCCAGAAGGTCGATCAGGTTGTCCTTATTCTTGATGGCCAGTACCGACGCGGGGTCGTCGCTCTGGAAAACCTTCACCGAATCGATCAGCATCTCCCGCACGATGTCCGATACCCGGAGCGCCTCGCGGGTCGCCTGCCCCAGCGCGAGAGCGGGTGTTCCGATCACATGGTCGTCGAGGTACATCGGCCCGACCTTTTTCTCTTCCGCCTGCTCGGGCACCAGTTTCACTATCAGTTTGGAGAATGGTCCGATCAAAGGAAGGAAAACCACGGCCAGGATCACGTTGAAAAGCGTATTGGCATTTGCGATCTGCCGTACCAGATCCGGAGACGTGGAACCTGCCAGACGTGCAAAAGACAGAAGGAACGGCAGGAACAGCAGAACGCCGATTACCTTGAACAGCACGTGGGCCCAGGCCACACGCCGCGCCTCGGCAGGTGAGCGCAGGCTTGCGATGAACGCCGTGGCGCAGGTGCCGATGTTCGCGCCAAGAACAATGGAGATCGCGGCAGGAAGCGGGATCAGGCCGCTCTTGGCAAGAACGAGGGCGATTCCCATGGTCGCGGCGCTGCTGTGAATCAGCGCCGTTATTCCGGCTGAAAGCGCGATTACGATGATCGGCGTATCTGTGAGGGTGACGAAAACGTGCCGGAACAGCTCGTCGTTCTGGAGCGGTGTCATGGCATCGATCATGATCTTAATTGACAAGAACACGAAACCGAAGCCGAGCACTCCCTGGCCGAAATTCCTGAAAAGCATTTTTTTGGCAAACAGGGTGAACAACAGGCCGGTCCCGACAAGGAGCACGGCATAATCGTAGACGTGGAAAGCGATGAGTTGTATCGTAAGAGTAGCGCCGATGTCCGCGCCGAGGATGACCGCGAGGGTCTGGCGGAAGCTCATGAGGCCGGCGCTCACGAACCCCACGAGCATGACCGACGTGGCGCTGCTTGATTGAATGAGGCCGGTGATGAACGCCCCGCCTCCCACCGCCGTCAGACGGTTGCTCGTGAGTGAACGGAGGAGCGAGCGGATCTTCGAACCAGCGACATTCTGGAGTCCGTCATTCAGGAGTTTGATGCCGTAGAGCAGGAGAAGCATCCCGCCGAAGAGACTGATAACTATCATGGAAGTACTATGCCTATTTTTTCATGGTTCGTCAACGGGAAAAAGACCTTTCGGGCAACTGCGTCGGGATGGGCTTACAACGGGGTTTATTTGATTTCCGGCGTGCCGGCAAAAAAGGGTCTGTTCTCGCAAACACCGGACGTACGGCATTCAGAGTATAGTTCCGTACAGCGTTTGTTACCACTGATTTTCGTGGACCCGCGATTCGTCGAAACGGTCCCCCGCTTGTTTTGCCTCGGCGGGGAATCCGACGGGAATGAGCGAAAAGGGTATGATATGGACAGGCAATTTCAGGAGTTTCTGGAGATTCGCTACCCGGTCTTCGGTAGGATAAACGCCGCACCACACTGCGCCGAGCCCCTTTGCATGGATCGCGAGCAGCATGTTCTCCGTGGCCGCGGCGCAGTCGAGCGCCCAGTAGCCCTTGTGTTTTTCGAGGTTCACGTCTCCGCACACGAGGATGGCAACAGATGCCTGCTTAAGCATGGCGGAATAAGGATGGAACTTAGGGATCTCATTGAGCAGGGCCCGGTCTGTCATGATGATAAAATGCCATGGCCGCTCGTTACCCGCCGAAGGGGCGCTCATCGCACCATGCAGGATTTCCCTGATCATTTCGCGTGACACCGGCTTTGGCGTGTACTGGCGAATGCTCCGCCGTGAAAGAATCGCATCCAGTGTATTCATCTCGTCCTCCTGTCGCTCGGCCAACTCGGTCTAAACCATTTCAGGCATGCCATTTCCTCTGCCCGAACGCTTTTTTCGCCGGGCAAACGCTCATATAGGGTGCCGCGTTCACCCTCGCTTTTTGCATATTTACCAGTTTAGCATAAAAGAATGAAGCAAGGTCTTATTTGTTCATTTTAGCGGTAGGCGGATTTGTCGCCGATATCGTAGGCGAGGGGCATGCTTACTTTTCGCACCGTGAAGATGACGAGCAGAACGGCGATCAGGGCCAGTCCGTAGGACGGGCCTCTGCCGGAGAGTCTGCTGCTCGAGACCAGCAGCAGGTAGATAGGCATGATCATGGCAAGGAGATACCCCTCGAAGAGCTGGAAGCAGAAAGCTTCCTTTGCGGTCACGAATCCCAGACATCCGGAAAGCGGCAGCAGAAGGAGCAAGCTGTTAGGTTCGTGCACGAGCACGGTGGACAGGGAGCCCTTGCCGATGAAGAGGAGCACCACCAAACAGCCAAGGCTGATGAAGTACAGGTTCTTCAGGAATACTTTGATTTTGCCTACATAGAGATGAATGAAGAAGACGCTCATGCCGACGGCGGCAAAGAGGCCATAGATAAGCATATCCTCCACGAGACCGGTACGCGGTGTGCCGGAGCTTGAGAATGACGTCATTGACAGTATTGCCAGACCGCTAATGATAATCGAGGATATCACGATTCCAGCACGGTAGAGCAAAACCGATATTTTATCTTCCCTCGTTAGGGGTTGGAATACTTGTGTTGAACCCATTGATCATTTTCTCCAATCAGAATTCTCTTGGGAATATCGTTCTAAAATCGCACGTTATGCGAGATTATCCCTTTTTCGGTTTCTTCCAGAACGCCAGGTCGCTGAACATGAGCCCGAGAAGTTGCCGGGGCGTCATGTCCGCCGTTTCTTTACACCTGCATGCGCCTTCTTTGCCCGCTGCCGTTTTTGGCGCTCCCGGCGATTTTTCATTCCCTGAACCCCCGGAACCCGCATTTATCGGATATCTGATAATCATCTACTCACTCCTCTTTATATATTTTACAACACCCGGCAATATTTTGCACCTGTTGACTTGCTCTGCGATCCGCAAATTCAGCGACAATATCAACTCTGACCTTCCTCTATCTTAACTCCATCATTTTCTCGCGTAACTTTCCAAGCCACTGAAGTGGTAGACTTTTCATGAGATAATAGTTTTGCCGCAAGCTGTGCCTCAAGCATCCGCTCAACCGTCCGCCGTAGTTCCCGTGCGCCGAACTCCGGCTTATACCCGTTCTCTATCAGCAATGCTCTTACATGGTCGTCGATCTCCAGCCAGATATTATGCTGTTCCCTTAAACGTTGGCATAGCAGGGTCAACATCGGATCGAGAATGCTTTGAATATCATCTTTAGTGAGCGCATTAAACAATATTTGCTCGTCTATCCGGTTGAGCAGTTCAGGACGGAAGAATTGTTTCAGCTCCGGAATATCGGCAACCTGTGGAACGACGTCATGAGCGCCGAATCCGAGCTGCTTGTCTTTTTTACCCGGCCGGATGTTGGAGGTCAGAATGATGATGCAGTTGCTTGCGTCAACAGTTCTCCCCTTTGCATCGGTAATCCGGCCCTCATCGAACAACTGCAGAAACAAGTCAAATACTTTGGGGTGCGCCTTCTCAACTTCATCCAGCAGCAGGATTGAATAAGGTTTTGTCCGCAGCTTGCCGGTAAGCTGCCCTTCCTCGTCGTAACCAACATAGCCGGGAGGCGAACCGATCAGTTTTGACGTGCTATGCTCCTCCCGGTATTCGGACATATCCAGCCGGATCATGGCCTTGTCGCTGCCGAACAGCTCGTAGGCCAGTGCCTTGGCAAGTTCGGTCTTGCCAACGCCGGAAGGCCCAAGGAAGAGCAATACCGCTAATGGGCCTTTACGAGAAGATATGCCGGTGTAAACCATTACTAATCGCTGAGAAACCTTATCAATTGCTTCCGTCTGGCCGATGACACGTTGCTTCAGCCGATCGCCGAGCCCTTGTAGATGGGCCTTGAAGTTTCCGCTCAGGTGGCCGGAGATGATATCCTTGGGAATCCCGACCTTCAGTGCCAGCATTTCAGCAATAGCCGAGGCATTGATCGACCCCGTGTCGCCCGGTCGCCTGTATGTTGACAGGTGCGGCGCTTGCTCGCGCGCGCCTGCACGGTCGAGGAGATCGATTGCCTTGTCCGGCAAACGGTGGTCATAGTCAAATTTGATGGACAGGTCAACTGCGCTCGTGACGGCGTCATCGTCTATCAGGCAGCCGTGATGTTTCTCCAGCTTACCACAAAGACCTTTCAGCATTTCGATGCATTCATCCCGCGACGGTTCCTCTACCATAACTTTTTCAAAGCGGCGCTCAAGAGCGGGATCGGATTCAATGTGTTTGCGATATTCGGCTATCGTGGTCGCGCCGATGCATCGCAAATCGCCCCGAGCAAGGGCAGGCTTGAGTATCTGCGCAGCATCCATGCCGCCGCTGAGTTTTCCGGCGCCGATGAGCGTGTGAAGTTCATCGATAAAGAGGACGACCTCTTTTTGCGCCGTTGCCTCCTGGATGATTTTGGTCAGCCGTTCTTCGAACTCGCCCCGGTACGACGTGCCAGCCACCAGAACGCCCATGTTCAACTCGATGATCCGGCTCCCTTTCAGGAAGTCGGGCACCTTGTTATCCTTCACCCTCAAAGCAAGGGCTTCCACGATCGCGGTTTTGCCCACACCCGCTTCCCCCACAAGCACCGGATTATTCTTCGTATTGCGGGCCAGAGTCTGGACAACCTGCAGCAGCTCGTCGCGCCGACCAATAAAAGGACCGAGCTTCCCTTCTGATGCGAGTTGGCTCAGGTCACGACCATATTTACTAAGGACAGATTTTGGCTTGTCTTCCTGCGGACCGTCCTCGACCGGAACTTTGAAACCCTGAGCAGCCCGCTCGATAAGCATTTTCTTAAGTTCAGAAGCCTTGATATTATCCGCACTCAGGAGCCCGCCAAGTGCCGCGCCCGGTTCCCCCGCAATAGCGGCCAAGAGATGCAAAGCCGAAAGTTCGGTGGAATCCCGTGAAAGAGCATCTGCAATTTTGAAGAAGGCCTTGCACTCCGGGCTGCGATGAATGACTTTTTCGGTGTGATGATTATGGGATCCTTTGCCAAGCTTCTTTCTCAGGTCACGGCGATAGCTGGTGGTATTAAGGGAAACTGAACTAAAGACATCTTTCAAAGCGGCCCATTCCGCCCGAACTGAATTCCACTGTTTGCGGTCCAGCTTCATATCATCAGGCGCACCTTCAGCAACCTTCGGCAGGCTCATTATCCCGATGACAACATGTTCCTTCTCAATAAATTGCGATCCCGCCGCCGACGCTTCCCCAACGGCGATCTGCCAGGCCACATCCACGGCAGTTGATAGACTTTTCATTCAAGCTCCTTATGTTTATGTCCCCCGCTGGCGGGGGTAGGGGGTGGAGAGTAGGGGGTGGAGTTTCGGTGGTAGATCGCAGGGGGTAGATCTCAGCGGTTGGCCGCCTCTATCTCCCCAATCACATCCTCTATCCTCTTTGCAACCCCATGTATATTCTTCAAAACATCATCATCACTAAACCGCAAAACTCTTATTCCAACAGCCGCAAGATCATGATCCTTCTTGGCATCCTTCACCACCGTTTCTTCAAAGCCATGAGTATAGCCGTCAACTTCAATGACCAATCGTAGCTCCATGCACATAAAATCAGCGATGTAATTGAGAACAGGCCGTTGTCTTCTGAACTGATAGGCTTTCATCTGCCTTGCTTTCAGCACGTACTTCCACAGCGAGGCCTCCGCCTTAGTCATTTCCTTTCTCAATTTGTTTGCGAAAGGTTGGAGGTTCTTGTTGTAAGCGTAATTATTGGTGTTGTCGGCTTGCATAAAACTCCACCCCCTGCGCCCCCGCCGGCGGGGGATATGCATTCATATTCTCACCAGCACAACCGAGATATTGTCCCGCCCGCCCTTATTGTTTGCAGCATCAACAAGACCTTGGGCAATATTCTTTAAGTCCGAATTCCCGCTTGTCCCCCGCTGGCGGGGGTAGGGGGTGGACGCATCTGCCCCGCCCGCGATAAGCGCTCCGATTTCCGCATCAGTCAGCATATCCGTAAAACCGTCTGAGCATAGCAGAAGCATGTCGCCGGATACAAGCTCTATTTGCTTCATATCCGGAATAGGTAAATCGCCGACGCCGACAGCCTGTGTCAGAGTATGCCACTGCTTTTCCGGTATCCGTTCACGGGGAAGGATATTGTTCTCCAGCAACTGGTCGCCCATGGTGTGATCACGCGTCAACCGTTGCAGAGTATTATGGTAAAGATATGCCCGGCTGTCCCCGGCATGGCAGATAAACGCTTTATCATTGCGAACAATTATTTCAACGAGAGTAGTGCCCATGCCCATCAGGCTAAAGTCTGTTTTAGCTTTCGCATTTACCGCTACATGCGCTGCCTTCATTGCCTCTGACAAGATATCGGGGATTTCGTCTGGACTTGCGGATGCTATTCGCTCCGCGAGGTAGGCATGAGCGGTCTTCACCGCCAGTTCACTTGCAACTTCACCGGCGTTGTGGCCCCCCATACCGTCGGCAAGAAGGTAGATACCCAGGTCATCATCAACATGGATGAAGTCTTCGTTGCCCTGACGGACCAGGCCGGGATGAGATAGATATGAGGATTTTGGGTTCATGCAGTTCTCTGATCTTTTCTTGCATCCTCTCCCCCGCGAGGGAGAGGACCGAGGTGAGGGGGATTATATTCCTTTTTCGAGTTCTTCCATTATTTTCGAAATTACCGCATCCGGCTCTCGCAACAAATCATGATTCCAGTAACACAGGACTCGATGCTCCCCTCACCCAGCCATCTCCCGCAAGGGGCGAGGGTATAGCATTATCCCTTCAGCGCCTTCATGAAACTTTGCGCCGAAGATGGCCGGCGCTTTGGATCTTTTTCAATCGCCGCATTGATAAACCGCGCCACATTCTTATCAATCCCCGGCAACCGTTCCTCAATCGGAATCGGCTTATCATTTCCGAGAATAAATGCAATTGGATCACGAGGCTGCTTGCCACGGCGTTTCATCTCCTCGCAATCCTTCCTGCTGGGAAAATCATAAGGAAACATACCAGTCACCGTATAATAGAAGGCGATTCCCATAGCGTAAATATCAGAAACAGCATTAGCGTGTTTAAAATCTAGAATCTGCTCTGGCGGAGAGAACATTATAGTTCCCATCCATTCGCCTACACCTGTCAGCGTCCCGCCGTGAACGAGGTAGTTCTTGGCAAGCCCGAAATCCCCGAGCTTGGCAACTCGCTTGCCGCTGCTGTCCTTGGTAAGGAGAATATTCTCGGGCTTGATATCCCGGTGAATATATCCCTTGCCGTGTAAGTGAGCCAGTCCTTCCAATGCCTGGCTGTATATCTGGCACGCCTTGCCAACAGGAAGAATCCCGTCAAAATTACGGTAGGTGTAATCCACCAGGCAGCCCGCAGGCAGAAATTCTGATGCAAAGTAGTAGTTTCCGGTCTCGGCAATCCCTTCGTCATAAAGTCTGACCAGATTCGGATGCTGAAAGCGCTGCATGATCGCGACTTCACGCTTGAATCGTTTCACCAAGCCCTGGTCCTGCTTGATGACCTCTTTCGTTACTTTCAGGGCCACAGCCCGTCCGGTTTTCTCATGCCGGGCGAGAAAGACCAGGCCGAAGCCGCCTTCCCCTAAAGGCGTGATCAGGCGATAGTCTTTGATGCGTTTAACAGGGAGTTGGCCGCTGACACTTTTGTCGGCGCAGGCTGGACAGAGATACAAAGCGATATATTTTAGTTCGTCCGCTTTACCGTCAGCATCCGCCGTGGATGTAACATCGCACCCACAGTTGTAGCAACGCACTTCACCGACCGGGCGACGGGCCTGCTCATGCCGGGCACGGCATTTTTGACAGACAAAATCATCGACGCATAATAGCTCAGGCCGCTTCTGTTGTGCTGGATTCGCCATCTGGTTTCCGCATTCGATACAATGGCTGGAACTGTCCTCAGCCGCAGCCTGCTGCTTTTGTGGAGCTGCTAAAACCGCCACCATAATGGCCGTTTCTCCGACGTGAATGACATCTTTATCCGCAAGTTGTATCCGCTCATCAACCTTCTGAAATGCAGTGTAGCCAAGCTTATCTTTCAGCCGCGCCGCTCGGTTGGCGTATTCCTCTTTGTTATCCATGCGACCTGCGAGGAAATAGACCTGTTTGCCGGACGGCCTGACTATAAAGGTGCCGTTCAAGCTACCTGCATCACGGATGAAGCAGTCGGGAGGGTTGATTTCGAGAAGGAAATGATTGCGCGAAACTTGGGTGTCGTCGTTGTTCAGGCGGAAATGGGCCTTGCTGCCCTCGTTGTCGCGACCTAGCAGAAAATTGTCCGGTTCAGTGAACTCGAACTTTTTGCCTTTTTGAGAGCCTTCTATGACGGTGAGAGTAATTTGCATAAGAATTAAATAAATTCCGATGTCGTAGTGAAATTTAGGCGCTGATGGTGTTCCAGTGTTTCTGCGACCATTTCACAATAGCAACTGTTGTCTTTAACCATATCTCTGGTGGATATTCTCGGACCGTAGATCCATATCTTATTTCGCTTGGGTACTTTGATGCACCATGTTCTTCCGATTCTAATATGTTTCCAATTGTGGCGTTGCCAAATCGGGGATCAACTACCTCTCCACGAATTCCCGTTGCAAAAACTCGTTTAATTAAACCAACTCCGATGTCTTCCTCAACGCTGCACCTACCAACTTCCAATAGCAGAGTGCTTAAATTATGGCGATAACTACTAATTTCCTTTATAGGGCGACCCGCCTTTTCAAGCAATGCTGTAGCTTTCCGCTTTAAATCTATCCCTCTGTCCCTGCCTCATTCAAAATAATCCAACCCAAAGAGAAAGCACTTCGCATTATAATAGCCACGCTTTGAAGAAAAAGAAAGGTGCCCGGTGCGTG
>Ga0315281_10013041_pt1 | contig 11273 bp, 7 predicted proteins | sample YL17G07_0_MG_FD_204540 | JGI IMG/M metagenome (GOLD analysis project Ga0315281, IMG submission 204540) | Sediment microbial communities from Yellowstone Lake, YNP, Wyoming, USA - YL17G07_0 | ecosystem: Environmental > Aquatic > Freshwater > Lake > Sediment | place: USA: Wyoming | collected... | reverse complement strand
CGACAACACGCTGTTGATGAATGAGATCGTCAGCTTGCGCGGCGAAGAGGCCAATCTGTTGGGGTTTGCCAATTTTGGCGAATTGTCTCTGGCGACAAAAATGGCGGAATCGCCACAACAGGTTGTTGAATTCATGCGTGAGCTGGCACAACGCGCTCGTCCATTTGCCGAAAGGGACTTGTCGGAACTGGGCCAATTTGCACGAGTTGAATTGAATATAAGCGAATTGCAATCCTGGGACATCAGCTATGCCAGCGAAAAGCTGCGTGAAAAACGCTACGCTTTTTCCGAGCAGGAAGTAAAACAATATTTTCCGGAAGATGCTGTTTTGCGGGGGATGTTCCGGCTGGTCGAGACATTGTACGGTTTGCAGGTCAACGCATCCAGCGCGCCCGTATGGCATGACGATGTACGTTTTTTTGACATTCGCGATACGCGAGGACAGTTGGTCGGTCAGTTCTATCTCGATTTGTATGCGCGCAACAGCAAGCGCGGCGGTGCCTGGATGGATGATGTGATCGCACGGCGGCGTGTTCAGATGCCAGAAGACAGATGGCAGAAGACAGATGTTTTGTGTGACACCGCGCGGTACGCCGATAACAAAAAACGCGGCGCAGCCGCATCTGCCCCCCTGTCCTCTGTCCTCTGTCCTCTGTCCTCTGTTATACAGACACCGGTTGCGTATTTGAACTGTAATTTTTCCGCACCGGTTGGGGGCAAACTGGCTGTGTTTACGCACGATGAAGTGATTACGTTGTTTCACGAATTCGGCCACGGCCTGCATCATTTGTTGACCGAAGTGGAAGATATTGCCGTATCCGGCATCAATGGTGTGGAGTGGGATGCGGTCGAGTTACCCAGTCAATTCATGGAAAATTTTTGCTGGGAATGGGATGTGCTGCGCGGTATGACACGTCATGTGGATAGCGGAGAGCCGTTGCCGCGAACCTTGTTTGACAAAATGATCGATGCGAAAAATTTCCAAAGTGGCCTGCAAACCTTGCGGCAGATAGAGTTTGCGCTCTTTGATATGCTGATGCACAGCAGTTTTGAAGCGGGCGGCGCAAAATCCATATTGCAACTTCTCGACGAAGTGCGTGCTGAAGTGGCTGTCTTGATACCGCCCGCCTTTCACCGTTTTCCACACAGTTTTTCGCATATTTTTTCCGGGGGATACGCTGCGGGTTATTACAGTTATAAATGGGCGGAGGTTCTTTCCGCCGATGCGTATAGCCTGTTCGAAGAAAATGGTGTGCTGAACCCGGATATTGGCGCGCATTTTCGCAGCGAAATACTGGCAAGGGGCGGCAGTCGCGGTGCGATGGATTCATTCAACGCATTTCGCGGGCGTGAGCCGAGCATTGATGCACTGTTGCGGCATAGCGGATTGCTCGAAACAAGATGAAGCGCATTGTTTTATTTTTCATCTTTCTGGCGGCAATGCCCGTTGGTGCCTATGCGGGCAAGCTTTACCGCTGGGTGGATCCGCAGGGTAAAGTACATTACGGCGATCTGGTTCCGGTCGATGCCGTGCGGGTTGAGGTCAGGCAATTTTCTGATGTCGCTATACCGGGCGAAGATTTGTCTTACGAAACGCGGCGCGCACAACAAAATTTTCCGGTTACGCTTTACGTCGCAGATAGTTGCACGGACCCTTGCAGCGATGCGCGTAGTCTGCTGAATAAACGCGGTGTACCCTTCACCGAAAAGAATCTGAAAACACAGGAAGATATGGATGCCTTCAAAGTGCTTTCCGGTTTCGACACCGTGCCGGTGCTTGGTATTGGCCGTGCTTTACTGAAAGGTTTTCTGGCGGAAAAATGGAACAGCGAGCTCGATTTCGCGGGTTATCCAAAAACTCCGCCCTATCGTCCGCTTGTTAAAACACCTGTGCAGACCGGGACACCCACCTCTGCGCCACAAACAAAAAGCCAGGTTGCCCCTGACAACACTGAAGCGGTAAAGGAGGAAAACTATCCGCCGAAGGCAGGTGCTGACGAAAACGCGGTTGCGCAATAACATCATGAAACTTGCCACATGGAATGTTAACTCCTTGAAAGTGCGCCTGCCGCAGGTTTTGGAGTGGCTTGCCGTTAGCAGGGTCGACGTGTTGTGTTTGCAGGAAACGAAGCAGCAGGATGGCGATTTCCCGCAGGCCGAATTGATGGCTGCGGGCTATCACAGCGTGTTTAGCGGGCAGAAAACCTATAACGGTGTCGCCATTTTAAGCGCTATGCCCATTACCGATGTGCAAATAGGCCTACCGAATTTTGCCGACGAGCAGAAGCGCATTATCGCGGCCACCACCGATGGTATCCGTATTGTGTGCGTATATATACCGAACGGGCAGAGCGTCGATTCGGACAAATATCAATATAAACTCGCCTGGCTGTCCGCGTTGTGCGATTGGCTGGAACAGGAATTGGTGCGTTACCCGAAGCTGGCGTTGCTGGGCGATTACAATATCGCGCCGGATGATCGCGATGTCTATGATCCGATAGCCTGGCGCGGCAATGTCCTGGTGAGCGAGCCGGAGCGGACGGCCTTCAAAAATTTGCTGGCGCTTGGCTTGCATGATGGGTTTCGTCTTTTCGAGCAGGCGGACAAGTTTTATTCATGGTGGGATTACCGCATGATGGCTTTTCGACGAAACCGGGGATTGCGGATTGATCACATTCTGGCGAGCGAACAGCTTGCAGCGCAGTGCATAAATTGTGTGATAGACAAAACCCCGCGCCAAGCGGAACGCCCTTCGGATCACACACCTGTCATAGCGGAATTCGCCGCTGCGGGTGTTCAACCGGAATAACCACATGGTTATTCCGGTTGAACAAGCTCGGGCTGCGTGCTAGTCTCACCGGATCATGGCTATTTCCGATTACATCCACACATTTGGTCAATCTCTGTTCGCGCGTCATGGCGAACGGATACACAAGATTGCACTCGATGCCGGTTTTACCTGCCCAAACAGGGATGGGGTAAAGGGTGTCGGCGGTTGTACTTTTTGTAATAACAGTTCGTTTAACCCGAATGGCAAAGAGCCGCAGACGCTGGACACGCAATTTGACAGCGGGCGGCATGCCATCGGAAAACGCACGCGCGCAAAAAAATTTATTGCTTATTTTCAGGCTTACACCAATACCTATGCGGAGGTGGCAGAGCTGGACGCGCTTTATCGTCAGGCTCTGAAGCAGCATGATATTGTGGGCATTTCCGTCGGCACGCGGCCAGATTGTGTATCGGACGAGGTGCTTGATTTGCTTGCACGGTATCGTGATGAAGGATTTATTGTCTGGCTGGAACTCGGATTGCAATCCGCTTTTGAGGAAACGTTGCGCCGTGTCAACCGTGGACACGGGTTGAAAGAATACCGAGAGGTGGCCGATAAAGCGCGTCAGCGCGGAATTTCCTTGTGCACGCATTTGATTCTTGGATTGCCCGGGGAAGATGAATCGCATTATCAAGCCAGCCTCGACATCGTTCTCGATATTGGCGTGGATGGGCTCAAGTTGCATCCGCTGCATGTGGTGAAACACACGGTGCTTGCAAACCAGTGGAGGCGCGGTGAATATCGGCCGTTTGAACGCGAGGAATATATCCGGCATGCCTGTGATTTGATCGAGCGCACCCCGGAGCATATTGTGTTTCATCGCGTTACCGGCACTGCATCCAAAGACATTCTGCTGGCACCGGAGTGGTGTTCGCAAAAATGGAAAGTGCTAAATGGCATCGAGCATGAGTTGGCCCATCGCAACAGCCGTCAGGGATGCCGATCAGAAGCGTATTTGATGAAGATTGGCGACACACCGTCCGATTTTTTTAACGGGAAAATACGGTTTATGGCGGATGGAAAAAAGACGCTGGTAGAGAAACCGTTTTTTCAAGAGGAAATACTTTATGCGGCCTGACAAGATCGAGCTGGTATGCCCGGCGGGTAGCCTTCCGGCACTAAAAACGGCAATAGACAATGGTGCAGATTGTGTCTATATGGGATTTCGCGATGATACGAACGCGCGTAATTTTACCGGGCTCAATTTTAGTTTTGATAATGCGAAGGAAGGTGTACGGTATGCACATGCTAAAGGCAAGAAGGTATTGCTGGCCTTGAATACTTATCCGCAAGCCGACGGCTGGCAGCGTTGGACCCAGGCAATCGACAATGCCGCCGATTTGGGTATGGATGCGGTGATTTTGGCTGACCCCGGTCTGATGCAATATGCTGTGAAAACGCACCCCAGTTTGCGGTTGCATCTTTCCGTGCAAGGCTCAGCCACCAATTATGAAGCGATTAATTTTTACCATGAAATGTTTGGTATTCAGCGCGCCGTGGTGCCGCGTGTTTTGGCGTTGGCGCAAGTTGAGCAGTTGATGGCCGGGACTCAAGTGGAAATTGAACTGTTTGGTTTTGGCGGGTTGTGCGTCATGGTTGAAGGGCGTTGCGCCCTGTCTTCTTACGCTACGGGTGATTCACCCAATACACGCGGTGTGTGTTCTCCGCCCAAGGCTGTGCGCTGGGAACAAACCCCCGGCGGATTGGAATCGCGCCTTAATGGTATCCTGATCGACCGCTATGGTTCTGATGAAAGTACCGGGTATCCCACATTATGCAAAGGCCGATTTGATGTGGAAGGCGAAACCTATTATGCAATCGAGGAACCCACTAGCCTTAATACGCTTGAGCTTTTGCCGGAATTGATTCGTATGGGTATTGCAGCGATCAAAATCGAGGGTCGCCAGCGTAGCCCGGCCTACGTCGAACAGGTCACGAAGGTGTGGCGCGACGCGATAGACAATTGCTTGCGTAATACGGCCGGATTTGTGGTCAAGCCGTCGTGGATGACCGATCTGGGCAAAATATCCGAAGGGCAGCAACAAACTCTTGGCGCTTATTACAGACCTTGGAAATAAGCGGTGTCTGCTTTATCCTAAAAACTGGGGTTATATCCGCAGATTACGCAGATTAACGCAGATTTTCAGGCGGATGCGGGTGAGTATCGCATCACCCAAAAGGTGGGTCGAAAATTCGAAATTGCCTGTTGTTTAATCGGCGAAAATCTGCGTAATCTGCGGACAACTGCTTTTTTTAGGTTTATTCTAAAAACAAATTGCTAAAGGTTTGCATATTATGAAATTGGCTCTTGGCCCCGTTCTTTATTATTGGGACCGTGACACCATGCTCGGATTTTACGAGGAAATTTCCGATGCGCCGGTGGACATAATTTATCTTGGCGAAACCGTTTGTTCACGCCGCCACCTTCTGCGCTTGCAGGATTATCTCGACGTGGCGGAACGGCTTGCCGCCGCCGGCAAAGAGGTAGTCATTTCAACGCAGACGCTGATTGAGTCTGAAAATGATGTCAGGACGTTGCGCAAAATCACCGAAAACGGAAATTTCAAGGTTGAAGCCAATGATATGGGTGCCGTGCGCCTGCTGGCAAATAAAACACCGTTTGTAGCCGGCACGACCTTAAATATTTATAACCCGCAAACACTCGATTTGTTTGCCGGGCTTGGTGCAACACGCTGGGTCATGCCTGTGGAAATGTCGCGAGATGCGCTTGTGTCCGTTCTGCGCGAGCGCGAATTGAAATCGGAAACCGAAGTGTTTGCTTATGGACGGTTGCCGTTGGCTTTTTCGGCGCGCTGCTTTACCGCGCGCCACCATAATTTGCAGAAAGACGATTGTCAGTTCAAATGTCTCGATTATGAGGATGGGCTGGTTTTGAAAACACGTGAAGGCCAACCTTTCCTGAATTTGAATGGCATACAGACACAATCCGCTTTGGTTTATAACTTGGTCGGTGAGTTGAGTGCGCTGAAAAGCGCGGGTGTCGATGTGGTGCGTGTCAGCCCTCAAGCACATCATAGCGGTGAGATATTATGTTTGTTCCGTGAATGTATTGACAAACAGTTGTCAGCCGAACAGGCTTTATCTCAGATCGAAAGCATGATGCCGGCCGCGTCCTGTAACGGCTATTGGCACGATAAACCGGGGCTTGATTTTGTCTGACATAATTAACGCTGGGAATGCCAATTTCCGGTCGGTGTGCGATTGCGGGGATGTCATGGATTGCGCAGTTGTTGTATTCTCGCTACGCATCCTTTTCTCGTTTTAGTGACGACATCACACTGGACTGGGGCCAATATGAGCTTTCACTGAACTGCACAGGTGTGGGTTGTATGCAAAGCGCGGTACACCACTTCTAATACACAAGGAACTGAACATGAAGTTTCGCTTTCCCATCGTCATTATCGATGAAGATTTTCGCTCCGAGAATGCCAGCGGCCTGGGTATTCGCGCCCTCGCTAACGCGATTGAAAAAGAGGGGATGGAAATCCTTGGAGTTACGAGTTACGGTGATCTGACTTCATTTGCGCAGCAACAGAGCCGCGCTTCGGCGTTTCTGTTGTCCATTGACGACGAAGAGTTTGGCGCGGGCAGCAAGGAGGAAACGGAAGTTGCGTTAAAAAGCTTGCGCGCGTTTGTCGAAGAGATACGTTTCAAGAATGCCGACATTCCGATTTATTTGTATGGCGAAACGCGCACTTCGCGGCATATTCCAAACGATATTTTACGCGAGCTGCATGGTTTTATTCACATGCATGAAGATACGCCAGAATTTGTGGCACGCCACATCATCCGCGAGGCCAAATCCTATCTTGATTCTTTGGCACCGCCGTTTTTTCGCGCCTTGCTGCATTATGCGCAGGATGGTTCTTATTCCTGGCATTGTCCGGGGCATTCCGGCGGGGTGGCGTTCTTGAAGTCGCCGGTCGGGCAGATGTTCCACCAGTTTTTCGGTGAAAATATGCTGCGCGCCGACGTGTGCAACGCCGTGGATGAACTGGGGCAGCTGCTCGATCATACCGGCCCGGTGGCCGCTTCGGAGCGCAATGCGGCACGCATTTTCAATGCCGACCATTTGTATTTTGTGACTAATGGCACGTCCACTTCAAACAAGATTGTTTGGCACTCGACCGTTGCACCGGATGATATCGTGGTGGTTGATCGCAACTGCCACAAGTCCATTTTGCACGCCATCATGATGACGGGTGCGGTGCCGGTATTTCTGACACCGACGCGGAATCATTACGGCATCATCGGGCCGATCCCTAAATCCGAATTCGAACCCGAGAGCATACAGCGCAAGATCGACGCAAACCCGTTCATCAAGGATAAGACTAAAAAACCGCGCATTCTGACCATCACGCAGAGTACTTACGATGGCATCATCTACAACGTGGAGATGTTGAAAGAAATGCTCGATGGACGCATCGACACGTTGCATTTCGATGAAGCGTGGTTGCCGCATGCGGCTTTTCACGAATTTTACAAAGATATGCATGCCATCGGCAGAAGCCGCCCGCGCGCCAGAGAGTCGATGATATTTGCCACACAATCCACACACAAGCTGCTGGCCGGGTTGTCGCAGGCATCGCAAATACTGGTGCGCGAACCGGAAAGCCACAAACTCAACAGCCATATTTTCAACGAAGCCTACTTGATGCATACGTCTACCAGCCCGCAATACGCCATCATCGCATCCTGCGACGTGGCGGCTGCGATGATGGAGCCACCGGGCGGAACTGCGCTGGTGGAAGAGTCCATAGCCGAAGCGATGGATTTTCGGCGTGCGATGCGCAAGGTGGATGACGAATTTGGTAAGGACTGGTGGTTTAAGGTGTGGGGGCCGAATAATCTTGCGGAAGAAGGTATCGGTTCACGCGAAGACTGGGTACTGAAAACCGCCGATAAATGGCATGGTTTCGGTAAGCTGGTATCCGGCTTCAATATGCTCGATCCGATCAAAGCGACCATCATCACACCCGGACTCAACCTGAATGGCAACTTTGACGAGTCCGGCATTCCTGCCGCGATGGTTACAAAATATCTGGCCGAACATGGCGTTATTGTGGAGAAATGTGGCTTATATTCGTTTTTTATCATGTTTACCATCGGCATCACCAAGGGGCGTTGGAACACGCTGCTTACCGCCTTGCAACAGTTCAAGGACGATTACGACAAGAACCAGCCGATATGGCGTATTCTGCCCGAATTTGCGGCGGTCTATCCGCAGTATGAACGCGTAGGGTTGCGCGAATTGTGCCAACAGATTCACGATGCTTATAAGGTGCACAATGTGGCGCGCATGACAACCGAAATGTATTTGTCCGATATGCAGCCGGCCATGAAACCGTCTGATGCGTTTGCCAAAATGGCGCACGGCGAGATCGAGCGCGTGGAAATTGATCAGCTTGAAGGGCGCATCACGGCCGTATTGTTGACCCCCTATCCGCCCGGCATCCCGCTCTTGATACCGGGTGAGAAATTTAATAAGACCATTGTGGACTACCTTAAATTTGCCCGCGATGTGAACCAGAAATTACCCGGTTTTGAAACCGATATTCACGGATTGGTTGCGGAAGAAGTGAACGGTGAAAAACGCTTCTTTGTGGAATGTGTGCTGAAAGGTTATTTGTAAATTGTGGATGCCAACAAAATGAACAATCCAGATAGGAAAAAACGGGCAGCCCGCTCCGTTATAATTTGAGCCGCTGGTTATATAGGTGCAACCATGAATAAAATTCTTAAATATAGTCTGTTGGGTGTTGGAAGTGTTGTCGGCATTGTTGTTGTGGGTGCCACCTATATTGTGGCGACTTTTAATCCCAATGACTACAAAATAAAAATCATTCAGGCGGTGAAAGACACCAAGCATCGCAATTTGCGTCTTGATGGTGATATCAAACTTTCGTTTTTTCCCAATATTGGCGCAAACATCGGCAAAGTGTCTCTATCCGAGTTCGAGAGTGAAAAAGAATTCGCTGCGGTTGAAACAGCGCGCATTTCATTGGCATTGATGCCTTTGCTGCAAAAACAGATTGTTGTAAATGAGGTGTCGGTGAGCGGGTTGAGAGCCACACTGATCAAATATAAAAATGGCGCGACCAACATTGATGATCTGCTCAATAAAGAGGATAAAAAAACTGACAGGCAGCAATTTGATATTGCATCGGTGTCTGTGGAAAAAACCAGCCTTGCCTATCACGATGAGAGTACCGGGGCGCAATACGTTATCAAAGATTTGAATCTTAAAACCGGGCGCCTTGCCAATGGGGTGCCAAGCAAGATTGATTTGTCATTCAACGCACAGGCCAAACAGCTTAAGCTGGATATCACAACACAAATAAAAACAGAGTTGACCTTTGATCTTGAAAAACAGAACTACCTTTTGTCCGGGACAGAATTGCAAGCAGGCGGTACGGTTTTGGATATGAGCAATTTAAAATTGAAAGCGGGCGGTGACGCCAGTATAAATTTGCTCGCACAGGAATTTGGCGTAAAAAAAATAAAATTGAACGCAAGTGGCACAAAAGCTAAAGATAATTTTGAGACCACGCTGGATGCGCCGTCTTTGAATTTAGCCAAAGGTAAATTTTCAGCCGATAAGTTGGCGTTAAATGCCAAATTGGAGGGCGCTTCAGGCAATATAGTGGCGGCTTTGTCACTGCCCGGATTAGAAGCCAATATGGAGGCCTTCAAGAGTAGTGCGTTTACGCTTGATCTGGATATGAAACAGCCGGAACAGTCTTTCAAGGTGAAACTCAGTTCGCCGCTTTCAGGCAATATTCAGGCGCAACAGTTCAATTTGAGCAATCTCACCGTGGCAATCAACGCGACAGGTGAAAAATTGCCGAATAAATCGGTAAGCAGCGAGATGAAGGGGAGCGTGCAAGTCGATGCGCTCAAACAGAGCGTGCAGGCAAATCTTGCGGGTGGCTTGCTTCAAAGTCAGATTAAGGCCAGGGTCGGTGTGAATGGATTCGAGCGCCCCGCGATACAGTTCGATGTGGATGTTGACCAGTTCGATGCCGATTTGTATTTGCCGAAAAAAACCGCCGATACGGCGCAAACCGCTTCAGGAAAATCGGCTCAACCCGAGCAACCTCTGGATTTATCCGCATTGCGGAAGCTTAATCTGGAGGGTAGCCTGCGCATCGGGTCGTTGAAAGTGGCGAATATGAAATCCGCCAATGTGAGATTGGATGTCAGAGCGCGTGACGGAGTGATAAATATCAATCCGCTATCTGCAAATTTGTATCAGGGTAGTATGAATGGCAGTTTAAGTGTGAATGCGCAAGCCACCCCAAGCATTGCACTCAATCAGAATCTGAACGGTGTGAATATTGCTACGCTGACCAAGGATGCGGCGAATTTCGATACGCTGGAAGGCAAAGGGAATATTGGTTTGAACCTCAACGCGCAGGGCAATACCGTCAGCGCGATGAAAAAAACGCTCAACGGTAATATGTCGTTGAATCTCGTCGATGGTGCGATCAAAGGGATAAATGTCGCAAAAAAAATACGTGACGCGCAGGCAATGTTTAAGAAAGGGGGCGCAGGCGCACAGACGCAATTGGCGGATAAGCAGGAGAAAACGGATTTCAGCGAGTTGAAAGCAACTTTCAAAGTGAACAATGGCGTTGCACACAACGATGACTTGTTTATGAAATCACCCCTGCTGCGATTAACGGGAAATGGTGACATCAATATCGGCAATGACAGTATCAACTACCTCGCCAAAGCAACGCTGGCCAAAACACTGGAAGGCCAGGGCGGTAAAGATATTGTGGGCGGTATTACTGTTCCGGTGCGACTCAGCGGCCCTTTCACAGACTTGAAATATACGCTCGATTTTGGTTCGATGGTCGGTGAAGCCGTCAAACAAAAGGTTGAGGCAAAGAAAGAAGAAGTCAAAACCAAATTGCAGGACCAATTAAAGGGCAGTTTGAAAGGGTTGTTCAAATAGCATGAATTCGTGCCGTTTGGCGCGGGCCGGAATCCGTTTTTATAGAGGTTCCCTTTAATTTACGGGACGCAGATTTTACTGGCCCAACGAAATGAATTTTGCATCGCGCCTCATCCGTTGGCAACGCCAACATGGTCGTCATGACTTGCCCTGGCAAGGTGCGGATGCTTACCGGGTGTGGTTGTCTGAAATCATGCTGCAACAGACGCAGGTTGCCACCGTTCTCCCCTATTATCAGCGGTTCGTCACCGCATTTCCGACCATAGCGGCACTCGCGGCAGCCAGCCAGGAGCAGGTGCTGTCGTACTGGAGCGGGTTGGGCTATTACGCGCGCGGGCGTAACTTGCATCATGCGGCACAACTTGTTGCTGAAAAATATCACGGAGAGTTTCCGCGCCAGTACGAGCAGATACTCGAGTTGCCCGGCATCGGGCGCTCCACTGCCGCCGCAATCTGTGCGCT
>Ga0315281_10013038_pt1 | contig 11274 bp, 8 predicted proteins | sample YL17G07_0_MG_FD_204540 | JGI IMG/M metagenome (GOLD analysis project Ga0315281, IMG submission 204540) | Sediment microbial communities from Yellowstone Lake, YNP, Wyoming, USA - YL17G07_0 | ecosystem: Environmental > Aquatic > Freshwater > Lake > Sediment | place: USA: Wyoming | collected... | reverse complement strand
TTCGCATCCATCCCGAGTGTTCCTGCAAACGCAGGTGCAGTGAAAAAGAACCACGTGGGTTCAAGCCATTACGGCCCGTTAATGATCTCATCGATATCGGTTGTCCGCCACCAGATTCTTCGCTAACCCATCTTTAACATGATTTGCCGCAAAAGCCCAGGTAGCCGAAGTTAAGTGCCGGATTCCATTGCGTCTGGTTTGGCAAATCGTTTTGTAGTGCCATAATATTTTTCGGTGATGGCGCTGTGGTCGAAGTAGCGGCCTATGCTCTGATGAGCATGTACATACGGCGCGTGTCCACTCGCAACAAGATCACAGGTGAGTCCTACTTCACTCACCGCCTGGTACGTACCGAACGCGCCGGGGACAAAGTGCGTCAAGTCACGCTGCTCAATCTGGGTCGCCAGTTTGCGGTAGCCCAAGAGGACTGGGCTTCGTTGTGTCCACGTATCGAGGAAATTCTCACCGGCCAAGCAGGGCTGTTGTCGCTTGCGCCCGATGTGGAGAAACTCGCTCAGCGCTACGCCGCGCAATTGCTGCTGCGCCAAGGACAGACAGTCGAACCTGGGCGGGGGCAGCGCTCGGTGAGCACGGAGCGATGCTTTGTCGAGGTCGATATCGACTCGCTGGAGCATCTTCGACCGCGCTCGGTGGGAGTGGAGCATGTAGCGCTTTCGGTGATGCGCGAAATCGGTTTCATCGAGCACTTGCAAGCCTTGGGGTTCAATCGCGCGCAGTGCGCTGCAGCGATCGGCAACGTGATTGGGCGCATGGCTGCGCCGGGATCGGAGTTGGCCACCTGGGGCTGGCTCAAGTGTGAATCGGCGCTGGGAGAAATATTGGAGTTCGATTTCGAGGGCATGTCGCTGATGCGCCTGTATCGGGCATCGGACCTGCTGTTACACCACCAGGGGAAGATCGAAGCGTTTGTGTTCGAGCGTGTGCGAAGTCTGTTTGCTCTGGAGAGCACGGTCACGCTGTACGATTTGACCAACACCTACTTCGAGGGCGCGCCTGAGGGTAATTCGAAGGCCGCGCGCGGCCGCTCCAAGGAGAAGCGTTCCGATGCGCTGCTGCTCACCTTGGGTCTGGTGCTCGATGCCAGCGGTTTCGTGAAACGCTCCCAGGTGTTCGCCGGCAATGCGGTGGAGGCGAGCACGCTGGCGACGATGCTCAAGGACTTGCAGGCCCCGGCAGGATCGCTGGTGGTGATGGATCGGGGTATTGCCACCGAACAGAATCTCACCTGGCTGCGAGAGCAGGGCTATCGCTATCTGGTGGTCTCGCGCGAGAGAACGCGCCAATTCGATCCGGCCCATGCGGTGGAAATCAGCGCCGCGGACGGACAGCGTATCCGTCTGCAAAAGGTGTTGAGCGCCGAGGCCACAGAAGTACGCCTGTACTGCCATTCGCCAGGGCGCGAGCAAAAGGAAGTGGCCATCGTCGCGCGTCTGACCCAGCGATTCGAAGAGGGACTGGCCAAGCTGCGCCAAGGCATCGCCAAGCCGCGCGGGGAGCGGCGCCTGGTCAAGATCACCGAGCGCGTTGGACGGCTCAAACAAAAATGCCGGGGCATCGGCCAACACTACCGCATCGAGTATCAGACCGATGAGGCGGGCAAGAAAATCACCGCGTTGACTTGGACCAAGGAACCGATTCCAGGCACTCAGATGAGTGATCCGGGTGTGTACTGCCTGCGCAGCAACGAAACCTCTTGGACCGAAGAGCAACTCTGGCGTACCTACATGACTCTCACTGATCTGGAGGCAGTGTTCCGAAGTCTGAAATCCGAACTGGGTCTGCGTCCCATCTTCCACAGCAAGGAGGCGCGCAGCGACGCCCATCTGTTCATCTCGGTGCTCGCCTATCAGTTCGTCCAGATCATTCGCGCGCGCCTGGCTGATCGGGGAATCCATGACGGTTGGGCGAGCTTGCGCAATATCCTGCGGGTACAGCGGCGCGTCACCAGCAGTTTCAGGATGCGCCAGGGCCGTAGCCTCACCGTGCGCAAAGCCTCCCAGCCCGAGGCCGAACTCGCCCCGCTCTACACAGCGTTGGCTCTGGACCCCAACCCAGGGGGAACAAAAAAACTCATCGTTTGAGCAAAATGACGTGAATGTAGTGCCACTTGGAGAATTCTGACAGCGTAAGCTATTGATCTAGCCCAGCAACTTTTTACCCATGTTAAAGATGGGCTAAAAATGCCAAGAGTAAACTCATAAGAGACTAATGGAGCGTGCCGGCGATCCGTTCCGACTTCGCGGCCAGATTGATTCGACTATCCCTGAGCTTTCAGGACACTGTCTTTGCCAGCATGCCCACTTCGAACAGAAATGGTTTCCTCTGTTCAGGAATCGGATGCGGGCGGAGGCGACAGGCGGGCGAGCGCCTCTCGCAGCAGGGTGGCGTCGGCCTGGTCTTTAGGGCGTTCGCTTTTTTGTTTGGTATCGAGCAGTCCCCGCAGATCGAGAACCGGGATCGGCTCACCGTCAATGACCAGTCGTTGCGCGTGTTGTTCCAGGATTGCAAAAGACACCCCTGCCACGCTCGGCATGATGTCCACGGTGAATTCATCATTGATGCGGATGGCGTGAAGCAGATCACCGGCGAAGGGGTCGTCCTCCGCCGCCAGTTCCGCCGCGACGCCATCGGGCAATTCGGCCAGCGCGGCCACCCAGCGCCGGTTGTTGTCCGGGTCCGGGGCAACGGCGATGTCGATATCGGTGGTCATGCGAACGAGGCCGTGCGCGGCCAGCGCATAGCCGCCGACGAGAACGTAACGCGCACCGTGACGATTGAGCCGTCGGGCGAGATCGAGCACATCTTCCCACAGTGCCGGACGCGTAAAGCGCGGCTCGCTCATGGATTCGACGTGTCCGTGATGGCATCGGCCTGCCAGCGTTCCCAGTCCGCGCTCGCCTCATGCAAACTCTTGTAGCGAAAGACACCCTTGGGCACACGGGTTTGCGAAGGCGCCATGCGCGCCACCCAGGCCCGTTCGTCGGCGGTGGGCGCGCGCAGGGCGCCCAGCAGAGGCGTTTGCCGCTTTCCGATAATTCTCGAAAATTCGCTCACTGCGTCTCCTTCCAATGCGCCAGCCAGGCGCGGTTGAAGCCTTCCGCACGGCGTTGATTGTCATGATTGTCGCACCATAGCCCGCATGCCGCCCATGCGGCAAGCTTGCCGGCGACACTTGGGAGGCCGCTTCGCCGCAGGTGCGGGCGAAGAAATACGCGTCGATCGCGGCGCTCGGCCCGGTCTCTCCAAGTGATGGTCTGTTACGCGCTGCAATTGGCGCTTCATCGCCGCCGCGTCTGCTGCCGCAGCGGCCGCGGCTTTTACCGTTAAACTCGCTCCGATCGCCCCCTTCGGGGGTGCGTAGCGGAGCGAAATTAACATAATCCGCATAATACGAAATTAAAGGCGGGGTTCAAGCACCGGGTAACACCGCCCAGGCAAGCCGTCCCCACTTCGCGCCCGGATTGATTTTACTTCTATCCCTTTCATTCGGTCGGCCCCTGTTTCCGCCTGTTGACGTCCGCGCGCTCGCCGCTACTTCCCGCTCAAACCCGCCTCGCGAAAATACGCCGCGGCACCCGGATGGAACGCGATCCCCGTGTCCTGCGCCATGTCCTTGGGCGTCATCACCTTGAACGCCAGAAAATTCTTCTGCAGATCCGGCAGAACCTCCACCAGCGCGCGGGTAATCGCCTTGGCCGTGGCGTCGGGCACTTTCGCGTTCGCAAGCATGATGATGCTGACCGCAAAAGTCGAATAGTCGTTGGCGATGCCCTGATAGGTTCCGCCCTTGACGTTGAATTTGAAGAACCCCTTGTTGATGCCCCGCAGCCGGTCGATGTGGTCGGGCGCGAGATTGATGAGGCGCAGCTTTCCCGTCGAGGCGAGATCGACCACGATAGAATACGGGAGGTCGCCCATCGCCATGAGGGCGTCGAGGCGGCCGTCCCGCATCGCGTCGCCGGACTCGACCTCGCCGAGAAACTGCTCCTCGACGTCGTCGTAGGACATCCCCACCGTCTTCAAAATCATCTGGTTGACGCCTTCGGAGGCGTAGCCCTTCGGCGTGACGCTCACGCGCCTGCCTTTCAGGTCGGTGATCGACTTGAGGTCGTTCCTGAAGGTCATCATGTACGCGATCTGCGGATAAAGCGTCGCCAGCACGCGCACGTTCTTGGTGGCCGCCTTGAACGGCGGCTTGCCGTCGATTCCGAGGAACAGCGCGCTGCTCGCCACCATGCCGATCTCACCCTTGCCTTCCTCGACGGCGATCACGTTGGACAGGCCCGCGCCCGGCTCGATCGAGACGTTCGCGCCGGCCAGCTTTTCCTCGATCGCGCGCTTGATCATGTTCGCGATCGGCCGCCAGGTTCCCTGCGGCGGGCCGTTGAACAGCCTGACGGTCGTCTGCGCCTCGGCATCGCCGGAGGCCGGAATGCCGCATACAAGGCCTGCCACCATCGCGACCGCGATACGCGCAGCGCGAAAGACGAATTGCTTGACTGGATTGCGCATGATCTTTGCTCCTCTTCAGTGAATTTGGCCGCGGCCCAAACGATTATTGACTTCGCGACTAGGCCGCGGGGGCGACCTTGCTATCAAAGACCGTCCGCGATCCCCAGGTGGCAATCGCGCCGCCGTCGACACACAGATCCGTGCCGGTCACGAATCCCGCACGGTCGGATGCCATGAACAGCACGGCGTTGGCCTGGTCCTGAGGATCGCCGAGCCGGCCGAGCGGAATCTCGTCATAGCTGCGCACGCCCGAGGCCTCGAGATTGCCGACCGAATGCCCGGTCTTGGTCGGGGTGACCGAATTTACGCGGATTCCATACGGCGCCAGGTCCATTGCCATGGCACGGGTGAAATTGAGCACCCCGCCCTTCGAAGAACAGTAGCTGATCGCGTTGCGCCGTCCCCGGTGTCCCGAAGTCGATGCGATGTTGACGATGGCTCCTTTCTTCTTTGCAGCGACCAGTGCCTTGGCCACCGCCCGGCTGCACAGAAACATTCCCGTCAGGTTGATGTCGATCACCCTGCGCCATTCCTCCAGGCTCACGTCCAGGATTCCCTTGGGAATGGTAATCGCGGCATTGTTCACCAGGATATCGATCAAGCTGCCCTTCGCGTTGGCCTGGGCAATCGCCTTTTCGACGGCAGGCGGGTCCGAGACGTCGAACGGGAGGGCGAACGCACTGCCGCCCCCTTCTCTGGCGGCTTTCGCGGCCGCTTGGGCCGCGGCGACGTCCACGTCATTGCAGAAAACCGTCGCACCCGCTTTTGCCAGAGTCGCGGCAATGGTGCGGCCGATATTCGGTCCAGCGCCCGTGACCAACGCGGTTCGGCCTTTCAACTCATACATCGGTAGCACCTCCCATTGTCCATTGTCTATGTCTATGCGGACTGGTCCGCGGTTCCTCGCACCACGACGCGATCTTCCCAGACGGCGTTTTCGGATTTCAAATGTTGCTCCACGACGCTCGACTGGCCGCAGTTCGGGCAGACATACTGCCAAAGCTCCACAGTGGGGCTCTCGCCTCCCCAACGCCGCGCCGACTGCGGTCCGGCATCCCCAAGCGGCCCGCGCCTGAGCAGCAGGTGATCCTTCAGCTTCTCCCCGATTCCGCAGATCGAGCGCCGGCATCCGCCGCAATGGTACAACCGATCGGCGATCAGTATCGCACCCAGCCTGCCCTCAGGCCCCTTTGCCGTCAACCGGGCGCCGGCGTGAACCGAGCGGCCGCCCGGCGCCGACGCGCTGCGCATGCGCCGGCCCCGGATATCCGCGCGCAGCGCCGCGGTCGCCGCCACCAGGACCTCGCCGGCGCCGTCGAGCACTGCGCCGTAGAGCCGGCCAGCCCATTCCCGGGACACCAGCCCCTGGCGCACGTCCGCGGCGACCCGCCTGGGCTCGCGCTCGAGCGGATCGCCATAGCCGCCACCGCCGTGCGGAACCGCCACGAAAACATCACCGTCCCGCAGCACAAAAACCTTTTTCGCCGGCAACATCTCGGTCGCACCGGACAGGTGCGACAGATCGTGCGGCAGCTCTCCGGCGCGCCAACGCGCCGCGAGATCGGTGTCGCGCACCAGAATCACGCTCGGATTGCCGCCGGGGTAGCCACCACAGATGCCAATCGTCGACGAGTGATTGACACCCACCGTATTGGCGGTGAAGTCCACGCCCTTTGCCCGGTGCACGGTGAGCGCCACTTCCGCGGACACGCCGCCGCGCCATAGTCCGGCGCCGCCCGAGTCGGTGGTGCGCTTGCGGTACAAGTAAAGAAACGGGAACTCGGCCTCGATCGACTCGATGGTGGCCACCTTGCTGCGCGGCGCATTGAGCTTTCCTCCGACGTCGTAGCCATCGCCGAACGCCCGCGCCCCGCATCCCTGCAGGTCCGAGCTGAGCAGCATGGTCGCGAATCGCTGCCCGCGCTCGTTCTCGCCGAAGATGTTGTAGACGAACGTCGAGCCGGACCAGCCGGCCATCGCCGCGTCCGCGCGCTTCACGCTGCTCGAAAGAAGTTTGCCCAGTGCGAGCGCCGATGCATTCAACGTGGCCCACGAGGCATGCACCACGCCATAGCCCACGGGCGCCGGAAAACGGGCGCTGTGGATGGTCCCGTCGTCCACCTCGACGTCGACCTGCCGCAGCACGCCCGCATTCCACGGGATGTCCTCGCACAGCAGCGGGTAGACCGCACAGTAGGCGCCGGCCGCTGCGCCCGCGTACGGGCAATTGATCAGGCCCGGGGCCTCCTTGCTCGTTCCGCGATAGTCGAATATCAGGCGGTCGCCCTGCTTGCGCAGCAGGCAGCGCACGGTATAAGTGCGCTCCTCGTGACCGTCGTGGTCGATGTGGTCTTCCGCATACCAGCTGCCGTCCGGAAGATCGAGCAGCTTGCGGCGGAACAGGAACTGCGCATAATCAAAGTTGTCGGCAATCGACGCGAGCACGGTATCCAGGCTGTAGCAACCGATCAGTGCGTGTATGCGCTCGCGCGCGACGTTCGCCGCGGCGACTTGGGCGCGCAGGTCGAGTTCCACCAGGTCCGGCAACCGGGTATTTGTCAGCACCGTGGCAACCACCTCGGGCTGAACCTTGCCGCCGCGGACGATCTTGAGCGCCTTGTAGCGCGGAGCCTCCTCGAATGCGGTGCGCGCCGCGAAGTTCCAGCTGCCCGGGGCCGGCCCGCCGACGTCGATCTGGTGAATCACCGACGCCGTCCAGGCGATCCGCCGAGCGTCCCAGAACACCGGCTGGATGACGCAGAAGTCGTTCTGGTGTCCCGCGCCCATCCAGGGGTCGTTGATCAGATACATGTCGCCTTCGGCGATATTCTCCTCGCCCAGCAGCGCGATGGTGTTGCGAATGATCAGCGTGATGGCCGATACGTGCAGCACGATGAACGCGCCGACCGCCACCAGTTCCCCGTTTGCGTCGGCCAGCGCCACGTTGAAATCGTTTCCCTCGGTCGCAACCGGGGAACCCGACACGTTGATGACCGTCTGCCCCTGCTCGTCGTTGATCTGCCAGAGGCGGTGTCGCAGCACCTCGAACGTGACCGCATCGGTGCGCGGCCTGAATCGGGTGCTCGTTTGGTGGATCGTGTCCATGCAGGGCTCAGGCTGCTTCTCGCGTCGCGGCCGCCGAGCGCCCGAGCGCGGTTCCGGTCGTGTCGAAATGGATCAGATGGTTCCGGTACGCATCCACGACCAGGTGCTGGCCGTCGTGCAGCGGAATCGTGGTGCCGTAGGACAGCACCACTGCCGGTCCCCGGATTTCGTTGTCCGGCTGCAGTCGTTCGGCGGCGTAAAGCGGGGTGGTCTCGTAGCGGCGCCGGGTCAGGTTGTAGACCAGCTTGTCGGCAATCTTCGCCGCGGAGGGATCCGCATCTCCCTTCGCCGCAGGGGCAATACGCGTCACTGCCCGCGTCGGTGCGACTGCGTCGACCCGGACGTTTACCCATTCGATGCGCGCCGTGGGCGAGCTCGCGCCCTCGCCGTAGCGCTGCTCGTACAGCGCCTCAAACCGTTTCACCACCTCGGCAAGATCGCCCGTTGCAAGCGGTACGCCCATGGGCATGGGCATCGGGACCAGCATCTCGTGCACCTGGTTCCGGTAACGCAGGTCTGCCGCCCAGGTGATGCGTCCGCGCGCCGGGTCGATGCGGTCGCGCCCGAACTGCGCGCGACCGCGCTCGAACAGCGATACCAGAATCGCATTCAGCTCATCGAGGGATCCGGCATCGAGCGCACCCCCGGCGTTGCGCAGCGGCCGGCTGAACGAGTGCACCCACGAGTGACGCAGATCGGACTGGCTGATGCCGAGCGCGGAAAACGCCGTGGCGCTCTCCGGCACCACCACCATGCCGACGCCGATATCCGGACCGAAGGCCGTGGAATGCGTCGGACCGCCGCCTCCGAAAGCGGCGAGCGCGAAATCACGCGGATCATGGCCGCGCTCGACCGTCATGCGGCGGATCAGGTCGGCCATTCGCGCATTCACGATTTCGTATATCGCCGCGGCCGCCTCGACAATCGACATCCCGAGCGGCTCGGCGACTTCCTTTCGAATCGCCGCTTCGGCACGCTCGCGCGAAATCTTCATGCGGCCGCCCAGAAAGTGCTCCGCATCGATGTATCCCAGCACGACATCGGCGTCGGTCACGGTGGGCGTCGTTCCGCCCCGACCATAGCATGCCGGGCCCGGCACCGCGCCCATGCTGCGCGGCCCGACCTGCAACAGCCCGAATTCGTTGATGCGCGCGATGCTTCCGCCGCCGGCTCCCACGGTTTCGATGTCCACCGTCGGTATCGCGACGATCTGGCGCTCGATGACGGTCATCTGGGTGGAGAGCGGCTCGCCGTCCAGAATCAGCCCGACGTCGAAGCTCGTGCCGCCCATGTCGGTGGTGATCACGTTGCGCTGGCCGATCATGGCGCCAAGATTTCGACCGGCAATCACACCGCCCACGGGTCCTGAAAAGAGCGTCACGATCGGCAGACGCTCGATCTGGCTTGCCGGCGCCAGGCCGCCGACCGATTGCATGACCAGCGGATCGCCGCCGTGGCCCTCGGCATGCAGCCGCTCGCGCATGCCGCTCGCGTAGCGCTGGAACACACGCCCGAGAAAGGCGTTGATCGCCGTCGTATTGGCGCGCTCGTACTCGCGCAGGATCGGGACCAGCTCGCTCGATGCGACGACGAACAGGTTCGGGTAATGGCGCCGCGCCAGTGCGACCAGCCGCTGCTCATGCTCGGGCCGCTTGAACGACCACAGCAGACAGATGGCCAGCGCTTCAATACCCGCGCCGACAAGTTCATCGAGCGCTCGCTTCGCGCGTGCCTCGTCCAGCGGCACCACTACCTCGCCGTGGGAATCGACCCTCTCCACCACGCCCCGCACCAGCGTGCGCGGAACGATAGGCTCGGGCCACTCTGCGCGCCGGTAGTCGAACAGCCGGGTTTCATCCAGACCGATGGTCCGCCCCACGACATTGGCGATCGATAGGGTGTCTTCGAATCCTGCCGTGGTCAGCAGACCGGTCGTTGCGCCCTTGCGCTCGATCATGGCGTTGGTCGTGACCGTGGTGCCGTTGCACACCAGTTCGGCGTGCGCGAACACTTCCGCTGCGGACAGCCCCGCAAGCTCGGCCGCCGCCTTGACGGCATTGATGATTCCTGCAGGAGGATCTTCGGGCGTGGTCGGCGCCTTGCCGATGCAGCAGGTCCGCTGATCGAGATCCCAGATAACGGCGTCGACGAAGGTGCCGCCGGTATCGGTGGATACGAGGTAGCGAGTCACGGACTCAGAGCGTCCCGAGCAGCTTCCCGAAACCGGATATCGGGCCGGCGACTTCCAGCCGCCGCATCGGGTGCCAGATCATCGCGTTCATCCAGGTCACCACCGGTGCGCGCAGGTCGCGCTCTAGCAGGTCGATATTGTGGATGCTGCCCCAGCCCCCGCAGGGGATGTACAGTCCTTCGGGCCGGATCGGGGCGGCGCGAAAGGTCTTGCGCGCGAACTGATATTCGACCGGTATCGGCAGCCGCCGGATCTCGGTGTTGCGCCGGATGGCCAGGCCGTCCATGTGGACGATCTCGATTCCCTCTGCGGCGTAGTAGCGCCTGATGCGCTCGTTGATCTCGGGCTCGAATGGCGTGGCCATCGCAAGCTTGGCGATGCCCAGATGATGCATCGCGTCGATCACCGCCGATACATCGGTCGTCGCGGGGAGTCCCGACGCCTGCGACAGCCGGTCGTCGAGTTGCCGGTGAAATCCCGGTTCATGCCCTACGACCGGCGGCACCCCGCTCTGGAAAATGAAATCGACGTCGAAATTGGCCAGTTGGCGGGCAGCGCGTTCCATGCCGCGCACGGCCTCGTCCATATCATCGTCGGTAAGTTGCGCTATGGTCAGGCTGACGGTGGTGACGTCCACGCCATCGGGAACGACCTCATAGAACTCGCGCACGAAGCGGGGCGGAACCGGCGTGGGGAAGATGGCACCGATATGCAGCCGCCATCCGGTGATGCCTTCGGCCATTGTTCGTCCTCGTAACTGGCTTATGGACTACTCGGCCTTTGCGCCCGAATCGCGGATCACCTTGGCCCACTTCTCGACATCGGACTTCATCCGGGCAGCCATCGCGGCGGGTGACGTGCCAAGCGGCTCGATGCCCTGCGATGATAACACCCTGCGAAATTCGGGATGCGCGACCGCGTCCGCCACGGCCTTCGACAGCCGCTCGATCACAGGTTCGGGCGTCCTGCTCGGCGCTACCAGCCCGAACCATGTGCCCAGCTCGTAGCCCGGCACACCCGCCTCGGACATCGTGGGAATGTCCGGTGCAAGACTGGAGCGGTGCTCGGATGTCACTGCGAGGATCTTCAACATGCCGGCTTTCGCGCTGGGGAGCGCCGAAGGCATGCCGGTGAACATGAGCGCCGATCTCCCGGCCAGCACCTCGGTCATCGCGGCGGCCGTGCCCTTGTGCGGAATGTGGGTCATGTCGATGCCGGCCATCGCCTTGAACAGCTCGGTGCCCAGATGATGCGTGGAGCCGACCCCCAGCGAAGCGTAATTGAGCTCCCCGGGACGCGATTTCGCAAGCGCGATCAGTTCCCTCACAGAGTTTGCCTGCACCGACGGGTGAACCACCAATGCGAGCCCAAGCTTCGCCACGATGCTGATCGGCGCGAAGTCCCGGAACGTGTCGAAGGAGAGCTTGGAATAGATACCCGGGTTA
>Ga0315281_10013037_pt1 | contig 11275 bp, 26 predicted proteins | sample YL17G07_0_MG_FD_204540 | JGI IMG/M metagenome (GOLD analysis project Ga0315281, IMG submission 204540) | Sediment microbial communities from Yellowstone Lake, YNP, Wyoming, USA - YL17G07_0 | ecosystem: Environmental > Aquatic > Freshwater > Lake > Sediment | place: USA: Wyoming | collected... | reverse complement strand
CTGTATTGCAACAGGTGCAACTATTGAAGAGGTGAAAAGGAATATGCATGAAGCCATAGATTTGCATATAAAGGGGCTTCAGGAAGATAATTTGCCTGTTCCTGAGTCTCATTCTATAGCTGAATATATCGCAGTTTAAGAGAAAAGTAGTTTGTAAAGAGAGAAATGAACAAAGATGAAACTCTTCGCTCTATGCTCTTAGCTTTTTTTGCTGTTTCAACGTTTGCTGCTGATAAGTTGGTTGTGAAGGGTGCAGATGGGGTGACAACAAAGTTTGTGGTAACCGACACAGGCAACGTCAGCATCGGGAATACGGTCCCAGTTCAATAAATGGTCGCTGTCCCTATAGTATATCTTTCTTATTCTCCATTGAAATTGGTAGATTTTATGCTATATTAGGGATAATTTAAGATGAGCAAAAGAAGATTTTTGAAACAGATAAAGAGTTTTGAAAAACTTATTCGCCAACATAAAGACAAAATTGAAAAAGAGAAAACTAAATCAGTCCCTGAAAGAGGGTTAATAAAATATTGGGAGAGAGAAATTATCGTTTATACTGAAGAGATAGAAAAGGCAAACAAAAGATTAAAGAGAGGGAGGTAAGAAATGTCAGTTGCAAGTATTAAGATAAGTTCTACCTTGATGACTTTATTGAATGAATTACGGGATGAGTGTTTATCATGCATTAAATTGATCAATCAACTCGAACTTGAACATCTTACAGATGATCAAATAGATGATGTTCTGGGTGAATTAACGGCATCAGTTACTCATTTACAGATACATTCTGCAATCGTTAAAGAAGAGCTGGAAAAAGATTAAATGTATTTTGTTTCGCTTGTCAGCTAAGTCGCTTTTTATTAACCCTTTGTCCTATGCGCTGGGCAACAGACGGGAGGGAACCATGGAAAGGGAAAAAATCATAGACAAGGTTTTAGGATTAAGGAAACTTTTCACGCCTTACACTTCACGCCTTACATTTAGGCCTTCACGTTTTACGTTTCGTTCTTCACGCTTCACTGTTCACGCTTCACGGTCTTTGTTACGCTTCACGCCTTACGCTTTACTGTTTACGGTTTTTGTGTTGCTCTTTGCTCTATGCTCTCTGCCCTCTGCTGCGTTTGCTGCTGATAAGTTGGTTGTGAAGGATTCGGGGGGAGAGACAAAATTTGTTGTTACTGACACCGGGCAAGTCGACATCGGGAATACGGTCCCAGTTCAATAAATGGTCGAAGTCACCATTTCAATTGTAAATAGATTTTGGTAAATTATTACAAAGAGTAATTTATTAACTGGAGGAAAAGATGCCCGTTAAAGAGCAAGCTATTGAATTAATTATGTCACTTCCTGACGATTGCACACTTGAAGACATCCAATATCACCTTTATGTACGTGCAAAAGTTGAAAAAGGCATAAGAGCAATTGATGAGGGGCGAGTAGTCTCACAGGAAGAAGCCGAGAAGAAAGTTAGAGAATGGGTAAAGTCATCTGGACGGACCCAGCGTTAAAAGACCTTCACGATATTATTGAGCATATAGCTGAGGATTCTCCTGTTTATGCTGAAAGGTTTGGTCTCCAGGTAGTTGAAGCTCCAAGGCGTTTAGAGCAATTTCCAAATTGTGGGCGTATGGTTCCTGAATTTAAGGATGAAAATATCCGAGAATTGATATACGGTTCTTATCGTATAATCTATTTGATCCGACATAATGCCTGTTATATAACAGCAGTAATTCATGGGAGTCGGGATATTCTTCGCCATTTAAAACCAGGTGAATGGGATATCACTTGGTAATCAAAAATTTCAAAACAACGGACCAAAAAAGTGGTAAAATAATGAGAACAAGTAGCTGTCCCATTTATTGCTCCTGCACGGCGAGCTTGCACGCTTGCAGGCTTATGAGCTTGGAAACTCACCAGTTTGACAATATTATATTGCAAGACCTGACCCCAAGATCCTGCTTATTAATTTAATGAAATTTATTGCAATGGAGGTGTTTAAAGAATGAGCCAGATTACGAATTTGACACCCGTTGAAATACAAAAGGCTGGTTGGAAGGCATTGAAAAAGCAGTTGGGACTTGTAGTGGCCTTGAGATTTCTTTTGCAATACGAAAAAGGAGAAGGAGATTATACAAAACTTAGAAGAGAACTTTTTAAGGATGAAACAGTGGAAAGTTTGATAGATAAAATGAGAAAAGAGGGAAAAATTTAGGAGGACAGACAAAACTCATAGCTCTTTGCTTTATGCATCGAGCTACAAAAAAGGGGGAGAAGATGAATAAAAAAAATTACATAGGTCAGGTTTTAGGGTTAGATAAACTTTTCACACCTTACACTTCACGTTTAACGTTTAATGCTTTACGCTTCACTGTTCACGCTTCACGGTCTTTGTTACGCTTTACGCCTTACGCTTTACTGATTACGGTCTTTGCTTTGCTCTTTGCTCTATGCTCTTTGCCCCGTGTTACCATGCCAAATATGATGATTGTGTTAAAATAATCCTAAAAGGAGAGACACATTATGCCTTCTTTGCAAACTTTTTATGAACACATTGCTTTAGATGAAAAAGGCACTCCATTTATTACCGGGACAACGATGAAGGTGGTAGAGCTTGTTGTGGAGAAATTAGCACATGGATGGAGCCCAGAAGAGTTATATTTTCAGCACCCATATCTCACCCTTGGACAAGTCTACTCTGCACTTGCCTATTATGCCGACCATAAGGCTGAACTTGAAAGGGATATTGAAAATCGTTTGGAGTTGAGTGTCAGGATCGAGAAGGAAATCGGAGCGTCTTCTCTCATTGAAAGATTGAAATCTAAAGGATTAATTTAGTGATTCCTTTATATATGAACGAACACGTTCCAAGGGTAATCACCAGTGGATTAAGGTTAAAAGGAATTGATGTTTTAACAGTTCAGGAAGACGGTTTCTCGGGTGAATCCGATCCTGAGTTATTAAATAGGGCTTTTTATCTAAAAAGAGCGATGTTTACACATGATGATGATCTTTTGGCTGAAGCTACAAAACGCCAAAAAGCTGGTCAAGTCTTTTATGGAGTGATTTATGCTCATCATCTGAAAGTTTCGATAGGCACATGTATTAAGGAACTCGAACTTTTAACAAGAATTTTTGATGTTGAGGAAATAAAAAATCAGGTAATTTTTTGCCACTTAAAAAATAAGTTTTCAATACATTTTGACAGATGCTCTTAGCTCTTTGCACTATGCATCGAGCTACAAAAAAGGGGGAGAAGATGGAAAGAAAATCTCTTATAAGTGAAACCTCAGGGATGATTCTTAAACACTTTACCCTTTACGCCTTACGTATTACGGTTGTTGTTATGCTCTTAGCTTTGAGGAAGTAACCCAAACAACACAATAACCGCAATAGAACTCAATAACCCCATGAACTCCTTAATTCAAAAAATCAAAATTCGGCAGGCTAAAATTGGAATCATCGGCCTTGGTTACGTAGGTCTTCCCCTTGTAATTCGTTTTTGTGAAGAAAACTTCCGTGTATCAGGCTTTGATATTGACAAGAAAAAGGTTGAAAGGCTGAACAAAGGTAAAAGTTACATTAAACACGTTCCCTCTGAAAAGATCAAAGATTTAAGAGATAGTAAAAGATTCGAAGCGACATCAGATTATTCAAAGCTAAAAGATACCGATTGCATAATAATCTGTGTACCAACACCCTTAAAGAAAAACAAAGAACCCGATTTGAGTTACGTGGAGAACACAACTGATGAAATAGTTAGATATATGAGAAAAGGGCAGCTTATATCACTCGAAAGCACAACCTATCCAGGTACTACAAGAGAACTTCTTCTCCCTAAATTTGAAAGTAAAAGACTAAAGGCTGGAAAAGATTTCTTTCTTGTTTTCTCACCTGAGAGAGAAGACCCGGGCAATCTTAGATATAATACGAAAAATATCCCTAAGATTGTTGGAGGAATTACTTCTCGATGCACAGAGGCCGGGAAAGCTCTTTATGAACAGATTGTAGATAAAGTTGTTTTGGTTTCATCCACTGAGATAGCTGAATTTACCAAACTTCTTGAAAATATATTCCGTTCTGTAAATATTGCCCTTGTAAATGAGCTGAAAATCCTTGCTGCTAAGATGGGAATTGATATTTGGGAAGTGATAGAAGCGTCCTCCACAAAACCTTTTGGCTTTATGCCATTTTACCCAGGCCCTGGACTTGGTGGACACTGTATCCCGATCGACCCTTACTATCTTTCCTATAAGGCAAAGGAGTACGATTTTAATACCCGCTTCATAGAATTAGCAGGCGAAGTAAACACCAATATGCCCTCTTATGTGGTATCCAGGATTACAGATGCCCTTAATGAAAAAGGAAAGTGTATTAAAAATTCAAAAATATTGATTTTAGGAGTTGCCTACAAGAAAGACACGGATGATATCAGAGAGTCTCCCGGGGTTGAGATAATCGATATTCTGAAGGAAAATGGAGCAGCGGTTGATTACAACGACCCTCATATCGCTTCTTTTTCCGGGATGCGCCACTACCCGGATCTTTCCATGAAGAGTATTGAAATTTCAGAAAAACCTTTAAAAAATATGACTGTGTAGTAATCATCTCCAACCATTCCCAATATGATTATAGTTGGATAGTTAAGAACAGTAGACTTGTAGTAGATACAAGGAATGCTACAGGAAAATTAAAAAGCATTAAAATAATAAAAGCTTGACGGCTTTCAGGCTTCACAGCTTGTTCGCTTGCTCGCTTGTGTGATTGCAAGATCTGACCCCTTCCCTGACCTGAACCCTTGTCAAATTATTTATAGCAAATGTTGAATAATAAATCTTGTCATGCTAATATTTGTAAAAGAAGGAGACCAAGTAAAAGTATATGAAAAAAACTATGAAATTCAAAGAAATCGATTATCTCCATATAACAGTGGATAAACGCATTTGTGGGGGTCGGCCGATTATTAAAGGAACAAGGACTTCGGTAGCCAATATCGCTGGTTATTATCTCATGGGCTTGACACCAGAAGAAATACAGAGAGAACTTCCTCACCTTAATCTATCGCAGGTTTTTGATGCTCTTGCTTACTATCTTGATCATAGAGAAACAATAGATCGAGAAATTGAACAGGATAGAGAAGAAGTTGTATCAAGAGAATTTCCAGCAGGAAAGTATTGATTGACTAAAATTTCTCTTTATCTTGATGAACATGTCCAATTAGCTCTTGCAGAATCATTAAGAACAAGAGGGGTTGATGTTCTTACAACACAAGAAGCAGGAAATATATGTCTTTCTGATGTGGATCAACTTATCTTTGCCAAGGAAAATAAACGAATCCTATTTTCATACAACAAGAGACATTTTGCAAAGATTCATTATGAGTGGATGACTGTAAACCAATCACATACGGGAATTATTCTCTCAGATCAATTAACAATAGGAATAGTATTGAGAAGATTGATGAAACTCTTCTTCTCTCTTACTTCTGATGATATGAAAAATAGGCTTGAATATTTGGGTACTTGGAAATAGAATTAATACTTACTAACTCAACAAACCCAATAAACTCAATAAACATGATGTGCCAGCTTGTTCGCTTGTGTGATTGCAAGATCTGACCCCTTGAACTTCCCCCGGTTTAACGGACACACCGAAAGGTTAGGTACAATATAACCTTGGGAGGTGTAAAATGCAAGACAGTAATGGACGTAGGAATGGACATAGGAAGTACGATCGGCAGTTTAAGGAAGAAGCAGTACGGCTTGCGACAGAAGGCGGGCGAACAGTGAGTGACGTAGCCCATGGCCTTGGGATTCATGAGAATCTGTTACACACTTGGAAACGGAAGTATAAAAAAGACCTTGCAGGTAGTTCCCCTGAGCAGGGACACCTGAAACCTCAAGGTGAAGAGTTCAGAAGACTGCAAAAAGAAAATGCCAACCTCAAGGAGGATCGGGAAATCCTAAAAAAAGCGTTGGCCATCTTCTCAAAACACCCCAAATGAAATACTGGTTCATAGAGCAGCATCGCTCCTGGCATGGGGTGCAGAGGATGTGCCGAGTAATTGGAGCATCAAGGAGCGGGTATTACGCATGGAGGGGACAGCCTCAGAGCAAGAGGCAGAAGGACAATGAGAAAATACTCATGGAGATAAAAGAATCACATAAGAACAGTCGCAGGGCATATGGCAGTCCGAGGATTACCAAGGACCTACAGGCAAGAGGAACAAAGTGTGGCGAAAACCGTATAGCCCGCTTAATGAAGATTCATGGGATTGTAGGTAAGGCAAAAAAGAAGTTCAAGGCAACTACAAATTCAAAGCATAATCTGCCGGTTGCTGAGAATCTTCTTAATCAGAACTTTGTGGCAGATAATCCCAATACGGTATGGGCCTCGGATATTACGTATATCCCGACATTGGAAGGCTGGCTGTATCTGATAGTGATCCTTGATCTCTATTCCCGTCAGGTAGTTGGATGGGCCATGAGTGACAGATTGACTGCGGACTTTGTTGTCAAGGCATTGTATCAGGCTATAGGGCGGAGGCGACCAGCTTCGGGATGTATACTTCACTCTGACAGAGGGGTTCAGTATGCGAGTACTGATTTTCGGAATGTACTGAAGGCCTATGGTTTTATCCAGAGCATGAGCAGGAAGGCTAATTGTTACGACAATGCGGTTGCGGAGAGCTTTTTTCATACGTTAAAGACAGAACATGTGTATGAGTATCGGTATGAAACACGGGCAGAGGCTATGCAAAGTATTTTCGAATATATTGAAATGTTCTATAATCGGCAGAGGAGGCATTCAGCCCTGGGGTACCGTTCACCGGTATCATTTGAGCTGGAGGCTATGGCAGCCTAGCTTAACTGAGTGTCCGTGAAAACGGGGGAAGATCACCTTGGTCAAAATTTTTGCTCTGCTTTATGAAAAATTTTTAAAAAATTTGTTATCATTGAATTATGAAGGCAACAGCTTTAAAGGAAAAAGCCATAAATATGCTGGAGAGCTTACCAGAAGATAAGCTTGAATCAGTAATAGATTATCTTAAATACCTACAGGGTGAATATGACAGTTATGATGTAAATGAGAACCTCAAAGAAGCCTTCTATGAAGTTAAGTTAATAAGAGAAGGGAAGATAAAGACTAAGACTCTCAAAGAGTTTCTAAGTGAGTTATAGGATAATCCCTACCCCTCGATTTCAAAAAGATGTTAAATACCTTAAAAAGAAATATAGACATATCGCTTCTGACTTAGAAGAATTTAACAATATCCTCGGTACTAACCCTTTTTATGGTGAAGAAATAACAGGATTAGAAGGCAAGGTTTTAAAGGCTCGGCTTGCCAGTTCTGATATGAGGAAAGGGAAAGGTAAAGGCTATCGTGTAATCTACTACCTTTCACAAAAGGAAAATATCATCTACTTACTGACCATTTATGCTAAGGCATATAAAGAAAACATCTCTGTCGCAGAAATAAAAGAGATAATTTCAAGATATGGACTTTAAATTAAAGGATGTTGGTTTTAGTCTTGAGGATTAGCTTGAGATTTGTTTCGTAACCGTAACCGAAAGACGATGTTGTAAAATGCGTAGACCTGACCCCTTTAATTTTGCATGCGCTCGCCACGCTCTTTGCGCCTTACGAATTACGCTTAAGAAAGATGGAAAATAGAACCGTCCCCTTTTCCGTCTTCCGGCTTGGATATCTTGAGGAAAAAGAAGATGAGGGGATGAACAATACTATAAGAAGCAATACGAGGACAGGAAGGCCGTGCGGGGAAGAGGGTTTTATAAAAACAATAGAGGGTATAGTGGGCAGGAGACTAAAGGCAATGCCTGTAGGACGTCCTAAAAAGGCAAGATAAATGGTATTTGCCCCTAATTTTGTCCCTAATTTAGTGCTGTGTATAAGTTTCACATTTTTTCTAATTAAATTGATGCAATGATTTATAATAAAATAAACAACTAAACATAGGGGGATTGCGATGCCGACTATCATTGAAAGAGAAAAAGAAAGGTGTTTGTGGCGGTGAGCCTGTGATTAAGAGGACAAGAATCAGTGTCCGTCTTATTGCTGAACTGGAGAAAGCAGGACATTCAGTAGATGAAATCGTTGCGATGTATCCACATATTAAACATGCCCATGTCTATGATGCACTCTCTTATTATTATGACCATAAGGAAGAGATCGATAAGCTTATTGAAGAAAACAAAGAAGAATATTGGATAGAGAAAACCAAGGCTGAAAAGTGGAGAAGATAAAGCTTTACATTGATGAAGATATGACTGACCGTTTGGCTGTGACTTTGAGAAGCAGAGGATATGATGTAATCAGTGCTCATGAGGTTGAAATAAGAGGCAAAACAGACAGGGAACAGCTTGCTTATGCATCAGAAAATCATCGGGTGATTTTAACTCAAAATATCAAACACTTTATCGATCTGCAAAGAGAATATTTCAGGAAGGAATTGCAGCATGACGGCATAGTAGTTACGAATATATTACCCTTTAAAGAATTAATAAGAAGGATTATAAATTTTTTGAGTAAGAAGCAGCAGCCGAAATGAGGAACAACCTGGAATGGCTGCAAAATTACAGATAACCGGAAGAACTTGGAATTCTATGCGGGGCTTTCTGGGCATCTTTTAGCTTTGTCCTTGATTTTTAGAAATAATAGTAGAATGGGAAATGCAATAAACAAGTCTGACCCCACCCCAATGCAGGAGACTAAAGGCAATGCCTGTAGGACGTCCTAAAAAGGCAAGATAAATGGTATCTGTCCCTAATTTTAGTCCAATAATAATTAAAAGGAGGTGTTGATAATGTTAAAAACAAATTCAGATGCAGGCTTAAACAAAATCAAAAAAGTCATTAAGAACTTACCGTTAGAAAGGAAAATAGAGGTATTGACTATGTTGGAAGAAGAACTTTTTGCTACGAGATTTAAGAGTCTTCTAACAGAATTGAGGGAGTCTGCAAAAAAATATCCTATAACGATAGAGGAGATTACTAAAGAGGTAGAGGCTGTCAGGCAAAAAAGATATGAAAGTCGTAATTGATACCAATATATGGATCAGTTATTTACTTGGGAGCCTTTTACAGGGATTAGATGAAAAGATACTTTCAAAGGAGGTAAAAGTTGTCGTATCAGAGGAGATGCTTAAAGAGCTCAGTGAAGTATCAAGCCGCCCAAAATTTAAAGATATTTTTACTACCAAAAGAATTAAGGAACTTTTTTCTCTTCTTGACAGCTATGCGATAGTGGTTTTCCCAAGTCAAAAGGTCGATGCTTGTAGAGATAAAAAGGACAATTTTTTGCTCGAAGTGGCTTTGGAAGGAGAAACAGATTATCTCATTACAGGAGATGAAGATCTTCTTGTGTTAAATCCATTTCATGGAATAAAAATTATAAGGCCTAAAGATTTTGAGGAGATACTTGAAGATAATGAAAAATAGAACCGTCCCCTTTTCCGTCTTCCGGCTTGGATATCTTGAGGAAAAAGAAGATGAGGGGATGAACAATACTATAAGAAGCAATACAAGGACAGGAAGGCCGTGCGGGGAAGAGGGTTTTATAAAAACAATAGAGGGTATAGTGGGCAGGAGACTAAAGGCAATGCCTGTAGGACGTCCTAAAAAGGCAAGATAAATGGTATCTGTCCCTAATTTTGTCCCCGGCTATAATCTTGTTTAATGAAGTATAATATTTCATCTATCGGGAGGTATGCAGATGAATTTAATCATTGAAATCGAACAAGAGGAAGACGGGCGATGGATTGCAGAAGTGCCGGATCTCCCCGGGGTGCTTGTATACGGTCATACCCGTGAGGAAGCCATTGCTTGTGTCAAGGCTTTATCCTTGCGGGTACTGGCTGACCGTGTGGAGAACGGTGAAAATGTTCCTGAAATGGACGATGTTTTCTCAGTAACTGCATGAGCAGGTGGCCATCTGTAAAAGCAAAACAAGTATTAGCGGCGCTGCTGCGGATTGGATGGAGCATTAAACGCCATAAAGGCGGTTCACACCGTGTTCTTTCGCATCCTGATTGGCCAGATTATATATTTGCGTTTCATGATGATGAGGAAATCGGTCCGCGCATGTTGGCACGTGTTGCAAAGCATACAGGGCTTAAACCGGAAGATTTATAACTGCTTAACTGAGTCATTAGGAGGGTGTGATTAATGAGAAATGTCAAGAATCGGGATTTGACCCCCTACCCTTTGTTCTTTTACTTATTCTTTGCAATTAAGAGCCTAATGGCGTTATTTTATAGTATATAAAGATATAAAGGAGGTTGTATAGGTGAAGAATATCACTCTTGAAAATATTTATAAAAAAGTTGTTGATTTACAGCGTGACGTTGCTCAGATTAAGAAGAGTCTTATCGAAGACCCCGAGTTACGTGAAGACTTTATTTTAAGGATGAGAGATATTGACCTCGAAAAGTCAATCATTGTTGAAGACTTTGGGAAAAGATACGGTCTGAAATAATGTACAGGCTTGCTATTAAAGAAAGCCTCGATAAAAAATTCAAGAGTCTTCAGAAAAAAGACAAGGAAATGTTGCGACTAATTGATAGAAAAGTACAGGATATTCTAAAAGATCCCTACCGTTTTAAACCGCTGAGAAAGCCTTTGCAAAACAAGCGCAGAGTCCATGTAGGAGGGGCTTTTGTTTTAATATACGAGATAAACGAAGGAGAAAAGACAGTAACACTCCTTGATTTTGATCACCATGATAATGTTTATAAGACATAAAACCCTAAAGGCTCTGAGCTCTCCGCTCTTTGCTCTTAGCTTTTTTTACGTTGCTCTTTGCTCTATGCTCTTTGCCCTCTGCTGCTTATTGTGCTGATAAGTTGGTTGTTAAGGATTCGGGGTATCAATGATAAGAAAAAGTAGCCTGTCCCTCTTTCAATACCTGTGATATAAGAAAATAATGGAGAAGAAATGGAACGTGAAGATATCATAAAGTTTATTGCTGCACACAAGGCTAAATTTGAGCAGGAGTTCGGTTTAAAAAGGATCGGACTGTTTGGCAGCTATGCCCGAGGAGAGGTGCGGGAAGAAAGCGACATAGATATTGTGGTTGAAATCGAAAAGCCAGACCTGTTTCACCTGATAGGCATAAAGCAGGCAATCGAGGAAATACTGGGCACTAAGGTTGATATTGTGAGGCTCAGAGATACCATGAACCAGACTTTGCGGTCCAGAATCGAACGAGACGTTATCTATGTATGATAAAGACCTCGTTGTCAGCGTTCTTAAAAACATT
>Ga0315281_10013036_pt1 | contig 11276 bp, 7 predicted proteins | sample YL17G07_0_MG_FD_204540 | JGI IMG/M metagenome (GOLD analysis project Ga0315281, IMG submission 204540) | Sediment microbial communities from Yellowstone Lake, YNP, Wyoming, USA - YL17G07_0 | ecosystem: Environmental > Aquatic > Freshwater > Lake > Sediment | place: USA: Wyoming | collected... | reverse complement strand
CACCGAGGAGAGGAACTGACCGCCGATCTCATGGACGGCGAGCGTTCCATAGTCTTCGACCAGGCGGAGAACCGCCTCTACAACGCGATGGCGGTTCTCGTGTGGTGCGTTCAAGGGGGCAAGTCATGAAGGTGGTGCTGGCATACTCGGGCGGTCTGGACACTTCGGTCATGATCCCGTGGATCCGGGAGAGGTACGGGTGCGAGGTGGTGGCGTTCGTCGCGGACGTGGGGCAGGGCGACGACATGGCGGCGGTCAGGCGGAAGGCCGTCCGGACCGGCGCGTCGAAGTGCGTCGTCCGGGACCTCAAGACGGAGTTCCTGAAGTCCTACGCGTTCCCCGCCCTGCGGGCGGGCGCGGTCTACGAGGGCAAATACCTGCTCGGCACCTCGATCGCGCGGCCGTGCATCGCGAAGGCCCAGGTCGAGGTCGCCCTGAACGAGCGGGCCGATGCGGTCGCGCACGGGGCCACGGGCAAGGGCAACGACCAGGTCCGGTTCGAGATGGCGTACATGGCCCTGGCCCCCTCGCTCAAGGTCATCGCGCCGTGGCGGGAGTGGGACCTGAAATCGCGGACGGACGAGATCGCTTACGCGGAGGCCCGGGGCATCCCGGTCCCCGTCACGCGGAAGTCGCCGTACTCGATGGACACGAACCTTTGGCACAACTCGATCGAGGGCGGCGAGCTCGAGGAGCTGACCCGGGTCCTGCCCGACTCGGCTTTGCGGGTCGTCAAGCCCCCGGAGAAATGCCCGGCTAGGGGGCCGACGGTCAGGATCGGGTTCAACCGGGGGATCCCCGTGTCCGTGAACGGGCGGAAGATGCCCCCGGTCGCGCTGGTCGGGGCGCTCAACCGGCTCGGCGCCGCGCACGGGATCGGGATCGTGGACTGCGTCGAGAACCGGCTGGTGGGGATGAAGTCCCGCGGGGTCTATGAGACCCCCGGGGGGACCCTCCTCCACGCGGCGCTCAACGAGCTCGTGGCGGTCTGCCTCGACCGGGAGACCGTGCGGGTCAGGCAGACGCTCTCGCTCAAGTACGCGGAGATGGTCTACTGCGGACAGTGGTTCACCCCCCTGCGGGAGACGCTCGACGCCTTCATGGCCCGGGCGGCGAACCCGCTCACGGGCGAGGTCACGGTCCGGATCGGCCGGGGGCTGATCAAGATCCTCAAGCGGACCTCGCCGCACGCGCGGTACCGGGCCTCGCTCGCGACCTTCGAGGAGGGCGAGGAGTACGACCAGCGGCACGCGGAGGGGTTCATCCGGCTCTTCGGGCTCCCGTTCCGGGGGGGAGGGAACGCGTGAGGAAGATGCTCGGCGCGGCGCTGGCGTCAGTCCTCCTGGTTCCGGCGTGGGGTCTGGCCGCGTCCAATCCCTGGGGGGAGACGGAACCCGCGGCGAGGGCAACGCCGACAACGGCGCCGTCCAAGGAGGCCGCAGCCAAACCGGCTCCGGCCCCGGTGGTTCCTGCTGTTGCGCCGTCTTCGACGATCGCCGCGCCCCGCGACGGAGTTTCGGCTGTCCGCCCGGCCGCAGGAGCGGCCGCCGGAGTTCCGGCAGACGCCGGAACTCCGCAAACTCCGCCAGCTGCTCCTGCAGCCGGGCTGGACCGCAAGGAGCAGACCGACGCCGACCTGTCCCGCGCAATCGAACTGCGCGTGCTCAAGCGCTACGACGAGGCTCTCGCCCTCCTGTCCGCGGCGCAGGCCAGGCTCGCGGGCGCCCCGTTCGCGGACCCCACGGTGGCGGACCGCCGGGCCGAGGTCGGGTACCAGCGCGGGCTCGTGCTCGAGGAATCGGGCAAGCTCGCGGACGCGGCCGAGGTCTACGAGGAGGTGGTCAAGGACCTGGAGAGGTCTCCGGCGGCCGCCCACGCGCGCCTCTCCCTCGCATTGGTCCTGCAGAAGCTGGGGAAGACGGACGAGGCCGCCGCGGCCTGGATGAGCGCCGCGCGCATGAGCCCTAAGCTTGCGAGCATCGCGCTGTGCGGGCTGGCCGGCCTCGAGGAGTCCCGGGGCCGCCCGTTGGACGCGGCGCGCGCCTGGCGCGAGGTCGTGAGGAACTTCCCGGAATCCGCGGAGGCGCCGGCCGCGCGCAGGGCCCTCCTGGCCGTCTGCACGAAGCTCGGGGAGTCGAAGGCGAGCACGACGATTCTCGAGGAGATCCTCGCGCGCGGGAACTGCCTCGCGGACGCGAACCGCGCGCCGGAGGCGGAGGCCCTCTACGAGGCCGCGCTCAAGCGCCGCCGGTTGCCGGTCGAGGCCAGGGTGACGCTGCTGATGGCGCTCGGCGGATCGCTGGACGCGCAGGACCGGTTCGCGGCGGCCGAGGGCGCGTACCGGAAGGTGGTGAGGGCGGTGCCGGGAACGATGGACGCGGCAACCGCGCAGATATCGATCGTCCAGGGCTACCTCGACCGTGGCCGGCTCTCCGACGCGGTGCGCGAGCTCGAGCGCATGGTGAAGACGTACCCCGGAACCCCGGCGCAGGTGCAGGCGCAGTTCCAGGTGGGCTCGGTCCAGGAGGCGTTGCGGAACCCCCAGAAGGCGGAAGAGGCGTACCGGAAGGTGCTCGACCTCGCGCCGCAGTCGGTGTGGGGCGCCGAGGCCCAGCGGTGTCTCGTGCGCCTCCTGGAGGAGAAGCAATGATCGCGGCGGCGGCCGCGGCCGCGGTCGCACTTTCCTTCGCGGCTCCGGCTTCCGCAGCTGATGGGGTTCCGCCGCCGCCCGCCGCCGCGACTCCCACGCCGGGCGTTCACCGCCAGCTGGAGGCGCCCGCACCCGGCGCCGCCAGGGTCCCGGTTCCCGCCATCCGGGCCGAGGACGTGCCGCCCCGCATCCTGTGGTCGCGCTCCCTGCCGGATTCCCCCGCGGGAGTGCCGGCCGCCGGGGGCGGGCTCGTGTACCTGGCGCTCGTGGACGAGACCCTGCGGGCGTACCGGATGCACGACGGCCGGGAGGAATGGAAGCGGGACCTGGCGGTGGCGGCGCAGACCTCGCCCGTGTTCGTGAAGGGCGTCGTGATCCTGGCCGACACCTCCAAGCGCTTGCGCGCGTTCGATGCCGCGAGCGGAGCGCCGAAGTGGGAGGCGTTGCTGGCGGCCCAGGCGACTTCCGAGATCGGGACCAGCGAATCCGTCGCCTGCCTGGGCGAGGGCAACCGCACCTGCGCGGCCTACGGCGTGGCCGATGGCAAGCCGCTCTGGCGCGTGACCATGCTGGGCGACGTCGTGGGCGCCCCGTTCATAGGCGACGAGAGAGCGGTGTTTGGCGACACGGGCCACGCGTTGTATGCTGTGGCGAAGCTCTCGGGAGAGGTCTCCCGGCAGATCATCCTGTCCGGCGAGGTGTACGGCCGGACCGGGGGCGAGGTGGGGGCCGCCTCGGGGTCCCTGACGGTCGTCGGCACGCACGACGGCCGCCTGCACGGGGTGACCGCGGCCTGGGACCGGCACTGGGCGGCCCGGGTCCGGGGCATCGTCCGGGCCACGCCGCTCGTGCGGCCCGGGGCCGTGTACGCCGGGAGCGACGAGGCCATCGTGTACCGGGTGGACAAGGGCGACGGCAGGATCGTGTGGGCGACCGGCGTGGGCGGCCCCGTGGTCGAGGCGATGTCGTACCAGCCCTTCGGGCTGATGGTGCCCGCGGGGGCTTGCGTCTCCGTGCTCGACCCGGTGACCGGCAGGATCGAGCGCGACCTGCCGGCCGGGGGCGTCGTCGTGGGGATGTGCGAGGAGGCCGGCACCATGATCTTCGTGACGGCGAACCGGCTGCTGGGCGCGATCGGGGTCCGGGTTCCCGACAAGGTCGAGCCGCCGAAGAAGGAGGCGGGCCTCGTGTCCGTGGTCGTTGAGCCGAACATCGTGGTGCCGAAGAAGGGCATGGGTACGGTGATCACGTTCTCGCTCACGGAGCCGCGGCCGCTGGTGGTGGACGTTTGCGACGCGCGGGGCCGCCGGGTCCGGCTGCTCGCGAACCGGGACCGCGCGTGGCCGGACACGTACCGGTACGAATGGGACGGGATGACCGAGGCGAAGAAACCGGCGGTGCCAGGGGTGTACTGCATCCGGGTCGTGGCCGGGGAGGAGGAAGCCAGCGTGGGGATCGAAGTGGCGGGGCCGCGATGACGGCCGCTCACGAGTTGACGGGCGAGGCGGGGACGCTCCTCGCGGGACTGCGCGAGGAGGCCGTCATCTACGGGAACATCCTCGCCGTCTCGGGCGAGGAGCTCAAGCTCGTGAAGGACGCCGAGCTCGAGCAGGCCACGCAGATGCTGTCCAGGAAACAGCAGATGCTCGAGACAATCGCCGGCATCGAAAGCCGCGTGAAGCCGCTGAAGGAAACCTGGCCCGCGCTCCGGGCCGGGCTGCCGCCGTCCGCCCAGTCCCAGTTCTCGGACGTCCTCAAGAACCTGTCCGAACTGCTCGAGCGCCTGATCGCCATCGAGCGGGAGACCGAGGAAATCCTGGCGCGCCAGATCGCGATCGTGAGGAAGGGGGCCGGGGCCGCCGCGGCCGAGGAGCGGGCGAAGAAGGCCTACGGCGCGCAGGCGGACCGGACGGTGCAGAAGGAACGGGAAGGCAAGAAGTAAGATCGACAACCTGACCCACACCCTCGTCGGGGCGGCGCTGTCCGAGTCCGGCCCCCGCCGCCGCTGGGGTGGCGCCGCCTTCTGGCTCCTCGTTATCGCCTCGAACCTGCCCGATGTCGACGCCGTTTCCTTTCTCGGCGGGTACGACGCCATGGTCTTCGGCCGGCGCGGGATCACGCACTCGGTGTTCGTGATGCCGTTCGAAGTCCTGCTCCTGGGCCTGGCGTTTCGCCGCTGGACCGCCTTCAAGGACCCGCTACCCGTGTTCGGGTGCGCGGCGGCGGGCGTCTTCCTGCACACGGGGATGGACGTCTTCAACTCCTGGGGCGTGCGCCTGCTCGCCCCGTTCTCGGACTCGAGGTTCGGGAACAGCTGGGTCGGCATCGTCGTTCCCTGGATCTGGGGCCTGCTCGCGGCCGGCCTCGCAACGGGGTTCCTGAAGTCATCGTGGTCGCCTGCCGCCAACCGCACCGCGCTGGCCCTGCTCGTCCCCTGGGCCGTGTTCTGCGGCCTCAGCCACGGACTCGCGGTCGCGCACTTCCGGGAGGCCCTCGCGCGCATCCGCGTGCGGCCCGAGCGCATCGAGGCGTACTCCCAGGTCCTGACCCCGCTCCAGTGGAACGTCGTGGCCGCAACGTCCGACCGCTTCTACCAGGGCGACGTTCACGCGCTCGCGGGGCTGAAGGGCCGCCTCCGCGTCTACTTCCGGACCCCGATTCCCGACGCGCTCGCGGGCCCCTTCACGCGGTCCTACCTCCTCTGGGCCGGCGCCCCGATCGTCCGGCCGCTCGCGGCGGAACAGGGGGGCGGATTCGCGCTCGTCGATCTCAGGTTCCTGAACCGCGCCGGCGGGATCCCGTTCGTCGCGCGGCTCGCCCCGGACTCGCTGGGCCGCCCCGAGCACGCGTGGCTCGGCTGGCACCTGGGCTCCCCGGTTCCCGACCAGGAGTTCGAGCTCCCGCCTCTGTAGAGAACAGGCCATGGATGCGACAGTGATTGGACATCGGGGCGCCTCGTACTGGGCGCCGGAGGAGACGCGCCCGTCCTTCCTCCTCGCCCGCGAGCTCGGCGCGGACTTCCTCGAGATGGACATCCAGCGTACGAGAGATGGAACCCTCGTCGCGCTCCACGACGACGACCTCGCCCGGACCACGGACTGCGCCGCGGTCTTCCCGGGCCGGGAGCGGGACGGGGTGCACACATTCTCCTGGGACGAGGTCCGGCGGCTCGACGCCGGGAGCTGGTTCAACGCCAAGCACCCGGACCGGGCGCGCGCGTCGTTCGCCGGGCTCAGGATCCTCAGGCTCGAGGAGGTCCTCGAGATCGCGGCGGGGTGCCGCCCCGGACAGGGCCTATACATCGAGACCAAGCTGGCCGCCCGGTTCCCGGGCGTCGAGGACGAGCTCGTCGGGATGCTCAAGGCCAAGGGCTGGCTGGGGAGGACGTATCTGCAGTCGTTCGAGCTCGACAGCCTCGTCCGGCTGCGGCAGCTCGCTCCCGGGGTCCCGTCCACATACCTGGTCAAAGCTCCCATGGTCCGGCGGGACGGGTGGCGGAAGCTCCTGGACGGCGCCTGCCGGGTGGCGACCGCGATCGGGCCGGACCTGGGCTGCATCGTGCGCCGGCACTGGGTGGTGGGGGAGGCGCACCGCCGGGGGCTCCTCGTGCATCCCTGGACCGTGGACCCCAGGTGGATGATGAAGCTGGCGCTGGGCCTGGGGGCCGACGGACTCTTCACGAACCGGTGCGACGTCATGCTCCGGCTGGCCGGCCGGCCCGGTCCCGCCGTCGATTCGCTCCGGGAGCGGATCGGGTACTAGCCTTGCACGCGTTGCATGGGACCTCCAGAGGGCCGTAGAGTGTAGGGCAATCAGGGATAGCGTGACACCTACTCATCCGGGCTTGCAGCCCACCAGGATTCGTCATGGCCGGGCGGCCAATCGCAGCGATTCGCCGGTCCGCCTGGCCACCGCGTGTGCGGCCCTGTTCCTGGCCGGATGGGCGTGGGCGGTCGCGCCGCCCGCCTTCGACTGGGCGGCCACGTTCACGCGCACGTGGGGAGGGGACGAGCACCGGCTCGCGAGTTGCACGGACCCGTCGGGGACCACGTACGTGATCTATGAAGAGAACGCCGCCGAGCTCCGGTTGGCGGTCCTGAGCCGCGCGGGAGCCGTCATCCGCGACGTGGCTCTGAACGACGCGGGCGGCGATATCACGACCATGGCCGTCGACGCATCCGGGAACGTGATCGCGGGAGGGACCAAGGCGAACACGTCACTGGGTCGCGACGAGGCCTTCATTGCCAAGTACGACTGGCTGGGCAGCTACCAATGGGCGGTCACGTACGACACCAACTACAGCAACACGGTGACTGACGTTACGACCGATCCGGCCGGCAACATCGTCCTCGTCGGGTACTACGACAAGGTCGGCGACTGGGACGGGTTCATCGTCAAGTACGACGGCGGCGGCTCATTCACCTGGGGGAAAGCGATCAGCTACAGCTCGTCGTTCGATCAGCTGTACGCGGTCGCGACGGACGCTTCCGGAACCGTCTACTTCGCGGGCACTTTCCACGATGACACGTGGGGCAGAAGGGACACGCTCCTGGGCAGGCGGGACCCCGCGGGCAATCCCATCCTGGTATGCACCTACGACGCCCTGGTCGGCAGCGAGTATCCGCGCGCGATGGCCTACGTTCCGGCCAGCGACTCCATCTACCTGGGCATCGACAACGGCAGCACGATCGGGGTGGCGAGGATCTCCGCATCCGCCTTCGGCGACATCATCGACGGGGGGTTGCGAAACTCGGCGGACGACTGCGTCGTCGGGGGCATTGCCGTGGACAGCGCCGGGAACGCGTACCTGTGCGGATGGACCAGCGTGGACAACAACACCAGCCACACCAATCTGCTCTGCGTCAGGTTCAACTACCTGAACCCCGACTTCCTCTCGGTGTGGTCGGACACGTACGATTCGGGCGGGATGGACGGCTACGGCTATCCGATGCCCAGGGTCCGGATCGGGATCGACCCCAGCGACTCCGTCTACATCTCGGCCAATGTCACTCCGGTCCAGTGCGACTACGCCGCCCAGAACCTGTTCGTCCGTAAGTACGCCGGAGGGGTGCCCAAGTGGAGCTGGGTTCGGGACGGGCCCCCGGCAGCGGCCGCGGTCGGCGCCGCCACGGACGGGGTGGGGGGGGCCTATCTCGGCGGGGTTCTTGCCGTGGACCCGGTTCTGGTCAAGTACGACCGGACCGGGGCGCCCGTGTGGACGCGGTACCCGGCCTACGGCGGGTACTGCCCGCGGGACTCCCACGGGATCACGTCCGCCGGGGGCTGCATCTACGTCGCGGGGGAAGTCTACGACAGCTGGTCTCTGGCGAGCGAAGCGGGGGTGGCCAAGTACGACGCGTCCGGCACCCAGGTCGCGACGTACATCTTCGCGGACATCCCCAATGCCACGGACGGGCCCGTGGCCGTGGACGGATCGGGCCAGGTGTACCTCGCCGGCCGGTTCCCGGGCGCGACGCCGGCGGAAGACGATCTCTATGTGGCGAAATTCAGCGCGGCCGGGACGGTCCTGTGGTCCCGGACCATGAGCCTGGCCGCCGACGACCTGCCCTCCGGCATCGCAGTCGACGGAACGGGAGCGGTCTACGTCCTTCACGAAACGCCCGCGGACGGCAAGGCCAACGACGCGATCGGACTGGTGAAACTCGACTCCGGCGGCTACACGCAATGGACCAGGACCTTGACCCCGAGCGCGGCGCTGGACTGCAGTGGCGGAGGCGTCCTGGTGGCGGGGTCCGATCTCTGGGTTGCCGGGTCGGAGACCGACCCGGGTCCCGGAGAGGGCTGGGGCCGCATCTACAAGCTGGACTCGTCCGGGAACGTCGTGTGGACCCGCACCTGCAACGGCGGACAGGATGCCGGCTTCGCGGGACTGGTCGTGTCTTCGACCGGGAATCCCGTGGTGACGGGACGCACGGGATCGTTCTCGAAGGCCGACTGCGACGTCCTGGCGGTTTCCTGGGATCAGGCGGGCAACGAGCGCTGGGCGGTTCCCTACGACTCGGGCAGTGCAGGTGACTACGGCGCCGGCGTGGCGGCCGGATCGCTGTACGTGGCGGCGGGCGACGGATCGAACCTCCGGCTCATCCGGTACTCGGAGCCGCTTCTCGCGGTGTCGCTGGCGGCAGTTCCCGGGCTGGCCAAGCCCGGCGACCGGGTGGATGTCGTGCTGACGGCGACGAACACGGGCGGGGCGGACGCGAACGGGGTCACTCCCTTCATCCAGGTGAACGCGGGCGGCGCGCTCGTCCTGCTCGATGTCAGCCCCCCCGGCCCGGTGACGATTCCTTCGGGATCCTCGCAGAGCTTCACGTGGACGTACAGCGTTGTGGGCAGCGGGACGGTGGAGTTCACGGCGACCGCTGTCGGGACGGAGTCGGTCTGGGGGAAGGCGGTGGAGGCCGCCGCGACGGCGGTGATCCTGCCCATCAAGCTGGTCGGCGCGGTCGCGGCTGATCCGAATCCGGCGGTCGTCGGCGATTGGATGAACGTCGTGCTGACCGTGACGAACGTGGGGTCGGCGGATATCACCGCCGTGATGCCGTCGCTCGACGTCAACGCCGGCGCCGGCCTGGTCGTCGCCGCGGGAGGGCCGGTGCCGGCCGGCCCCGTCACGCTGAGCGGAGGCGGGACCCAGAGCTTCGTCTGGACGTTCAGCGTGTCGGGACTCGGGGTTGTGGCGTTCACGGCGACCGCGGCGGGGACGGACTCATCCACGCTGGCCGCCGTGGACGCCGCGGGGCAGGTGTCGGTCGCCACGAGCAGGCGCGCCGGTTTTGCGGGCGCGGTGTCATGTCCGGCTGCCGGCGCCGTCGTGGGGCAGTGGGTGACCGTGGCGCTCACGATCACGAACACGGGGACGCTGGCGGCGACCGCGGTTGCGCCGGCGCTCCAGCTGAACGCGGGGGCGTCCCTGCTGGTGGCGAAGACCGGGCCCGAGCCGCCGAACCTGGCCTTGCTCGCGGGTGGCGGCGCCACCACGTTCTCGTGGACGTACTCGGTCACCGGGGGCGGGGTCGTGGCCTTCACCGTGACCGCCATGGGGGCGGACGGCGCGTCCGGCATCGCGGTCGTGAGCCTGGACGGGGGATTCACGGCGATCACTGCGGCGCGACTGGAGGCGGCCCTGGCGGTGTCGCCGCCGCGGACGACGGCGGGCCAGACGCTGGCTGTCGCGCTGACGGTGACGAACACGGGAGAGGTCGATGCGTCGGGCGTGGTACCGGTGCCGCTCGCGGTCGGGCCGGGCGCCACGATCGCGAGCTTCGTAACGGGGCCCGTCCCACCGGGGCCGGTAACGGTGGCAGCCGGGGCGTCCCGGACGTTCGTGTGGACGTACGTCACGAGCGCGGAGGGACCGGTGACTTTCACGGGCACCGTGACCGGGACGGATGCCGTGCTATCCACCGCGCTGGCGGCGAGTGCCGTGGGGTCGGCGACTGTCGTGTCGCCGGCGTCGATTCAGGCGATCGTGTCGGCAACGACGCCTTCCGTCTGCCAGGGGCAGACGATCGCAATCACGATGACGGTCTCGAACACGGGAGCCACCGCGGTCTGGTCCGTGTCGGCGTCGGGCGCGGCGGGACCGGCCCCGGGGCCGGCGGTTTCCTGGATCAGCGGGCCGGCCGGTCCCTCGCCGGCGGAGCTGGCGTCGCTGAGCCCGCACGGGTCGGTCACTTTCACGTGGGAGTACCAGGCTGTCGGCACGGGTGCGGTCACGTTCACGGCGACCGCGTCGGCGACGGACAGCGTGAGCGGCCTTCCGGTGCCGGCGCACGGCACTTCGGGGATGGTCACGGTTCTCTCCGTCGGCCAGCTCGCCGCGTCGGCGTCGGCGTCGCCCGCGCAAGCCGGCACGGGAACGACCTTCCAGGTGCGGCTGACCGCCACCAACACGGGCGGGGCGGCCGTGACCGGGATCGTGCCGTCCCTGACGTTGAGCGATTCCTCGCTGGCGGACATCGCGGGCGGCCCGGTTCCCGCCGCGGGCGGCACCGTGCCGGGCGGCGGGGCGACCACCTGGGTGTGGACGCTGGCGGCGCGCTATGCCGGGACTCTGACAGCGGCGGCCCGGGTGGACGGCACGGACGCGGGGCTGGGAGGCGCGGCCACCGCTTCGGCATCGGTGAGCGTCGCCGTCAACCAGAGCATCACGAACGAGATCGCGATCTATCCCAATCCCCTGCGCGCGGGAATGCTCTCGATCTACCTGAAGCTCAACGGCGACGCGAGGGAGGTGACCGTGGATGTCTATGATGCGGCCATGCACCGGGTGTATGCCGGTTTCTGGAGGAGCCTGCCGCGATTGCGGGCGACCCTGGAAGTGGCGGGAGCGGCGCGCTGGGCGCCGGGCTTCTACTACGTTCGGGCCAGGGCCGCGCTCACGGATGGGACGACGCAGGAGTTCCCGGTGGCCAAACTGGTGGTGAAGCCGTGAGGGCGGGAATCCGGATGCCGGCATGGGCGGCGGCGCTCGCCGTTCTCGTCGCGGCGGAGGCGCACGGTGCGCCCGCGCGCGCGGGGGTCGCTGGTTCGGCCACGGTGGCACAGCCGTCGGGGATTGGCAGGACGGGCATCCCGCTCATGCCGGTCGAACGGGATCTGCCGG
>Ga0315281_10013034_pt1 | contig 11277 bp, 8 predicted proteins | sample YL17G07_0_MG_FD_204540 | JGI IMG/M metagenome (GOLD analysis project Ga0315281, IMG submission 204540) | Sediment microbial communities from Yellowstone Lake, YNP, Wyoming, USA - YL17G07_0 | ecosystem: Environmental > Aquatic > Freshwater > Lake > Sediment | place: USA: Wyoming | collected... | reverse complement strand
TCGTCGACCCGCTTGATGCGCTCCTGCACGAGCGGCACGATCCGCAGGACGTACTCGCGGTCGAGCGGCCGCGGCACGTTGGGCGGCAGGTCCTCCTCCAAGCGCTCGACGAGCAACTCCGCCAGGCACTCCGGCGACAGTGCGCGCACGTAGACGCCATTCATCCACGTCAGCTTCTCGACGTCGAAGATAGCGGGGTTCTTGACGATGCGCTCGAGGCTGAAATGGCGGACGAACTCGTCGCGGGAGATGATCTCTGTGCGGTCGTCCAGCGACCAGCCGAGCAGGCCGAGGAAGTTGAACATCGCCTCCGGCAGGTAGCCCTGCCGCTTGTACTCGAGCAGGGAGACGGCGCCGTGCCGCTTGCTGAGCTTCGCCCGGTCGCCGCCCAATATCATCGGCAGGTGGGCGAACTGCGGCGGCGCGTAGCCGAGAGCAGCGTAAAGCAGCAGGTGGCGCGGCGTGCTCGGCAGCCATTCGTCGGCGCGGAGGACGTGCGTTATCTCCATCAGGTGGTCGTCGACGACGTTGGCGAGGTGGTATGTGGGATAGCCGTCCGACTTCAGCAGGATGAAGTCGTCGAGCGTCTCGTTCTCGAAGACGACGTGTCCGCGCACGACGTCGTCGAACTCCGTGCGCCCGCCCAGCGGTGTCTTGAAGCGCACGACAGGTACGGTCCCCTCCGCCTCCTCCTGCGCGCGCTCGGCCTCGCTCAGGTTGCGGCAGCGGCGGTCGTAGCGCGGCGGCTCCTTGCGGCGCACCTGTTCCGCCCGCACCTGCTCCAGCCGTTCCGGCGAGCAGTAGCAGCGATAGGCGGCGTCGTTCGCGATGAGCTCGCTGGCGGCGCGGCTATAGTGCGCCAATCGCTCCGATTGGAAGTAAGGGCCGTAGGGTCCACCGACCTCCGGACCTTCGTCCCAGTCGAGGCCGAGCCAGCGGAGGCTCTCCAGGATGGCTTCGAGAGCGCGCGGATCGAGCCGCGTCTGGTCGGTGTCCTCGATGCGCAGGACGAAGCTGCCGCCTTCGTGACGGGCGAACAGCCAGTTGAAGAGGGCCGTGCGTATGTTGCCGACGTGCGGTATGCCGGTCGGGCTGGGGGCGAATCGAACGCGAACGGTCATGGCATCAATGCTCAGGGTAGCGAATTCGGGAGTCAGCGCGCGAGGGCGATCGTGCGCATTCTAGTCGATGGCCACCCCCTAGCGGTAGTGCCTGCCCAGCTCCGAAGCGTATCGCGTTCCGAGCACGGCGGCATTCTCATCCAGCCAGTCGCTCAGGCGCGTCGACCCTCTCGGCGGCGCGTCGGAAACGAGGAGGCCGGAGGTGAGGCCCGCCACCTCGTCGCGCGTCAGCACCACGTCGTCGACGACGAAGCCGATGAGCCGCGAAGCCAGCAGCACCGGGCCCGGCGGTACGTGAACGATCCTTGCCCGGCTGCCGATCTTGCGCGCGATGAGCCGCACTAGCTCGTTGAAGGTGAAGGTTTCGGGGCCGACGGCATCGAAAACAGCGTTGCCGGCCTCGCGCGCGGCGCGTACGGCCATGTCCGCCACGTCTTCGACGAAGACGGGCTGCAACCGGTACTCGCCGTTGCCGGGAATCGCGAACGCGGGGGAGCGTCTGAGGAGCCAGGCGATGTTGTTGATGAGAATGTCCTCGCGTCCGAAGATGACGGTCGGGCGGATGATGGCGTACCCGAGCCCCGAATCGATTATCGTCCTCTCCAGAATCGCCTTGCCACGAAAATAGGGCAGCGGCGAGCCCTCCGAGGGGTTGGCGATGCTGATATGGACGATCTTGCGAACGCCGGCTTCTTTCGCGGCCCGCAGGAGCGTCTTCGTGTTCTCGACTGCGGCGTCGAAGGTGGTGCGGCCTCGGGCGAAGCGCACCCAATAGGTGTTGAACAGCGTGTCCGCCCCCCGCAAGCTTTCGACGAGCGCCGCGGGTCTGTCGAAGTTGAACGCAAACACGCTCACGCGGTCGCCGAAGGGATTCGCGCGGTCAGGGTGGCCGGTGAGCGTCCGCACGCTCCTGCCGGCGGCCAGGAGTCGCTCGGTGATGTACTTGCCGCTGTAGCCGAACGCGCCAGTGACTGCGTCAACGTCATTGCCTGGCATCGCGCCTCCCTTCGCGGGCCAGTCGCAGCGCCTCCTCCAGGTCAGCGGGCAACGGCGATTCGAAGGCGACGGCGCGCCCATCTGCGGGGTGCCGGAAGGCGAGCCGGTAGGCATGAAGGAACTGACGCCCGACGAGGCTCGACGGCTTACCGTAGAGCGCGTCGCCGACGATGGGGTGACCGGCGGCGGCGAAGTGGACGCGTATCTGATGGGTGCGGCCGGTCGACGGCGCGACCTCGACCAGAGTCATGCCATCGAGGTACTCGCGGACTCGGTAGGCCGTGCGCGCCGGCCGCCCGCCTTCGACGATCGCCATACGCTTGCGGTTGCGCGGGTCGCGGCCGATTGCGCCCTCGATCACGCCCTCCGGCTGCTCGATTCGACCTCGCACGAGCGCCAGGTATCCCTTTTCGACGGTTCGCTCCTTCAACTGTCGCGACAGGCCGGCGTGGGCGCGGTCGTTTTTGGCGACGAGCAAGAGGCCGGAGGTGTCCTTGTCGAGCCGGTGGACGATTCCCGGCCGCAGGACGCCGCCGACACCCGACAGGTCGCCGCAGTGGGCGAGCAGGGCGTTGACCAGCGTGTGTCGGGCGTGTCCGGGCGCGGGATGGACGGTGAGCCCGGCCGGCTTATCGACGACCAGCAGGTCTTCGTCCTCGTAAACGATGCGCAAGGGGATCGCTTCCGGCTCGACGTCGAGAGGCTGCGGCGGCGGAATGCGCACCTGTACGGCATCGCCGGGCCGCAGCAGGTATGACGGCTTGGCGCTGCGACCGTTGACGGTCGCGAGGCCCTCTTCAATCAGACGCCGCGCGTGGGATCGCGAAAGGTCGCGGCAATTACGGGCAACGAAGGTGTCGAGGCGCTGCCCGTTGTCCTCCGTGACGACGAGGCGGAACGTCTGCTCCGTCAGGTGCTCTTCTCCCGCCAGATTGTGTCGCTGAGCGTCAGGAACGCCACGATTACCACGACGCCGACGGTGATGGAGGAGTCGGCGACGTTGAACGCCGGCCAGTGGGGAAACTTGATGAAGTCGGTCACCTCGCCGACACGCACGCGGTCGGCCAAGTTGCCAACGGCGCCGCCAAGTTGCAGCCCGAGCGCGATACGCAGGATGCCGTGCTCCATCGGGGGGTAGAAATAGTAGAGCATGATAGCGACGAGCCCCAGCAGCGTCGTGACAGTGAGGAAAAGCGTCTGGCCCTGCAACATGCCGAAGGCGGCGCCGGAGTTGGTGACGTGAATTAGCTGGACCGGGCTGTCGGCGGGAAAAGCCTCACCGAGGGCCAGCCTGCTGCGTATGAGGTACTTGGTGAACTGGTCGAGGGCGCAGATGGCGACCACCACGACGAAGAAGGGCGCGTCTCTGCGCAGACGGACCAGCAGCCAGTTGTGGCTCCGTGGGATGGGCTTGTCGGTCTCGATCAACGTGCGCCTTTCAGGGTGACCAAGCGCCGGGATGGCAAGCGGCCTCCGGCTCTGCTACGATCTTAGCATCGGCGATGAGAGGTGGCAACGAGATGAAACCCGACGGGCCGCGTGAATGAGTCCCGCCCAACCAGCGCATCACGTCGAAGCTGCCAGCGCTGACAGCGACGGCCCTGGCTTCTGGGAGTCGGCAGGCTACCACATGTTCGCGGTGACCACTGGAAAGAGGAGCGCTACTCGTAGGCACGGCGCCGATACGTTACGGTGTCGGCGAGGCTACCGGCGGCGGCTGAATGTCGATATCGGAGCCGTTGACGTCGCTCACTTCCCACGTGATCTGCGCTGACGACAGGTCGGAGCCGGCGGGGAAGCTCAGTTTGATATCGGCCTTAGCGGGCCAGCTTCCGTCCTGAGCAAGCCACAAATCCATAGAGCCCGAATCCGGCTGCGGCCCCCCTGAGCCAACGAATGTGTTCGTCAGCTTGCCGAGGGTATCTGCGTCCAACTGGGTTATCTGCAGGTGACGGGTGGCTACGCCGTTGACGTCCTCGGTGCCCACCTCCGTGCCCTCAGCGACTAGCTGACTGGTCAGCAGGTTGCCCCAAAGGGTGCCGGGGAGTATCGGCCCCAGTTCAGCCTCGATCTCCGCGACGTCGACCTGCTGCCATTCATTAGTGCTCGTGTCCTGGGCCCACGCCTGGTCTCCGATTACGATGATAGAGTTCACGGCTGTGTTGGAGCCGGCCAGGAAGAAGTCGAGCGAGAGGCTGTTCGGCTCTTTCACGGCGCCCTTTATCGTCAACTGGGACTGGCTATTGCCGACGAGACTTATCTGGTAGCGATAGCCTTGAAGTGCGGCGAAGGGATCTGGCCCTGGCGTCGCCGTGGGGCCGGTCGTTGCCTGCGAGGCAGGCGTCACGGCAGCCGGATTGGTGGCAGCAGTCCCAGGAGTCGCGGTTGGCGATTGTCCGCTCTTGCCGCCACCGCAGGCAGCAAGCAGGACGGCGAGAAGACAGGGGAGCACCAGGAGTCGGTGCATTGGGGACCTCCCTCGACAAACTGGCGGAACTCAGGCATCGAAGCCTACTCAATCAGCGTAGACGTTCGATCGATGCGCGTCAAGCAAGGCGCATACGGAGAAATGTATCGCTTTACCGACTGGACTGATCCCTGGGATGCCCATATAGTGAGGAGCCAAGAGTGCCGAACCTTACGGGGGACAGCGCGGACGCTGCGCGGGGTAGCGACCGTTCTCATTGGCAGCGCGGCTTGTCGCGCGGATAGGAAGGGGTCAAGACTGTGAGAATCACCGGGAAGGCAGGATTCGTCGGAGTGCTGGCCGCGGTACTGACCGTTGGCGCTTTGCTCGCATGCGCGTGCGGCGGGAGCGGCGAGAAGATCGACCTCAGCGGCGGGGGCGGCGACAGCGGCAGCGCCAGCAAGGACAGCGGCGAGAGTGGATCGAGTGCGCAGGCCAAGGGAGCAGACGAGTACGCCTCGCAGTTCTGCGGCGCTTTGAGCAAGTACGCCGACGACATCCAGGAGTTGAGCAACACCGAAGCAGACATGGAAGACCCAGCGGCGATGAAGGACTTCATCGACCAGATGGTCCCGCTTTTCGAGGGCATCTCGAAGGACCTGGACAAGATCAACCCGCCGTCCGAAGTCGCAGACTGGCACAACGGTATGGTGTCGGGCATGTCCGCGGCGGCCGACCTCTTCAGCCAGATGGGCGACGCCCTCGACAAGCCGCTCGACGAGGCCATGGCCGAGATCACCGACCTGTCGTCGAAGGCGTCGGACATGGAAGACCCGTTCGGCTCACTGGGCGACCTGCCGGACGAGTACCAAACGGCATTCGAGGACAACGCTGATTGCCAGGACCTGCAAAGCCTAGACGTATTCCAATAGACAGCAAGCACCTGGCGTCCGGCAATCCGGCCTGACGTCGTCTGCAGCGCGCGTTCCCGGTGGACGAAGTTTACGGCCGGCGGGAGCGCGTGCTAGACTGGTGCGGGCCCCCATCGTCTAGTGGCCTAGGACGCCACCCTTTCAAGGTGGAAACGGGGATTCGATTTCCCCTGGGGGCACCAGACCGTCCGTTTTCGAAATCTTCCTCAAGACTCCCAGTCTGAATCTGAGGTCGCCCCGGGGACAGCCCCGCGGAGCCCCTCCGCGGACCTGATTGCCGACCACCCGAAGGGAAATCGAAGGTCAAACCCTGCGACACGGCGTGACATCCCCTTCCGATGCCAAGAGGAACCTGTCCTCTTGACATCGTCAGCAAACGCAGTAATGTCCGCGCGTTCCTCCTGCGGTGCCGCTCCGCTACCAGGCAGACTTGCCGAGGTGTACAATAGCCTCCTCATGGAGCCGCGCATCCAGTACACGCACTCCGCCGACGGCGTGAGCATCGCCTTCTGGACCCTGGGGGAAGGCCTGCCCTTGGTGAACATGCCAAATCTTCCGTGGAGCCATATCCAGTTGGAGTGGCAGGATTCCGGGTGGCGCCGCTGGGACGAGCGGCTGGCGGAGAAAAGGAAGCTGATCAGCTACGACGGGAGGGGGACGGGCCTCTCGGACCGCGACGTGGCCGACTACTCCGTCGACGCCCATATGCTGGACCTGCAGGCGGTGGTGGAACGCCTGGGCGTGCAGAGATTTGTTCTGCTCGGCTATATCAACGCAGCGCCGGTCGCCATCGCCTATGCGACCCGCCACCCGCAGGCCGTATCCCATCTTGTGCTGTGGTGCCCGTGGTGGTGGGCACGGGCAGCCCGTGAGCATACATTTCAGGCAATGCTACAGGGAGACTGGGAGCTATACACGGAGGCGTTGGCGCATGCCGTGTTGGGATGGTCGGAGGGTGAAGAAACACGCCGTCTCGCTGCCCTCTTCCGGGAATGCGTCACGCCAGAAACGGCGCGCGCCATCTTTAATGCGCTTCCGCGGTTTGATGTCGCGGCCGTCCTTTCCCAAGTGAGGTCGCCCACCTTGATACTCCAGCGCCGCCAGGTCACGGCGATTCCCGGCGTGGAGATCGCCAAAGGTCTTGCCTCCGGAATTCCGGATGCCCGCCTCACCCTCCTGGAGGGGATGTCGCTCGTGCCGTGGGTAGGCGACATGGAGGCGGTGCTGGCGGCCATCGACGAGTTCTTGGGGGATAGCGAGCCCGCCCCAGCGCGAGCCGAGCCGCCCGCAGCGAGCAGTGTCTGCACTATCCTGTTCACCGATGTGGAGGGATCCACGGCGCTGACCGAGCGGCTGGGGGACGCCAAGGCGCGGGAGGTACTGCGAAATCACGAGCGCATCGTGCGGGAGGCGCTGCGGGCGCACGGCGGCGCGGAGGTGAAGGCGATGGGTGACGGCTTCATGGCCTCGTTCTCCTCGGCCACGCGGGCGCTGGAGTGCGCCATTGCCATGCAGAGGGCCTTCGCCGCACACGCCGACGAGCACCCGGAGACGCCGATACGCGTCCGCGTCGGCCTGAACGCGGGGGAACCGATAGCGGAGGACCAGGACCTATTCGGCACAGCGGTCCAGGTGGCAGCCCGCGTGTGTGCACACGCCCAGCCCTGCCAGATACTAGCCTCTAACGTTGTGCAGGAGCTTGCCGCCGGAAAAGGCTTCGCGTTCTCCGATCAAGGGGAATCTGCCCTGAAGGGGCTTGACAAGCCGGTCCGGCTGTACGAGCTGTACTGGCAGACCTAGGACGCCACCGCTGCGCCCTTCAACATACGCCATCCGGACGTCGCGCCAATCCGCGCGCGTTTGCCCCGTCTGCTTGTCATGAATGAACAGGTCCGGGGCGCTGTCGATCGGCGCTTCTCGCCCTGGCTAATCACAAGAATGTTTGGCGCCCGCCTTGACAGACTGTTGATATGGGAGTAGTCTGCGGCCGCACACATTGAAGGACCGCCGGTGAGTGCACCACCGACGGCCCCACTGCCAAGCCCTGACGCAGCCAGGGTCGGCCTATTCAATCTAGCATGGCAGGCCCCGACCGCGGAAGGTTCGGGGCCTTCTTCTTGCCGTGCGCAGGAGGAGAAAGGAGAGGCCACAGGCGATGGGTATCAGAAGGCGGACCCTACTGGCGTGGGGGATGACGGTGGTCTCGCTGGCCTTCTTGGTCGGCGTTCTCGGGATGCCGACGACCGCGAGGCCGGCTGTGGCCGATGGCGACCATCTCAAACCCAGCTTCTCTTGGAGCGTCTCCAATCCGGCAACCGACGCCCCGACGGGCAACAGGATAGAGGCGCACATTCCCAATGGCGACCTGTACTACTCGTCCCTATTTGCCTTCGACCCGACGGCGTGGCAGGTAACACCAAGCGCCGAGCTCAACCTCGGCGTTCAGACCGCCGCCGTGGATGCCCTCTCTCACGTGGGACTCGTGAACAGCCCCTGCAACACCCCGCTGGCTGTCCACTTCGACCTGTTGAACGCCACCACCGACAAGTCCCGGACCGTGACCTACGAGGATGGCTTTGATGACTCCAACGGCGACGGCAACCCCGACTTCATCGACATGTACCCCGATTTCAACGACCGCGTTCTCGGCCCTGCCCTGCCCTACTTGCGCGAGGTGGGCATCGCGGAGCTGGCAGGGACGAAACTCCTCCTGCAAATCCTGTCGTATGAGGCGGGCACGACCGTCGGGGGTCGGACTTTCGATCCGGCTCTGGGCGGCCCTGTTGTGACGCTCCACGACAACGCGGGCGATCCTTTGGTTGCACCGGCACCCGGTCTGGCTACGGACACCTGCTCGCCCGAGGACTTCACCACCGTGGGCTTCGGAACCGCTCCGGACGGTACCGCCATGATCAAGACTCCCAAGGAGCCCGGCACGTACACCTGGCACATCCTGTACGTCGCCCAGCGCGACGCCGACGGCGACGGTATCGAGAACACCCTTGACCCCTGTCCTCTGGACCCGGACCCGACCTGGGACCCACGGGCAGCCGAGGCCGTAGGGCCCGGTGACGCCGACGGCGATGGTCTGCCCTCCTCCTGTGACCCGGATGACAGCAAGGCTGTGGATGACCAGGACAGCGACGGCTACCTGAACCGCGGCGACAACTGCCCGCTGGTCGCCAACGGCGTGAACCAGACCGCAACAGCGGCCGGCAACCAAAAGGACACTGACTCTGACGGCATCGGAGACGCCTGCGACCCTAATCCCCTCAAGGGGGATACCGAAGGCGAGGCACCGGAGGTGCTCCTGAGCTCCGACGTCACCATCACAGAGGCGGTCCCGCCCGTGGCGCCACAGCCCGCAGCAGCCCCGCCGACAACGGGCAGCGGCGGTACCCTGGGCGAGGAGGGGGGTGGCGTAGCGGCCTGGTGGTACGCGTTTGCGGCAGGTGGCACCCTGCTAATCATGGGCGGCCTCGCTGGTCAGTGGCGGGCCCGCAGCCGCCGATAGACCTGGAATGCAACATGCTGCGAGGGGCGACTGCCTCGGTCGTCCCTCCCTTATTCTCTCCCAGCGACGCGACGGCGACCGCCAGCAGTCTTTTCCCTGCCGTCATCTTAAGGATATCCACCGCCCGCGTCAGATATCCGAGGGCAAGCGATTTCGAAATAGCGACCTTTGGGGTACCAAAGCGTGTGAATTCAGACCCCCCTCAGTCGATCGGGTGCCCCCCAGCGGGCATCTGCGTTGCCAATCGGGATGATGGCGCTGTCATGGTCGTTTTCCTCCGCAAAGGTAGAACCACGACCATATTGCATCGTTGTGTAGGGAAGTCAAAGCGACGAGGGCGCCGAAGAACCGGATGACGCGGTGAATCTACCGTATGCTCAGCGAGCGCTCATATTACGCGGCTGCGCCGTTGAGGCCTGATGCCAAGACCCCCAGACCTCATCGGGCTGGACGCCGATAAGGGCTGTATGACGCCGGGCCCCGGCGGGGCCACGTCTTCATTCGCAGGCATGGGCCGATTGTGGTGCATAGGCCATCGGAGAATGTGAGGAGTTCGCCGCTTCGGTTGTAGAGGCGGTACTGGATGTTCGCATCGAGTTCGGCGGGCAGGTTCAGCAGCATCTCACCGTCACTGGAGTCGATTCTGATCCCGTCGGGGAAGGGAGAGACGCCTTCCGATTCGCCCGCAGGACAGCCGCCGGAGTCGTATAGCTGGAAGCAGATCAGAAAAGAACCGTCCGCGTCGAGCCCAATCTTAAGAATGGTCTCGTCGCTTGGCGCGTCCACGAAAGAAATCGATGTGCCCAGACCGCGATGTCCCAGCCTCATCTATGTCTGCCCAGACCGCGCTAGACCCTAGCGCCTCGAATGGACGAACCATCAGCTCTCTTGTGCTTGGGTCCACCCCGACCGAGCTGACGCCCGCCATCTGACAGGGGGCGGTCCACAACGACATCCATCGTTTGTCCCTTCAACTGTGCGCCCTTCAAGGCCTGCACGGCAATAGCCGCCGCCCTGGGTTCAAGATCGACAAGGGCGAAGCCGCGGGTGCGACCGGCACGATCACAGGCTATGCGAATCGACCTTATCTCCCCAAATGCGGAGAAGACGGTCTGTAAGTCACTTGCTTTGGCCTTGGAGGACAGGTTTCCCACAAGCAGTGTAGTCACTCTCATTCCTCCTTTGCGGGGCGTGTTGCCATTGGGTCGTCATAAGCTCCGACTTCGACGCCCCTTCCCAAGGGTTATGCGCCAGGGTTAACGGCCGCGTCTAGTAGGGGCTACGAGCTGGTGAGCGCTGGGAGAAGCAATCGCTGCAGTAGACAGGCCGGTCACCTCGCGGTTCGAATGGAACCTCAGCGGTCTTGCCGCACTGAGCGCAAACAGCCGAGTGCATGTGGCGAGTGGAGCCGGCATAGCCTCCGCCATAGCTACGGCCACCGTCACGCTCCGACTTGCGGGCAGCGCGACAACCGGAGCATCGCTTGGGCTCATTGGTGAAGCCGCGGCTGGCGTGGTACTCTTGATCCTCAACCGAGAAGGTGAATTGAGCGCCGCAATCGACGCAGGTTAGGGTTCTGTCTGTATAAGACACTCGACGACCTCCTTCATGGGGTTCCGCTATTCCTCGTCGCCGAGTGCAAAACAAGATTGGGGATGCGTTGCAGATCGAAGACAGGGGTGACTTCTTACCAAGGCAGCATAGCACACTTGGCTGCTGCCGTCACGCGGGGATACCAAGCTCGCTGAACCTGGCGACTCCCTTCACATACATTGTCGGTAGCTTTTTGTGGACCGCCAGAAGGGATGCCCAAGAACGGCTACCATGTATGCAACATCGTCCCCCTGCGCTCACTATGACCTCACGGTAAGGATACTTGCCGGGTCCCGGAACTCTGAATCGCGGGCAGATGCTCATGCGCGCACGCAGCACGTGGACACGCGGACTGGAGCTGCGACGAATTCGAAATGACGGCTCACTCCGGCTCTATCGACCCATGAAACGCGCTTCCCTCCCCAAAATCGCTATCGCATCGACCGCGATCGCAGCGGCGTACTTCAGGCTCGCCCGCCCCCGGGTGATCAACTGGGGAGCCACGACCGAAGAAGCACAACGCCCGATGCCAGGTGATGAGATTCTCCCTGACGCTGCGCTGCAGACGACACGCGTCGTCACTATAAATGCGCCTCCGGAGCGCATTTGGCCCTGGCTGGTGCAGATGGGGCCACGACCACGCGCCGGCGCCTACACCTACGACTGGATCGAGAGGCTCCTCGGGATCGATATCGCGAACACGGACCGCATCCT
>Ga0315281_10013033_pt1 | contig 11278 bp, 14 predicted proteins | sample YL17G07_0_MG_FD_204540 | JGI IMG/M metagenome (GOLD analysis project Ga0315281, IMG submission 204540) | Sediment microbial communities from Yellowstone Lake, YNP, Wyoming, USA - YL17G07_0 | ecosystem: Environmental > Aquatic > Freshwater > Lake > Sediment | place: USA: Wyoming | collected... | reverse complement strand
GGGTTCCACCGCCCTGTCATGCTTTGCCGCCTCCCTCACCAAGTATCCTGTCAGTATCCTGAGTCCAGTCTCGTGTGCGAATGGCGATTTCGCTGACCGCGACCCATACCTTCTGAAGCATGTCCTCGGATAGGTCCCGTACAGTGGTGCGGTATCCGTTGCCGTGATGGCGATGACCCCTCCGTTCGCGCAGCTCTGCAATGCGGAATCGATGAAATTTATCGGAGTTCCGAACGGGTCCACGTCGATGTAATCGAATTGTTGTCCCGCGAGCAGGCTCCGAAGATCGCAGCACTGCACCTGCACGTGGCCCAGGCTGTTCAGCTCCGCGTTCTCTTTGATCAGGACCGCCGCTCTCAGGTCCCTGTCGTTGAGCACGAAATCCGCTTTCACCCCGCACTCGTTCGCGAGCCTGAGTCCTCTCGCTCCAGTCGCGGCAAGTCCATCGAGGATCTTCTGTCCTTCCTTGAAGATCTCCCTTCCAAAGACGACGGAGATGTCCCTGCTGAACTCCATTTGCCTGTTGTAGAACACTTCGCCGGTCCGAGTCCCAGGGCCCTTCCTGCAGAAACTCTCGGGCACAAGAAGGTCGGTTATGCCCTCCCGGACCTTGGCAAAGCCATCCGGCATCAAACGTATTCGCCCTTCATCAGCTTGATGATTTTGTACGGGAGGAGATTCCTGTTGATCGGAGTGACTTCGAGTATCCTCACATCGTCCCTCCTCCGGATGTCCTGGAGCAACGGGTTCCTGGACTTCTTGTGAAGGGTGAGTATGATAGGCTTGTCGACCTCCATCGCGTCCTTGACGGCCTTGACGAACTTCTCGGATTCGACCTCCATCTTGCCGACCTCATCGATCACGATGACGTCCGCGCACTTGCTGGCGTCGACCAAAGCCTCGACGCCGACGGTGTCCAAGCTCTCCAAGTTTACGCCGTACTTCCCGACGTAGAACTTCGATTCCGTCTCAATGTGGGCGAAGACCGCCTTCCGCTTGCTCTTCCAGTCCATCACGTAGAATCCGACCCTCTTTCCGTTCTCAACGATCGGTTCGGTGACCATGCCCCCGACCACGAGGTTCTCTTCCTCGAGCATCTCGATCACCTTCACGAGGGCTTGGGTTTTTCCAGCTCCGGGAAGACCCGTGATCCCAATCTTGATTCCCCTCGTCATTGCCTCACCGCAGAAACAGACAAACGGTCACCTGTATGGTCTTTCAAATATATGATGCATGTCATAATTCTTCAACATCTCAATCCAGTGTGGAGACCTTCGCGCAATTCCTCATGCCTTTTCTATCTTCTCGATGTACATGAGCGGGTAGTTCATCTCCTTGAGGAATTTCATGCTTGCCTTCACCCGCGTCCTCTTGTACTTGACCACGAGGGAGACGTCAAGCATATCTCCGGTCAGGGAAACGTAGTCGTACTGACCGTGCTTGTCCCGCAGCTTGGACCTATCAATCGTCACTTTGATATCCTCCACGAATGGCTGGACCCGGCTCCCCGCCTCTATCGCCCCTTCTAGCGTCTGGACGGTACCCGTGCTCAAGGGGACGCCGACGAACTGGTGATAGATGGTCCCGAGCTTGATTCCCGCCTCGAAGGCCGCCCTTTCAGAGTCAGTGCACGAGAAGTAGCTATCAGCTTTCTGTTCTCTCCTGTCGCTCATACAAAGGGCCTCCGAAAACATAGACCAACGATAGTGCCAGCGCTATGCTCGTGGCGGTACGTGAGAATGCTGTATATAAGGGTTGGTCGTCGACTAGGAGGAGGCCAGCTATCGCGGGGGTGACGGCGAGCAATAGCGCGAACCCGCTGGCGGCCGCCATCTTTCCCCGGATCTTGGGGTAAGGGATCTCCGAGGCCATCAGGAAGCTTACGAGGAGCCCGAACGCGAGGACCAGCGCGGGCGACGAGAGGGCGATGAAGTAGTAGCGGTGCGCCCCATCCGCCTGTGGCATGCCTCCGAACAGCATGCATATCAGCACGATGACGAGTGCTCCTGCGGGGGCTGGCATCCCCACGAAATACGAGAGTTGGTAGCCCCCAACACTGAACCTTGCGAGCCTGAACAGCCCCGCAGCGAGGAACGCGATGGCGCACAGGAGTGAGACGATCGATTTCACGTAATCGCCGGGTGTGTGGAACTCCGCATAGAGGAGGAGCGCAGGCGCGAAGGCGAAGGATATGGAGTCCGAGATGGAATCCAGAACCTGTCCTCTCGTGTGTTTGCTGCCGAACCTCCTCGCCATGTACCCGTCCAGCCCGTCCATCATCATTGACAGGAAGATCAGGTTCATCGCTCCCAGGAAGTCCTTGTCCAGGATGAAGGTGATCGCGACGAACCCCAGGACGCCGTTCGCGAGCGTGAACAGGTCCCCGAGCGACACCTTATTCCAAGCCGCCATCCGGCACCTCCGCGATCTGAGTCAGCCCGGCCCTAACCTTCTGGCCTTTCTTGACCATGATCCTGACAGAACCGACTGGGAGGAAAAGGTCGACCCGAGACCCGAAGCGTATCAAGCTGAGCTTCTCTCCTTTGGCAAGTGACTGTCCTTCCTCGATGTAAGGCACGATGCGGCGAGCTATCGCCCCGACCATCTCGACGGCGCGGACCTGTCCGATCTCGGTCCGCACGAGTATCTCGAACCTCTGGTTTTTCGTGGATGTCCTCGCGAATGCAGGCGCGTGCCTTCCCTTGATTATCTCCGCTTTCTCCACGACGCCTGGAATGGGCGCTCGGGTGACGTGGACGTTCCGAAGCGCGAGATAGGTCGAGACGAGGCCCTTGGAAGGGTCCACCTCCCTGATAGTCCCGTCGGCAGGGGCTACTATCCCTTTCCCTATCGTCCGTTTGGGGTCCCTGAACATGATGGCGAGGAAAACGGTGAACGCGCCAAGCCCGACGGCCGCGTACTTCTCGAAAGGGAGCGCAGCGATGGTCGCCAGAACGCCCAGCCCCACGAACCCCCGCCCACCTTTCGCGATCAACTGCAAGACCCCGCGGACCACTAGTCAATTCGGAAGGAACTCATCTCAGCAACAATTTCGCGTCGACCACAACCGCTCCCTTCTCCTTCACGAAGACCGGGTTGAGGTCCATCTGATCGATCTTGTCCATGTACTTCTCCCCGAGGGATGAGACCTTCATCAGTACGTTCAGTATGGCCTCCCTGTCCACTTTGATCTTCCTGAACCCCTCAAGGATCGGCGCCGCTTTGATCTCGTGCAGCATCTCCTCTGCGTCCTCGCGCTTGATCGGCACCACCCTGAAAGTGACGTCCTTGTAGACCTCCGTGTAGATGCCGCCAAGGCCGAACATGACCGTCAAGCCGAATGTGGGATCATTGATGAGGCCGATGATGACCTCGACGCGCCTGTCCTGCACGGATTCGACCAGGAGCTTCTCGTTGGGGAACTTCTCCCGCATCTTCTTGAACTCCAGTTCGAGCTGGTCCCTCGGAATGTCCAGGACAACACCGCCAACGTCAGTCTTGTGCAGGATGTTTGGCGAGCAGACCTTCAGGACGACGGGGAACTTCAGCTTCTTCTGGTCCATCTCCTCGTACCTGCTCACAACCTGAAAATCCGTCGTTGGGATTGCCGACTCTCGGAGGAGTTCCTTGACCTCGTTCTCCGCGAGGGCCTTCCTCCCTTCCTTGAGCACGGCCTCTATGATCAATTTGCAGCCCCTAGGCCATCCAACGCTTTTGTCGTCTTTAACTCTTCGCTCGCCTGCTCTGCGCCTCACGTCCCAGCCCAGCCCCGAGGCTCAAGGCCTTCTTGTTCAGTTCGTGCGTGGCCGGGGGCAATGAATCGAGAAGCGCCTTCTCGAGCGCATCATGGGAGACGATGTCCGATATCTCCCTGAAGGCTCCCAGCATCACTATGTTGGCCACTATCCTGGTGCCCAGGCTCTCGGCCGCCTTTGTGGCTGCGACCTCGTAGACGTCCCCTTCCGGCCTTTCCAGGACCAAGTCTGGATCGATGATGATCCTCGTGTCCGGCTTCCTGTCATCGATGTATTTCAGGTAGGCCTGCTGGGACATGATGACGAGGTCGTCTGGAATCTCGACGAAGGGGTAAAGCATCTGATGGTCCGAGATCTTCACATCGCATTTTGAATGCCCACCTCTCGCTGAAGGCCCGTAGGACTGGGTTTGAATGGCCTGTTTGCCTCTCAAGTGTCCATCCTCGGCCGTGACTTTTTCGTAGAGGGATGCCGCGCGGGCAAGGACTACCCCCATGAGGATCACGCCTTGGCCCCCGAAGCCCGAGAACCTGATCTGCCTATCCATGCTTCACAACCCCGATGAGCTCCTGGTAAGACTCCCGGTTCCTGTCGACGAACTCGCCAACGGTTATCTGGCCGGCGAGGTTCAGGTCCACGTGGTCCACGGCGGCCGCCCTCGCCTTATCCCTCCTGACCGAGCTCTCCTTGAACCAGTCCAGGAGTTGGGTAGGGTCGGCCATCTTGTTCCTCCGACCGAAGTTTATCGGGCACTGTGACACTATCTCCACGAACGCGAACCCTTTCTTCTGGAGCGCCGTCTTGATCGATTTCGTGAGTTCGTGGACCTGCCTGGTGGTCCATCTAGCGACATAATTCGCGCCAGCCGCGACCGCGATCTCTGCAAGGTCGAACGGGTATTCCTTGTTCCCCGACGGCGTGGTGGTCGACATGAAATCGTGCGGCGTGGTTATCGACGCTTGGCCGCCCGTCATCCCGTAGATGTTGTTGTTGATGCATATCACCGTCATGTCGAGGTTGCGCCTGCAGCCGTTTATGAAGTGGTTGCCGCCGATCGCGCCCAGGTCGCCATCGCCCGTGAAGACCACGACCTTCAGCTCGGGGCTCGCGAGCTTCAGTCCGGTGGCGAACGCGATTGCCCTTCCATGAGTCGTGTGGAGCGCATCCGAGTTGATGTAGAGCGGAATCCTCGATGAGCAGCCGATCCCTCCGACAAAGGCAGTCCGGTCCAGGGAGAGGCCGAGATCGTTGAACGCCCTGTAGAAGCAGTTCATGACTGTGCCGTTCCCGCATCCTGGGCAGAAGACATGTGGCCAGCGGTCCTTCCTGTAGAAATCGAACAGCTCCATCAGATCGCCCCCATCTCGCGCAGCTTGTGCCTTACCTCGTTGGGCGTCGGCGGGTCCCCGCCTATCTTCGAAAGCAGTTCGACCTTCCGGCAGCCAGCCTCGAGCGCCACTCTCTTGATGTCACCGTACAGCTGACCGAGGTTCATCTCGCACACGAGCATCCTGTCGCACTGGCTCGCGATCTCCGCGACGGGCTCCTCGGGGAAAGGCCAGATAGTCTTCAGCCTGAGTAGACCGATCCTGTCGTCCTGCGCCGCCACTTCCATCGCGCCGAGCGACGCAGCTCCGTAGGACACGACCATTGTCTTCGAACCCGGGCACATCACGTCCCACTTGTTGATGTCCTTCCGGTTCACGAGCACCTTCTCCGAGAGCCGTTTGACCAGCTCCTGGTGGATTCCAGGGTCCTCGGGCTCTATCCTCGAGTCCTCAGCGTGCGTCATGCCCGTGATCATTGTCTTGTTACCCCTCCCGAACACTGGGAAAGGATGGACCAGCTCGTCTGAAATGTCATATGCCTCGTCAGAGCGCTTGACCCCTTTCTCCTTCCTGTTCACGATTCTGATCTTGTCAGGGATCGTGAGAGGGCCCCTCATGTGACCCACCTCTGCATCGGACAGGAGGAATGCCGGGACACGATACTTCTCCGCGTAGTTGAAAGCCTCGACAGTCAGATCGAACATCTCCTGGACGGATGCGGGCGCGAATGCGATGACCTGGTAATCGCCATGGGAACCCCATTTGGTCTGCATGACGTCGCCTTGAGAGGCGCGCGTGGGCTGGCCCGTCGAAGGACCTCCGCGCATGACGTTGACTATCACAATAGGGGTCTCCGACATGGCGGCATACCCTATGGCCTCCTGCATCAGGGAGAATCCCGGGCCGGATGTCGCCGTCATCGACTTCGCGCCTCCCCAGGAAGCGCCTATGACCGCGGATATGCAGGCTATTTCGTCCTCCATCTGAAGGAATATCCCGTCGGTCCCAGTGAGCCTTCTGGCCAGTCCCTCCGCGATCTCGGTCGACGGGGTTATCGGGTAACCCGCAAAGAATCTCACTCCGGCAACGATGGCCCCCTCGACGCAGGCTTCGTTCCCTTGAAGGAAGTACTCTCCAGGTTGGGCCCTCATCTGCTCTGCTCCTCCTCGGTTTCGGGATGCCACGAGATCGCCTGGTCGGGGCAGCTCAGGATGCAGAGTTCGCAGAGTAGTTTTCCTGATCGATTGTGATTGTAGCATTTCTCGTGTGCGTCCACGACGGCGTCGAAGTATCCCATGTCGGAAATCTCGGCGCCTCTGGAGTAACACTTCTTCGGACAGATGTAGACGCATATGTTGCAGCCCTTGCACAGCTTTGGATCTACGACCGGCTTCATTCCCTTCCCGTCCCAATATTATCGGCCGTGCCATATTTGAAGCTTCGTGACTTAATATGAATCATCGTCCAGTCGTCTGCGCCCAATATCAAGCGATAGGTTGTCAATGGACTCGACCTGCGAGGCAGAAGAGGCCAATCAGTCATCCCCAGCCGGAGTATCCTTTCGTATGTTCGAAGGAAAGGATTAATACGCTCCAGTTTATAAACCGATTCTCGTGACTCTGAACGCTCTTCAGGTGAGGATCCTCGACCTGAAGAAGGAGAAGGACGCCATCATACTCGGGCACAACTATCAGAGGAAGGAGGTCCAGGAGATCTCCGATTTCCTGGGGGATTCCTACGGGCTCTCGGTCCAAGCGTCCAAGACCAAAGCTAAGGTCATCGTGTTCTGCGGCGTCGATTTCATGGCGGAATCGGCCAAGATCCTCAATCCCGAGAAGACGGTCCTCCACCCAAACCTGAAAGCCAAGTGCCCGATGGCTGCGATGGTCGATCCAGAGTCGCTTCGAGCTCTAAAGGAGGAACATCCCGGAGCTCCCGTGGTCTCCTACGTGAACACGTCAGCTGAGGTGAAGGCCGAGACCGATATTTGCTGCACTTCTGCCAATGCGGTCAAGATCGTGCAGTCGCTTCCAGACAAGAAGATCATCTTCGTCCCTGACACGAACCTAGGGCTGTATGTCCAGAGGTTCGTGAAGGACAAGGAGATAATCCTGTGGCCCGGGTATTGTCCGACCCATGTCAACATAACCAAGAAGGACCTCCAGGAGCTGCGCAAGAAGCATCCGGACGCAGAGATTCTTGTCCACCCGGAGTGTTCCCCGGATGTCATAGACTTCGCCGACCATGCGTTCTCCACCGAGGGCATCATCAAGCACGTGATCGCCTCACCCAAGAAGGAGTTCATAATCGGGACCGAGGAGAACATGCTGCACAGACTGAGAAAGGAGGCTCCAGGCAAGGTGTTCTATTCGAGCCCCAATGCGGCTTGCCCGAACATGAGGGAGATCACGCTGGAAGATGTCAGAGATGCCCTTCTCAAGATGCAGTTCAAAATCGAGATTCCAGCCGACGTGATAAAGAGAGCGAAGATCCCCCTAGAGAGGATGATTGCGGCCGGCAGATAGGGTCATAGTGATTGTGCCAGCGAATACCCCGGGCCGGCGATGAAGTAGACACCGAATGCGATCATGATCAACCCGCAGATGCCGAAGACGATCTCATGCACGGCTGGCGTCCATAGGTGCTTCGTTTTGAATACCGTGAATGATGTGAATGTGTACCACGCAAGATCGCAGCTCCAGTGAACGACGGCAAAGACCACCACGATGATGGCCCCGAACGACTGCGCGTTGTAGATCAGTACTGCCCCGACTGAGGCCCACCAGAGCAGGAAATAGGGATTGACCGAAGAGGTTATCGCGCCGGCCCAGAGCGAGTCGTAGGGGAAGTACTTCTCATCCCCTCCCGCTATCACTCTCCTCGATCTCACCATCTTGTAGCCCATCTGCAGGAGGAAGGCTCCCCCAACAAGACCTATGCCCAGCTTGACCAGGGGGTCCGTGAAGATTGTGCCTATGCTGAAGAATATCAAGGCTATGAGCGGGAACTCGACCAGACCGTGCCCCAAGGCGATCTTGACCCCGGCTCGCTTGTCATTGTATCCCTTGGCCACAGCCGCAGCGAACAGTGGGCCTGGGGTCATCACTCCAGACAGGGAGATCAAGATGGCGAAGCCAAAGAATACCCAGATGTTATCGCTAAGCAGCTCCACGCACCGTTGTCAGGGACTGCCAGATATTTAACTCGTGCTTTGACACGATCCGCGAGGGCAGCGCTTCTAAAATACCATGAGTGAGATTGGGACGGCGTGATGACAAGAGGGTCAGCTGAGGTTCGAAAGGACCCGTGATGAGCCCTATGAGTGCTGATAACCTCTTGAGGCTGGATGGTCCTTCCAAGCGCCATCCAGCCAATACCATCTCTAGGGTGTATTCCCGGTAGGCGATGCACGATTCATACGAATTGGCACACGGCATGACGAGCTCGCATCGTTCCCGATCCGCGAGATTACCTGGAGCCACAATCCTCGCAATCGCCCAGTTCCTGTCGGGTCTGAACCCCACTATGAGCTAGATCAGCTGGAGAGCGTGACTACGTAGTCGATGAACTTGCTCAAAGGCATGCCATCGTGCCAGCGCATTATCAGGTTCCCCTCTTTTGACGGGGTTATCTTGGGCAGTCGATCGTAGACCACTTTCAGGCGCCCGTTGATCGGGCCGACATCAAGGGTGAAGATTCTCCACGCATCTCCCCTCTGGCGCTTGTACCTGAACGCGTATATGGGCATCAGGCCGACGCGCCTGCAATCGTCCATCATCTCCTGCGCCTGGATCGCCAGCTTCTCGCTCCTACTGAACCGGAGGACGTCGCTGACTGAGCTCTTCACCTCGATTGGGAAGGAGATGCCAGCTCGCACCGCGACAAGGTCTACTCCGAGCGATCCTGCACCCCTGATGACCATGAATGGGCGTTCCCTGATCCTGAGATACGCCTTCCTCTCGTCGCTATCGCAGGTCTTCGTCACCCTGGAGAGCATGTCCTCGTCAGCTCTAAGTATTCCCTTGAGCTCCCGCTCAAAAATGCGTCCCATCGCCTTCGACTACTGTAATGTCCGAAGCACCTAAATCATTTATCGGTACACGCAGCTAGCTTACGGAACGAGCCTGGCCCGGTCCCTTGGATACAGGACCGCCTCACGGATGTTCCCCAGATTGAGCATCTTCTGGACATACCTCTCGATTCCGAAGCCGAATCCCCCGTGCGGCGGCATGCCGAACCTGAACGCCTTCAGGTAGAAGTCGAACGAGTCAAGGTTGAGGTTGTTCTCCCTCATCTGCTCCACGAGCACATCGTAGCGGTGTTCTCGCTGCCCTCCCGACACGATCTCCTGTCCCTTGTAGTCCAGGTCGAAATACCCTGTGGTCTCCGGGTCATCGTCGAATCGCTTGGCGTAGAAAGTGCCTCTCTTAAGTGACGTTGGGAACTCAGTGATGAAATAAAGGTCGCAGTTCTTTTCGCGTTTCATCACATCGCCGAGGGCCTTCTCGCCCTCCGTTCCGAGGTCCTCGCCGTGCTCGATGCTCAGGCCTGCAGCCCTCACCATCTCCACTGCCTCCTTGTACTTCACGCGCGGGAAAGGAACCGAGGGCTTCTCGATCTCAAGACCTAACTTCTGGAGTTCGACCTTCGCGTGCTCGCGCACGTGCTCCAAGCTGTTGACGACAATTCCTTCTGCGACCGCCATCACGTCCTCGGAGGACTCGATGAACGCCATCTCCACATCGAGCGAGATGAACTCCGCGATGTGTCTGATAGTGTCGGAGGCCTCCGCTCTGTACGCGTGCGCAATCTCGAAAATCCGGTCCAAGCCAGTCGCCATCAGGTTCTGCTTGTACAGCTGAGGACTCTGAGCAAGGTACGCGCCCCTGTCGAAGTACTTGATCGGGAACAGCGTCGATCCCCCCTCGGCGCCCGCTGCGACGATCTTCGGCGTGCTGACCTCGATGAATCCTTGGGACATCAGGAACCTGCGGATGCCTTCGATTGCAGATGCCTCAATCCGGAATATCGCCCTGACCTCTTCCTTCCGCAGGTCCAAGAAGCGGTTGTTCAGTCGTGTATCCAGGTCCGCGCCGACCTTGTCAACGACGCCGAGTGGCAGGGGCGTCTCTGCCTTGCTCAGCACGTCTATCTTGTCAGGGAGGATCTCGAAACCCGCCCTTGCCTCCTTGCTCTCCTTGACCGTGCCCGTAACTTGAACAACGGATTCCCTCGGTATCGAAGCGACGAGATCGAAGAGCTCCTTGCTCCTCTTCTTCAGGGTCGTGACCTGAATCACACCGTCCCTGTCGCGTAGTTGCAGGAACGAGATGGCTCCCAGGTTCCTCACGTCCTGGACCCAACCGCCCACCGTGACCTGCTGGCCGAACAATGTGGGAGTGATCTCCTTCGAGTACGTGATGTGTTGCCATTGGGGCAAGAAACTACACCTGTTCGGCGTAACCTGATGGGAGGTAATAACTGTTGCTTCAGCGAAAACGCGCATTTAACATATCAGAGTCCAAGCTTGGGCACCTCCACCTTCTGTTCTGCATTTTGCTGCCGCTGTTTCTCGAGCCGCTGGAGCTTGTCAACTTGATCGGCGAACTGCATCACGGTCATGGCCTCTTGACCCTGCCAAAATGCGGCGACTAGGCTCAGGAGCTCCTTCGGCAGCCCGGCGGTCTCGACCTTCACCCCGGAGAGCCAGCCGAGTGGTCCATTTGGGAAGACCCGCAACTGCTCCTCCAGGCAGGCCTCGACTGCCTCATAGCGATAATCCCGCCGATGGCTAACGTCTTTCGTGACCTTGTGCCCCTGGAGGAAGTTCGTCGCCACCTCGCTGAGGCCCGCCCTGTCGGCAATTCTTGCAACGAAGTGGCGAGGCGCGTTTAGCTGCAGTACGGGCAGCTCACGATCCTTCTGGACGTCAGTCCAGTGCTTCCGAAGCTGGTTCGGGTAGGTCGGTCGCGAACCGTCGAGATGCCCGAAGGCATCCCTCCAGCATAGTAGCGGCGCCTCCGGCGACGTGTTCGGCGAGATCCTCTCCCACTTGACCAGCGCCTGCTACACGTTCGGGAACAAAACAGCTCGGACCGGTGATTGTCTCTTGAACCCTCTTTCGAGGGCGAAGATCGCGAAGGGCTCTCCTTCGGCGGTCCGCTCTATGTTCCTCCACCTGAAGCTCGCTAGGTG
>Ga0315281_10013032_pt1 | contig 11280 bp, 7 predicted proteins | sample YL17G07_0_MG_FD_204540 | JGI IMG/M metagenome (GOLD analysis project Ga0315281, IMG submission 204540) | Sediment microbial communities from Yellowstone Lake, YNP, Wyoming, USA - YL17G07_0 | ecosystem: Environmental > Aquatic > Freshwater > Lake > Sediment | place: USA: Wyoming | collected... | reverse complement strand
CGGCTACATCAGTGGACGCTTGCTCAATTTCGCGTCCGCGCTGATCGTCGCTGCGCTGATCTATCGCATCGTGCGCGTGGAAACGCGCGAGCGCCGCACCGGCGCGCTGGCCGCGCTCTTCTTCCTCGGTTCACCGTACATTTACCACTGGATTCCGTTGTTTCGCGTGGACTTGCTTGGACTCGCGTTCGCGTTCGGTGGAGTGTACGCCCTCTGGGAATTCGACCGCCGACCGCCGACTGCCGACCGCCGCATGTTCACTGTTCATTGTTCACTGTTCACTGCGCTTTTCCTCCTCGCGCTCTACACCAAGCACACGCTCGTCGCCGCGCCGCTTGCCGCGTTCCTCGCGCTGTGGCAGCGCGACCGGCGCCGCGCGCTCACGTTCGCGTTCGCGCTCGGTGCGCTCGGCGGCGCGATCTATCTCGCGCTCGATTACGCGACGCGCGGCGGTTTCACTTTCGGTTTGATCGAATCGAACGCGACGGTGTTCTTGTTTGAGCAACTCGGCGCGCTCTTGCAGAATTTCGTCGTCACGTTTCCGATTTTGCTGTTGCTTGCGCTATGGGGCTGGCTCACGCGCGTCCGCGCGAAACGGATCGGCGTGCTAGAATGGTACGCGGTGATCGCGTTTGCTGTGCTCGTCATGTCCGGACGCGTCGGCGCGTGGGAGAATTACTTTTTTGAGGCGCTGGTGGTGGCGTGCGTGTTTGTGGGAGTGGCAGTCAAGAGTCAACAGTCAACAGTCAACAGTCGGCGGGCAATTCGCAATTCGCAATTCGCCGTTTCCAACTTCCAAGTTCCAACTGCCAACTCTCAATTTCTGCTTCCCGTCTTGCTTATTATCCAATTGTTGCTGATGTGGTACGATCGGCCTGTCGCCGCCGATATGATCGCGCGCGATTTTCCCGCGAATCAAGAATTGGCGCGCTTGCTCGCGCGCACGCCCGGTCCGATCATCTCAGAAGATATGGGCGCGCTGGCGACGAGCGGCAAGCCGGTTGTGTATTACACATTCCAGTACAGTTCGCTCGCACGCAGCGGCAAATGGGATCAGAATTGGGAGTTGAACGGTTTGCGCGAGGGCGCGTTTCCGCTGGTGATTCTGGAACGCGGCACGCGCGAAGACGTGGATCACTATCGCCGCTTTACGCGCGAATTCGTCTCCGCACTCGACCGGTATTACGCGCGCACCCAGACGATTGGCAAGTACGAAATCTACACGCCCGCGCCGCTCGCGCACCTGCAAGCCGCCGATTTTGCCGACGCGCTCGCGCTGGTCGGGTGGAGCGCACAACCGGAAACCCTGCAACCCGGAACGCTCCAACTGACAGTCTTGTGGCAGGCAAAGCGCACGCTGACGCGTCGCTATACCGCGTTCGTGCATCTCGAAAAAATCAACGGCGACAAGGTTACACAAGACGACCACGAGCCACTCGGCGGCATTTATCCGACGACGCGCTGGGCGGCAAACGAAATGGTGCGCGATGTCTACACGCTGAATGTGTCGCGCGATGTTGCGCCGGGCAAATACGTCGTGCGCGTCGGCTGGTACGACGCGGAAACCGGCGATCGCTTGCCGGTGCCCGGAAGCGCGGATGATGCGGTGGTGCTGACGACGTTTGTCAAGTAGCCACAATCCCCTTTTCTCCGAGAGAACGGGATTCTCACTTGCGAGGTTTACTATTCTCGATTATCTACATACCCTTACTGTCCCAACTCCCTTTCCTGTTGGTCCCATCAACTGCTATCTCGCTGAAGGGGAGGAACTGACGCTGATTGACACGGGACCGAATCATCCGGCAGCGCTGTCCGCGTTGCGCGAGGCATTAAACGCGCGCGGACTCGCGTTCAAGGACATTCGGCGTATCATCGTCACGCACGCGCACGTGGATCACTTTGGACTTGCCGCGCAGATCATTGCTGAGTCCGGCGCGCGCGTGTTGTCGCACGCGCGCAATGGCTGGTGGCTCACCGATTTTGAGAATGAAACACAGCGGCGTTCGGGTTTTTACTACGACGTGTTCGCGCAGAGTGGCGCGCCGCGCGCGTTGGCAGACGCGGCGGCACGCGGAATGGGAGCGGTGATGCGGTACGCCACCGCCATCCCGGCGGATTGCTTTGTACCGATGGATGATGGTGGCGCCATCGTTCTTGGTGATGATGCGTGGCGCGTCGTCTATGCGCCGGGACACGCGAGCGGTTTGATCTGCCTGTACGATTCCCGATCGCGCGTTCTGATTTCGAGCGATCACTTGTTGCGCGACATCACGTCGAATCCAGTTTTGGAACCGCCGACGCGCGGCGAAGGCGAACGCCCGCGCGCGCTCGTCAACTATATCGCTTCGATGCAAATGACCGCGCAACTCGACGTGCGCCTCGCGCTCCCCGCGCACGGCGAGCCGATTAACGACGTGCGCGCGCTCATCGAAGCGCGGCTCGCGTTTCATCGCGCGCGGCTCGCGCACATCGAACAACAACTCGATTGCGGCGTCAGCACCGCGTACGAACTGTGCAGCATGCTGTTCCCCGATCTGAAACCGTTCGACGTATTTCTGGGTTTGTCGGAGGTGATCGGTCACCTGGACGTGCTCGAAGTTGAGGGGCGCGTGCGGCGTGAAGAAGATCAAGGGCTAGTGCGGTATGTTACGGTGCCGAAATAGAAACCTGGCTTCTGAGCGACAAATCAAAGACCCGAAGGATCTCAAAGATCCTTCGGGTCTTTGGCTCTCAGGGAAAATGTTACTGGCACACTTTAAAGGCGTAATACAACGGTTGTCCGTTCGTTTTCAGGAATCGTACAGCTTGGTTATTTTCCGTCGTATAGTAGGGGACAGCGACGTAATTGCACCTGCCCGGACCAAAAACGATGTGCGGCGGTGTAGTCACCTCGACCGTACCAGTGCCAACATTGACATCAAACTTGAGTGATTCGCCGAACGAGTTTGTGTATGCGTTGTCGCCTGAGGTCTGCTCTGGATCTTGAAAGACGCGGACGAACCATTTGGTAAAGGTCTGCATTCCACCGGTCGTGTTGAGCATGGTCATCTTGAATCCGACTTGGGGTTTTTGGGATCCATCGCCAACGTCTATTTTCGCCGGATCAGTTTCCAACTTCAAGACGTAGACGCCGGGCGGCGCGTTGAGCGTCGGCGTTGTCGCGACAGTAGGTTTTTTGGTTGGGGTCGCGGTCGCGCGCGCCGCGGCGCGCGTGGCCGTCGCGGTCGGCGGCAACGCAATCGTCGTGGTCACGACCGGAGTCGGCGGCGGCAAAGGCGTATCCGTCGGCTTGGGCGGTAGAGTTGGCGGCGGCAAGGTAGGCAGGCCGAGACTGGGACGCGTTGGGGTTGCGGTGGCGGCTTTGGCAAGTCCCAATGGTCCTTGCGCAACCAGGTATCCTACCACAGCGAGAACGATACAAACCACTGCCACGCCGGCGATAATCGCGATGAGGGTATTGCGCGACAAGCCTCCACCCGCAGTGCGTCCGGCGGGCTTGGACGAAAACAGACGCGCCGGCAACCCACTACCGCTATTTTTCTTGGGCGCTGCCTCCGCCTTGGGTGTTGCGGCGGCTTTGGGTGTCGCGCCAAGGCGCGGAATCACCGCAGTGATTTCGGGCGATGGCGCGGGTTCGCTGAGCGGCGTGGCGGCGACCGGTGGTTTTGCCTTGTTCCACTTTTGTCCGTCGTGCATGTACCATTCGCCGGTCTGCACGCCGATTTGCCACCAGCGACCTTGGGCGTCTTGCATCCGCAATTTGCCGACTTCGGCTTCGAATGTCGAATCGCTCAACTTGCCGGAGTCGTGCTGGACTTTCAAATCCTTGTACGTTTTTTCAGCATCCTGGAAATTCATTGAAGATTAACCTCCATTCATGCCGCGACGACTAGCGCGATGGCGTGCTCGCGGGTGTGGGATAGACTGATCGCGAAATTCTTCAGATTCAACTCTGCGGCACGCTGCGCGGCGGTGCCGCTCAGTTCGACGATGGGTTTGCCGCGCGCGTCGGCGGTGATTTCGATGTCGTGCCAACCTACTCCGTCGCGATGCTGAATACCGGTGCCGAGCGCTTTGCTCGCTGCTTCCTTCGCGGCGAACCGCACGGCAAGTTGGTGTGGCTGTCCCCGACAGTACGTCAATTCGTGCTCGGTAAAAATCCGCTTCAGAAAACGCTCGCCGTAACGCGCGATGGTTGCCTCGATGCGCTCAATTTCGATGAGATCAATACCGGCAGAAAGCATCTGGCTACCTTTGCCATAATCATACCACAAGAACGCAAAATGTCAAACAACCCGACCATTGACAGCAGACCGCCGACTGCCAAAAAATGCGGTCGGCGGTCTGCTGTCTGCGGTCATCTTTCTACTTGACCGTCAGTGTCGTTGGCGCTTGCGTGAACGCGGTGCTTGGATTGTAGTAATCGTACGTCGTCGAACTGGGTGTCTGCGCGCGCAACGGGAAACGCGCTTTCAAGTGGTACGCCAATGTGATCGGCTTTTGCGAAGTGAACTCTTCGAGGTAGATGATGATTTGGCGTCCGGTCAATTCGTACCGCGCGATGGTTTTCGACTTCACTGCCGCGTCGAGGTCTTCGGTCTGCACGGTAAAGCCGGGGGGAATGCCGAGATCAACCAGCGTCATCCGCGCGGTTCCGGCTCTCGTCAAGCGTACCGTCGCCGTCACGCCGACCTCGTCGTTCACCGCGAGCGAGGTGCGATCGTACCTGACCTGAATGTCAACGAGTTTGTCCTGCTCCGCAGTCGGTGGAACGTATTGCCAGGGCAGGTAGTAATTCGCCGACACCTGGTACGCGAGCGAGCCCTTGCCTTCGACTTTGAACGCGACGCGATTCGCGCCCGGCGTGATGTCGTCGAATGTGACGATCTGGACGACGCCGGTATTTTCTTTGTTGATGACGATGGGCTTGGCTTCGCGATCGTTCAACGCGACGCGCACCGTCGCGTCCGTCGCGCCTTCCCCGGACTCGATCACCGATTGCACGAGCGCGCGCAGCGCGAGGATCGTCGCCTGCGTCGAGCCCCAGGTGCCGCGCGGGTCTTTTTTCTGGATGAGGTACGCGAGCGCGCCCTGCGCGGTATTGGCGTACAGATGTGCTCTGAAGAACGCGTGCGCTGCCGCCGCGGTCGTCTCGATGTTTCCGGCGACGCCGTACGCGCCGGTGAACGAGCCGCCTTTCGTCTCCCAGTAAACGACATCGCGATCCGTCAATTTCATCGCGTCGAGCCGCGCCAGCACGTCGCGCGTCATCGCGTCGTTCGGATCGTACGCGACGAGCGCGTTCGCGACGAGTGCGAGCGTGTACGCATCGGTCACGCCCGACGCGTTCTCTTTGATGTACGCAAGCGCGCGCGCGATACCGGCATCGTTCTTGTTGCCGGACTCGATCAGTGCCCACGTGACGATGGCGGTCAGCGGCATCGCATCGCGCGCATCGCCGGAGGGTGGATGATCCCACGCCGCGGTGCCGGGCCACGTGCCGTCTGATCGTTGTTGGCGCAACAGCCATTGGCGCGTGCGGTCGAGCAACGCGGGATCGACCGGGTACACCTTCGCCATATCGCCGAATTCCATCAGACCTTTCGCGCTGAGCATGACGCTCGCGGGCGGTTGACCGAAGAGCGAGAACCCGCCGCCGGGCACTTCGAAGGTGAGCAAGCGTTGATAGCCGAGCGCGATGTAATTCTCCGCTTTCATTTGAATTTCGGGCGAGGTTTGCTTGGTTGCCTTGAGATAGTTCAACACGAGAACATTTGGGAACGTCACCGACGTCGTCTGCTCAAATCAGCCAAAGGGCATTTGCAGAATCTTGTCGAGGCCGTCCACGACCTGGCTCATCACCCCCGGATATATTTTCACTTCGACGCGCGATGCGCCCGCAATTGCCTGCGTTGGAATTTCGAGAACCTGGGTTGTGTCGCTCTTGAGCCAGTTGCTCTGTGTCACTTCGTACGCTTTGCCGTCGGGATAAACGCGAATCTCGCGTTGAATCGCGTCTGACATTTTTTCGCCGAGCGCCGTTACTTTGAGTTTCTGCACTCCAAAGTTCAGCGCCTTGATGCGGAAGTACACCACGTCAATATCGTTCGAGGCAATCGTCAGCGTTTTTTCCGAATCGTCCTGTAATAGGAACCACGGCTGCTTTTCGATTTGCAACTTCACTTTTTGCGCGGTGGTGAGATAGTTGTACACCGCGACCGGAATCGAGATCTCGTCGTTCTGGGTCAACGCGACCGGCAAATCCAGGTCAACGAAGAAATCTTGAAAGACGCGGACGCCTTGCGTGTTCGCGCCCAGTTCGCCGCGTTGCGACGATGCGGTGACCGCGAGCCGCCACGTCGTGATCGAATCGGCGAGCGGAATGTCGAGTGTGGCGGTGCCGTTTTCGTTCGTGATGACTTGCGGATTAAAGTAAAGCGTCTCGGGGAAATATTGGCGCAGGCGCGGCTGCTCTGCTTGCGCCGCGGGCGCTTCGCCGGCTTTGGCGGCGGGTGCGGCAGTTGGCGCAGGCGCACCCAATGGCACGACCTCTTTCGAGCCGATTCCGCTCTGCAAATCGCGGAAGAGATTGCCGGAGCCCGGCGCGGGCGTGCCGGCTGGCGCCGGCGCGCAACCGGTGAGCCAACTCGGCGGGATGTACAACGCCGGATGTCCCAGCGCGCGCAAGAACGGACCCGACGACGGCATCATCGCGAGCAGAATCGTTGCGGGAATGAAAATCAAAACGAGCAAGAGCGCGGCGAGTCCGGGCGCGGTTTCTTTTTGCACGAGCAAGCCAATGCCGATCAACACGACCGTCGCGAGCGCGCCGAGATACGTCAGAATCACTGCGAACGCTGCCCAGTCGTTGATCGTCGTTGCGCGCTGCGCGACGTAGGCAAACATTCCGACAAAGAGGAAATACGCGGCGAGCAGAATTAGCGCGGCTTGCAGCCACAGATCGCGCTTGAGGATCGCGTGTGCGGCGACGATGGCAAGAGCGACGATCAGCGCGAAGGCGGTCAGCGCGACGAGAATGACACCCAATTTCAGTTGGATGAAAATCGCGCCGACAATCGCGATCACGCCGATGAAGAACGGCGACGCGATGCAGTAGCCGAGCACTCCCGCCAACCACAGTGCGAGCGATTTGCCGAGAATCTTTTTCGCGGCGAGACTTGCGACCGCGAACCCGGCGAGCAAAATCGGAATGAGCGAAAGGAACAATGACAACCACGCCGCGAGGTTGTTAAATCCTTCGGCTTGCGCTTTGGTTGCGGCGGTGCGTTTCTCTTGCTGCGAATTCGCGCGCAGGATGAAATCGAACGGCGTCGCGAGTGCCCACGCCGCGTTCGCGGACTGCGTTTGCGCGTTGCGAATTTCGACCGGCACGGGTGTGGGTTGATACGTGACGACTTCAGGCAGAGAGAAACCTTTGACTTGGAATTTCGGCTCAAGCAATTCTTTTTGCAGGAGGAAATATAGTTTCGCGAAACCGGGGTCTTGCTCCGCGAGCGCGAAGACCGCTTCGTCAACCCCGGCGACGCCGAGTGCGCTCTGGACGCCCTTGCCCTGCGCGTTCGTCACGTTGAATGTGATTTTCGACGTGTCGCCGGGGCGGTACACGTCGCGGTCCGGCAGGATCGCGATGTTCAACTCACTCGGCTGTTCGACGACGACGACGCGCACATCGCGCGTGATCGTCCCATCCTGCTCGACGTGGTACGCGTGCAGTTGCAGTGTGCCGATCATCTCGGCGGTCACGTCCACGCTGATCGTCGCGCGTCCGTTCACCGCGTCCTCCGCGCGTGTCGAAAGCGTCTGGCGTTCCTTGATGATGTCGAGATACACGGTCCCGACGCTGCCGCTCGTCAGCGCGTCGAGTTTCATCGTTTCGCCGACGCGGTACGCCGCGCGGTCGGCGCGCAGTAAGATTTGATTCGTCGTCGCGTCGGCTTGCAGTTGGATGTTGCGCGTCGCGCTGCGACCTTGCGCGTCGCGCGCGGCGATCGTCAGCGTGGTGACGCCGCGCGCCGGGGTCAGTTTCGCTTCGGCGAGACCGTATTTGCCGGTGCGCGTCTGCTGTGGCGCGCCCGCGCCGGAGATCGTCAAGCCGGTTTCAAGCGGTGAGCCATCGGGCAAAGAGGTCAAAATGTAGACGATGTTCTCGACGCCCGCGACGAGTCGTCCGCTCTCCGGCACCGCGTCAATGATGATCGCGTTGCTCGCAATCGCCAGCGAGAGCGACGTTTGTTCGGTGTGATTCGCCTGATCGGTCACGGAAATTTCGAGACCGAAATCGGCGCGGTCTTTGGTCAGTCCGCTCGATGCAAAATAATTCGGCAGTATGAACGAGAACGAATACGCGCCGTCCGCGTCGGTCTTGCCGGTGAGATTGATCGTCTCCGCGCGCGCGACGTCGTAGACGATGCCTTTGATCGTCACGTCGCTCTTCGCAACCGGCTTGCCGAAGAAATAGTCGGCGCGAATTTTGCCGCTGACTTTTTCGCCGGGCAAATAGTAACTGCGCTCGGTTTCGGCGGTGACCTTGAATTTCGGCAGCACGTACGGCTTGACGTTCACCGTCTTTTCCGATTTCGTGTCGCTGATGCTCGCGGTGATTTTGTAATCGCCGGAGTTGAGGGTTTCCGCGAGTTGGAAATCCGCGCTGACGACGCCGTAGTCGGACGATTTGACCGCCTTGCGATAAATCTTGTTCCCCTTAGGGTCTTCGATCAGAAACTCAATGTCCTGATTCTTCGCGGGGATGCGATCCATCGCGCCGAGCGCGAGCGCGCGCAGGTGAATCACTTGACTGGGCTGATACAGCGGCTTGTCGGTCGTGACAAGCACCTTGTAACTGCGCGCAACGGTGATCGCGCGTTCGATCCGGTCGCGTCCCGCGTCGGAATTCGTTTCGATGATGAGCGTCTGATCGCGCGCGGTGTTTGCCGGAAGCACGAATGACACCGGCGCGGTGCCGCGCGCATCGGTCTTGCCGGTGTAAAGCGGTTGCGACGTGCCGCCGCCTTTCGGTACCATTTGCACGGTGACATTCGCGTTCGCAATTGGTTGATTCGTTTCATTGTCGCGGATGACGACGCGCAGCGCGCTCGGATTCTCTGGCGCGAACTGCGTGGGACCCAGGACGACGGTTTGCTGATGATCGAGCGCGAACTTGGGGAGGTTGAACGTGTAGTACGTCGCCGCGAGCAAACTGGCGACGAGGAGGAAAACGAGCGCAAGTGTAACCGCAATGCGATGTTGCCACACGGTTCGTGCGAATGAACGGACGGTGTTCATAGGGCATCTCCTTTTTGATTGGAGATTAGAGAGTGGAGATTAGAAGTTGGAGGTTGGAAAACCATCTATCCAACTTCCAGTTCCCAACTTCTAACTTCCAACATTCAAACTCCAGGATTGCCGAGGTCTATTCGTATTGTAACACGAATGAGACGACGGGGCAATAGTCATTCAGGTACAGGACGCAGGGGAGAGGAGAAAAGTTCCGTGGAAAGGAAAGCCCTTCCAGGTTTCTGAACACCTGGAAGGGCTTTTTTTCTCAACTCCCATTTGTCATCGGTCGAAACTTGTAACCGTAAACGATCACGCCATCGTCGCCGTACGCGCGGAGTTTACGCGTCACCATTTCCATCCGCTGACCGATTTTCAGCGCGTCGGCGTTCACGTCCGTGATTTGCGCTTCGACAATTGGTCCCTCGTCCAGTTTCACCATCCCGACGACGTACGGCAACTGGTCTTCGTACCCCATCGGCGCGGACCGGAGCGTCGTGAATGAGTACAATTCGCCGTGTCCATCAAATTCGTGCGGCTGCAAATTCGTGGATTTACATTCGGGACACACTTGACGCGGCGGAAAAAATTTCGCGCCGCACTCCGCGCACACCGCGCCTTCTAATCTATATCGTTGATCTTTCAATCGCCAGTTGCGTGCCAAGTCCATAGTGACCCCAAATGTGCCAAATCAGCCAAACCTGCCAAAGCGTCTTTTGGCATATTTGGCACCTTTGGCTTCTTTGGCTAATTTGTAAAGATGTGCGTCGCCGCATTCGCCGCGACGCCGCCAAGTGATTGCGTCATCGCAACGTGCGCGTCCGGCACCTGGTTCTTCCCGGCTTCGCCACGCAACTGCGTGACTGCTTCGACTGCCTGATACACGCCGGTCGCGCCGACGGGATGACCGCGCGCTTTCAATCCCCCCATCGTACTGATCGGCAGTTTGCCCTGAATTCCAATTTCGCCTTCGCGCGCGAGATTGGCGCCGCGTCCGCGTTCTGCAAACCCGGCGGCTTCGAGCGACATGACGCTCATAATCGAAAACGCGTCGTGCACTTCAAACAGGTCAACTTCTTTTGGCGCGATGCCTGCTTGCGCGTATGCCTTCTTGGACGAAATCTCAACCGCGCTCAACCACATCGGATCGCGGCGGTCGTGCAAACCGAGCGAATCGGTGCCGCTCGCGCTGGCCGCGACCTTGACCGCGCGCGCGCCGTTGCCGTTCACCCGATCGGTCGGCATCAAAATGAGTGCTGCCGCGCCGTCGCAAACTGGCGCGGAATCCATCACGCTGATCGGGTCGGCGATGTCGCGCGATTTCTTGTACTGGTCGAGCGTGATCGCCGAACGAAACATCGCGTACGGATTGTTGACCGCGTTCGCGTGCGAGTTTAGCGTGAACGCCGCAAAATCTTCCGGTACCAGATCGAATTCGTACATATACCGTTTCATCAGCAGCGCGTTGAGCGCGACGAACGAAATGCCGTGCATCGTTTCATAATCGCCGTCCGCTGCCAACGCCAACGCGGCAGTCGTCGAGCAGTTCGACGTTTCGGTCAGTTTCTCTGCGCCCGCGACGATCACCACGTCGAATTGTCCCGACGCGACCGCGAGATAGCCGACGCGCAGCGCCGCGCCGCCACCGCCGCACGCCGCTTCGATTTTCAGCGCCTCAATGCCGCGCAGTCCGACTTGATCGGCGATCAGCGCGCCGAGATTTTCCTGCCCGGTCAGTTCGCCACTCAGCATATTGCCGACGTACAACGCGTCCGCGTGATCCACGTGCGCGTCTTGCATCGCGGCGAGAACGGCTTCGGTTGCCAATTCGCGCAGCGACTTGTCCCAATGTTCTTTGACTTTGGTTTGTCCGATTCCAACGACGCTAACGTCTCGCATGGTTGCCTCCAAATGATTCCGTGTAGCGGCGAAGCGCCACTTCGCCCCTACGGTGCCAAATTAGTTCATCACCAGCTTACCGCGATA
>Ga0315281_10013031_pt1 | contig 11280 bp, 11 predicted proteins | sample YL17G07_0_MG_FD_204540 | JGI IMG/M metagenome (GOLD analysis project Ga0315281, IMG submission 204540) | Sediment microbial communities from Yellowstone Lake, YNP, Wyoming, USA - YL17G07_0 | ecosystem: Environmental > Aquatic > Freshwater > Lake > Sediment | place: USA: Wyoming | collected... | reverse complement strand
AGGACATCAGTAAAATTGTAAATTGACGATTGGAGATTGAAGCAGAAGTGAAAACACAGTGAAAGAATCAGAACACACGACTTTGAAGGACTCTCGATGAATTTGCAAATGGTTGACCTAGTGGGTCAGTATCAGAAAATAAAACCAGAAATCGACGAAGCAATTCAGAAGGTGGTAAGCTCCGGCCACTTCATCATGGGCAAGGAAGTAAAGGAATTTGAGGCGGATGTCGTCAAATACCTTGGAGTGCAGCATGCCATCGGATGCGCTTCGGGGACCGACGCCCTGCAAATTGCGATGATGGCCTTGGGAATTGGTCCGGGAGACGAAGTCATCACGACGCCCTTCACTTTCGTCGCAACGGCGGAAACCATCGCGCTGTTGCGGGCAAAACCGGTTTACGCCGATATCGACCCGAAAACATACAACATCGACCCGAATGCCATCGAAAAAGCCATTACAAAAAAAACCAAAGCGATTATTCCGGTGCACTTATATGGCCAGCCTGCAGACATGGATCCGATCATGGAGATTTCAAAGAAACACGGGATCCCGGTGATTGAAGATAACGCCCAGGCGATTGGAGCAGACTACAAGGGAAAAAAGGCCGCGGGAATCGGAACATTCGGGTGCATTTCTTTTTTTCCCAGTAAGAATCTCGGAGCTTACGGGGACGCCGGAATGGTCGTGACGAACGATGCTGCATTGGCGGAAAAGGCGCGTATGATTATTGTCCATGGCTCAAGAGTGAAATATCAACACGAGATCCTCGGAATCAACAGCAGGCTGGATACGCTCCAGGCGGCAATTTTGAAAGTGAAACTGAAATATCTTGATGTATGGATCGAAGCACGAAGGAAAGCCGCAGCGAAGTACACTCAGTTGTTCTCGAGGGAACCGTTGGTGATGCCGCCCTTCGAAGCTCCGTCTGGAAGACATGTGTATCACCAGTACACCATCAGGCTCAAGAAACGAGATGCTATTGTCAGCCACCTTGCCGCGAAAAAAATACCGCACGCGGTCTACTATCCGATTCCACTTCACTTGCAGGAGGCGTTCAAACAGGCGGGCGTTTCGAAAGGGGCATTTCTTCATACAGAACAGGCAGCGGAGGAAGTGTTGTCGTTGCCGATGCATACCGAACTGACAGAAGAACAACAATCCTACATTGCACAATCGGTCATAGAAGCGATTCATCGATGAAATTAAAAACGAAAGCAAAACTCTCTCTTGTCGTCATTCCAACCTACAACGAGGCGGAGAACCTCCCCAGGTTGGTGCCTGCAATCCTTGATCAGGATGAGACGTTTCATGTCCTCATTGTGGACGATCACTCACCGGACGGAACAGCGGGCATCGTGAAGAAGCTTCAAAAAAAGAGTAAGCGAATTCACCTCATCGAACGCCCGGGCAAGCAGGGCTTGGGAACAGCGTATGTCACCGGGTTCAAATATGCCCTCAAGCGCGATTTCGAATTCGTGTTCGAAATGGATGCCGATTTTTCGCACAATCCCAAAGCGCTGAAGGATCTGCGCAAGAAGGCTGATGAGTCCGACCTTGTCATCGGGTCCAGGTACGTTTCGGGAGTCAATGTTGTCAATTGGCCGATGAGGCGTCTTCTGCTGAGTTATGGAGCAAATGTCTATACACGGATCATAACCGGGATGCCCGTCCGGGATGCGACGAGTGGCTTCAAATGCTACCGGCGCCGCGTACTGGAAAGCATCGACCTGGATTCGATCAAATCCGAGGGCTACTCGTTTCAGATAGAAACGAATTTCCTCGCGTGGAAAAAAGGATTCCGGGTGTGCGAGGTTCCGATCGTTTTTGTCGACCGACGCGTGGGTGTTTCCAAGATGTCCAAGAATATCGTCTACGAGGCTGCATGGATAGTGTGGACGCTCAAATTCAAGAGTCTGTTCGATGGCAAGTAAAGCCCGTTTTCTTCAGGTCTCCATTATCATTGTGAACTACAATGTGCGCGATTTCCTCCATCACGCGCTCATCTCCCTCCAGAAAGCGACAAAAGGGATTCGCTCAGAGATCATCGTGGTGGATAACGCCTCCGACGACGGGAGTACAGAGATGCTGCGCAAGCGATTTCCCAACGTGACCCTCATCGCCAGCAAGCAGAATCTCGGGTTTGCACAGGCGAACAATGTGGCGCTGAAGCGAGCCCGGGGAGCCTTTCTTCTGCTCATCAATCCTGACACGGTCGTTCAAGAGGATACCCTTCGTGCTATGCTCGAGTTTTTTAGGACCACGCCCGAGGCCGGGCTGGCAGGTTGCAAGATTCTCAACCCCGACGGGACATTCCAGCTCGCGTGCAGAAGGAGCTTCCCCACGCCCTGGGTCGCATTCACAAAAATTTTCGGCTTAAGCAAATTGTTTCCCCGTTCGAATTGGTTTGGCAAATACAATCTGACGTACCTTAGTCCTGAAGAAACGTACGAAGTCGATGCGGTAAGCGGCTCCTTCATGATGGTCCGGAAAGAGGTCTTTGAGAAAGTCGGCGGGCTTGACGAGGAGTTCTTCATGTACGGCGAGGACCTCGACTGGTGCTATCGTATCCAGCAAGCCGGATGGAAAATCTTCTACGTGCCCCTGACGCAGATCATTCATTATAAAGGCGAGAGCACGAGACGCAGCAGCCTTGATGAAATCCAGACGTTTTACGATGCCATGCGCCGGTTTGTCAAAAAACATTTTGGCAGATCGCCTTTCCTGAGGATCATTTTGCGTGCTGGTATCATGTTAACGCTTCTGAGTTCGCTCGTGAAATCACTTTTGAACCCGGTGCGCCTCGCTCTTGTCGATTTTATTCTCGTCGATGTAAGTCTCGTTTTTGCGGAGTATATATGGCGCGGCGAAGTATTTCTGTATCCCACGTACGCCTATCCGATCGTGTACGTGGTTCCGGCTACTATTGTCGCGGCCAGCTTGTATATCGCCGGTGTTTATACAAACCGACCGATGTCCATTTCCCGCTCGAGCGTTGCCGTGATCGCGAGCTACGTGGTGATTGCATCGCTGACCGCGTTGTTCAAGGAGTATGCTTTCAGCAGAATGATCATGGGTATTTCCGGCATCCTGAGTGTATTCCTGATCCCGGGCTGGCGAACCATGTTGAAGCTCTTCGGCCGTGTGAAAACCATGGAACGCAAGGGGTTGCTCAGCAAACGCGCTCTCATTGTGGGCACGGATGCCGCAGCGATCGAGCTTTGCAAAAAACTCAGGACAAAAGTGGGCGAGGGTTATCACGTTCTCGGATTTATCGACAGGACTCGTCGGCGGGTGGGAGAAAAAATTGAGTCCGTGCCGATTCTTGGCAGCATCGAGAATGTCGGTAAGGTGATCCGAGAGCATCGTGCGAGTGACGTGATTTTCTCCACCAAGGAGGTGTCCTACATGAGTATCCTGTCCGTGATCTCCCGGATTCGGCGTCAATCAGTGAATTTCCATATCGTTCCGAATACACTCGAAGTGATGATCGGAAAGGCGAGTGTGGACACTCTGGACGACCTTCCCCTCGTTCAATTATCGTACAATTTGGAAAAGCCTTTGCACAGAATTACGAAACGGCTCTTCGACCTCGGGATTTCTGCGTTGCTCTTCACCTTCGTTTATCCTATTATACGTCTGAAATCAGCGCTCACAAACGAACAGCCGTCGCCGCCCATCCGGTCTCTTCCGGCTGTTTTGCGCGGGAATATGAGCTTTGTCGGTCCACCCAAGGATCTCATGGCGTTGAGGAATGGTCATACGGATCCGGTAAACCTTGGTAAACCCGGGATCACCGGCCTGGTTCAGTTGCAAGGAGAGCGCCCGATGTCCCCTGATGAAGTCGATCAATACAATCTCTATTATGCGCGGAACCAGTCCATCTTACTTGATATGGAAATCCTGATCAAGACCATGCTCCAGCGCAGGAAAAACTAACGGCAACGCAATCCATGGCAAAAGTAATTCTGGACTTTGAAAAACCCGTTGTCGAGCTTGAGCAGAAAATCGAGGAAATGCGCAAGTATTCGGAAAATCTCGATATTGCGGAGGAAATCCAAACTTTGGAAAAGAAGGTCGATCAGTTGAGGCGCAGCGTGTACACAAATCTCACAAGATGGCAACGGGTCCAGCTGGCCCGTCATCCGGAGAGGCCGTATACGCTCGATTACATTCAGATGATGATTGACGATTTCGTGGAGCTTCGTGGCGACCGCCGCCATGGAGACGACAAGGCGATTGTCGGCGGGTTTGGGACTCTGGGGAAGGAAACGGTCCTGATTGTGGGCCACCAGAAAGGCCGTGACACCAAATCGAATCTTTACAGGAATTTTGGAATGCCGAACCCTGAAGGATACCGGAAGGCGCTCAGGATGTTCCAATTGGCCGTCAAGTTCAAGAAGCCGATTATTACGCTGCTCGATACGCCGGGCGCATATCCGGGGCTTGAGGCAGAGGAGCGAGGGCAGGCCGAAGCGATCGCTCGCAACCTTTTTGAAATGTCGCATTTGCCCGTTCCTATCGTCGTTGTTATTATCGGAGAAGGTGCTTCAGGAGGTGCGTTGGGAATTGGGATCGGCGACCGGATCCTGATGTTCGAGAATGCATGGTATTCTGTCATCGCCCCCGAGTCTTGTTCGAGCATCCTGTGGCGCAGCTGGGATTACAAGGAACAAGCTGCCGAGGCCCTGAAGTTAACGGCACCCGACTTGATAGAACAGGGAATCGTTGACCGCGTGGTTCCGGAGCCGCTTGGCGGGGCGCATCGCAATCATCAGGAGTCAGCAAACACGCTGAAAAAGATACTCATCGAAGAGCTGAGGGGTTTGAAGAAGCTGAAGCCGGCAATCCTTGTTGAAAAAAGGATCGCCAAATTTGCGGCCATGGGAGCATGGAAGGAAGAATAGAAAATAGCGCCCGCCTGCGGACGGGCAGGGAATGTTGAATGATTAAACACGTTTCTCAAATTCGGGTGCGGTACGCGGACACGGATCAGATGAAGTTCGTTTATTATGGGAAGTATTTTGAATACTTTGAACAGGGCCGGTCCGATTTCATGAGGTCGATCGGGCTTCCCTACACGGAGATTGAAAACCATGGAGTCTATTTACCGGTGATAGAAGCCTACGCGAAGTACCGCCAGTCGGCGAGGTATGACGATTTGCTCAACGTGGAAACCGTCATCACAGAAATGCCCGTTGCCCGCGTACGAATTGAGTACAGGATTACTCGCGATGGCGAGGGAGAACCTCTGGTGGAAGGATATACCGTCCATAGTTTCATCAACTCGGGTACGGGCAAGCCGACCAGAGCGCCTTCCATGTTTATCCATTCCCTGGAAGAAGCTGTCCGAAAAATCAAGGAATCGTATGTTGAAAAAAGAACTGCTTGAAATCCTCTGCTGTCCGAAATGCAAAGGAGATCTTGACTACCAACAGGCTGAGAACACGCTGACCTGTAAGAGTTGCGGCAAAGTGTATGAGGTGAAGGACGATATTCCCATCATGCTTGTCGACGACGCTGACGCAACTTCCTGACCTGCAGTTTCCGGTCATTCCTGCCATTTTGTTTCCTCCGACATCATGATTGAAAAAATCCTCAAGCTGGGGAAAGAAACCGCCGTGTACGGCCTCAGCACCGTTATGGGCAGGCTACTCAACTTCCTTCTCGTCCCATTCTACACAAACCTTTTGATCCCTGCCGAGTTCGGGGTCATCGCGAACGTGTACGCATATATTGCTTTTGTCGTGGTGGTCTACGGATACGGGATGGAACAGGCATATATGCGTTTCGTTTCAACTCTTGAGATTGGGGACAAACAACAGAATTTCAGCGTTCCGTTTTTTTCGCTCGTAGGAACGTCGGTGGTTTTCTCTTCGCTGATTTACTTCTGTGCTCCGTCGGTCGCGGCGCTCATCGATATTCCTCGCGATCAAACACGAATTGTCGAGTATGCAGCGTGGATTCTCTGTTTCGATACGATTGCCCTTGTCCCGTTCGCCTCTTTCCGTATGGCGCACCGGGCGAAAATGTTCGCATCTCTGAAGCTCACGAACATTATTTTAACGCTCATCTTGAACATCGTTTTTCTTGTCTCTCTTCGGATGAAAGTCGAAGGCGTGTTTTTGGCCAATCTGATTGCGTCCGTTTCGACGTGCCTTGTCACTGTGTGGATTGTGCGATCAAGCCTGACCCTCCGATGGTTTGCGAAATTGTATAAAGAGATTCTGCGTTTTGGTCTTCCGCTCATCCCGGCCGGGCTGGCGGGAATTGCGCTGCAGGTTGTCGATCGGCCCATTCTCAAAGCCTTGACCGATGACGCAACACTCGGCATTTATCAGGCAAATTACAGGCTCGGAATTCTTATGATGCTCGTCGTCGGAATGTTTGACTATGCATGGAGGCCTTTTTTCCTGAACCATGCCAGGGATGACGATGCCAGGCAAATGTTTTCGAAAATCTTGACGTATCTTTTCGTTGTACTCATGGGCGTATTTCTTGTTGGTTCCCTGTTTGTCGAAGACATCGTGAGACTTCGGGTGGCAGGACGATACTTCATTCATCCGGATTACTGGCCGGGTTTGTCCATTGTTCCGTGGACGCTCCTCGCATACGTGTTTACCGGCATTTACACGATTTTTGTACCCGGGGTCTATCTCGAAAAAAAGACCCAGTACATTCCGTTGAATTCGGGCTTTGGCGCGGCCCTCAAAGTTGGCCTCAACTATGCTCTCATTCCTTCCCTGGGCCTGATGGGCGCAGCACAGGCAACCTTGTGGTCATACGTCGCAATGGCGATTGGGATGTTTTTTGTTTCACAGAGGTTTTATAGGATCGAGTGTGAATGGAGCAAAATCATTCGAGTCGCCGTGGCAGCGCTGGCATTGTACGGTCTCTCGACGTTCCTGTCTTTGGAGGCAGGAAGTTTATGGGGGATTCTCACAAAGGCTGTCTTGGTCGCTTGTTTCGTCATTGTGCTTCTCTTCATCGGTATCGTGAGCAGGAAAGAAATGCTACAGATCCGTACGGTGTTTGTCCGGAACATGTAACGGGTTTTTGCTCTCCGCGTCAACGTTTCGTATATTGAAGAAACTATGGAAGAAAAAATGACTCTCGTGATTGAACAGGGAAGAAAGTCGACTTGGGTTCCCACGAACCCGAACTATGACCCGAACAAACCGATGCAGATCGGGGGTCAGGCGGTTATCGAAGGCGTGATGATGCGTGCGCCTGGTTCGGTTGCGACGGCAGTCCGACGGGCGAATGGCGACATTGTCGTGAGAAAAGAGGCCTTTGTTTCCTGGGTGGAGCGGTTTCACCTCGGCAAGATTCCGATCGTGAGGGGGGCCATCGGATTGATCGACATGATGTATCTCGGAATCAAAACCCTGAATTACTCCGCCGAGGTCGCCATGTTGGATCAGAATCTCGAAGACCGAAAAAACGGCCAGACGAAGGCCGAAAATCCGAAGGGTGAATCGAATCTCGCCCTTGTGGGCAGCCTGGTTCTTGCTCTTGCTCTGGGGATAGCCATTTTCTTTGTCACCCCACTGGTGGTGGCCAGCAAGCTTTTTCAACTTGAACAAAGCGCTTTCGAATTCAACCTGGTGGCGGGGGCCATTCGCATCGCAATCCTTCTTGCCTATCTGGCAGCCATTTCGCTTTTGAAAGACATCAGAAGGCTGTTTCAGTATCACGGGGCAGAGCACAAATCGGTTTTTGCGTTTGAGCTCAATGATGAGCTTGTGCCCCTGGCAGCGGCGAAGCGGAGCCGGTTTCATCCTCGGTGCGGAACAAGCTTTCTTTTGATCGTCATGGTTGTCGCCATCATTTCATTCAGCATTCTTGATTACTTCTTGAAACAAGCAGTGGGCGAGATGACGTTGCTGATCAGGTTGGTCACTCACCTGCCGTTCATCCCGGTTGTGGGGGGTCTTGCGTACGAAATCATCAAGTCCTCCGCCAAACACAGCACCACGTGGTGGGGGAGGATCATCATTGCTCCGGGCCTGTGGCTCCAAAGGATCACGACGAAAGAGCCCGACGAATCCCAGCTCGAAGTCGCCATCGTGGCTTTACGCTGTGCGTTAGGGCTGGAAGATCCCGCAAAATATGTCCTGAAAGCTCTTGCCGATTCCAAGGAAGCAGCCCGTGTTTGACAATCTTGAAAAATCAGTTGAAAGGTATGAGGAGGTCCACCGGCTCATGAGCGACCCTGCCGTGATCGCCAACCAGCAGCGGTTTCGAGAACTGGGAAAAGAATTTCGCAAGCTTGAGGCCGTTGTCAAATCATACATGCGATACAAGAAGACAGAGCGAGACTTTCAAGGCAGCAAAGAGATTCTCGAGTCCACAAGCGATCCCGACATGAAGGCCATGGCGCAGGAAGAATTCGAGCGGTCAAGAACCGAACTGGCCAAGCTGGAAGAAGAGCTCAAATTCTTGCTGGTTCCGGAAGACCCGAATGACACGAAAAACTTCATTATGGAGATAAGAGGCGGCAGTGGTGGAGAAGAGGCGGCGCTTTTCGCGGCCGATTTACATCGAATGTATTCGAGATTCGCGGAACGTAAGGGATGGAAAGTCGAATTGATGGACTGGAATGAGACCGGCAAGGGAGGTTTCAAAGAAATCGTGTTTTCCGTTTCCGGAGACGGAGCGTACGGCTTCATGAAGTTTGAAAGCGGGGTCCACCGTGTGCAGCGGGTTCCGGAGACGGAAGCACAGGGAAGAGTTCATACCTCTGCGGCGACGGTGGTCGTTTTGCCGGAAGTTGAAGATATTGAAGTGGATATCAACCCCGCAGACCTTGAATTTGACACCTATCGGGCCGGCGGCAAAGGCGGACAAAATGTCAACAAAGTTGAGACGGCGGTTCGGATTCGGCACAAACCGAGCGGGATTGTCGTCACGTGCCAGCAGGAACGGTCGCAGTTCCAAAACCGGGAACGGGCCATGAAAATGCTGCGCGCAAAGTTGTACGAGACGAAACTGAATGAACAGAATGCATCCGTGGCCGCCCAGCGGAAATCGATGGTCAAAAGCGGCGACCGGAGCGACAAAATCAGGACGTACAACTTCCCGCAGAACCGTGTGACAGACCACCGCATCGGCGTGACGTTATACAACCTCGACCGGCTTATCGACGGGGCTCTTGATGACCTTATTGAGCAGTTAAGAGTGGCAGATCGGTCTGAGAGGCTGCAGCAACAAACAGTGTAAGTTAGGATCCTTCCTTTTTGGTGGGAATCGTCCTGATTCTCCCGAAGAATCGCTTCAACAACTCCTCACTCTCCTTGTCGCAAACGCCGGCAACAACGTGCACGGAGTGGTTCAGGCGCTTATCCTCCACGATGTTCATGAGTGTTCCGCAGGCTCCGGCTTTCGCGTCGTAGGCGCCAAACACGAGCGTCGGGATTCTTGCCATCACAATCGCACCGGCGCACATCGGACACGGTTCCAGCGTCACATACAACGTACAGGCTTCCAGTCTCCTCGCACTCAGGTGGTTTGCGGCGGCCGTCACCGCTATCATCTCGGCGTGGGCCGTAGGGTCTTGCAGGCGCTCGATTTGGTTGTATCCACGGCCGATGATCTTACCCTCATGGACAATCACAGCACCCACAGGCACTTCATCCTGCTCGAAGGCCTTCTCAGCTTCCCTGAGGGCCTGTCTCATCCATTGTTCGTGTGATGTCATCCGATTTCTTAGGTTGGGAAAATTCCCCGACGGGCGATTTAACGGTCTGTACACCCTTCGCTTCCGAGTAATCACGTAAAGCTTTCGCAATTCGCTCGGCTCCTTCTTTGACTTCATCGAGGTTTTTGATGATTTCAGGATGGTTCTCAGCAGCTTTCTCAGCCCGCCTCAGATACGCGAGGACGATCGTCAACGGGTTGTTGATATCGTGCTGCAAACCACGCACGACTTCGTGCATGGTGTTCAGCTGCGTCTGCTGAAGTTCAAGCTCTTGCTGCTGCTCCAGGTGTTTCTTCTGCGCTTCGTTCGCTTTTGTCCTGAATTCGATCACCTTGACCAATGCATACGCCAGGAGCCACATCCAAAGAAGAGCGTCAAAGCTGTTGAGGATGTCCAAACCATGTTCAAAGGAATGCGCCTTGAAATCCCGGTAGAATTCCATCGTACTGATGAAGAAATACGCATAGATGATATACCCCGATAAAACAGCCGGGTATTTGATGCAAAGATCTTTGATTATTCGAAAGAGTTGGCGGAGTCGGTTCATTCGTTTGTAAGAGGACGGTTCAGCCTTGAAATATGCAGTTTTCGGCGGTCAAGGGGATGGTTTTGTGCACCCGGAGGGAGTCCCCGCCCGAACGACCGAGCCGAAGCTCGATCACGTTCGGTCGGGCGGGGAACCCCCAAAAGTAGTCATTTAGAATCCATTCTTGTCAAGCCACCGGCGACCAGCGGCTGATTTGAAGTACTTCTCACGGGCACGGGTTTCCTGCAAACTTCCACACATTTCACGATATACGCATTCAAAAGGAGTCCTTGGCTTTGTCGAAATGACCTTTTTCGAATTGTGCTGTTTTAACCGTCCTTCAACATCTGTTGACAACCCGATGTATCGATCCCGATCAACATGGCTTTTGAGAACATAAACAAAGTAATGCGGACGATTGGTCATCGTACACCCGGAGGGAGTCGAACCCCCAACCCTCAGATCCGAAGTCTGATGCTCTATCCAGTTGAGCTACGGGTGCAAAGTCGCGTTTCGCATGAAAGGTAGCAAGATTTTCACGGGTGTGCAAGGTTGCGAAGAATGCAGCCCTAGCGAACGACGAAGTTGCTTCCGGTGACTCTTGATTCTTTCGTAATGCAATGAGTGCTCAAAGACTCAATTCCGGGTTGCGTTCCTCCTATGCTGATTTCAAACAATCCGGGTTCAACAACAAATTTGCCGTTGTCGTGGATCACAGCCAGCTGTTTGGGTTTCAACTGGAATTTGAGAATTCGTTTTTCATCCGGTCTGAGATGTACTCTTGTGAATCCTTGCAGGGAAAGGTGAGCGGTCGGGACAGAGGCCGCGAGGTCTCTCACATAAAGCTGAACAACTTCATCACCTGGAATTTTTCCTATGTTGTGAACCTCAACGGAGATTTCCAGCGAATCTCCAGCTTTTGTTTCGACCGGAACCGTAAGGTTCCTGTATTCGAATTTTGTATAACTCAGACCGAAGCCAAAGGCAAACAATGGTTTTTTGTCGAAATACCTGTACGTGCGGCCTTTCATATTGTAGTTCTCGAAAGGAGGCA
>Ga0315281_10013030_pt1 | contig 11280 bp, 9 predicted proteins | sample YL17G07_0_MG_FD_204540 | JGI IMG/M metagenome (GOLD analysis project Ga0315281, IMG submission 204540) | Sediment microbial communities from Yellowstone Lake, YNP, Wyoming, USA - YL17G07_0 | ecosystem: Environmental > Aquatic > Freshwater > Lake > Sediment | place: USA: Wyoming | collected... | reverse complement strand
ATCTCCGCGAGCGCATCATCGCGGCCGTCTCGCTCGGTGCCGGGCCAATCCGAACCGCCGCTGATTCTCGGGCCGCCCTGCTGCGTTTGAAGGCGATGCGTACCGAGCTAGGGTACGATATCCCTGCGGTGCAAGCCGGTGCGATGCTCGCCTCGGGCGAACTGCTAGTGCGCGCAGCGCTGGCGCGAGAGGAGACCCGCGGCGTCCATGTTCGTGGCGACTTCCCGGACGCTCGCGAGATCTACGAAGGTGTTCGCACGGTCCTGTAGGGTGAGGCGTCCAAGAAGCTGCCGGTTGCAGGGAGCTGCCCTGCTACAGGAGTTGACCGTGTCGCAGCCCGTCCCGCGCCGATCCCCGGCTCTGCCGGCGATCGTCGTCCTGGCCCTCGTCGTGGTCGCGGCCTGTACCTCGGCCAACCCCGATCAGACAGCGGGTCCCGCTCCGGACCCCACCCTTGCCCTCGCTCGGCAGAAGCTGAAGCACCTGATCTTCATCAACCAGGAGAACCGCTCCTTCGATCACTACTTCGGCACCTTCCCCGGCGCCGACGGCATCCCCATGAAGAACGGTGTTCCGACCGTATGCGTCCCGGATCCGAACTCCGGCGAGTGCGCGAAGCCGTATCACGACAGGACGGTCCTGGACGCAGGTGGCCCGCACTCGCAGGGAGACGCCCGCACCGACGTCAACGGCGGGAAGATGGATGGATTCCTGGCGAGCATCGAGTCGGGCGGCACGCACTTCTGCAAACGGTTCTCGTTCGACCCCTCGTGCACCAACGTCGGTCGGCGCTCCGCAGACACGGCTCCTGACGTGATGGGCTACCACACCCGGCGCGAGATCCCCAACTACTGGGCTTATGCCAAGGCGTTCGTCATCCAGGATCGCTTCTTCGAGGCGGCCTTCTCGTGGAGTCTGCCCTCCCACCTGTTCACCGTCTCCGGCTGGTCCGCCAGCTGCCGGATAGAGGGTGATCCGATGAGCTGCAGGTCGGAGCTGGACAAGCCCGGATACGTCCCCGGACAGAAGAGGAGCGCCATCCCCTACGCATGGACGGACATCACATACCTGCTCCACCAGAACGACATCAGCTGGGGCTACTACGCCGACTCCGAGGAGGGCGAGGACTGCGCGCTGATGCCCCAGGCCTGCACCAAGGACGGGCACGCGGGCCCGAAAGGATGGTCCCCCCTTCCCGGCTTCACGACCGTGAACGAGAACGGCCAATTGGACAACATCGGGACGATCGCCGATTTCCAGACGGCCCTCGACCAGGGCGACCTGCCGGCCGTCTCCTGGATATCGCCTGGTGGAAGCGTGAGCGAGCATCCTCCCGGTTCGGTCACCGACGGGCAGGAGTACGTGACCAGCATCGTGAACGCGGTCATGGAGAGCCCAGACTGGAACAGCAGCGCCATCTTCCTCAGCTGGGACGACTGGGGCGGCTTCTACGATCACGTCGTTCCGCCGAAGGTCGATGAGAACGGATACGGGCTTCGTGTCCCAGGGCTCGTCATCAGTCCCTACGCCAAGAAGAGCCACGTCGATCATCAGACCCTGTCTCAGGACGCCTATCTGAAGTTGATCGAGGACCTGTTCCTGAACGGACAGCGCTTGGACCCCGCCACCGACGGCAGGCCCGACTCGCGTCCCACCGTGCGCGAGGCGCTCCCCCTGCTCGGCGACCTCATCGAGGATTTCGACTTCACCCAGGCCCCGCGACCACCGCTCATCCTGCCCGAACACCTCTGACACCGCGCCGGAGAGGCCCAGAGCGGAACCGGATGTATCCTGCTGCCGATGGCGGATCGGCACATCATCGCGGGCGGAGAGCTCTGGGGGTCTCCCGGGGCTCTCGCGTTCCGGCACTATCTGCAGATCCTGACCGGTGAGCGCTCGCCGCACATCTGCTTCCTGCCGACAGCCGCCGGAGACTCAGACCCTTACATCGCAGCGTTCCTCAGTGAGATGCTCGACGCAAGCTACAGGCCCTCGGTGGCGCGGCTATTCGACCGAGGCCACAAAGACCTCCGCGGACTGCTGCTCCACCAAGATGTGATTCACGTCGGCGGAGGCAACACCGCGAACATGCTCGCCGTATGGAGGACCCACGGCGTGGACGACATCCTTCGTGAGGCCTGGGAAAGCGGCGTGATCCTCACCGGGATGAGCGCGGGAGCGAACTGCTGGTTCGAAGCAAGCGTCACAGATTCGTTCGGTCCCCTCAGTGCCTTGCGGGACGGCCTGGGGTTCCTCGGCGGGAGCTACTGCCCGCACTACGACAGCGAAGAGGAACGTCGCCCCACCTTCCAGCGGCTGGTGAGCGAAGGGTTCCCCCCGGGCTGCGCGACCGACGACGCCGTGGCCCTTCATTTCGTGGGAACGGAACTTCACGAGATCATCTCGACGGTCGCCGACTCGTTCGCCTATCGACTAGGGCTCACCACCGAAGGTGTCTCGGAAGAGCGGATGGCGCCGGACCTGCTACTGGATGAGACCGGCGGGGCAGGCGCGCCGACCGGCTAGGGCAACATACTCGCGTTCGGGGAGCGGCTACAGGGCGAACTCGAACTTCGGGTTGTCCACCGCGGGGGCGCCGCTGTCATCCCGGAGGACGCCCTCGATGATCAGCTTGGTCCCCAGCGAAAGGCCCGGGATCGAACGCCGCCCGATCCACGTAGCGCCGATCTGGCCGGTGCCGTCGGTGATCAGCGCCTCGAGGTACTCGGGTTCGCCGCCCTCCCTCGGCCACACGGTGATGCGCCGAACGATGCCGGCCACCCTTACGCGCTGCCTGAACTCCGCTTCCCCTATCGCCGTCACGTTCGGCACCGACTCCGCCCACTCGCGTATCTCATCCAGGAGGCGATGCTCGTCACTCTCCGTTACGCGCTCGAGGAACCGCCTCAGGATACCCATGTCGGGTAGAGGCTACGCCACCTTCTCCGGTTCCGGCAGCATCGTCGCCCGGCGGGACTTCGACCAGTAGATGGCGCCCCCAAGAGCAACGGCAGCCGCAGCTCCGATCACCAAGCGCATGCTGCTGTCCGAGTACTGGACCACGAGCGCGGCGATCAGCAACGACACCAGGTTCATGACCTTGATCAACGGGTTGAGAGCCGGACCGGCCGTGTCCTTGAAGGGGTCGCCTACCGTGTCGCCGATGACCGCGGCCTTGTGGCTGTCCGAGCCCTTGCCGCCGTAGTTGCCGTCCTCGATGAACTTCTTCGCGTTGTCCCAGGCTCCACCGGAGTTCGAGAGCATGACCGCCATCAACTGGCCCGTCACTATCGAACCCGCGAGGAAGGCTCCGAGGGCCTCCGGTTTCAACCAGAAACCGGCGATCACCGGCGAGAGAACGGCGAGAAGACCGGGCGTCATCAGTTCGCGCAGCGAGGTCTTGGTACATATGTCCACGACGCGCGCGTAGTCCGGTTTCTCGGAGAAGTCCATGATCCCGGGGTGCTCATGGAACTGGTTGCGCACCTCCATCACCACCTGCGAAGCCGCGCGACCCACCGCGCGGATCGCCAGCGACGAGAACAGGAACGCGACGGTTCCTCCGGCCAGCAGGCCGACCAGCACTTCCGGCTGATCGACTCGGATGCCCACGAAGTGGAATCCTGCACCCTTCAGCGCCTCCTCGAAGGAACCGAAAAGAGACGTGGCAGCGATGACCGCGGTGGCGATCGCCATGCCCTTGGTGATGGCCTTGGTCGAGTTGCCGATCGCGTCGAGGCCTCCGAGGATCTTCGCCGGCCTACCCTTGAACTCACCCGACATCTCGGCGATGCCTTGAGCGTTGTCCGAGATGGGGCCGAACGTGTCCATCGACACGATGACGCCCACGGTCGTGAGCATGCCCATGCCGGTGAGTGAGATGAAGTAGAGACGCTCGGCCAGAAGGTTGGTCGAGTTCGGGTCCGCCAGGAGGAACGCGGCCATTATCGCCCCGCAGATGATGAGAGCCGACCAAACCGTGGACTCGAGGCCGATGGCGAAGCCGGCGAGGATCGTCGTAGCCGGGCCGGTCGTCGTCGATTCGGCTATCTCTTGCACCGGCTTGAACTTCGTGTCGGTGAAGTACTGCGTCAGGATCTGGATAACCGAGGCCAGCACCAACCCGACGATGACGGCCGCAGCCGGGCGCCAGGACTTCATGTACATGTTCGACACGACGAGAACCGCGATCGCGGAGATGACCGCCGACACGAAGAACCCGCGGTTGATGGCCTTCATGCCGTGCTCTTCCTCCGAACGCGGTGTGACCGCGAGGATGCCGACGATCGAGGTCACGACGCCGATGGCGCGAACGAAGAGTGGGAACATCACGCCGACGATCGCGCCTTCCGTGCTGCCGGCGAAGGCCGCGGCGCCCAGGATCAGCGATGCGACCAGTGTCACTTCGTAGGACTCGAATAGGTCTGCAGCCATCCCGGCGCAGTCCCCCACGTTGTCCCCCACGTTGTCGGCGATCGTCGCCGCGTTGCGCGGATCGTCCTCGGGGATACCGACCTCAACCTTGCCGACCAGGTCGGCACCGACGTCTGCGGCCTTGGTGAAGATACCGCCGCCGACCCTCATGAACATCGCGAGGAGCGCGCCGCCGAAGCCGAAGCCCAGCAGGACGACCGTGGCATCCTCCTGGAAGATCAAGAGGATGATCGTTGCGCCCAGAAGACCCAGACCCACCGTGAACATCCCCGCGACGCCGCCGGCGCGGAAGGCGATGCGCATGGCCTTGCGAAGGCCCGACTCACGCGCAGCGTTGGCGGTGCGTACATTTGCGCGGACCGCAAGCCACATGCCGGTGAAGCCCGTGAGCGCCGAGAAGCCCGCGCCCAGGATGAAGGCCACCGACCGGCCGAATCGCAGCATGAGCTCGGAGTGTGCCGCGTCTTTCGGAACGGGAAGTGCGAAGAAGATGACGACGGCCAACAGGCCGAGGAATACACCCACGGTCCTGAACTGGCGTTGGAGGTAGGCGCTGGCGCCGACCTGGATCGCCCTGGCGATCTCCTTCATCTTGTCGGTACCCTCCGACGCGCCCAGCACCTCGCGCACGAGGTAGTAGGCGAACGCCAGTGCAACGAGTGAGATGACGAAGATGATCCAAAGCGCGTTGTTCTCGAAAGATCCGAAAACCGCCTTGATGGGGCCGCCTTCCTGCGCCAACATGCCCATATCGCTGTTCCCTCCTGGGTCTACGCGAAAAAGCCCCCTTGTGGAGGGCTGGGGGATTATAGCCTACGGGCCCGACCGGCTCGCTTCATCAGGAACCATCCCGCCGTAGCCGCTATCCCGGACCCGACCAAGATGCCCACCTTGGCCTCCGCCAGAAGGGTCGGGTCGGTGAAAGCCGCCCCTGCCACGAACAGCGGCACCGCGAGTCCTATCCCGGCAGCGACCGCCGCGGCGAAGATGTGTTCCCATCGGACTCCCGAGGGAAGAACGGCCACTCCCGCCTTGACGGCAAGGTATGCGCCGCCCGTGATCCCAACGGCCTTGCCCACGACGCGGCCCAGCACGATGCCGGCCGTGACAGGGCTCCGCAAGGCGGACCCGAGCGCTCCCCCGGAAAGGTCCACACCTACGTTGGCCAGCGCGAACAGCGGCACCACCAGAAAGCTGGACCAAGGATGCAGCGAGGCTTCGAGCCAGGCCAGCGGCGAGACCGCCTCGCGTGACAGTTCCGCAAGACGCGCCCACAGATGCGCATCTGCATCCGGGGGCTGGGGATCGTCAACCGTCTCGTCGGCGATCCGGTGCGCCTCCTGGCTGACCGCCGCCGGACGCTGGAAGGGTCGCGAGGGCGTCAGAAGCCCGAGCACCGCCCCGGCGATCGCAGCGTGAACGCCCGACTGCAGGAACGCGTACCAGACGCCCACTCCGAGCAACACGTAGATGGGTATCCACCTGACATGGCCGAAGTGCAGCGCAACCATCACTGCGATGAGCCCCGCCGCGACCATGAGCGGCACCCCCTCGACGCCACCCGCGTAGAACACCGCGATGACCACGATGGTCAGGACATCGTCCATGATGGCGAGGGCCAGGAGGAAGATCCGCACGCCTGTGGGAAGCCGTCTCCCGGCAACGATCACCAGAGCGAGCACGAAGGCGACATCCGTGGCCATGGGTATCCCCCACCCTCGCGCCCCTGGGCCTTCCGTGTTGAGCGCCGTGTAGATCAACGCCGGAACCGCCATCCCGACGGCCGCCGCTATCATTGGAAGGGCCGCCACCTTCCTGTCCCGCAGCTCCCCGGTGGATAGTTCCCGCTTGATCTCGAGCCCGGCGACGAAGAAGAAGAGCGTCATCAAACCTTCCCCAGCGAACTCGCCGAGCGACATACTGATGCTCCATCCGGAGACACCCAGGGACACAGGCCTAGCCCAGAACCGCGCGTAGGAGCCGCCCACGTTGGCCCAAACGAGGGCAACGACAGTGGCCGCCAGCAGGAAGACCCCTCCGGCCGCCTCGGTCTCGAGGAACGACTGCAGCGGTCGCACGATCAGCTTCGGGAAGCGTCGCTCCGATCGAGACCAGGGGAGCCTGATCGAGGAGTCGTATTGCCCGACTCCGCCATCGGGCGTCCCTTCTGCGCTCACGTGACGATTCTATGGTGGCGGCCATCTCGGGGGGCCGCGGGTTGCCGTCCCCCCTACATGGCCGATAACCTGCCCAGGCTTTGCCACCTGGAAGACACTCCTCCGGAAGCCGTACCTCCCCTGCGGTCATAATCCTGATAGTCGGCATCCTCGTCGTGGCTGGCGCCGTCGCATATATCCTGCTCCGGAGCGGGGGCGGGGGAACCACCGCGAGCGAGAACAGAGACCACGGGATCAGCATGGAGACGCCCGACTTCTCGTTCGAGGTGCGCAAGGTTGTGGTCGTGCCAACCGTTCCGGGTGACAAGACCGCCAAGACAGATTCGGACGCCATCGCGCAGGCGGTCTCCGAAGACCTCGCCAGTTTCTACAAGACCGCATACCTGGACCCGAACAACTGGTCTACCGGGAAGTACGACACCTCTTGGGCGTTCTTCGAGAAGACAGCACTCGCCGCCGCCAAGGCCAACTCGGATTCACTCACACTTGGGGACGGAAGCGCCTATGAGACGGTTACGCCCAAGCCGAGCACCACCACGGTGAAGATCCTGATGGGGCCGGAGGGCAAACCCGACACGGCCGCGGCGCAAGTCACCTTCGGCGTTCTGGCCACTGAGAAGTCGGGAGCCCAAACGACCGTGGCGAGCATGGGTCAGTACTTCCTGAAACCGACGGGCAAGAACTGGACCATCTACGCCTTCAAGATCAAGAAGTCTTCTGAGGCGGGGGATCAAGTGGTCGGCAGCCCATCACCCGCGCCCAAGAAGACGAAACCAAGCCCTGAAAGCTCTCCCTCGTGACCCGGAAGGCGACGATCGCCGGCATCCTTCTCGCGGCGCTCATCGCGTGGGCCGCGATATCGGTCGTCGGCGACGCATCCCCATCCCACCAGGCGGCGGCTGCGCAACCCTTCCTCGAACTGGGAGTCGCTCATCCGGGCGAGCACTACCCGCCGATCGGCACCGAACCCATCGTCTTCCTGGTGCTCGGGGACTCGACAGGGCGAACGACCGAGGAGAGCCGAATCTCCGATGCCATCCACCTCGTCGGCTTCAACCCCGGACTGAACCGCGCGAGCATCCTGAACTTTCCCCGCGACCTCTGGATCCCGATCCCCGGCCACGGGACGACGAAGATCAACGCTGCCACCGAGTACGGCGGGGCCGACCTGATGATCCAGACCATCGAAGACCTGACGGGCATACAGATCGACTACTACGCCGAGACCGGTTTCTCTACCTTCCGGACGATCGTCAGCGACCTGGGCGGAGTGATCGTTCCGGTTCCGTACGCGATAGATGACTCGCACACCGGCTTCAACGCGCCCAAGGGCAAGCTGGACATGAGCGGCAAGGTGGCTCTCCAGTTCTCCCGCTCCCGCTACGGGGTCCCGAACGGCGACTTCAGCCGTACCGAGAATCAAGGCATCTTCCTTACAGCCATGCTCAGCAAGCTGCACAAGCAGTTCGCGAGCAACCCGAACGCGGTCCTGGACTGGATAGGAGCGGGCCTGCGCAGCACGCAGAACGACATCCCTCTCGACCAGCTGCTGGCCTTGGCCTTCGCCGCGGGCCAGATCCCGCCCAAGAACGTGAACAACACGGTCGTGCCGGGCACGGTAGGCAACGTCGGAGCCATCAGCGTGGTAGAGCTGGCCCCGACCGCGGACAAGATCTTCGCCGACTTCTCCAAGGACGGCTTGATAGGCAAGAGATGAAGCATCGCCGCCGCACTGCGTTCGTCTTGACTGTTATGTCGATAGCGACTCTCGCTGGGGTCTCGCTGCTGGGACCCTCACCCACCCGAGACACGGCGTCCGCATCTTCCGAGCCCCTCCTCATGATCGGCAAGGCCCACCCGGCCGAAAGCTTCCCGTCGACAGGCGGGAAGAAGCCGATATTCATCCTGGTGCTGGGCAGTGATTCCCGTTCGAAACAGTGGCCCGTGATCGAGCACGGTCGCTCGGACGTCATCCACGTGGTCGGCATCAACCCGAAGAAGGGCTGCTCGACGATCCTCGGCTTCCCGCGCGACTCCTGGGTCGACGTCGAAGGTCACGGGACGACCAAGATCAACGAAGCCATGTACTTCGGCGGACCGCAGGGCGCCATCACTGAGATCGAGACGCTCACCGGGATACAACTCGACTACTGGGCGCTGACCTCCTTCTGGAACTTCAAGGCCCTCGTGCACGACCTCGGGGGCGTTGATGTGGTCGTCCCCTACCCTATGGACGACCCGTATTCCAAGGCGCACTTCAAGGAAGGCAAGCAGCACATGTCTGGGTACGAGGCGCTCGCCTTCGCCCGCGATCGCCACGATCCACCGACGGGCGACTTCGGCCGCTCCTTCAACCAGGGAACCATCCTGCTTTCGCTCCTGACGGACTTCCAGCAGGCCTTCAAACAGAACCCTGCATCCATGCTCGACTGGCTGGGCGCAGGTATGCGCAACACCAAGACCGACGTGCCGTATGACGAGCTCGTGCGTCTCGGCTTCCTGGCGACGAAGATCCCCGTCAACCACGTGACGAACTTCGTCGTTCCTGGAACCACTGGGATGGTCGGGGATGCCAGCGTAGTCCACATCTCCCCGTCGGCCGGATCGATGTATGAGGCCCTCAACGCGGACGGCTGCATAGCCGAAGAGAAGACAGCAGAGACCTAGGTCACCTTCGTCAGCACGTAGCCGACGAACGCTGCGTAGAAGAGCCCCTGCAGGAGCAACACCCAGGCCTGGAACTTCCCCCTGAGTCTCATCGTCACGTAGAGAACCGAGCCGGCGGCAACGGCCACTATCGCGGCGACCAGAGCCTCGTCGGTGAGCTCCCAAGGCGTGAGCAGCAGCCCGACGCAGACCGGGAAGGACGACTGGAAGACCATCGCGCCCGTCAGGTTCCCCAGCGCGAGCGTGTCCTTCTTGCGCCGCACCCAGAGAACCGAGTTGAACTTCTCGGGAAGCTCGGTGGCGATGGGCGCCAGCAACAGCCCGAAGACGATGTGGGGGATACCCAGTCTTTCGGATAGCAGGCTGACACCGTTCACGAACAAGCGGGCCCCGCCGATGATCAGCAGGAGCGCCCCAATGACCTGCACGTAGGTCCACCACTTCGACGACCGCTTGTTCCAGGCCTCCTTCTTGGTCGCTCCGTGGGTCCAACCCCAGAGATACAGGGGCTTGACCTCGCCCACGGCCTCGCCTTCCTCTTCCCCTTTGCCCGGCATCTTGAAGTGTCGGCGCACGTAGAGCACGTACCCAACTACCAGGCCCACGGCGAGCGCGTAGTGGAGAAGCTTGACGTGCACGAGACCCGCGATGACCGCGAGCGTGTACATCGAAAGGAAGTACCCAAGATCCTGGGTGATGACGGTGTCTTCACCGTCAAGCTCTTTCGAGCGCCGACCGCCTCTGGAGAAGACCAGAACCGCGACACCCAGGACGAACATAGCGAGTGTCGTGAGCATGAACGGCGCCCCGAGGATGGCCCCGATACCGAACTCCTCATTCGATGCGCCACCGAGCATGATGGCGATGAGCGGGAGGATGGTCTCAGGAAGCGCTGTGCCCACGGCCGCGAGCACACTACCCACGGCGCCCTCCGATAGGCCATGCTGTTCGCCGACCCACTCAACCCCGTTCGTGAACGTCTCGGCGCCGACGAGGATCACGACGAGGGCCGCACCTAGCTCCAGCCATTCCATGCGGCCCATTCTGTCAGTCGCATCTCGCGGCTACCATTCGCAGATGGATCCGCGCGGCGTCCTCGACGTGCTTCGAGGAGACCCCATGCACGGCGAGGCCCTGATCGGTGTCCGGGAACTTCCCTCCAGGCCAGCCCTGATAGAGCCCTTCCCTGCGGTGATGTCTAAGCTACTAGTCGAGAGGCTTGCGCTGCAAGGTATCAAGGGATTGCATCCGCACCAGCGCGAAGGCTTGGAGGCGGTGCTCGCCGGGCGCAACGTCATCGTGGCAACCGGAACGGCATCCGGGAAGACCCTCGTATACAACTTGGCTTTCGCCGCAGCAGCCCTGGAAGATCCTCGCAGCACCGCCCTATATCTATTCCCCACCAAGGCTCTGGCCCGCGATCAGCTCAAGCAGGTCCGCGCCCTGAAGCTGCCGCAGATCAAGGCGTCTGTCCTCGACGGAGACACTCCGCGCGGCGAACGTGCGTTGATCCGCAAGAACGCGAACCTCGTGATGTCCAACCCGGACATGCTCCACGTGTCGCTGTTGCCCGACCACGCGCGCTGGGCGGATTTCCTCTTCCGCCTGTCGCTGGTGGTCGTGGACGAAGCGCACGTGGCCCGGGGTGTCTTCGGGTCACACATGTCCATGATCCTGCGGCGCCTACGGCGACTGATCGCCCACTACGGAGGGGATCCTCGTTTCGTCCTGGCCTCAGCCACCGTCGGCAATCCCGGCGAGCTGGCGACCCGATTGACGGGCCTGGACTTCGACGAGGTGACCGACGACACCTCCCCCGCAGGCGAGAAACTGTTCGCGCTCTGGAACCCGCCGGTTATCGACGAAGCTTCCGGCGCAAGGAGGTCGCCTCTCACGGAAGGCTCATGGCTGGTTCGGGAACTGGTCGAAGCCGGAGTCAAGACCATCGCCTTCGCTCGCTCTCGGCGGGCAGCGGAACTGCTGGCCGAGTTCGCCAGACGAG
>Ga0315281_10013029_pt1 | contig 11280 bp, 11 predicted proteins | sample YL17G07_0_MG_FD_204540 | JGI IMG/M metagenome (GOLD analysis project Ga0315281, IMG submission 204540) | Sediment microbial communities from Yellowstone Lake, YNP, Wyoming, USA - YL17G07_0 | ecosystem: Environmental > Aquatic > Freshwater > Lake > Sediment | place: USA: Wyoming | collected... | reverse complement strand
GGGATGCAATCCCTGGTATATTATGAGCTTCCAGTTTACACAAAATCCTATGAGGATATAGAAAGGGATTATATTTTCGCCGATTATAAGAAAGGCAAATCGGTAAAGCTATTGGAGGGGGTGGAGAGCATAGAATTCAGTTTTTATGGTTATGATATCGGTGAAAGAAGAGATAAATGGTATAATCAATTTGATGGCAACAGGATGAAGCTCCTTCCATCATCGATCATTATTTCCTATAATCATAACGGTAAAAAGGATAAGCTTGTCTTTAGTATAAATGTAAACTCATTGGTAAAGATGTATTACAATGAGATATATCTCACGCGATAATGGCTCAGCAACCATGCTGACGATGTTGATGGCCGCAGTGATTGTCACTGTGGGCGTAGGATTCAACTGGCTGGTCAAGGAACATATGAAGGCCTCTGAAGGCTTAAGGAATAAGGCTGAGGCAATATTAAAGGCCAGGTCGGCTTATGATACCCTCATCTACCTTATCCTAAATGGCCAAGTATTACAGGGGGAGATCGTGCCGGCTGCTGGCAGTGAAATTTCTGAACTAAAGAGGCTTCCTCTGGACGGAAAGAAGGTTCCATTATCAGATGATATTTATGTTCAGGCTCAGGATAGTAACGGAGTGCTATCTCTCGTCAGCATGAATACGCCTGCCATGGAGAGATTGCTAAAGAAAGTGGGGAGTCTGGAAGATGTCTCAGGCATCATAAGCAGTTATCTGGACTGGATAGATGAAGACAATTTTTCCAGGGTGAATGGAGCAGAGGAATTTTATTACAGAGGTCAGGGGCTACCCTATACCCCAAGAAATTATCCCATTCAATACAAAGACGAGTTCGAATTGATTAAAGGAGTAGGAAAGGAGCTATACAGTAAAATAGAACCCTATTTGACCATGCTCCCTTCTACTGGTTTTAATCCAAACACGGCCAGTGATGAAGTACTCATGGCCTATTTAGATATTAATGAAGATTCATTGAAAGGGCTGAAGGAATATATGTCAAAAAAGGCAATTTCATCCGATTTGGAGCTATTTGCTTTAACTGGACGGAAAATAGCCAGCGATGTAGAAGGAATCTACTTCTTTCCATCCACTTTCATTGAAATCACCGTGAGCGCCGGTCGGCCGAGGAGTATTTATACAATAAAGGTCGGTCTGGATACACGCGAGAATATGCGCTCACCCTATGGCGTTTTGTACTGGAGGGAGGAATAGGGTAATCGGTTAGAAAATAAAAGTCTTTAGTTCAAGGGTTAGGGTAAAGAGGCCGGTTTTGTTGTTGGGTTATGTCATTGGTCTTAAATCTTTAGCCTTACCCCCATAACCCTAAACCAAACGGGTTTCCTGCCCATGACCTAAAGACCATTTTCGTCGTTCGTACCTGCCTGCGCTAGGCAGGGGCGACGACTCCGTCACGAGGGATTACTTAAATGTTGGTAGCTTACTGGCACAAGGACGGTCTTGAGATTTATCGATATGTGGATGAGAAGCCAGTAAAATACGCTTCGGGCAGCCTTGATAAAATCAAACCGGTCAAGGGGATTCTTGGCAAGAAGGTATTGATCGTTGGCAGAGGGCTCCTTCTTCATACAAGAAAGAGGTATCCTCCAGCTCCAAAAGAAAAGCTGACAAAGGCTGTTGGTTTAGAGATAGGGGATATCTTTCCAATCTTGAAACCGGCCTTTCATTGCAGAGTTTATGAGTCTTCCAACACATATACTACGCTCGATATATGGGCATGGGAGAGTGAACAATATGCCCGGCTGAGGGAGGTCTTCCCTTTCAACTACATCGTGCCAGAGGATCTCGCCTATTCCTCTGAGGTGCCCGAGGTGAAAGTGTTTCAATACAGGGGCATGACCAATATCCTCGCCCACTCTGGAGACAGATTCCTGGGTGGCGCCTCATATCCGGATGCTGGGATTGATGAAAAGGATGTGGAGAGGTTTCTCTTCGGACTTGGCCGATACAGGTCAGACATAAAGCAGATAAAGGTATACGGGTCAACCCCTTTTCAGTTCAAAGATGCAGGAATACGGGAGATATTGAGGGTGGCGCAAGGAGATCACCCACTCTGTATGGATTATTTGTCCACCCTGAACCTCAATGAGTTTAAGGTAAAGGGAGACCATCGTCTTTCATCAAAGGTGGACCTTCTATGCAGGGTTGCAATCTATCTTATCCTTGGCTATGGACTCATGCTCTACTTTACCGTAAGAAATTATGACCAGGTTGCATGGGGGATAAGAGAGAAAATAAATTCGATAGACAAGAAGATTTCTTTAAATAAGGATGCTGGGCATAGGATTGAAGATTATTCTGATATCGTCAAGGAAGTTAACGAAAGGATAAGGGCAAGATCCTCACCGCTAAAAGTGATGGATATGATCGCTAATAGACTAACTGCAGGGAGCTTCATAAATAGGATGATACTGAACGAGAACAACATGGAAATATCTGTATCCTCAAAGGACCCTCTTTCCGTGATAAAGGCGCTTGGAGGCGCTGAGGGGGTAAAGACCGCTCGGCTGAGAGGAGCGCCCATCAAGGACAGCGGTACTGGGTCGTATAATTTCATCATTATGTTGGAACTTTCGAGGTAATTGCTCATGACCGCTTCGTTACCCCTGCCAACCCTGCTGCCGACAAGCAAGTGCAGAGAGGCACGAACGACGAAAATCCCAACCAATACCCCCTCCCCATTGACAGGGGAAGGGTGGGGGTGAATAAAGTTTATTTTCGAGGTAATTCGCTTGGCAGATAATTTTAAACCAAAAAATATAGATATAAAGAAGATTGGGATCTATCTCATTATCATCCTTGCCCTTATCAGATTTTTGATATATCCTCTTCATGCTTCTCTTCAGAAAAAGAGGGTTCTCCTCGGCGAATGGTATGAAAGTTACCGGCTCAAGTCTCAAGTCCAGGAAAGACAGAAAAGGGATCAGGGGGAGAAGACCCTTCTCGGTAAGGACGCCCTCCTTCCTTACCTTTACGATAAGGGAATCCTCTATTCAAATATACAATCTGAAATCATTGAGCAGATCATAAACATTGCTGGGAAAAAGGGCTTGACTGTACTCAACTTCGAGATGTTGGAACCTGGAGTCGGAAAAGGAGTAAGTGAGGTGCCCGTCCTGGTCAGACTGAAAGGGCCGCCAGGTCCATTTATTGAGATTCTAAAAGCAATAGAAAAGGGGGAAAAAGCGTTAAGCGTCAGGTCGATGGAGATCAGCAGAAGTGATCCGGATCTAAACTTCTCCCTTACAATATCTTCTTTCAGGTTGGAGAAATGACCTTAAAAAGGAGATAAAAATTGCATGTAGGATAGACGTCTCGTCTGTCATCTGCCAGAGATAAAGGATGATCAAGAAGTACCTTTTGGACATTCTGTGTCTTATTGTGGTTGTCATTGTCGCATTTCTAATCGTCGAAAGACCGGCTATCGATCTGAACCTACCCCTTTCTATAGCTGATAAGAGACAACCTCATGAGACAACCAAGGAGGAAACAAAGAAGGGAGAGAGGGGGATAGCGAGATATGCCAGTACTGCAGAGGCGCTCAAAGAAAGGAATATTTTTAGTCCGAATGGAAGCTACACAATGTCTAAAGCAGGCGCGACAGCGACGTTACTTGAAAGTCCTTATACCCTGATAGGCATTCTTAAGGGTGAAGAGAATAAGGCGGTATTCAGGGATCACACCGGTTCTATCGTTACTTTGACTGTGGGGAAGAAGTTGAGTGACGGTTCTGTGATTACGCGGATCGACACCACCTCCGTAGAGGTGAAGAAGGGGAAAGAGAAGCGTAAGTTAAAGATCTTCGATATTAAACCTCCCAAACCCCTAACGAGTAAACCCCGTTAGAAATTCCAACGGGGCATTAAACCCCGACGGAATTACTTAGAATGTAACCCCGCTGCAGCCGCCGGCCCAGAGGGCCTCTGGCCCGGAGGGAGCAGCGGGGCATTATTTCTAACGGGGTAAAAGGCCATAATTTATGGCGATAATATGAAAAATTTTATAAAAACCCAAACCCATACACTCCCATACGTAGGACAGCCGTCTCGGCTGTCCAAAGAAGAGGTAATCAAAAAACCCGTAGGACAGGCGTCCCGCCTGTCAATATATTTTTTAATATGAGAATCCTATTCTTAATTCTTTTAATCTTTTTTGCTTTTGGACCTGCTCTTAATGCAGCTGATCTTTACACCTTTGCGGACGAGGAAAGTGCGAACTACTTTACCAACATCCCAGGAGAAGGCCGCGTGAAGGTCCTTCTGCCCATTAAAAAGACCGTTTCAAAGCCATCTTTCCCCTCTTCCTCGGCAATGGAGGCCTATGAGCCCATCATTTCTTCTGCCAGCCAGCGCTATTCTGTGGACCCAAACCTTGTTCGAGCCGTAATCAAGGCCGAATCCAATTTCAACCACCGGGCTGTTTCACCCAAGGGCGCACTGGGGCTGATGCAATTGATGCCCTTCACAGCAAAGGAGATGTCTGTTGCCAACCCCTTTGACCCAGAGGAAAATATTCACGGTGGGGTAAGGTACCTCAGCGAACTCCTGCAAATTTTAAACTGGAACCTTCCGTTGGCTTTGGCTGCCTATAATGCCGGTCCAGGGAGGGTCATCGGTCGGAATGAAATTCCTCACATAGAAGAGACGCGGAATTATGTCCAGAGAGTGATAATGTACTACAAAAATCTTAATAGGGACTACAAATGACAGATGCCAATTAAGAAATGACAAATTTCAAAGTTCGCCCGACGCCAAAGTCTGGCTTTGGACGGTGGCGTCAAATTTCACTTATGACAAATATCAAAGTAATGTAGTGTAGGGCTTTATGCCCGTATTAAATAAAATACTACGCCCATAAAGGGCTACACTACATATAATTAATCCGTAATGAAAAAACCTAAAAAAATTCATTTAGATACTTCTCTCTACAAAATACCTGGCTGGATATATTTTATTACGATTGTCTCAAACTTTAATATTCCATATTTCGTAGAACAAACTTTAACGAGGAATTAATCGAATGTCTTAAAAAGGAAAGAGAAAGGATCAGATGTAAAGTATACGTTTATTGCTTAATGCCGGACCATCTACATCTTCTTTGTGGAACGAATGATAAAGAAATTTCAGTTCTTGATTTCGTGAATCAATATAAAGGCAAATCGACGAGGGTTGGCTGGAGATATAATATAAAGGGTTCCTTGTGGCAGAGAAAAAGCTATGATCATATATTGAGAAGAGAAGAAAATATACAAGAGGTAGCCACATACATTGTTAACAACCCTGTAAGAAGTGGGCTTGTTGAGAAATGGGATCAATACCCTTATTCTGAGTTTTTAGACAATTTCGACCTGTAGTGTAGGGGTTTATCCCCGTAAAAAATCCGCAGTGCAGGGCTTTAAACTTTTTAAAGGGGATGATATGAATATAAAAATTATGAAAACACGTATTGTTTGGTATCTATTCCTATCAATACTTCTCATTAGTTCTGGTTGTGCTACCACAAAGTTGGCGCCTAAGCCTGCAACCTTGGAAAAAGAAACGGTTGTCCAAAAACCAGCGCAGGCGGAAAAACCGCCAGCAGTGGGAACAGAGGAGACAAAAGAGAAGGTGCCTGCTCATGAGGTTGTGAAGCCTCCTGCATTTGAAAGGGCAGCGCCCGAAAAAAAGCTTCCTTTAAGGAAGCCGATAGATCCGAAGAGCATTGCCCTGGCCAAGGGACCAGTCCTGATCAACGTCGAGAAGATGCCCCTTCCGGACTTCATCATATACGCCCTGGGCGAGACCCTTAAAGTCCCCTTCGTTATGGACCAGAAAGTGATGGAGAACAAAGAGCCCATCACCTTCAGTATGCCCCAGCCCATGCCTTCTGATAAGGCGCTGGAGATAGTTCTTGGTATTTTTGAGAGATATAACCTCTACGTAGAGGAGAAAGCCGGGGCTCTTTATATCCTTCACAAGGCTCCCGAACCCAAGCAGCCCTTTGATATCAGGGTGGGCAGGGAGATTCCGGAAAGCCCTGAACAGGTCCTTCAAGTTGTGCCCCTTCGATATATCAAGCCTGCTGAAATAGAGGCCCTTTTGAGGGAAATGTATAAGACAAATATCCAGATAAGGCCCTATCCAAGGGAAAATGTCCTCCTCCTTTACGGGCAGGCCTCACAGGCCCGGCAAATCATAGAATTCATAGAGACATTCGATGTCCCGTATCTACAGGAGAGGAAGATATCTCTATTCAAACTCACATACTGGCAGATGGATGAGTTTGTAAAACAGATCTCTCAAATATTTGAGGGAATGGGTTTCAGTATCGCAAGATCACCAAAGGACCCAGGAATCCTCCTCATCCCCATTAAGCCTCTGGGGAGTATACTGGTAGTGGCCCCGGATGAGAAATCCCTCAGTTATCTCCTTTACTGGAAGGAAAGGCTTGACACGCCTGAGGCTGCGGGAGCAGAGGAGAGGCCTTTCGTATACACACCGAGATATACAAAGGCTTCCGACCTCGTTAAATCGATAAAGAACCTTTATGGCATCATGCCAGCTCTGCCGACAACTCCTTCGACACCTGCTCCAGCAGCTCCTGCTGCCCCTGGAAGGCCCGCCTCTCTGGCTGCTTCAACAGCCCTGAAGATATCCTCGGACGACCAAAAGAATCTCATCATGGTTGTCACTTCTCCTGTCGAATATAAGAACATCCTGAGCCTTTTGATGGAACTGGATGTTCCACCTCGACAGGTATTGATCGAGGCGACCGTTGCGGAACTCACGCTCAGGGACGAGCTCAAATATGGCCTGGAATGGTTTTTCAGAAATAAGATGTTGAAGGGAGATTATACCCTTCAGACATTATTTAGCGTGCCCACAGGAGGCCCCGGGCTTGTCTACCAATTTATTTCCGATTCAGGGAAGTTCAATGTCGCGATCAACGCCTTTGCTCTTGACGATAAGGTCAATATCCTTTCAACTCCAAGGCTCATGGTGCTCGACAATCAGGAGGCAACGATTCAGGTGGGCACAGATATACCCATTATCACCGGTGAAGTCACTGCTGCTGATGTTTCACAGGCAGTGCCCAGCATCATGAGGAATATCCAGTATAGAAATACGGGCGTCATCCTCAGAGTGAAGCCGACCATCAACACGGAAGGGCTTCTCACACTCAACATATCGCAAGAAGTCTCTGAGATGGGAACAAATCCCCCTGGTATTAACTCCCCTACCATCTTGATGAGGAGAATCAATACAACCGTTGTTGCCGCCCAGGGCGAGACCATCGTCCTCGGAGGCCTCATCTCTGAAAGCAAAGGCTTTACTGTAAGCAAAGTACCCATCCTCGGAGATATTCCCCTATTAGGGATGCTCTTTAAGACTACCTCAAAGGATAATAAGAAGACCGAGCTCATCATCTTCCTCAAGCCCACTATTATTACGAATATTGATCAAGCAGCAAAAATAACCGACGACCTTAAGAAAGAGCTGAAGTGGCTCAAGTAATCCTTATTATATTAAACGCTAAAAGAAAGTTGTCATTGCGAGGAGCGCCTGCCTGCGGTAGGCAGGAAGCGACGTGTCTGGACGCCGAAGTGCCAATTTTGGGGTAACCCTCCATACAAGCGTTACGGCACGCAGGCGTGGCAATCCGACAAAGTCGTTGCGAGGGCGTAGCCCGTGGCAATCTCAAGAGTTCCCTCGCTCCTCCCGGGACAGGGCTTCGTTCGCAATGACATTATGGTAATGTCCACTTATTTATGACTTTCACTATAGTACTACTAAATTAAATTGTCATTCTGAGGAGTCCTGTCTTTGTGGAACGACGAAGAATCTCACTTTTCAACACCAAATTGAAAGGCTACGAAGGAGATTCTTCACGGAGCCTGCCCTGAGCCGAAAGCTGAGATTCTTCCCCTTCGCGTTGCTCAGTAGTATTAGAAGTAGGGGAGCCCCTCTGTAGGCTCCCCAAAAGGCCGCCACAGAGGGCCGCCCCTACTCTCATCCCGTCGGGACGGAGCGGGCTCGCAATGACTACTTTGTTGTGCCGTTCACTATAACCTAAATTGAGCGATTTCTAATTTGAAATGTAGCCGCAACCTTTAGGTTGCGAGGGTTTTATTTTTTTTCCATTTTCACCCAATGGGTGATTTCTTAACGCTCCGCTGACCGGAGCGGCTACAAATAATTGGTAGGTCATTTTAAAAGGAATTGCTCAATTTGGGTATAAATTAAATTCAATTAATCGTTAAGGAGAGGAAATGAGAAGAGGCGGGTTCCACCTCTGGCCATTTTTGTGCATCCTTCTGGTCATTTTTTTTACAGTTGGTAAAAATTTAGCCCTCGATGAACACTGTGAGGAGGACTTCGAGACCTATCAGAACTTCACCAGAAGTGAGATTAGGGAGGTCCTTAAAAAAATAAAAAGACCCGATGCGAAGATATTAAGTATTCGGATGAGTCCTGTGTATGGGTTGTATGAGGTCGTTATAGATAATAAGGGACAATATGAACTGTTTTATTTAGATTTTTCTAAAGCCTATCTCATTCCTGGACCAATTATAGAGCTAAGCACTGGTATCAACAAATCCGTAGAAAAACTAACCGAACTTGAAAAAAAGAGGCGAATCGACCTCTCTCGAATTCCTCTTAAAGACGCCCTGATCCTCGGGAATAAAAAGGCAACCAATAAGGTTATTGTATTTACGGATCCTGATTGCCCATTCTGTGGGAAATTCCATGCAGAGATGAAAAAGGTTGTTGCTAAAAGAAAGGATATCGCCTTTTATATCAAGCTTTTCCCTCTCCAGATACATCCCGATGCCTACTGGAAATCGAAGAGCATATTGTGTAATAAATCGTTAAAGTTTCTTGAGGATAACTTCGAAAAGAAACCCATTCCAAGACCGGATCCGAATTGTCAGACAAAGGAGGTCGACGAGAATATAAACCTTGCAAAAGAGTTCGGTATCAATGGTACCCCGACTGCCATTTTCCCCGATGGCTCAGTCCAAGCAGGATTCTTAGAGGCGGACCGGTTGATCGAGATGGTTGATTTATCTATTGCGAAAAAGAAATGAATTGGTATGATTTTTGCTTAAAATTCAATCGGTAAAAGTATTCCCTCATTTATGGTTTGCTGAATTTAACCATAACCTGTAACTCAGCCCTTTAGGGCTGCCGCCGGCCCATGAGGGCCTCCCTCCGGGGGCATGAGCCCTTCCGGGGCGGAGCCTGGCCCGGAGGGATTATATCAAGGCTGAAGCCTTGAGTTACATACTCAACGAGCAATTTATCCCCCCATAACTGATGGGATACCCAGAAAAATATTTTTATTTGACAAAAAATGGTAAAATAGGGATAAATAAATTAAATTAATTCAAGCTGCCAGCGTGGTACGGGGAGTTTACCCCGTTAGAAAGCCCCGCCAATTATGGCGGGGATGAAGAGCATGATGAAAGGTTTCAAGATCTTTCTAAGCATTTTGATGAGATCTATAAAAGATTTAAGAGACTCGAGACAGAGTGCTTGATGATTTCTTCTGCCATCGATAGAATGGAGAAAAAATTAGAAAGATTAGAAAGAATAGAAGAGAAGCTGGACATTGAGATTTCGAAAAGAGAATTTATTGAAAAGGAGATCCTTGAATTGAAAGGCAGGGTTCAAATTCTTCAGAGCAGGATCGAAGAAGTTGAAAATCGACTCAAAGGTTTTGCTTAGATTTGTATGAATTTTGCTTCGTTATAAAATAGGACCTTACATTTAGGACAAATTACTTGACAAAAATGGAATAAATGAAGTAAAAATAAGCCACCGAGTAAATGAAAGAGGCATTGAGATATTTGCAGAATGCAAAAGAAATATTGAGAAAGGCCCCTACAGAAGACGGAAGGTATGCTGATATCAAACATGTTCAGGAGGCCTGTGGAAAAGCGTATCTTGCGGTGCTAAAGGCCGTAGATGAGTATCTGATCAATAAGGGACTTAGCAAAAAAGAACTTCCGAAGTCCGTTGATGGTTACAGGGGGGCTATGCAAAAATATTTAGCGGTCCGTGATGGTAAGCTCGTAAGGGAATTTGAAAGGCTTTACCCCGTTAGAAATAATGCCCCGCTGGAATTTCTAACGGGGTTTATGAAGAGCTCCATATAGCGGGTTATTACAGAGGTCTTTTGGGACACGTTAATATTGTGAAAGACGCTCTTAAGGCTGCAAAGGAATTCATTGAGAAGATCAAATAAACTACCATCCCGTAAGCGGGATGGCTTGAGGGTTCGTGCCTGCCTGCCGGCAGGGATTCAAGGGGTCATGGGACAATAAGGAGTGGCGGTTTTGGAAAAGAAAAAAGAACGAAAGATAAAGGGAGGGGTTAGCAGCAAAGATATTTTGGGGGCTTTAAAGGAATTTTATAAAGAAACACTCGAACCAAAGTTTGATCAGATTGATAGGCGATTTGATAAGGTCGATCAGCGATTTGAGCAGGTTGATCAGTGGTTTGAGCAAATTGATGCGAGGCTAACACAGCACGATGCTCATTTTGATAGAATTGAAAAGAAATTAGAAGAACATGACGAGAAGTTTAGAGATATTTTTACGCATTTTGACCAGGTTTATCAAAGATTCGATAGGCTCGAGACAGAGTACTTGATGATTTCTTCTGCCGTTGATAGAATAGAGAAAAATTTAGAAAGAATAGAGAAAAAGTTGGATACTGAGATTGCAACGAGGGAGTTTCTTGGAAAAGAGATCTTTGAGTTGAAGGGCAGGGTTCAAATTCTTCAAAGCAGGATTGAAGAAATTGAAAATCGACTCAAAAGTTTCGCTTGACAGGAGGGCCAAGATTAAAGTAAACTTTCTTCATGGAGACGTCCCCCCTGCCTGCGGCAGGCATAATGCATGAAAATGATTTATGATTATGATTGGTAGCACTACAACGCCGGTTAGTTGACTTTTGATTTATCATGGTGTATACTCCGGGAAAACTCTGGGAGGTGCACCATGACGGAAAACGATCTGAGAGACTTGATGCCACAATTGGAGATTTTTCACAAACGATTTCATAGTTTCTTTTGCCGTTCCGAAGGCAGGCAGTGGAGCAGGAAGTACCTGATTGGGTTGTTGTTGCCTATTGAGCGGAAGAACGTGGAGAATATTGCGGAGGAGGTTGGGGCGCCGCCGCGGAAGCTTCAAGAGTTTTTGAGCGATTCTCCCTGGGATGACGGGGGGTGCATTGAGGAGCATCAGCGGTTTGTGG
>Ga0315281_10013028_pt1 | contig 11280 bp, 18 predicted proteins | sample YL17G07_0_MG_FD_204540 | JGI IMG/M metagenome (GOLD analysis project Ga0315281, IMG submission 204540) | Sediment microbial communities from Yellowstone Lake, YNP, Wyoming, USA - YL17G07_0 | ecosystem: Environmental > Aquatic > Freshwater > Lake > Sediment | place: USA: Wyoming | collected... | reverse complement strand
AAGGCAAACCAGTTGTCTTCGAAAAGTATGTCTTATCGGTAAATTTTGTGTGTGCTCTTCCATCTTTATGTATTGATGAATGGTCGATCTGCTTGGAAACAACTTCTGAGTTATTGTATTCAATTCTTCCCGTCAATGGGGTGCCCTCAAAGACAATTTTCCCCACACCCGATCTTTTTAATTCGTTATGTTCGGATAAATGAAGGTAAATGCTCGGATCCTTTTTAGTTTGAAATAATTTAAAGATCGGATAATTATTTCCGCTTGAATTAATGAATATTCTGACCCTTTTATGTTGCATATCGTACACCTTTTTTTGAAGTTGTTCTTCAAAATAAACATTATGTAATTATGAGGAGGCAAGGACCGGTTTCAATTCTAGGCTAAAAAATACAAGGTTTTCATTTCGCTCCGATACCAATCGCACGAACGTTCCCCAAATGCCCTCGGTTCCGGCAATTGACGACGGTCCCATCCCCGATCCGGTTCCGGCCCCGCCCCACCGCACGCGGCCGGCATGGGAGGAGAGTGTTCCCAAATATTCACGTTTCTACGTATCTCATATACTCATAAGAAATGAGCCGTCAAACTGATCCTCCCGGGTTCCCCCACGATACTATCGGTATCATCGGAGCGGGACATCTCGGTATGAGCCTTGCTGAGGCGCTCATAGATCGTGGCTTTCCGCGGGGGAACCTGCTTATCTCCCATGCCGGGAGCCCGGCCACCCATGCAGCGATCCAAGAGGCCGGCCTCGAACACAATCTCACGGAAAACGGCGAGCTCTCCCGGCGATCCTCCGTAATCTTCATCACCGTCAGACCGCAATCGGTCGCGATACTGGAAGGGCTTCCGTTTCCCCGCGACGGGATCATCGTCTCCTGCATGGCAGGAATCCCCCGGGCGTTGCTCAAAAAAATGTTGGGGATTGACGTAATCCGCATGATGCCCAGCGGCCCCGATACGATCCGGCACCACAAAGGAATTGTTGCAATCTACCCGGATAATGCCACCCTCGTGAGACTTCTCGCCGGAATGGGCCTGAAAGTACACGTTTTGCCTGACAAAGAGGCGATGCACCTCTTCACTGCCGGTGTCTGTTTACCTGCGGCAATCCTTGCGTACCGGGCGACAGGCCTCGATCCGGATGACGGGATGAACGAGGCAGTTCGCGAATATCCCCTGCTCGCCTCAATGTATGCGTGGGCCCGGGAAGTACTGCCGGAATTTTCTTCTGGTCCGGAAGAAGAAGGCTACGTTACAAAGATGTGTACACCGGGCGGGGTAACCAATGCTATCGTTCGCAGCATCAGATCGGGGAATACGCTTTCTGCAGCAGTACAGGCAGGCATTGCAAGGAGCCGGGAGATCAGTAGGGAATAAGAGCGTACGAAATCACAAACGAATCCCCGCCTTTCGTTCGAATTTCCCAACCCGGAAAATCAGATCTGCCCCATACGCATGCGTCCCGACCCGTCCACACCGGCGTTCCTCAGTGCCCTCAGTTTCAGCAATTGACGACGGCCCCTCCACAATCCGGTCCCGGGTCCGCCCAATCAAAGAGAGCCCGGCCCCGCCGCACGCATATATCATGACAAAGAGTCTGGGATTGTATCATCTTTTTTTCTCCGATCTATCCAAAATTATCATTAGGTCAAATCTCGTAAACAGAAACATGGGTATTCAGTGTGAATACTGTGGAAAAAATACTGAAGACGAAAATTCTGTTTTTTGTAAATATTGTGGATTACGGTACGGCAAAACGGAGATTGACGTTTTAAAAAATATTGAGATTATTTTGAAGGAAAATCATAAGAAAGCAGAAAAAAGTTCCAGAACTCAAACAAGGATTTCATTTGCTACGTTGATTATCTCGATAGTTGCTTTTCTGATTGCACTTGGAGCACTATTGGTAATCGTTTTCACTCAACCAATTGAACAAAGACTTTTAGGACTTGGAATTGTTTTATTCGTTATATTTTTAGTCTGGCTGGTTTTCAAGAAATATAATGTAGCCCCTGTTGATCTTGATGAAATCGAATAAACATTATCTTCCATTTTCCAATCTCTTATACTATAGCGAATCCTGCGGGACACACATCACTCAGTGCCCTCGGTTCCGGCACCTGACGACGGGTCCGGTACTAAATTCGGTTCCGGGTCCGTCAATCAAATGTGAGTTCCAATAACGTTAATATATTAAAGAGGTACACAACTTCAAATATGGCTGATATAGAAAACAACAACTACAATTTCAATGTCAATGTCCAAAATCCTACACTTCCCCCAAAAAAGCCAAGAAAAAAGGGAGCGAAAAGACAAAAAACAGCAACTGAAATAGTAACAAAAGTTCCAATACGATTTAAAAATGACCTAAAATAGTAAATAAAGCGTAACTAAAATTTTACAAAATTCTAATTTCTTTACGCTTTTTATCGATGTAAATATCTGCTGTAACGGGTTTCGCATTTTTTGCAGTAATGAGCACCTTGCACTTGACCATGTTGCTTGCATCACGGGGAGGATTCCCCCATCCATCTTCAGTAGGGGCAATGATAGGCACAATATTCGGGACTGTAATATTCTCGTCTCCTTTCATACCCTCATAAAAGGCGATGAAATCAAGAAACTCATTATCCTTGACGTTTATCGAGACAGTAGATCTTTCTTTATTAATTATCCAACAAACCCTCCAAACGATATCGTTTTCTGTTTCTCCATCGACAATTAAATACCCCTTGCACTTATTGACAGAACTTCGTCCCTTATTTTCAACAACAATCCTGAAACAATTATAACTCAATTCTACTTTGCGGGGTGTTGGTTCATCACCTTTAATCATTTTGGGAATATGAAATATTGCCGTATCAGGTTTTTTCTTAATTTGGAGAATTGGACTCTTATATTCAAACCAAAAAAGACTAATTGGCACTGAGAACAGTAGGCCAATTATAGGAGATAAAAATTGGGAGAATTCTTTTAGATAAAAAATTGATATAAACAATGCGACTGCTAACAAAATTCCAAGTATTAGCGATTTTAAATATCTTTCAAACCAAGTAAGTTCAATACAGTATTTCATATTCTTGATAAATAAGGTTAAGAATTAAAAACTTTATTCAAATAAAAAACACAGGCATGACTCTTGCCCGTCCCGAACCGGCGCTCCTCATTGCCCTCGGTTCCGGAGATTGACGACGGGTCCGGTACCAATCCGGTCCCGGGTCCGCACGTCGTATGTTAATAAATGAGAGAGTTGAACCCGAGGAACTGGCGGGCGTAGGTGAAAGCGACTCGACGTACCGCCGCTGCCCTTCGGCGTACAGCGTGTCGAACGCGAGCGTCGATTTCCCGGAGCCCGAGACCCCGGTGATCACCACGAGCTTGTCCCGGGGGATGGTGACGCTGATATTCTTGAGGTTGTGCTGGCGGGCACCTTTGATGATGATATCTTCCATGTTCGTGTGCTCAGACAATCAGCTCCGGTAGTTAAAGGAGTTCAGTTCGGGGCATGATAGTGAAGGTGTGAAGAACGGGTATCGCGTGTTGAGGGGGAATACTCGAATAAGTTAATAATGAAATAGGCAAGGGATTGCCGAAAAATCGCATGAACGTATCAATAACTTTATTTCTTATTGTCTTCCATTTGTGTTTCGTATGTGTGTGCGGAGACACAAATGATTGAGAAGAAACGGGTCCAGGTTGTTTTTACTCCGGGGCAGTGGGAGCTAATTTCACAGCTTAGAGGGGAATTTGGAGACGGTGATGCTGATATTATCAGGAATATCGTATTAGCTTGGCTCGCTGAAAAATCTCTTATTTCAACTACGGTCAAACAACGTATGGGAAATAACGGAAACCACGAGGAAAGAAAATGAAATCCATCCCCAATCAGAATCAATCATTAGACCGTTTCCTCGGGGATACAATTTCAGAAAGGATCGCACCATCTCTAAACGGAAACAATCATTCGAGTTTTTCCGACCCGGCATTCGCCAGCAATAAGACTCAGCCAATTCATCGCTGGGTTCCGTGGATCGCAGGTTTTTCAAAAGAATTTGTCAACGACTCGATTAAACGGTACATTGATGATACCGGGACTATTCTAGATCCTTTTGCGGGAGTTGGAACAACTCTTGTCGAATCACACATTACCGGTAACGACTCAATTGGTTTTGAGATAAATCCGTACGCCTACTTCGCCTGCAAAACGAAAATTAATAGTCTTCATATCGACGAAGGAAAGTTCAATGAGGTGATTGAACGGTTTTCTGCGTTTTATCTGAAAAACCTAAATTCGAAGTATAAGGTTCGCAGCAAAGTGCCGGAAGGATTCAAGACAAAGATCGACTTCTACAGCCCGAAGGTCCTTCATAAAGTTTTGATTTTAATGGATTTTATAGAGACTATTGAAGATCAGACTATCGCGGATTTGTTTAAACTGGCTTTCACCTCAACGATGGTAAAGTATTCGAATTATTCATACGAGCCAAGCTTAGGAACCCGGAGAGGATCAGGTAAAACGGATATCGAAGACTATGATGTCAGTGCTGTGACTATTCAGAAACTTCTGGAATTTTTAAAGGATATTGCGTGGATTAAGAAAACTGTATCCAACCAGAGAATTCCGACGTCGAGGATCATTAATGATTCATTTTTCAATTATAAAGATCATCTTTCGAAGAAAACCATCGATCTCATCATCACGTCACCGCCGTATCTGAACAACTATCACTACAACCGGAACACACGACCCCAAATTTTCTGGCTTGGATTCGCGAATGGTCCCGCTGATCTGAAGCCGCTTGAGGAAAACAATTTCGGGAATTTTTGGCAGACTGTTAGGGGTAGAGAGAAAATTGACCCCATCTTTGATGTCCCCGATATCGATTTGATTGAAAAAATAGAACAGATTAGAAAAATTAATCCCGAGAAAGGAGTTTATGGCGGAAGCGGCTGGGCAAATTACGCTATGTCGTATTTCAATGACTGCTATAAATTTTCGAAGGGAATTGATTACGCATTGAAAAAAGGCGGGACCGCCCTCGTCGTGATCGGGAACAGCATCCTACAAGGTGTAACGATTCCGACCGATGAATATTTTGCAAAAATCGCGGAAACCGTTGGCCTCGAAACCGTCGAAATTCATATCCCAAGATCAAAACGAATCGGAAACAGCATCATCCAGTCTAACGTCAGGATAACAAAACCGACGAAAGGACACCAGCTGTATGAGGCTATAGTTGAATTAAGAAAATCATAGATTTTTGGAATATTCTGATATCTTATCCTTAATTTCGTCAAGATCTAATTCTTTTCCCGTCAGTTTATCGGCGAAATATCTGCCCGCGTGAAGAGTGTCCCATTCAGATCTCTTTTGAGCATACCTTCCGGACCCCGGGTGATGGATTCCGAAACCTGATACGCACGAATTCCAGAGCGGGGCATACTGGCGAATCAAAGCTGATTCGAGTGGAACGATCAAATCCACTTCATTATCCCGGAGAATCGCAAATCGGCACTTGAAATCTTTGATATCCAAATTTGAAGCGCAATCGACGCTTTTCGTATGCTCTTCAAGTCTTTTGAACAGCGTTTGCTCAACGGATGTTTTCGTTCTCGCAGTCCTGGATCCTTTCGGTACTGCTTTCCCAACGTAAATTGGAAAATACTCTGTCAGGGATTTTGCTTTTTTATTGATATCCGCGATCGGACGATACTCTTTGAAGTTACCAAAATAATACAATGCATAAACGCCGGCATCACTGAAATGTTCAGTGAGGGGCAGATCGAGTATTTGCCGAGTCGCGAAAAAATCTATTGCCTTTTGGATGACACTAGTCTCCAAAATATTGGGAAGTACATACTCATTATAATCCAACATGTCTGATCTCCATTTCCCATTTCAGCTTAATAAAAAGGATCAAAATGAAGCTCTACACATATCAATTCGAAATATTTTTGGCCTTATAAATTGTGTATTGATTGTGACGCTGCAACAGGAAATCGACGAAAAAGCCAGAACCATACATACTGAAAGTTATTCGATGTCCATTGGTGAATTGGCTAACATGTACGAAGACGAAGAATTAGAAATTCATCCAGAATTCCAACGGGTCTTTCGATGGGATATTGATCAGAGATCTAAATTAATTGAATCAATTCTTCTAGGTATTCCGATTCCGTCGATTTTCGTTGCCCAAAGAGAAGATGGAATATGGGATGTTATTGATGGGGTTCAAAGACTTTCGACAATCTTTGAATTTATGGGAATATTTCGAGATGATTCTGGAAACACAGTTTCTGGTAGTCAACTTGTAAAAACTCCATACCTCAAATCATTAGAGAACAAGCAATATGAAAATAAAGCAGACCCCACGAATTCATTGACAATGTCCCAAAGATTATTTTTAAAACGGGGAAAAATCGATATAAAGATTATTAAAAAAGAAAGCGATTCGGACGTAATTTATGATCTTTTTCAAAGGATCAATAGTTTAGGTACAAAATTATCTGATCAAGAATTACGTGACTGTGCAATATTAATGGTAAATAAGGACTTTTACAAATGGATTTCGGATTTATCGAGTTATTCTGCTTTTGAAAATTGTCTCGATTTAAGCGAGAAAGATTATGCAGAAAAATACCCTCGTGAAATCGTTTCAAGATTTTTTGTGATTCGACACGCAGAATTAAGCATAATCCGAAAACAATCAAATTTTGCCGATTTTATAACAGATTTCTTAGTCAAATTTTGGAAGTCAGATGACTATAATAAAGAACAGGAAGCTGAAGTTTTTAAGAGGACATTTGATCTACTAAATTCAACCTTGAGCCAGGATTCGTTTAAAAAATATAGTACTACCAAAGAAAAGTTTGAAGGACGTTTTTTAGTGTCCGCTTTCGAAGCTACTGCAATCGGTTTAGCAAAAAATATCGACCAATGGAATTATTCTGAACAAACCCTACCTGAAACAAATCGACGATTAAGAGAAAAAGTAATTCAGTTATGGAATAATCCACAATTTACGGATAATGTTGGAAGAGGGGTAAAATTTAACGCAAGAATTCCCGCAGTTGTTGAATTAGGTCAGAATTTATTCCGATAAATATGTACATTAATACAATGGAAGACCTCCAAAAATATCTTGATAGTGATATCTGTTGGAGAAAGAAAGAACTAACAGCAATAAATTTTTTTGTCAAGAATGACACTTTAAAAGATCCCGATTTGTCCGTTCGACTAGGAATCGTCATGGTTTACGCTCACTGGGAGGGATTCATTAAGAATTCTGGAAATTTTTATATCAATTATCTCAAACAATTGGGCTTGAATTATTCTGAATTAAAAGAGAACTTCGTTGCATTGTCATTGCGAGGTCAATTTACCAATTGTGAGACTACAAACAAAACAACACTTCATTGTTCTATTGTAAACATTTTGTTAAATGAACAGAATACACAGGCTAATCTTCCAGCTGAGGATGCAATAATAACTAATTCAAATTTAAATTTTCAGACACTCGAAGAAATTCTTTTTACACTTGGCTTAGACGATGCTTCATGGAAAAAGGATCTTGAATTAAAAAAAGCATTAATTGACTACACATTTTTGAAAAACCGAAATGAAATTGCTCATGGAATTCGTACAAAACCAACCATAAGTGATTTTAATAATGTATATAGTGAAATTGTTCCCTTGCTAGATTTAATCAAAGAAAAAATATTAGATGCAGCAGAACATGAAAAATTTAAGCGAGTAACATGAAGAAATGCAGATCCAAATATCTGATCGTTTTTGCTTGGAACAATTCTATCTAAAGAAAATTTTACAACATTCGAAAAACCAAGTCCAAGAAATGTATCTCCCTCTTCAGCACCGTTCGTTCAAGAAATTGACGACGGCCCCCTCCCCCACCAGTCCCGGGTCCGCCCAACCACCACAAGCCCGGCCCCGCCACACCGGTGTTGAACCGGGCCATCAACGGGAAAAATGAAGATAAAAATTACCTTATGAATGCCCCTTGTATTTTTCATACACCAGGGCAAAATCTTCGAGTGCCATTTCCAGGTCTTCCCGGATAATCTTCCGCAGGAGCCCTTTGGGGATATCATCGCCGCTATGAACCGGCACCGTGGTATACCTGCCATCATCAGACTTCATCCGAACATGAGATCCTCTCTGGCGAATGACGGTAAAACCAAGCGTTTCGAGAAAAGCAACGAGATCTTTTCCTTTAATGACCGGAAGCATTACGCACCCTGGACGATCTCAACCTCGCGGAAACCCACAAAGGTATTGAGATGGTCAGGCTGCGAATCTTCCATACAGAGCTCGATAACTTCCCTGATGCGGACGAGTGCCTCATCGATGGTTTTACCGTAAGTGTGGCAGCCTTTGAACTGGGGACAAGATACAATGAAGATCCCATCCTCATCGGTCTCGATCATGATGGGAACATGGATCGATTTCATATACACATCATCAGTATTCATCTATTAATTCTTTTTTGGGATCAGAACACCCTTTGGTCTGTCACTCTCCCCGTTAAGCATCGGCTCGTGAATTCGCCCGCACCTCTTATCTCGCATACCGGACATCCCCTCCATTACGGAAAATTCTGTTACAATGGCATCCTATCAGTACCAGCCCGGCCGCCACACCAATGTTGAACCCGGGGGTGTAACCGGCAGGAGATGCACTAAAATCACGTCCCCGCACTCATAACTCCGGGCCCGGCCCACGCGTATCTCCAGGGCATAACCCCCTTTTGAGCGTCAGCCCCCCGGCACACAACCGCCCGGTTAGCTGAACGATGCGGCACCATCCCCCCATTCCCGCAAAAATCCGGAAAATTTACCCCGTAAAAACATTCACCTGTCCACCCCGTTGCCGCGCTCAAAGGCCCCAAAATTTTTGTCTGACAATCCACACAGAAATAACCCCAGTCCGCGCCCGGATTCCCCAAAAAATCCGCGATGACTATGGAAATTTTCCCAGCGACCGCCAGCCTTATAATCCCCATTTCTAAAACAGGAGAATAGAGCATGTCAAACAAATTCTGCACACAAACAGCGAGGAAGATCCGGGCGCTCGGAGCCGCCCCAAAGGCCGCGACCTTCTACTCCCGGTTCCTGTACCTCTCGATGCTGTCCGTGAGCGGAATCATCATCACCGGCCAGCGCCGCAAAGGAGTGAAGGTAATCGGTGAAGAAACACCCCGCTCGCTCCTGCACACGCTGGCCGGCCTCATCGCACTGCCCGGCAGGAATACCGGCGCCGGGATCATCATCGCGGGACCCGAAGCCGAAGACATAGTACCCGCCTCTTCTCGTATACGTAGTAATTGACCGCCGGTTCCGGTCGTTTAAGCTCCCGACACATCCGAACGGTTAGCCTGCCGTCCGCGGGTGAAGAGGAAAGATAGTTGCTGCAAAGAGCTGCGGCTCTGGCCGGAACCGGCGCTTAAAAAGGCAATGACCCAGGAGCAGAGCGGCTCTTCGGAAAAAACGAGAGGAGAACACAACAAGGAAAAAAGGTGATGTGTATGGAAATTGCTCTGATTAACCGTCAGGATGTGGCCGAGCCGGACCAGTCAGCGTCCGGTGTGGCCGGGACCGGACTGAAAGACGGAAGGAAAACGGGAATTGTTGAATACGGGATGATGGGGAATGCGGCGTCTCAGGAAAAGACCGGAAAGGACCGGATCGTCCTGGGATTGGGGGTACTCTATAATGGCGGGATAAAACCGCCCGCACCGGGAGCAATCCCGGCTTACTGCCCGGGGGCAGGTGTCTTCCGGAACAACACCACGGCACCCGCAGCACCCGGCCCATACCCGGCCGACCGATCCGGAAACCTCATCTTCTCCTGCTACGAGCGGCACGAGCGGACCTATGACCGGCTGAACCGGAAGATCCGGCGGCTCGACCAGAGGCTGAACAAGCTCGAAGGGCGCAGGAAGGAAAAGCGTGATGAGAAGAGGCGGCCGGAATGACCCGGAGCCTCTCGTGCAGAGAGACGACCGTCCCGCTGTATCTTCTGCCCCGGGCGATTGCGTACCAGATCAACCGGATGGATGACAGGGTGTACCGCATCAGCGTGAAGCGGACGCACTGGCACCATTACAATATCTCGGTCCGGGTCAGGGCGCTGCCAAAGGAGCTTGCCCCCGGGAGCAGTATGACGGCACCGGTTCCCGCCGGGAGATTTCCGGGTGACGGCACGGGAAACAACGCGCCCTGCGTGGAGTGTGAGGCATGACTCCCGGCCCACGGCCAAGAAAGGCAATCGGGGAGGCGGAAACAATTGCCGCACGGCGGGGACAGGTGCTGGATGTCTCCTTCCAGCGGGGATTTCTCTGCGACCTCCTCCTTTTTTGCGGCCCGCAGGTCGTCTTCATCCGGGTAGGGAGGAGCCGGACGCACGCGTGTGAACCGCGGGAGATTGAACGCCAGTTCAGGGAGGCGATAAGGGAACTCCGGGCGGTACCGCAGCGTGCAACAACCTGCCGGGAGATCCATCTCCTCGCGCCCTGGGGGGCATGGCAGTATTTCCGCATCAGTGATGACGGGATCATCGAAGTCCGGAGCGATGGAACTCCCGTGCTGCAGGCCGGCCCGGGTTCCGGTGCGGGAAAAGCCGGGGATGCAGGTACGGGAAAAGTAATCGGGGAGAGTTTTTCCTGATTATGGGTCCGGTGGCCTTCTCCCAGGGGACCCTGAATCACCGCAGGGAACCGTCGACCCGAAAAACCCCATCCGGGCTCAATCCGTGCGTATTTCCCCGAAAACCCGGTTCCGGCCACCGGCCGGTTAAGGGGGTTTTTGACGGTTGTTTTTCCAAATATTGATTAAAGGGCTCGGATACGCGAATTGACAGATATGTGAGGGTGAAAACCGGCCTGTCTGGAGCTGTTCCAGTTGAGAGTATGGATTTTTACCACCTGCAGGTTGTCCGGGCAGGATCGACCCTTAAATCTGATCTGCAATTGAGATCCGGTCACAGCTCCCGGACCCCCCGGAAAACCCCATCCGGGCTCAATCCGGGCTTATTTACCCGAAAACCCGGTTCCGGCCACCGGCCGGTTACGGGGGTTTTTAACGGTTGTTTTTCCGATTAACGATAACCAGACCCGGATACGCGAATGGACGGATATGTGCGGGTGAAAACCGGCCTGTCTGGAGCTGTTCCGGTTGAGAGTAGGGCTTTTTACCACCTGCAGGTTGCCCGGGCAGGATCGACCCTCAAATCCGATGCCGGGGGATTCAACCGGCCGG
>Ga0315281_10013027_pt1 | contig 11281 bp, 9 predicted proteins | sample YL17G07_0_MG_FD_204540 | JGI IMG/M metagenome (GOLD analysis project Ga0315281, IMG submission 204540) | Sediment microbial communities from Yellowstone Lake, YNP, Wyoming, USA - YL17G07_0 | ecosystem: Environmental > Aquatic > Freshwater > Lake > Sediment | place: USA: Wyoming | collected... | reverse complement strand
TAATCATCGTCGGACCTGAAGACTTTGCGCTTCTGGTTGCCGCGGACAATTACATGATAAAGTGCGCCTTCAAACTCGATTCTGGTCTTTCTGGCCATAAAGAAGATTATCAGAAGACAGGATCAGTATGCAAGTATTAAGTCTGACCCCGTATCTCGCGTATCTCGTATCTCGGGGAATTGGGGGGCAGGTCTTTATTGTTTAATTGTGAACAGATGGGAAGGTGCCTTGCAACAAACTGACTATATTTTGTATGATAAGGTCAATAGATAGACCGAATTAATGACAATGTACATTCCACAAAGCCAAATGAACAATCTCCGGCAGGCCCTTGTCCCTGGCAAGGCCGTAATTATTTACGGCGCCCGGCGGACCGGGAAGACTACACTTTTAAGCCGATTCCTCTCCGAGGCAAATGAGCCGTATCTTATGGTGAGCGGTGAAGACAGCACTGTGCAGGGTTATCTGACCAGTCGTTCGGTTGAGAAATTGGCGGCATTTGTAGGCAACAATCGGCTGCTGGTCGTGGATGAGGCACAGAAGGTGCCCGACATAGGTCTCAACCTGAAACTTATCGTGGACCATATCCCCGATATAAAGATCATAGCCACCGGCTCGTCATCTTTTGATCTGGCCCGATCAGTCGGGGAACCGTTGACCGGTCGCAAGACCACTCTTCGCCTCTATCCGCTTGCCCAACTTGAAATCGGACAGAACGAGCAGCGGCACCAGACCGATGCTAATCTTGAAAGCCGCCTGCTTTACGGCTCCTATCCCGAAGTCGTCCTGACGCAGGACAACCGCGCCCGCGTGCAATACCTGAAGGAGATCGTCGCCTCATATTTGTACAAAGATGTGCTGGAGTTGGACGGCATCCGACACTCGGCAAAGATCAGCCGCCTGCTTCAACTTATCGCCTTTCAGATCGGCAAAGAGGTGTCGCATACTGAACTGGGTACCGGACTGGGTATGAGCAAGAATACCGTGGAGCGCTATCTGGACCTTCTGGAGAAGGCTTTCGTCATTCAACGGTTGACCGGATTTAACCGCAACCTGCGCTCTGAGATTACCAAGACCTGCCGTTATTACTTCCTCGATAACGGCGTGCGCAATGCCCTGATCAATAACTTCAATCCGTTGGAGTTGCGAAACGATGCAGGCGAGCTGTGGGAAAACTACCTGGTATTGGAGCGGCTTAAACGGCAGGAATACCTGGGGCAACAGGCCAATAACTATTTCTGGCGGACTTACAGCAAGAAGGAGATTGATTTTGTAGAGGAGCGCGAAGGCCGGCTTTTCGGGTACGAGATGAAATGGGGCGCTGCCCGGCCCCGTCCGCCCAAGGAGTGGCTTGAGACCTACCCGAATGCCACCTGGGAACTGATTAACCGGGAAAATTATCTGGGGTTTATCCTGTGAGGATGGCCAACGACTGGATTCCAACGAATTGTTAATGTGCTTTGGTCCAGGCTTAGATAGAGTCTGTTCATAAACTAAAACGTTGTCATCCTCGGGCTTGACCCGGGGATCTATAAATACTTGGAAAGCATAGATTCCCGATTAAGACCTTCGGGAATGACAGACTAAGAAACAGACTTAATGGACAGACTCTACATAGCTTTCAACAAGACCTTTGCAACCGTTATATCCTCAGGCGTAGTTATCTTGATGTTCCGGTATGAACCCATTATAATCCTGACCTTTCCTCCGTAACGTTCTATGAGCGCAGCGTCGTCTGTTGAATAGTATCCCTCTGCTGCAGCCTTTTCATGGACCTCCAGCAGTCTGTTGAGGCGGAATGTCTGGGGTGTCTGGACCGCCCAAAGCAGGCCGCGCTCAGGAGTGGTACGCACATAGACCCCCCCGGAAACGCGGCCGGATGTTGCCTCTTTAATCGTATCTTTAACTGGCACGGCAGCTATGACCCCGTCGCAATTTTTCAGGGCCTTTATTGATGCATTAATGATGGATACGTCGATCAGCGGCCTTGCGCCGTCGTGGACAACTACTACTGTGGCGTGGCCGTCAAGGGCCCTGAGTCCGTTATAAACCGAGTCCTGTCTTTGTCTTCCGCCTGCAACAACCTTAAGGACCTTCGTAAACCCATAACGCATAATGAGTCGGCTGGCGCTTACCAGTTCTTCCTCCCGGAACACCAGGACGATCTTATCTACAAGTTCACACTGTTCAAAGGCCTCCAGCGTCCTTACAATGATCGGACGACCCGATAAAATGTGTAAGGTCTTCCCCTTGCCTCCACCGAACCTCTTGCCCAGGCCGGCAGCAGGGACAATCGCTGCAATGCCTTTATTCGTCTTCCTTTTGCTTGGCAAATATCATCCTTCCGGCAGTTGTCTGAAGCACACTGGTCACAACCACTTCAACTTTTCTGCCTATCAGCCTTCTGGCATTGTCCACTACGACCATCGTGCCGTCGTCAAGGTACGCCACCCCCTGATTGTGCTCCTTACCTTCCTTCATCACAAAAAGGCTCATGGCCTCGCCCGGCAGCACCACGGGTTTAAGCACATTGGCCAGTTCGTTGATGTTCAGGATCAGGACACCCTGCAGTTGCGCCACTTTGTTGAGGTTGAAGTCGTTGGTAATAATCCTGGCATTCATTATCTTGGCCAGGGCGACGAGTTTCGAGTCCACCTCCCTGATCTTGGGGAAATCGTCTTCAACTATCCTGACCCTGACGTCGGTCATCTTCTGTATCCGCTGAAGGATATCCAGTCCCCTCCGACCCCTTGTCCTGCGCATTGGATCAGGTGAATCGGCCACATACTGGAGTTCATGAAGGATGAACTGCGGCAGGATGAAGGTCCCTTCCATAAAGCCCGCCTCTATTATGTCGGCTATCCGCCCGTCAATGATCGCGCTCGTATCCATTATCTTCAGATCGGTCTCAGGCTCCTGTCCCTTGAAAAGACGCATCAGGGAAGGGATGGTGAGGTTCCGCCCCCTCTCAAGGCCTACGAAGAGTCCTCCGTAACCCAGTATTGCATTGAAGATGAAAAATGAAATAGTCCAGCTCTGCTCCTGAATAATATACCTGAAAGGCAGGAGGAGCAGATTGGCGAAGATGATTCCGCTCACCAGGCCCAGGAGCCCGCTTATGATGGAACCGATGGGAATGCGCCTTAACCGGTGCTCGACGAGAAGCGACAGCAGGCCCAGAAACACGCCGATCGCAACACCCTGCGGCATGTTGTCATGCGCCATGCCGTAAAGGACACCATAACAAAGGAAGAGGAGGGCGGCTATTATCTTGGCTGCATAAGTAAGCATGTTATCACCTCCCCCGGTTTTAGAGCGTCTGACAAAATGACCCTATCGGGGTCTAACCCTGCGGTTCAAGGGCCATGTAAAGCCTTTTCCCTCCGCGGTTGATAAAAAGCAGCACTGATTCGTCCGACTTGACCATAGAGACCATTCTGTTGAAGTCATTCAGATTGGAGATGTGCTTTCTGTCTATCTCCTGTATAATGTCTCCCTTTTTGATGCCTGCTTCATCAGCAGCCGAACCTGCCTCTATCTTTATGATAATGACTCCCCACTCCCCCGCAGATATGCCGAGTTGTTTGGCTATCGCAGGAGTGAGGTCTATCACGGTTATGCCCGACAGTATGTTCTGGTTCAAATTCATGCCGCCGGTGGAACTCGGAACAACATCCCCGATCTCAGCCGGCAGTTCAAGGACGGTAACCGACAGACTTATTTCCTTGTTGTGCCGCAGAAGCCTGACTTTTACCAGCGAGCCCACCTTTGTCTGCGCAACCAGGTTCCTGAGCGTCCCCACGTCGTTCACCTTTTTCCCGTTGAATTCAAGAATAATGTCACCCCGGATAATACCCGCCTTATAAGCCGGGCTGCCCTTCATCACATCGTTGATCAATGCGCCCTCATTGGTTTTCAGGTCGAACTTCTGCGCAATCTCCGGTGTGAGTTCCTGTATCGTCACCCCTATCCAGCCCCTGGTAACCTTGCCTTCTTTTATCAGTTGCTCCATAACGAGACGCACCATGTTGGATGGGACGCTGAAACCAATGCCCTGATAACCGCCGGTCTTGGAAAAGATTGCCGTATTGATGCCTATCAACTCCCCCCGGATGTTAACCAGGGGGCCTCCGGAGTTGCCCGGATTAATTGCAGCATCCGTCTGTATGAAATCTTCGTAGTCCGCAATCCCGACATCCGCCCGGCCGACTGCGCTTATTATCCCCATTGTAACGGTATGGCTCAGCCCGAAGGGATTGCCTATGGCAAGGACAAACTCCCCCACCTGAAGCTTGTCTGAATCCCCCCAAGGCACAACAGGCAGATTTTTTGCGTCTATCTTGATAATGGTTATGTCTGTTTTCGGGTCCGATCCGATGATACTGGCCCTGAAACTCTTCTTGTCGTATAGTATCACCTTTATCTCGTCGGCCTGTTCCACCACGTGGTTGTTGGTCACTATATAGCCCTCCGAAGATACGATGACGCCGGACCCGAGGCTTTGCTCCTTCCACCTTTTTGAACGCGCGTCCGGGAAGGGATAAAGGAAGTCGAAGAACTCATCAAAAGGCGCGGGCTGTTTCTTCATGGTTTTTGTGCTGGATATGTTTACAACCGCAGGAGAGACGGCCCTGACTATCTCGGAAAAGGCGCGGCCGGCCTCTTCGATCTGTTTGGGCACGCGCGGCGAAAACGGGGCATAGGCCGGAGATGTTGCCCTGCTTATTAAAAAGTAGGTGACTCCGCCCAGAAAAAAGCCCAGCAGTAAGATTGCCGGTATCCACAAAAAACGGTTTTTCATAGTAATTTTTATTTTAGCATGAATTTGCGAATATCCCCAAGCCTTAAGGTGACCCTGTGGGAATCCAGGTATTCCAGGAAGGGAAGGGCATACTTGCGCGTGGTGCCCAGGATGTCTCTGAACTCGGCCACGGTCATCTCCGGCTTGACAGAGTAAGCAACCCGCAACAACCCTATCATATCAGCGTACAGGGCGGAGGTTATGTAGATGGTCTCGTTTATCCGTACAAGTGAGCCTTCTTTTACCATGAGCTTCAGCATATCGGTCAGGTCTTTGTCGGTCGCTTGCAATTCAGCCGCCAGTTCGCTTTTAAGGGGCGGCTGGTAGCCTTTGGCTTCGATGGCGGCGAGCACCTTTTGTTTAAGGCCCTGATCGGCGCCGGACAGGGATACTCTGAAACTGTTCAGCCGCAAGGTTTCGCGTTCAGGCACAATCTCGCTGATCATGGCAAGCAGGCCGCTGAAGACCTTATCGGAACCCGTCCTCCAATGCTTGCCCAGCCCAGCCTTCAGGTCTTCCCTTGACAGGCCGGGCTTGAGAGGGTTGGCCTTGTGAAAGGCGGCAAGCGAGGACAGTAGTCCATCCCTGAATACGCTGAAAGTCTCTTGATGAAGCAGGAGGTCCTCGCTCCGTATGATTGCGCCGTCCTTCAAAAGCTGTCCGATAGCTGCACGTATCTCCAGGAGGCCGTCTTGTATCCAGCCTTCTATTTCAGCCTGGGTACAGCCGTTAAGGAGCGACCTCCTAATATTTGTCTCTATTTTCTCCTTCAACACGCCCTTGTCAAAGACTGCGAGGTCGTCCAGGCTAGTGTTCTTCTTGCGTTTTACAGGATAAGGATCCAGGATGTTGCCGCCGCCGATGGTCTCCAGGGGCGAAAACCGCCTGACAATGTAACGGTCCCCTGAAAGGACGACAACCGGGTCTTCCAGGCGGAAGCGGCAGTAACAGGCTTCCCCCGCCTTTATCTCCTCGCGTCCGTAAATGACTATCACGGCAATGGTCTCGGCAGTGCCTGTGTAGAAATGGAGCCGGCTTCGGCTCTTGACCGTTGGGGCGGAGTCAAGCAATTCAAGGGAGGCCTCAATTACCTTTGTCGAGACAAGCCTGTCGGAGGTTACGACCACGTCCCCCCTCTTGAGGTCTTCCCTGGCAATTCCCTGCAGGTTTATGCCGGTCCTCCGACCTGCATAGGCCGTGGTTACGCTTTTGCCGTGGCTTTGCAGTCCCCTTACCTTGCCTGTAATTCCTGCCGGCAGGATCTCAACCGGGCTGTCCATGGATATACTGCCGGAAAGTGCGGTCCCGGTTACTACGGTGCCAAAACCCTTAAGAGTGAATACCCTGTCTATGGGCAGCCGGAAGAGGCCGCCGATCAACTTGGGGCTTACTCCTACCGCAGCCTCCCGTATCTTTTCCTTCAGGACATCCACATTCATCCCGTTTTTCGCGGATACCGGAATAATCTCGGCGTTTTCCAGAAACGTACCCTTGACGAATCCCCTCGCCTCATCCATGACCAGGGCAAGCCAGTCGTCGTCAACCAGATCGACTTTGGTTATTGCCACAATGCCGGTCTTGATCTTCAGGAGTTTGCATATGGAAAGGTGTTCACGGCTTTGCGGCATTATGCCTTCATCCGCTGCAATTACCATAAGGACCATGTCAATGCCGCCCGCCCCGGCGAGCATGTTCTTTATCAGTTTTTCATGACCGGGCACGTCAATGATGCCGACAGTAAGACCGTCCGGGTAGCTGATATCGGCAAACCCGAGATCAATGGTGATCCCCCGCTCTTTCTCCTCCTTGAGCCTGTCGGGGTCAACTCCGGTCATTGCCTTGACCAGTGAACTCTTGCCGTGGTCAATATGTCCGGCTGTGCCCAGTATGACGTTTTTTTCGTCCATGGTTTTAAAATCAGGGAACGCCCGGTCAGGCCCTTTGGACAAATTCATTAAACCCCTTGAGTATCTTCAGGCCGGCGTCCTGACTCTTTTCAGGGTGAAACTGGGTGGCAAAGACATTGTCTTTCCAGACCATGGGAACAAAGTCCATGCCGTAATTCGTCCTGCCCGCAATGATTGCCGCATCCTCCGGCACAACGTAATAGGAGTGGACAAAATAAAAATAGGTGTTGTCCTCTATCTCACTGAAGATCGGCGGCCTGGAGACAAACCTGACAGTATTCCAGCCCATATGAGGGACCTTCAAATCAGGCCTGCTGTCAAACCTGAACTTAACAACCCGCCCCTTGAAGATATCCATGCCCCTGCAAAATCCGAATTCTTCAGACTCTGAAAAGAGGAGCTGAAGGCCGAGGCAGATACCAAGGAAGGGCTTGCCTTTATTGATTTCTTTTGAGATTGTCTCCTGAAGGTTCAGTTCCTCCAGGTTCTTCATGCAGTCCCTGAAGGCCCCGACTCCGGGCAGGACTATTCCTTTTGCGTCTGCGATGGCCCTTGGGTCGGAGGTTATGCGCGCGTCCGCACCCACCTTTGCAAGGCCCTTCTGAACGCTCCTGATGTTACCCATGCCGTAATCTATTATGGCTATCATTTCGTCACCATGGCAAAAATCGGACAACTTCGCGCTTGTACGTGAGGCATTGAATGTGAATAGAAAACACCCTCCGGTATTGGGTTATAATATAGCATAAAGTATGGATATTTTCTGCGCAAGCCGAAGGCGGTCAAACAACCCTGTGGTACATGAACAGTTCGCTGGACATACCGCCGTCCGGAAGACTCCTCAGCCCCCTGGATGTAAAGGGCGGCCACAGGTTTTCAGCGGGCACACACGTTTTGCCGCTTGCCGCCGTAGCTGAAAAATATGCAAAAGACCGGGATGCCTTTATTCAAAAGGGGCTGAGGTACGGAGCAGAGGAGGTCCCTGGCTACGGTGATGCGTATCTCAGGATATACCCTTTGCCACGGGTGCCGGTTACGCTGATATTATGGCTTGAGGACGAAGAGTTCCCGGCAAAGGCCGACCTTTTTTTTGACTCGACCTGCGAGTGCCAGTTGGCCCTTTCCGATATAGTCTGGGCCACAGCCATGATGTGCCTTGTTGTCATGCTTGAAGACTGAGGGGTTGCAATATCTTTGTCACTGCCTTACGCACGTCCTCAACAGAGATCCCTTTCATGCAAAGCAAATCAGGGCATCTCTTCCCGTAGCAGGGCGCGCACGGAGAGCCTGCTTTTACTATAATGTGGTTATCGCCGTAGGGCCCTGTCCTTACAGGGTTTGTAGGGCCAAATAAGGCTACCACGGGGATGCCGCAGGCAGCGGCTATATGCATCGGCCCGGAATCGTTAGTTATGGCCAGGGAGGCATCCCGGATTATGGATATGAGTTCCCTCAGGTCCGTGTCCCCGGCCGCTGAAACCGCCTTGCCTCCGGACAGTTTCTCGATCTTCTCAGCCTTTTCAACATCAGCGCCGCTTCCCACCACAATGCTTTTCAGGTCAAGTCCGGCTGCCAGGGCCCCAAACCTCTCGGCAGGCCATATTTTTGTCTGCCACCTTGCGCCCGGCGCCAGCACGGCATATCTGCCAGCCCGTTCTTTAAGCCTTCTTGCCTTGTCAGAGTCCTTAATAAGGGGCATGGGGAAGATAACCTTATCCCCGCCGCATCCAAGGGCCTCGGCTATTCGGAGATACCTGTCCACCGCGTGCATGTCTCTCTCCCCCGCTACTTTATGCGTATAAAAAAGCCTGCCGCCTTCTCTCGCCTCCCTGAAGCCGATCCTGAAGGATGACCTTGTTGAGTATGTGATCAATCCGCTTCTAAGAAGCCCTTGCAGGTCTACGACCAGGTCAAAGGATTCGTCCTTAAGACGGCTAAAGAGACTTTTGATCTCGGTCAATGTAACATCTATTGTTTTCAGTTGTTTCCACTGGTCCTTATTTATAACCCATAGCCTGCGGACCATGGGATGACCTTCCAGCAGGCCTTCCAGCCCGGCAGCTATTACCCAGTGGATTTCGGCCTTTGGAAAGGCGTTGTTCAGTCGGTCAAGAAACGGCAGACTGTGGACAACATCACCCAGGGAACTCGGCTTTACAATGAGTATCTTTTTTGGTATTTTATGCAGCTTGATCCTATCCATTGGCAATTATAAGGTCTACAGCCTCCCTTAGTCCCTTCACTGTGTAATCGGCAAACCGGGATTCAATCTGTTTGCCGGTCAGGACAAGTATACCTTTTGCCCCGACAGCCTTCGCAAGAAGCATGTCCGCGTCCTTGTCACCTACAACATAAGAGTTGCTGAAAATTATCCCGTGTCCTGCTCGTGCATTTGCCAGCATACCAGGCTCGGGCTTCCTGCAGGCACAGTGTTCGTCCGGACCATGAGGACAGTAATACATCTCATCGAGTCCGAACTTATCGGTAAAGACCTTGTTTACCTCCTTAACAAAACCCTCCTCCACGAGGCCCCTTGCAATGCCGGACTGGTTGCTTACACCGATTAGCAGAAAGCGGTTATCCTTAAGTCGCCGAAGGTTTTCAAGCCCGGGCAGGAGTTCAAGGTCTTTCCAGTTGTTCAGGTAGTGCGCATCCTTGCACAGGGTGCCGTCCCTGTCAAAGAAGACTGCCCGCCTTGTCGGGAGCACGCCTTTGAGCGCAGCGTATACCTCCGCCTCCATTATGCCGTCCATGCACTCAAGGGTCTTATATTTACAAGTCCTCTCAAAGCACGGACTGCAAGGGACAGCGGACCTGACGACCGAATGGCCTCTGCCGACAGGGCCTGTCAGGGCCGGGTCCGTGGAGCCGAAAACAGCGACAGTCGGGGTCCCTACAGCATAAGATATGTGCATCGGTCCGGAATCGTTTGTGACAAGCGTGTCACAGCAGGCTATCAGGGCGGCCAGTTGACGCAGGGAGGTCCTGCCTGCAAGGTTCATAATCCTTGCATTTGAGACCATGCCCTGTCTGATAACGGCCTCCTCTATTTCCTGTGTAACCGGGACCTCATTGCTTCCACCGAAGATCACCACGCTTCCGGCTGCGTCTTCCATAAAGCGTGAGGCAATCCCCGCGAAACGGTCCGGCTGCCATCTCTTGGCAGAACCGTAGGCAGCGCCCGGATTAAGGCCCAGTATCGGCCGATTCATTTCAGAGAGCTTGAGGAGCGCTGAGGTCCGCTCTTTCATCTCAAGAAATATCCGAGGCGCACTCGCCACTGTTTCAAGTCCCATTGCCCTGATTATATTGAGATAATATTCTATATGGTGGATCTTTCTATCGTTTCCGCTGCAGGGTATTTTTTGCGAAAGCATGAACCCCCTGCCGTCCCGATTATAGCCGATCCTCTCCGGTATGCCTGCAAGAAATGCTATAAGGGCGGCATCAAAGGCGTTCTGAAAAAGAATTGCCCTTGAGAATTCTTTTTTCCGGAGCATATTGGCAAGTCTAAGTCTCCCCATGAGACCTGCAAACTCATCCTCGTATGAGATCAGCTCATCAATATACGGGTCCGTCTCAAAAAGCCGCGCTACGGAAGGCCTTACAAGAAGGCTGAGACGGGCGTCCGGCAAGGCTTTTTTCAAGGCCGTCAAGGCGGGCTGCGACATTACGGCATCCCCTATCCAGTTGACACCCCTTACCAATATCTTTTCCGCCACGTATTTAGTGCTCCTAATGAAATGATGATAGTTAATCAGACAAGGCATGGCATGTTTGCTCATTCTCGCCGGGCATCCGGCCCGCTACGCCATCCATGGCTACGCCTGGGCCGCCGATGCCGCTCTCATACCATTCCTTATCTGATTTATTGATCGGGTCATTTTGTTAGATGCTCTTAGTTTAACATTTCAATTCCCGCTTATGACGACCCCCCAACGCCGTCCTGTCAATTGTCCCGATAAATCCTGATTTCCATAACCGTGCCGAGCCAACAGACACAACAATCTACGGATAAAACAATATCTGCTTGTTATCAAATCCATACTACATGAGACTTTCATCAGCCGCACTTTGACATGCCATCGGGAGTCTATTAAAATGACAATAACATATTAATCCATAAGGCATAATCATGTGCTCAAAAAATAGGCAAAACAGGACAACCCCCTTTGTTTTCGCCAAAGTCAAGGGAGGTGTCAAGCGATGTTGCTGACAGGTTGCCAACAATTGTTAAAAACTTTCAGAAATCAGAATGTTGCGAGCATGTCACAATATGCAATGGCAAGGCGGATGAATAGAATGAAGCCATACAGGGTCCAATTTACATGGGGAGGGGTAATCCCGGGTCTTCGTTCTTCTTTACTTGTAATATTCGGGGTACAGCTTTTTAGCACATTCCGGGCAGTTGTATCTATGCACATTGTGATAAACGCCTTTATTAGGTTAAACTATCCAGGGCGAACGCACTATGCATAAAATCGAAACTAATCAGACAAAAAAGCAATTATGAATCAAAAAAAACAGCATGGGAAACGTCATTCCCGCAGTTTGTAAGCGGGAATCCAGCTCT
>Ga0315281_10013026_pt1 | contig 11281 bp, 10 predicted proteins | sample YL17G07_0_MG_FD_204540 | JGI IMG/M metagenome (GOLD analysis project Ga0315281, IMG submission 204540) | Sediment microbial communities from Yellowstone Lake, YNP, Wyoming, USA - YL17G07_0 | ecosystem: Environmental > Aquatic > Freshwater > Lake > Sediment | place: USA: Wyoming | collected... | reverse complement strand
TCTCCTCCTTCGGTCGAGCGGCCAATGCTGAGCCCGACACCGGACAGCCTCTCCGGGGGCTACGCCCCCTCCGAGCCTGCCCGGCCCAAGTCAGCTACCCGTCAACACGGGACCGGGGAGCGGACCACGTCGGGTGCTAACCCACCCGGCGCCTTATGGTTACAGGTCTTGGGACGTTTTCCACCGGTTGTGGATATCCCCCTCACGAGGGATGTGCACGAACCTGTGGACAACGCAGAGTGTGACGGCTCTACCAGCCTTTGATCTGGCCAACGAGCGCGGCCCGACTTGCAAGGCGCACTAGCGAATTGCGCATGAGATGCACTCCAATAATCGGGGACTGACGGCGATGCCAGCTTATACCCCTTTTGGGGTAGTAGCAAGAGGTTTTGTGAAGTTTAAAGAGCAGACTTCGGCAGATCGCCGGGCAACGGTCTGGGCCGGGATCCTCCTGGTCGGAGCGGGCGGATGCGCCGTTGCGCTAGTCCGAGCGGGCTACCCGCTGCCGTCGATTTGGGCCCTTCTCGTCCTCGGCGGCATCGTCGCGGTGGCAGAGCGCCAAGGGGTAGCGGTCACGGACCGGTTGGAGGTGTCGGTTTCCTTCCTCCCGCAGGTCTTCGTCGCCGTCGCGTTCGGGCCCCTTGCCGCCTTTGCGACTGGGGCGATCGCAAACGTCGCTGATGCTCGCCGTCCCGTCCTCCGGTGGATTGTGTTCACGCCTATCCGGGGGCTCTCGGGCGCAGCAACGGGACTCTCGGCGTGGCTCGTCGTGCCGCACGCAACGGGGTTTGCGGGTTACCTCCTCGCAAGTCTGGTCGCATCAGTCGCGAATCTTGTATCCGACTTCGCACTGAACGCGATCACACTCGCCGTCCGACGAGCTGACGTCGTCTCATGCGCCCAAGCGATGGCGCCGCTGTTTTTCCTTGCCGTTCCGCTGTACGTGCCTCTCGTCGCACTTGTCGTCTACGGCTACCACGCGTATTCGCTCTGGGTTGTAGTTGCCTTCCTCATCCCCGCACTCGCGCTTCAGAGGTTGATTCATCTCTACCAAGAGCAGCGAGACGCCACCGGGCACCTTGCAGCAGCAAATGAGAGGCTCGAGAGCGCAAACTTCTCATTTGCCACGGCGTTGGTCGCGACGCTCGACGCCCGGGACCGATACACCGCCGGCCACTCTGCCGCGGTAGCCACCTATGCCCGCGACATCGCGAAGCGTATAGGGCTCTCAGAACGAGAACAGGAACTGACCCACCTCTGCGGTCTTGTGCATGATGTCGGGAAGATTGGACTAGCCGCTGGACTATTGGAAAAGCCGAGCGCCCTGTCGTTGGATGAGCGGCGCCAGATGGAGCAACACTCGGTGATCGGCGAACGGATTCTCCGCAACGTCGACGACTACAGTGAGATCGCCGCAATCGTGCGCCATCATCACGAGCGCGTTGACGGGCACGGTTATCCAGACCAGATTGCCGGCGACGACATTCCGCTCCTCGCGCGGATCATCGCGGTCGCCGATGCATACAACGCCATGACGTCGGCCCGCCCTTATCGTGACGCCATGCCGAGTCGGGTCGCTCGGCTGCGCCTTGCGCAGGCTGTTGAAGCGCAGTTTGATACGTCTGTTGTTGCGGCCTTCGAGGCGATTCTCGCCGGGGCCTCCGAGGACTATCGGCGCGGTCGAGGACCTACTTTCGTCCTCCACTCCTTCGCTGGGCTTGAGGTCACTGAACCTCTGGAGGAGACGGCGACCCTGCGGCTCGCAGATCTCGCTGCTGCGAGTTACAGCTAGAGCGACAGTTCGTTTAGTGAAGTCCGCGCCAGTTCGGCGCGTGTATGGACGCCCAGTTTCTCGTAGATATGGCGTACATGTACCTTCGTGGTTGACTCACTGATGAAGAGGGTACGAGCGATCTCCTTGTTGCTTCGGCCTTGTGCGATCAACTCATAGACGTCACGCTCGCGCCTCGACAGCCGTTCCTGACGTCGTAGTACGCGCGGCATCTGAAGACCTGCTCGCCGGCCGAGATCGATGTCGGAAGACGAGTTGAGGACATGCGTAAGGGCTCGCGCACAGGCCTCGTTCGTGGAGCCCGCGCGGGCGAGATCGGGGTATACGCGGGCCGCCATCACGATGACATCTAACTGCCCGCTCTCTACGGTTTCCATCAGTGCCTTTACGCAACGATCTTCCGCACCTCGATCACCTTGCTTCAGGGCGAGGATGGCACCGCCCAGGTCGCAGAGGAAGGTCACGCCTACGTGCTCAGTAGAGAGTCGCGCCGCTCGGAAAGCATTCTCGGCGCGTCGTGTCTCTCCGAGCCCTGCAAACACGAGTCCCCGGTACGCGAGGGTCTCGCCTTCGAATGTCCGTGGGAGTGGGTTGGGGGGCTCGCGTTGCAACAGAAGAGACGCTCGCTCCAGGTCGCCCGATGCGATTCTCAGCCTGACTTCCTGGAGTCGTGCGTTACCTACGATGTGTGCCGATGCGTGGTCTGCGCGATCTCGGATCTCGTTCAGTGTCCGTTGCGCCTCAGAAAGTCTTCGCAGCCCGATGAACGCGCTCGCTCGAGTCACCAGTGCGTGATCGACTGCGAAGTCGAGTCCGGTGGACGCCGCTTCGGCAAGCAGTTCGTCTGCGAGAGTAAGCGCGCGCTCGTATTGCGCAAGCACAACCATTACGTGTGCAAACACGTTTAGGAGGTTGGTAGTCAGGAATGGATCACGCACCTGAGGCAAGAGCGCTCGCGCGAGCTCGCACTTCTCTGCGGCGGTTCGCGTATCACCTTCGTCGTTCACCAGAATCAGGCTGTGCGAACTGAGCACGCGAAGCGCGTGATCGGGTCGATCGTCGCGTAGATCACCTAGACGATCCAAGATCGATCTAGCCTCAGTCGCGGAATGCTCGGAAGCGCTCGTAAAGGCAATCCACAGCGCAGTGGTCTGCAGCTCGATAGCAGCCGCGGATGAATAGGCGAGCTCGGTGTATTTCTTCACGGCTTCGGTGTCGTCGCGAAGATGGGCAGCTCGAGCCGCAACGATGTACGCGCAGGCGGCCGCGTCTCCCCGCCCAAGGAGGTCACCGGCTTGCGCGCCGAGTACCTGAGCTCTCGGATCGTCACGATCCCGTAGCGCAATTTCGGCTTCAGCTAGGAGCAACATCGGATCGCTCACTTCGTTCGCGCTGGCAAGATCCAGCCACCGCTTGACGGTTGCGATGCGTCCAGAGGTCAAAAGGTCACTTAGGGATCCCTTCAGGATCGATGCAATGAGGTCTGAAACGGGGAAGCACTGGAGTGCAGCCAGGCACTCATCCCACAGTTCGTTCGCCGCAAGAACTTCGACAGTGGCCCGGACAATGTCCTCAACGCTTCTGGCCGGCAGGTCATCGAGCCGCTCGAGAAGGAATGCTCTAAGGAGTGGGTGGATCTCGAGCCGTCCCCTCTCGGGGCCCAGGAAGCCATGCTCCCAGGCGGCCGACAGGATGGCCTCGTGATCGTCTCCAAACATGGCACTCGCTACGTCAGCGTTAGCGTCACCTCCAAGAGCGAGCAGGAGCGAGGCTCGCTGCAGGTCGGGTGCCGCGCGTCGGAACAGATCTTCCGCGAAGAAGCCATAAAGATCGTCTGGTGGAAATCCTGCCCTCAATCCCGTGCTGCCACGCTGGGCTGCGAGCCCGATTGCAGCTGGCCAACCGCGTGCCTTCGAGAGCAGATCGGCCGTTGCTTCGTCCGGCTCCTGGCCGATCACAGCGCAGGCCTCTTCGCTGGTGAACGCCAGATCGGATATCTCGAGCATCCGAGCCTCTCCATACACGATCATCCGCGGCGTCACCCATGCCGGCCGGGTCCGGCTGATCAGAACCACACGCAGCGGCGTGTCCGTGGTCAGCGCTGCAAGGAGAGCGTCGGACTTGGGGGAGGATGCGTAATGGCAGTCGTCGATCACGAGGATCGATGCGGATCGCGACACGGCGGACACGACGGATCTCGCCAAGACTTCGGGTGGTTGGTTGCGAGTCGCCAGAATCCCGACGCGTTCGATTGCCCGATCGCGTGGGCCATCCTCTGTGGCGAACGCGGTAATCAAGCCGGAGGCCAGCGCGGCCGCATCGGCCATCGCCGGCCGGCCGCTGTACCAGACAACGCCCTCGCGTCCGCTGAGCCATTCCCGTGCCAGGGTTGTCTTCCCGTACCCGGCAGGCGCGACGAGCAAGATGATTCGTGCTTCCGATTCGTCGAGAAGCTTCGTCAGTCGCGGGCGCTTGATGATGAAGCTCTGCGCGCGCGAGTGCGTCGTACCTGTGGCCTTCCGTTCCATCCCGCCTCCGGGCCGACGCCTGGCCGTGAGCTTCGCGTGTTTCCTCCTTTGACCATGGTAAACGACCCTCCCGCCGCCGAGAAGGGGCCCCGCGCCCGCCGCGAGTGCGCCGGGCGCGGGTTGCCGTCAGCCCCCCGCGCCGGCTCCAGCCGGTGCGAGCTCGCGGGAGAGAGGGTCTTCTCCCGTAAGCGTCCTGAACGCGGCGGGAATCTGCCGCCGCCGCGGCACGCCGAGCTTCTGGCGCAGCACGTCGCAGTGCGCTTTCGCCGTCCGCGGCGAGATGCCGAGCCGAAGCCCGACCTCCTCGTTCGAGCAACCCCGGGCGATCAGCTCGATCACCTGGAGCTGCCTCTCCGTCAGCGTGGACGACGCGTCGGTTGGGGTGCTCATGCCCGGCGAGGCTACGCCGCGGGCGAAGAGTCGACCATCGACCGAAGGGAGTATTCGCGGAACGCTAGACGCGGGCGGCGCGGAACCCGCCGCGCACGAAGCTCGCCTCGTGCCCGCGCAGGTTCGCCTCGTCGAGCTCCGTCTGCGTGAGCGCGCCGATGCGCAGCAGCAGCTCGAGCTCGTCGCGGAGGTGCGTGTGCATCATCTCCGGGCCGTCCGTCGCGATCGTGAAGCGCACGCCGTGCTCGATGAACGTGCGGAACGTGTCCCGCACCGCGTCTTCGTCCGGCAACGCCTTCGTGAGCAGGTTCGACGTGGGGCAGATCTCGAGCACGACCTCGGCCGCCTTCAGGTCGCGCATCAACTGCTCGTCGCCGGCGGCGAGGATGCCGTGACCGATCCGGTCGGGGCGCAGCACCTCCAGCACCTCGGCGAGCTCCTCGCGGCCCATGTCGCCGCCCTCCTCGCCGACATGGATCGTCACGCCGAGGCCCGCGGCGCGCGCCTCCTCCACCATCGGCTGCACCGCGCGGTAGTCGTAGCGCAGGCCGTCGGGCCGCGGGCCGGCGATGTCGACGCCGACGACGCCGCGTGACGCCCATGCGATCGCCTTCTCGACGATGATCTCGTTCTGTCGCGCCGTGAACGTGCGGTCCATCATCAGGATCAGCCCCGCCTGCATCTGCGGGTACTCGAGGTGCGCACGGTCGAGGCCGCGGATCGCGGCGAGGATGATGTGGTCGAGGTCGCGCTCGCCGCCGCGGTTCCGCTTCATCGGGTTGAACCGCAGCTCGAGCGTCGTGATCCGCTGCGAGCGGTACGCGCCGCCGATCGCCGCGTGCACCGACACCTCCACCGCGAGCGGGCTCGACTGGATCAGCTCCGTCCAATGGTAGATCTGGTCGAGCGCGTCGAGGTTCGGCACGCCGCGCGGGTCGCTCACCGTCACGAGCCGATCGAAGTCCCAGTAGTCCTTCACCGGGAGCGCGATGCCCTGCTCGTGCGCGAGCGTCCAGAGGATGTCGGACGAGACCGACCCTCCGAGGTGGGTGTGCAGCTCGGCGAGGCCGTCCACGATCCGAGTCTAACGGCCCCGCATGCGACACTTGAGGCCGTGCGCGTGAGCGATCTCGGCCCCGGCCTGACCGGCGCGGGAGCCATCTTCGGCCTCGCCGCGCTCGTCGTCGCGGCCGGCGGCGGCTCGCAGGAGGCGGCATTCGTCTTCGTGCTCGTGGCGATGCTCGCGTACCTCACCGGGGCCGCGCTGCTGCCGCTCCACGGCGGCGTGCCGCTGCTGCGCTGCGCCGCGCTCGCCGGGCCGGCCGGTGCGGCCGGGCTTGCGGCGGCCCTGCCGCTCCTGTTCCTGCGCGACCCGGTCGGGCTGCTCGGGTCGTCGCTGCTCGTCGGCGCCGCCGCCCTGCTCCTGCTCGGCCACGCCGGCGCGCAACTCCTCCTGGCTCGCGCAGGCGAGCGGGCCGGCGCGCTCGTGTACACGGCGATCCTCGTCGGCTGGCCGCTGCTCCTGCTCTACGTCGGCTACCTCGTGCTCCCGGCGGCAGCGCTGCTCTTCGCCGGCGCCGTCACCCGCTCGCGCGTGCTGCCACGGGGCGCGGGCTGGACGATGCTCGCGGCCGCGGGAGCCTGGGCGGCCGGCGCGGCGCTCGTCGGCGAGCAGGCGATGTTCGCGTTCGGCGTCGTCTTCACCGCCGGCTGGGCGTGGCTCGGGCTCGGCCTCTGGCGGGCCGCATCAGCTCCAACCGGCGACGGCCCGGCGCGTGCCGAGGAAGCGCACGCCCGGTAGCGCGAGCCGCGCGCCGACGGCCGGGAGGGCCGGCCGGACGATCTCCCGGTCGTGTCGGGAGCGGACCCGCACCGCCGGGCGACGATAATGGCCGCGATGAAGGTCGGGATCGTCGTGCCGTACTCGTGGTCCTTCTGGGGCGCCGTCGTCGAGCACGCGGAGCTCCAGTCGGAGGCGCTGCGCGCGCAGGGCATCGAGGTGAAGACGCTGATGGGCAACGACCCGCCCGGGCAGTTCACGCGCGTGCTGCACCCCCGCCACGGCCGCCACGGCAATCCGCCGCCCGACGTGATCCCGATCGGCCGCTCGGTGATCGTCCCCGCCAACGGCTCGCTGCCGAACATCATCCTCAGCCCCCGCTCGTTCTTCCGCATCCGCCAGGCGCTCGCGCGCGAACGCTTCGACGTCCTCCACCTGCACGAGCCGATGACCCCGATCCCGTGCATCGCCGCGCTTGCGTCGTACCGCGGCCCGATCGTCGGCACGTTCCACGCGAGCGGCGACCTGGGCTGGATGAAGATCGCGACGCCGGTGTGGGGTTTCCTGGCCGACCGGATCGACCACCGCATCGCCGTCTCCGAGCTGGCGCGCGAGACCGCGAACAGCTGGCTGCCGGGCGAGTACGAGATCATCCCGAACGGCGTGCTCATCCCCGACCGTGCCGAGCCCGGCGGCCGCGAGCACCGCATCGTCTTCGCCGGCCGCCACGAGTCGCGCAAGGGCCTCCACGTGCTGCTCGAGGCGTGGCCGGAGATCCGGCGCCGCACGGGCGCGAGCCTCCGGATCATCGGCGCCGACCCGTTGCGCGTCCGGCTGCTGATGACGCGGCTGCGCGTCCACGACGGCATCGAGGTGCTCGGCTTCCTCGACCAGGAGCGTTTCACCGAGGAGCTGCTCGCGGCGAAGGCGCTCGTCGCGCCGTCGCTCGGCGGCGAGAGCTTCGGGATGGTGCTGACGCGCGCGCTCGCCTGCGCCATGCCCGTCATCGCGTCCGACATCCCCGGGTACCGCGACGTGATGACGCCCGAGACCTGCATCTCGTTCCCGCCCGGCGACGGGGCTGCGCTCGTCGAGGCGGTCGCGGCGCTGCTCGCCGACGAGCCGAGGCGCCGGGCGATGGGAGCTGCGGGGCGAGTCCTCGCACAGAAGCTCTACTCGTGGGACGCGATCGCGCGGCGGCTGATCGCGACGTACGAATCGGTGATCGCCGAAGCGTCGGCGCCGGCGATGGCGATCGCGTGAAGCGGCCGCGCATCCGCCTGCCGGAGAGCACCGCGTGGAAGGTTGCGCTCGGGCTCCCGTTCCTCGCCGCGATCGTCGCGCTCTTCGTCTGGCGCGGGCCGAGCTTCACCGCGATCGGCCATGCGTTCGCATCGGTGCGGTGGCAGTGGGTCGCCGTCGCGATCGCGCTCAACCTCGTCTCGGTCGTCGTGCGCGCCCTGGCCTGGACGACGGTGATCCGATCCGCGCTGAAGCCGCCGCATCCCGGGCCGCCGCTCGTGTTCTCGGCCTTCTCCGTCGGCCTCTTCGCGAACGCGGTGTTGCCGGGACGGATCGGCGAGCTCGCGCGCGTCGCGGTGCTGACGCGCAAGATGCCCGGGCGCAAGGGTGCGTGGGCGACGCTCGTCGGCACCGTCTTCGCGCACCGCGTCTTCGACATCGTGCCGGTGGTGCTGCTCGTGCTCTACGTGGTCGCCACCGCGAACATCCCCACGTCGGCGCGGGCGAGCCTCATCGCCGCGATCTGCGTCGGCATCGGGCTCTTCGCGCTGGCGTTCATCAGCGCCCACCGCCCCCACGAACCGGTGGTGTTCGAAGACAGCGGGCGCGTGAGGCGGCTCGTCGCGATGGCCCGGCAGGGCCTCGGTGTGATGCGCTCGCCGGTCGGCGCCGCCGGCGCGATCTTCTTCCAGATCCTCGGCTGGATCTGCCAGCTCCTCGCCGTGTGGACGGCGATGCGCGCGTTCGACATCCACTCGCCGCTCCCGGCGGCCGGCGTCGTGCTGCTGCTGATGAACGTCGTGACGATCTTCCCGTTCTGGCCCGGCAACGTCGGGCTCGTGCAGGTCGCGATCGCGTCCGCGCTCGCGGGCTACGGCGTCGCGTACGGCCGCGGCATCGCGTACGGCTTCGGGCTCCAGGCGATTGAGGCGTCGGTCGGCATCGGGGTCGGCGTCCTGTTCCTCGCGCGCGAAGGACTCTCGATGGCGATGCTGAGGGTGATGCCGAACGCCGCGCAGGCGGAGGCCGGCGGCGACGCTGACAGTGAGGAGAGCGAGATCGATGTCGGTCCCGAGAGCGCTCGCGTCCCCGGCTAGCCTCAAGGGCGTGCTCACCGCGCGCGACGCGGCGGCCGCGCTCGAGGACGGGTTCGCGCACGTCGGCGTCGAGTGCGACCAGCTGCCGCTGGCCGACGGGGGCGAGGGCACGATCGACGCGCTCTGCGACGAGTGGGACTACCGGACGGTGCACGACGCGTTCGGTCGCCCGCGCACGGCGCGCGTCGGGCGGCGCGACGGCGTCGTCGCCGTCGAAGCCGCGCAGGTGATCCCGTTCGAGCCGAGCGGCAGCGACGTCATGCACGCGTCGAGTCGCGGCCTCGGCGAGCTGCTCGTGCAGCTACAGCCGGTCGGGCCGCTTCTGATCGGTATCGGCGGCACGGCGACGATGGACGGCGGGGCGGGGCTGCTCGAGGTGCTCGACCGGCTGCCCGCGCAGACGACCGTGCTCTGCGACGTGCAGACGACGCTCTACGACGCGCCGCGGCTCTTCGGCCCGCAGAAAGGGGCGACGCCGCAGCAGGCCGCCGAGCTCGAGCGGCGGCTGCGCGCGCGGGCCGACCTCGCGCCCTACGCCGAGCTGCCGGGAGCCGGAGCCGCCGGCGGGCTCGGCGCGGCGCTCGCGTCGCTCGGAGCCGAGCTCGTGCCCGGCGCCGCGGCCGTGGTGGAGCTCGCCGGCTTCGACCCGCGGCCGTACGGGCTCGTCGTCACCGGCGAGGGCCGTGTCGACCTGACCACCGCCGAGGGCAAGGCTCCCGCGGAGGTGGTGCTGCGCTGCGGCCTCGCGGGCGTGCCGTGCGTCGTCTTCGGCGGCATCGTCGAGGAGCTCGTCTCCGGCGCGGAGACGATCGCACTCTCCGGCGACCCGGCGCGGGCCGCGCGCGATCTCTTCGAGCTAGGTCTCCGGCTCGGGACGCGACTGCTCGACGCGGCGGGCTAGCTCCTCGACCTTCCCCTGCGCGCTGTCGAGCCGCTCGCGGCAGAACGCGTAGAGCTGCTCGCCGCGCTCCCACAGCGCCAGCGCCTCGTCGAGCGACGCCTGGCCCTGCTCGAGGCGCTCGACGATCTGCTCGAGCTCGGCCTGAGCCTGCTCGAACGTCCGCTCGTCGGCGCTCACGGCCGAACGTCCTCGACGCGCGCGCCGAAACCGCCCTCGGCGAGCTCGACTTCGACGCGCGCTCCAGGCGCGACCTCGGCCGCGCTCGCGACGACGCGCGAGTCCGTCCGGACGATCGCGTAACCTCGACCGAGTGTTGCCTTGGGTGACAACGCGACGAGTCTGCCCGCGGTTCCCTCGAGGGCCGCCCGCTTGCGCTCGACCACCAGCGCCGGCGCACGGCGTAGACGCTCGCGCGCTCGCTCGACGCGCCCGCCCTCCCGCTCGAGGGCGCGTCGGGGAGCCGCCCGCAGCCGCTCCGCCGAGCGCTCCAGCCGCTGGCCGTCGCGCTCGACCGTGCGTCGCGCGCAGCGGGCGAGCGACTCGCGCGCACGGTCGAGCGTTCCCGACAACTCAGTCAGCTCCGGCACGACGAGCTTGCCGGCCATCGTCGGCGTCGACGCGCGCACGTCCGCTGCGAGGTCGCAGAGCGGTGTGTCCTGCTCGTGGCCGACGGCTGACACGATCGGCACGGAGCACGCGGCGACGGCGCGTACGAGGCGCTCGTCGCTGAAGGGCAGGAGGTCCTCGAAGCTGCCGCCGCCGCGCGTGAGCACGATCACGTCCACGTCCGGCTGCTCGCACAGCGCGCGGAGGGCCGCGACGATGCCGAGCGCGGCGTGCGGACCCTGGACGTACGTCTCCGCGACGAGCACGTTCGCGGCGGGGAAGCGCGCCTGGATCGTCGTGATCACGTCGCGCTTCGCTGCGGCGTCGGTGCCGGTGACGAGCCCGATCCGTCGCGGCAGGAGCGGCAGGGTGCGCTTCCGGTCGGCGGCGAACAGCCCTTCGGCGGCGAGCTTCGTCTTCAGCCGCTCGAGCGCGGCGAGGTGGGCGCCGACGCCGAAGCGCTCGATCGTGAGCGCGCGCAGGCGGAGGTCGCCGCGCTGCTCGTAGAGCTCTGCGCGGCCGTAGACGTGCACGCGCTCGCCGTCCACGAGCTCGAGTCGCAGCGCGTCGAACCGGCCACGGGGCATCGTCACCCCGAGCGAGGAGCCGTCGGCGGGGTCCTTGAGCGTGAAGAAGACGCTCGCCCAGCGCTCGTGACGGCGCAGCTCCGTCACCTCACCCTCGACCCAGACCGTCGGCAGGCGCCCGAGGTACTGCGCGACGCCCTTGTTGAAGGCGGCGACGGAGTAGACCGTGCGGTCGTCGTATGGGAGCGGGTCGACCTTGCTCACGCCGCAACCCTAGCCGGGGCGGCGCGACGACCTAGCTGTTGGTCCCGACAACGTTGTTCATCTCGACGAGTCGTGTGAGGGGTGGTTTGCGGCCGAGTGAGCGGTGTGGTCTGAGGCGGTTGTACCAGTCGAGCCAGCCGGCGAGTGCGGCGGT
>Ga0315281_10013024_pt1 | contig 11282 bp, 8 predicted proteins | sample YL17G07_0_MG_FD_204540 | JGI IMG/M metagenome (GOLD analysis project Ga0315281, IMG submission 204540) | Sediment microbial communities from Yellowstone Lake, YNP, Wyoming, USA - YL17G07_0 | ecosystem: Environmental > Aquatic > Freshwater > Lake > Sediment | place: USA: Wyoming | collected... | reverse complement strand
CAGCCTCGACGAGGCCGTGCATTCCCCGAAGGCCGAGGCGGAACTGACGGCCGGAGAAATCGCAAACATCGTCCTGCCGTCGCGAACCCTCTCGCCCGTCGAACGGGTCGGGATTTATCACGGCATGTATCTTCTCCGGCTCGGCGAGGCGCTCGAGTCGGACTATCCGGCTGTCGCCCATTTTCTCGGCCAGCATCGTTGGGAGCATCTGGTGGCCGCCTATCTCGACGAGTTTCCCTCCCGAAGTTACTCGTTGAATTTTCTCGGCGACGCGATGCCGGAATTTCTGCTGTCGCGGGAAGGACTGGCGAGGAAGCGATTTCTTCACGAACTCGCGCGGCTCGAGCTCGCGATCACGAAAGTGTTCGATGCGCCGGAGTGCTCGCCGCTCACGGCGGAAGCGATCTCCGCGGTTCCCGAAGAAGCCTGGGAGGGTGCCCGCCTGCGTCCCGTCGAAGCGTTCCGGATTCTCGATTTTCGTTACCCGGTCAACTCTTACCTTCAGTCGGTCAAGGAAGAAAACCACGATCATCCGCGGGTGCGGCGAATGGATAACTGGGTGGCGGTTTATCGAAAGAATTTCGCGGTCTGGCGGCTCGAGCTGACGCGTCCTGCGTTCGAGCTCCTTTCGGCCCTGTCCGCTGGCGAGCCGCTGGGATCGTCGGTCGAGCGCATCTCGACTTCAGGCCGCGGCCGCCGCGCCCTTCGCGAAGATGAGCTCTTCCGATTTTTCCGCGATTGGATCAGCGAAGGGATCTTTCAGTCGATCGAAATTTAAGTCTCGGCGCCTGGTTTCTCGATGAACCAGCGAAGGTCGACGGCGGGCACATCTTGAGCACGGAAACCGACCGGCCGAAGGGCGCCCGGCCCGCGTCGGTGTGCTACGATTTCCGATACGCTGGCTAGCGTCTCTCCCGAGAGCGATCATCCAATGAAGAGCGAATTGATTCGACAGAAAGACCGGGTCCCGCTTCACTTGCGCGTGGATCTCGCCGGCGTCGACGCCAAGGGTTCTCCTTTTGTCGAAACGACCCGAAGCATCAACGTCAGCGGCGGAGGACTCTGTTTCGAGAGCCGGACGCGGCTGGCAATCGGCGGACGTCTGACGCTTCATATCCAATTACCCTTTCGCCTGCGAAAACACTTCGCCGGCCGCTCCGAGTACGGTGTCCGCGCCGTGATCTGTCGTATCGAGCCGGTTCCGGAACAGAAAATATTCCGGGTTGGCGCCCGTTTTCTCGGCGAGATTGAAGCGTAGGGCCGTTCCCGAACCGGGGTAGTCCGGACTCGCAGAGGCGGCTCGCGGCGGCGATGAGCCCAAAGGGGCGCCCGGTCCGGCAGCCGTGTTAACGGGAGGCGTTGCCCGGGAACATCCGAGATCCCACCTCCCCCTTTCAGCCCGCCCTTCCGGCCGCGTTATACTCCCGCCGCAAACGGTTATGGCCCTTCCCCTATTTTCGTCCGAGCTCAAGGAAGTCCTGAAAAAACTCTCTGGTAAGGAGTTCTCGACCAGTCAGGAGCGGGACGACCTTCTTGCACGGCTGGCCTCGGTCGAGGGGCTCAAGCCGAAAGACGTGGTCTGGATGCTTTTTCGTCCGGATCGCGCCTTCCGCGATTCCGCGGTGGCGTTACTCAAGAAACTCCGCGACGTGGAATCGGTCGACCTGTTCGTCGCCGAGTGCAAATCGAAGCCGGAAGCTGCGGTTCGGGCGGCGTCCGGAATTCTTTTCACCCTCGCCATTCCCGGTGCGGAGGCCCGGCTGGTCCAGTTGATGGCTTCGCCCGAGCACGAGATTCAGGAAGCGGTCCGTCGAATTGTCCTGGAAGCGCCCGTCTCGAAAACCCTCGAGCCGATTCTTTGGCAACTCGCCGCCAGTTCCGCCGACGAGGAGCGCGTTCTTTTCGTCGGGCGCCTCGGTTCGATTCCGATCGACGAGAAAGGGATTCCGAAGTGGCAGAAGCTCGGGCGTGATTCCAACAAGGCCGTGCGGGAGAAAGCCCTGGAGATTCTCGCGACGAAATCCCCCCAGAGCTCGATCGAGCTGTTCGTCGAACAACTTCCGCAGGCCACTTATTCGACTCAGCAACTCATCGTCGAAGCGCTGACGACCTGCGCCGCAGGGCAGGGCCCCGAGTTCTCCGATCGAATTCTTCCGCTGATGGCGTCGGGTGAGGCCGGGACGCGATCGGCGGTGCTCAAGATTCTGCTCGGCATGGGAAACCGCCGCGAGCTCGTGAAGAGATACATCGTCTTCTCGAAGACGCTGGCCGGTTGGGCCCGCGACCGGGCACTCGAATCGATGAAAGCCTTCGGCGAAGACCTGATCGAGCCGACCATCGAGCTATTGTCGGATCCTGACGAGGACATTCGCGCCTCGGCGATGGTCGTGGCCGGCTCCTTCGACGATCCTCGAATCGTCCCGGCAACGATCACGCTCCTCAAGGATCCCGATTGGTGGATTCGGATCACGGCGGTCGAGACGCTCGGGCGGCTCAAGGATCCGCGCGCGGTCGGTCCGGTCATTGAAGTGCTCCAGGATCCCGAGGCGAGGTGGAGCGCGGTCGAAGCTCTGGGCCGGATCGGAGACGTGCGTGCGCTTCCGGCTCTCGGAAAACTTCTCGCCGACCCGGCGGCGGAAGTTCGGATCGAGATCATTCAGGCGTTTCGCAATTTCAAGCATCCGCAGGTTCTCGAAGTTCTTCAAAAAGTCGCCGGAACCGATCCGAATCGAACGGTGCGCGGCCGCGCGCTCGAAATCGCCGAAGAAGTCGCACTTCGTGATCGAACGACTCTCAGCGACCCCAACGCACTTCGTCTCGCCGCGATGGCGGCAAAGACGGGAGCCGGGGAGCCCAAACTTCATTCCCTCCTCGTCGCCACGCGGAACCAGGGCGCCTCCGATCTTCACCTGTCGGTGTCGCAACCGCCCGTCGTTCGTCTCGCCTCGGATCTTCTTCGTGCTCAGGGTGAAGCTTTCACTCCGGCCGACACCGAATCGATGCTGCGGGAGATCCTGACGCCCGCACAATGGGAACGGCTGGAGAAGGAACAACAGCTCGATTTCTGTTACTACATTCCGAATGCCGGAAGGTATCGGGCCAACGTGTTCCTCGATCAGAAAGGATTCAACGCGGTTTTCCGGGTGATCCCCGAGAAGCCCCCAACGATCGCCGAGTTGGGTCTTCCGCCGCATCTTTCGGAGATTGCCGATTATCACCAGGGGCTGGTGCTGGTCTGCGGGCCGTCGGGCTCGGGAAAGTCGACGACGCTGGCGGCCCTGGTCAATCTCTTCAACGAGACTCGGCATGACCACGTCATCACGATGGAGGACCCGGTCGAGTTCGTTCACCCGTTCAAGAACTGTCTGATCAATCAGCGAGAGGTCGGAACGAACACCGCATCCTTCGCGCGCGCGCTCCGGGCCGCTCTCCGCGAGGATCCCGACGTCATCGTGATCGGCGAAATGCGCGACAACGAAACCGTTTCTCTGGCGCTCACGGCGGCCGAAACGGGCCACATTGTCCTCGGAACCCTGAACTCGACGAGCGCGCCCAAGGCGATCGACCGGATCATTTCCAGTTTCCCGGTCGAGGAGCAGGCGCAAATCCGGACCGGGCTCTCGGAAGCGATGAAGTACGTCATCGCGCAAAGACTTCTCCCTTCGAAGGAGGGGAAACGCCAGGTCGCCTGCTTCGAGATTCTGAAAGGGACCGGATCCATCGGAAATCTGATCCGGGACGAAAAGACCTATCAGATTTACTCCGCGATGCAGATCGGGAGGAGCCAGGGGATGCAGACCTTCGACGAGGCCCTCAAGGATCTCGTCAAGCGAAACCAGATCAGCGCCGAGACGGCTTATCTCGCCGCTGCCAAGAAAGAAGAGTTCGAACCGATGGTCTCGGCCGAATTTCTCAAGTCGCGAGCGTACGACTGATGCCACTCCAGAAGATCGACCGCTTCCTGAAGTTGATGAACGATCGCGGTTCATCCGACTTTCACATGACGGTCGGCCGTCCTCCGATGTTGCGAACGAGCGGGTCGATGGAGCCGATTCGTTATCGGACTCTGCTCGAGACCGACTTCAACGACATGGTTCAGCCGATTACTCCGCCGCGCTTATGGGAAGAATTCCTTCGTTCCGGTGACGCCGACTACAGTTACGAAATCCCCGGTGTGGCCAGATATCGCGTGAATTTGTTTCGGCAACAGCGGGGCGCGGGAGCGGTGTTCCGGATCATTCCGTCGAAAATCATGACGCTCGAGCAGCTCGGATTGCCCGAGCAGGTGCGCCGGATCGCGGCGATTCGAAGCGGCCTGGTTCTGGTGACGGGACCCACGGGCTCGGGCAAGTCGACGACGCTCGCTGCGATCATCGACCAGATCAATGAAACGAGAAATCTTCACGTCATCACCATCGAGGACCCCGTCGAGTTCGTCCACCCGAACAAGAAGTGCCTCGTTCATCAGCGCGAGATCGGAAATCAGGCCAAGAGTTTTGCCGAGGCGCTCAAGGCCGCGGGGCGCGAAGATCCCGATCTCATCCTGGTGGGCGAGATGCGCGATCTCGAAACGATTTCGATGGCGCTGTCGGCCGCCGAGAAAGGGACGATCGTTTTCGGAACGCTTCACACCAACAACGCCGCCAAGACGATGGACCGGATCATCAACGTGTTTCCAGCCGGAGAGCAGGAGGGGATCCGAAACGTTCTGGGAGAGACGATTCGCGCCGTCGTCGCGCAACAGCTCCTCCCGAAAATCGGCGGCGGCCGGGTGGCCGCGCTTGAAGTTCTGTTCGGATCTCCGGCACTGGGAAACATGATCCGCGAAGGAAAGACTCCGCAAATCACTTCGCTGATCCAGACCGGAATTCGAGAAGGAATGATCGACATGGATACGTCGATCAAGCGCCTCTACGAAGCGAAGAAGATTTCGGCGAGGGCCGCCTACGATAAAGCGATCGACAAAGAACAGTTCAAGGAGTTCCTCGCCGCCGAAGGGGTGTCGGAGTGAAGCCGGAGCAGATCCGGTATTTGAACGGACCCCGGCTGGCTCGGGCCGCAGTCGCGGGCGCCAACGCGGTGGCGCTCAATCGGGAAACGCTGGACGCGATCAACGTGTTTCCGGTCGCGGACGGCGACACCGGAACGAACCTGATGGCGACGCTCCGGGCGGTGGCTTCCGCGGCACATCATGCGACGCAAAAATCGATCTCGAGGGTGGGTCGGGCGCTCGCGGAAGCGGCGGTCGACGGGGCCCGCGGGAACTCGGGAGCGATTCTCGCCTCGTTCTTCAGTGGATTCGCCGATGGACTCGGAAACGACGAGAAAATCGACGGCGCAGGATTGGTGGCCGCCGCCGAGGCCGGCGCCGGTGCCGCCCGAGAGGCCGTGCAGAACCCGCGTGAGGGGACGATTCTGAGCGTGGCGAGCCGTTGGGCCAAAGGCCTTCGGCGCGGAGTCGAGCGGATCGGAAACGACGACATGGCTCCGGTTCTTGCCGAAGGTCTGGCTGCAGCACGTCAAGCGCTCGCCGACACTCCGAAAGAAATGGCTCTCCTCGCGTCGGCCGGGGTGGTCGACGCCGGAGCGCTCGGATTCGTCGAAATGCTCCAGGGGATCGACCGTCTCCTCTCGCGCCGGGGCGCGCTCGCCGAGATGCGGGAAAGCCTCGCGGACCTCCCACCCCCTCCGCACCTCGAAGGGGGAGGGGCCGATATCGCCTTTCGTTATTGCACGGAGGTTCTCATCGAAGGCGAGGGTCTCGACCGATCGGCCGTCCGAGTCTCTCTCGTCGACATCGGTGATTCGCTCGTCGTGGCGGGCGGAAAAACCCGGATCCGAGTCCATGTTCACACCGACGATCCCGAAGAACTTTTCTGGCGGGCCGCGAAATTCGGCAAGCTCTCGTTCACCAAAGCCGACGACATGAAAGCCCAGAACGCGATGAGCTTCGCGATGACCGAATCGGAAGGGGTCATCGTCATGGCCGATTCGACCTGCGATCTCTCCGAAAGCGACGTCGCAAGAATCGACCGGGTCGCGCTCATCGTTCGTTTCGGCCCGGAGGAGTTCCTCGACGGCGTCACCCTTCGCCCCGAAGATTTCGTCGACAAGCTCAAGAGCTCGCAACACTCCCCCACAACCAGTCTGGCGGCTCCATCGGATTTTCGAAGGGCGTTCGAACGTCACCTCCGTCGAGGCGCGAAGATCGTGTCGATTCACGTCAGCTCGGAGCTGTCGGGAACTCATCAGGCGGCGAAACGAGCGGCCGAGGCGCTCGATCCGGATCATTCCAGAATCCGGATCATCGATGGCCGCAGCGCGTCGGTCGGTCTGACGCTCGTCGTTCATGCGGCGCGTGCGGCGGCGTCGGAAGGAAAAAGTCTCGACGAAGTGGCAGCGGCTGCGGAAGACGCATCCCGAAGAACGCGAACTTTTTGCACTCTCTCCACATTGAAGTATCTGGTCAAAGGCGGTCGGGTCAGCGCGGGAAACGCGCGGATCGGTGAGCTGTTTCGGATTCGCCCGATTCTCGCCATCAGCGGAGCTGACGGCAAGGTGCAAATCGCAGGAAAAGGATTCGGTTTCAATCGGGCCCGTGCCAAGATGATTTCCTTTCTCGAAAAAGAAGGAGCCGGCCGGCCCGGTACGAAGATCGCCGTGACGCAGGTGGGGGCTTTGCGGGCGGCGACGGTTCTCGCCGCCGAACTGGCCGAGCGCTTTCGAGTCGACCCCGGATCGATCGGTATCACCGCGGCTTCGCCGTCGCTCGCCGCTCATGCCGGTCCCGGCGCTCTGGGCGTCGCGATCCTTCCGGCGAAATAATCTCGTGCGTGAAGTGCGGGTGGTCGAGCGCGAGGGGTGCCCCCCGCGAGTGTTCATCATTCCGACGCGGGCTTTTTTGATTCGCCCTTTCGCGTTTTCTTTCTTGGTGGTGGCGCTGGCCGTGCCGCTGGCTCCGGTGCCGGTGAAGCTCCTGTCGCTTTGCGTGCCGATGGCGGCGATTCTTCTCCGCTTTCATCTGTCGATCGACCGCGAGCGCGGAACTCTCCGTCATGGGGTCGCCCTGGGGCGAATTCGCATCAGCTCGATCGAGGAGCCGCTCGCCGGGCTGTTCCTCCGGCAGTCAAGGCAGCGTCTTCAGGTGGGCCGGGACGAAATCGTCGTCGACCTGGTCGGGGGCCGGGAGACGACGAGGCGATTGCTCGAGACGGGCGAAAAAGACGAAGCGGAGAGGCTCGTTCGGGCCCTCGATCCGATTTCCATCCGGGCGTGAGGCCCGGGAGGAAGACGGTCGGTCATCCGCCGAAGAGTTTTCCGATTCCGCCTGCGTTCTTGATCACGTCGTAATAGAGAACGACGAGCATCAGAAGAACGAGAAGCACGAATCCCGCCTGAAAAATCTTTTCCTTGATCTGCAGCGAAAGGTCGCGCCGGAGCGCGCCTTCGATGGCGACGAGAAGAATGTGGAATCCGTCGAGGAGCGGAATGGGAAGTGCGTTGAAGATGAAAAGTTGCAGGCTGATCATTCCCATGAGCGCCAGGAAGCTCGACAGCCCGACCTTCGACTCCTGTCCCGCGACTTTCGCGATGTCGAGCGGGCCCGACATCGTTTGCTTGACCGTGACTTTGGCGCGGAAGAGCCGCCCGAGGATGTCGAGGGTCTTTTTCGTCATGTCGACGTTGAAGGCGAAGCTCTTGCGGACCGCTTTCGTGAGGCCGTGACGTTCGATCGTTGAAAAGGCCGCCTGAAGCTCGATTCCGATCGTCGCGCGAGTGGCTCCGCTCCTGGGAGTGATCATGAGATCCTTGGGAGCGCCGTCGCGTTCGACGACGAATGGGGTCGGGACGTTCCCGCGGGGACCGACGAGAGAAGAAATTTCCTTGAACGGACTGACCGGTTCACCACCGATCGAAAGGATGATGTCACCGGGCTTCATCCCGCCGTTTTCGGCGGGAGACCCCGGAAAAACTCGCATGACTTTGATGGCAAAAACGGGATGGACTCCGGTGGTTCCGATTTCCGAGGAATCGGCTTTCGCGACGGGGATGGCAACGTCGTGAGCGCCAGGATCTCCGGGGCGCTCGTAGCTGAAGCGAATGGTCTTTCCGGCCGACGGAAAAACCTCCATCTGATAATCGTCCCAGTTCGCGATTTTCTTTCCGTCGATTCCGACGATGGTGTCTCCGGGCCGAATGCCGGCGGCCTCTGCGGGAGAGCCGGCGTCGAGTGCGGAAACGAGGACCGGTTTGTCGAGATAGGCGGGCTCTTCGAGCCCCATCATGTAGGCGCCCGTGCGAAGGGCGACGGCCAGAATCGCGTTGGCGGCCGGTCCTGCAGCGAAGATCGCGATTTTGCCCAGGCGACTCTTGGGACGGGCCTCCAGGACCGGGGGAGCCGGATCCTTTTCGCCTTCGACGGCAGCCGGATCCGCGGCCGGTCCGGGATGATCGACCAGGAGCGATTCATCGGGACCCAGCCCGACCACCCGCACGTAGCCCCCGAAGGGAAGGGCCGAAATCCGGTAATCCGTCTCACGGATCTTGAAGCCCCAGAGTCTCTTTCCGAATCCCACCGAAAAAACCGCAACCGGAAAACGGAGCAGCTTCGCGACGAGGAAATGCCCCCCTTCGTGAAGCACGATCAGGGGAACGAGAATGGCGACGAGGGCGAGAGCATTTCGGGCGAGATCGGGCACGTGCACGTCCGTTCGGTGGTTGGCGAGTCGAAAGATCTAGTTTTTTGCGGCCGGAGTTTCGAGCAATTCGGTGGTTCGCTCTCGGGCCCAGCGGTCCCAGGAGAGTGCTTCTTCAACCGTGTCGGCCTTCCCTGGATGGGCCAGATGCACTTCGAGAACCTCCGAGACCAGAGAGGTGATTCCCAGAAACGAAAGCCGGCCGCCGAGAAACGCAGCCACTGCAAGTTCATTGGCCGCGTTGAGGACGGCCGGAGCACTTCCTCCGGAAGAAAGTGCGGCCCGCGCCAGCCCGACGGCCGGGAATCGCTCTCGTTCGACCGGCGAAAACTCGAGGGCGCGGGTCTTCGACCAATCGAGTCGCCCGAAGGGAGTGGCCAGACGGTCGGGCCAGGCCAGGGCGTAAAGAATCGGAAACCGCATGTCGTTGATCGAGAGTTGTGCGAGAACCGATCCGTCGACGAATTCGACCATCGAATGAACCGTCGACTGCGGATGGATCACCACGTCGATCTGATCCGGGGAGAGATCGAAAAGGTGATGAGCTTCGATGACCTCGAGCCCCTTGTTCATCATCGTGGCGGAATCCACGGTGATCTTCGGGCCCATCTTCCAGGTCGGGTGCGCGAGGGCGTCCTCGACGGTGATGCGATCGAAAGTTTTGAGAGACCTCGTACGAAACGGTCCGCCCGATGCGGTGAGAATGATCCGGGAGACCTCGCCGGCCGTTCCCCCCCGGAGCGCCTGATGAATCGCATTGTGTTCGCTGTCGACCGGAAGGATGCGGGCCCCGGTTGCGGCGGCTTCGCGGCGCATCGCATCTCCGGCGACGACGAGCGTTTCCTTATTGGCCAGTGCGAGGGTCTTGCCGGCACGCAGCGCGGCGGCGCAGGAGGGGAGTCCGACCGCGCCGACCAGGCCGCCGACGACCACCGAGGCGCCGGGTTCGGTGGCGACGTCGATGAGCCCTTCGGGTCCCCACGTGATTCGTGGTTCGTACGGAAACTCGAGTCGAAGCTGGTCGGCCGCTTCCGAAGTGGCCACCGAAACGAGGCGCGGCCGATGGGTACGAATCTGTTCGGAAAGGCGGCCGGTCTGACGGCCGGCGGCGAGAGCTACGACCTCAAAACGATCCGGAAACGAAGCGATGACGTCGAGCGTCGAGACACCGATCGACCCGGTCGATCCCAGAACCGCGATTCCTTTCACCATGGGACTATTTTCCCACTTGGGGAGGAACCCACCAAAGCGCGACCGCGAGAACGAGCGGGCCGGTCCAGAGGAGAGAGTCGATTCGGTCGAGAAGCCCCCCGTGCCCGGGGAGAAGAGATCCGGAATCCTTCACGCTGGCGGACCTTTTGAACATCGATTCCGCCAGATCGCCGATCTGTCCGAAAAACGCGAGCAGTAAGCCGAACGAAACGAGGAACCCGATCTGTTCGGGACCGAAAAAAGCGGGGAACAGCACGATGGTCGCGACGGAGGTGGCGAGGGCGCCGGCGATTGCGCCTTCCCAGGTTTTTTTCGGAGAAACGATTCGTGCGAACGGATGTTTTCCAAAGGAGCGGCCCGCGTAGTAAGCGGCCATGTCTCCGGCCCAGGTTGCAATCAGAATCAGGCCGACCCATCGCCGGCCCCATTCGTTCAGGACGAACACTTTGAGCATCGTCGCCCCGAGTCCTCCGACGTAAATCGTCCCGGCGATCTGCGCTGTAACGGCGGGAAGCGCGGCTTCGACGGGCGCGTGGCTCCAGAGCCAGATCAGAGGAAAAAGAATTGCGATGGCGCAGAGCCAGAGATAAAGCGTCGGGCCGGTGAGGAGCTGTTCTGCGTCGATGACGATGGCGAAAAGAACGGCCTCGGCGATGAGGGGTGGCGCGAGCCGGAGAACAAGGTGATCCCGCCCGGCGAAAAGGACGAACTCGGTCGTCGCCACCATGATCGCGAGAATGACGATCGCCGCGAAAACCGGGAGCGGCGCCCATCCGATCGACCAGACGAGAATCGGGATTCCGATCGCTGCGGTCAATTCCCGCTTGAGCGATTTCTTCGCGGGAGAAGGTGCGGGGGCGTCCGGGGAGGCGGGGTTCTGGCTCATGCCGGATTCACCGTTCCGCCAGGGCCGTTTTGCGGGAGTGGGATGGGAGGTTGGCTGCGGCGACGGCGCCGTATCTTCGTTCTCTTTTCTGATAATCGAGTAGGGCTTCGTAAAGATGGATCCTCCGGAAATCGGGCCAGAGGGTCTTCGTAACGAAGATTTCCGAATAGGCGATCTGCCATAACAAGTAATTCGACACTCGCATTTCGCCCGAAGTCCGGACCAGAAGGTCGGGATCGGGAAGGCCCGCCGTCTCCAGCCGATCTCCGATGCACTTCTCGTCGATCGAGTCGGGGTCGAGCTTTCCTTCCGTGGCCTCGATGGCGATTCTCCGGACGGCATCCGTGATTTCCTGGCGTCCGGAATAATTGAGCGCAATGTTGAAAACCATTCCGGCGCAGTGCGCGGTGGCGGCTTTCGCCCGCCGCAGCTCGCGCACGACCGAGGGATCGAGCAACTCCCAGCGGCCGATCGGCTGAATTCGAATG
>Ga0315281_10013023_pt1 | contig 11282 bp, 16 predicted proteins | sample YL17G07_0_MG_FD_204540 | JGI IMG/M metagenome (GOLD analysis project Ga0315281, IMG submission 204540) | Sediment microbial communities from Yellowstone Lake, YNP, Wyoming, USA - YL17G07_0 | ecosystem: Environmental > Aquatic > Freshwater > Lake > Sediment | place: USA: Wyoming | collected... | reverse complement strand
TGCGAAGATATATCTTGTCAGAAAACATCACCGTTACTTTTAAAGCTATGAAAATTCGATTTCAACAAAATATTCTCGATAGTTATCTTGAACAATTATGGGTTTAAAAAGTGCAAGACTTCAGTAAGGTAGTGTGTAAATAGGGAACCCTGACTGGAATTGAGATGAGAATCAGGACGAGATATCATTTCGTTTGACAAGGAGGAATCAAAAATGGATGTTTTTAATGCCATTAGCCAAAGATGCAGCGTGAGAGCTTACAAAGCGACTGATGTCGAAGAGGATAAACTGAAAAAGGTACTGGAGGCAGCAAGACTTTCCCCTTCTGCAAGCAACCGCCAGGACTGGAAATTTATCGTTGTCAAGAACAAAGAAACAAAGAATAAATTGGCGGAGGCTGCCTTCGGGCAGTCTTTTATCGGCGAAGCGCCTGTGGTCATTGTCGCTTGCGGGACGGGACCGAAGGCAATGTTGGCCTGTGGGCAACCCATGCATACGGTCGATGTATCCATTGCCTGCGCCTACATGATCCTACAGGCTTATGAATTAGGTTTGGGAACGTGTTGGATTGGGGCTTTTAATGAGGATGAGACCAAGAAGATTCTGAACGTTCCAGAACATGTCAGGGTTGTGGCAATGACTCCGTTGGGATATCCAAATCAACCACCATCACAAAAATCGAGAATGACCCTGGATCAAATAATTTGCTTTGAGAAATACGAGTAAAGCCCCCCGCCTTGTGGTTGGGGTTCTTTACTTTTGTAAAAACGATTTGACAGGAACAGGATCGGTGCCATATATTGAGGATAACGAAAAAATATTTTTAAAAACAATCATACCAAACAGCAAAGCAACAAAGAAGTATTGGGGAGGTAAGAAATGAAGAGACCGGCATATTCGGATAAAGACGAAATGGAGTTGGCAAAATCACTTGAAAATGAAGAATGGATTTCCGACCTCACTAAGAAAGAAAAAATGCAATACGGGGAATATGCCCGATATAGCCTGAGCAAACGAAAGCGGATCAATATCCGAATGAATGAAAGAGATTTAAAGAAAATTCAGGCTAAATCAATTGAAGAGGGGATACCGTATCAATCCCTCATATCCATGTTGATTCACAAATATAATGAGGGGAAAATATCGTTTAATCGATAAACAGCCTGCACATCCTCAAAAAATAACCTTGACGAGAGAAAAAGAAAATCATAAATTTATGTGGGTTGCCCCTGTAGCTCAGGTGGATAGAGCGACGGATTCCTAATCCGCAGGTCGCCCGTTCGAGTCGGGCCAGGGGCGCTTTCTTTTTATTAATCGAGAATTTCACTGATCTGTCGAATTGGGGTGGCATTTGTAAAATTAGGGATGTCCCCTCGGATGATCGACCCCTTCTCGGCCACCCCACGGTCATAACCATCCTGGGAATCAAAGTAGAGGTGACCGATACAAACGTAAGGTGCGGATAAATTCCCTCCGCCTGAAACCCCCCTGTCCACTTCCGTTTTGATCAATCCAAATGGCTTTAAAAGTCTTTTCACTAATTCCATATGCTTCGTTCGATAATAGTGGATATCGAACTTAACCGCTTCCTGATTTGGATACATCACGCTGACCCTGAACATGTTAGACCCTCCGAAGAATTAAAATTTTAATGACGATGGAAAAATATAGAGTTAAATTAAAATATTGTCAAGAGAGACACGCTCCCGATTCTTGCTTGCGGCCATCATAACCATCGATCTGCTCTCTTGCTTTAGATTAAACCCCGTTAGAAAGGGCGGTGCTTTGAACCCCACCCTCAATAAGGAATGAATATTTTCTTCTTCATCCCCACCATAAATAGTGGGTCTTTCTACGGGGTAAATGGGGAGGGAATCCATTAAAAAATTTGCTTGCCAATAAACGCCTGGTTTGATAATTTTTAGTTCTCAAACAATATCCCAAATGGGCAAGTTAAATCCTAAAGGTACGGGAAGACGATTCCTAAATAATTAGCGAAAATACTTTTAACGCTTGTGGTGGTTTTTTTCTTTATAAAAATGAAAGCTGAAATCATTGCCATTGGATCAGAGCTTCTCCTCGGTCAAATCGTAGATACAAACTCTTCTTACATTGCTAAACGGCTTGCTGAAAATGGGATCGAACTGGTTCAGACCACCACCGTTGGGGATGATCTCCAGCGAATGAAAGAAGTCATCAAAGAAGCGATCAATCGATCCCAGATCGTCATCACCACTGGAGGTATTGGTCCGACAGAAGATGATCTCACACGAGAAGCCATTGCAGAAGTCTTCCAACATCCTCTCACGTTTCAACCTCATCTCATGGAACAGATCGAAGAACTCTTCAAAAAGCGGGGTTTTCGAATGGCTGAGAGCAATCGAAAACAGGCCTATGTTCCAGAAGGGGCTATTCCCATCGAAAACCCTAAAGGAACAGCCCCTGGATTTATTGTAGAAACCTCTAATGGGGCGATCCTCTCCATTCCCGGTGTCCCTTTGGAGATGGAATATTTGATGGACAATACAGTCATCCCCTATCTTAGAAAACGATTCGACATCAAGCATCAGGTCATCCAGTATAAGGTTTTGCGTGCCTGTGGCCTTGGAGAGAGCGCTATTGGCCTTCAAATCAAAGATCTGATGAAGGAGGGCCAAAACCCTTCAGTAGGGACGCTCGCTTCAATTGGGGACATCAGAATAAGAATTACAGCCAAAGCCGATAATCCTGAGGAAGCTTCAAATCTGATACAAAAAATGGAAAAAGAGATCAGAAACCGGCTCGGCATCCTCATCTATGGCGTGGATAATGAAACCTTAAATGGAAATGTTGTCCAGGAATTGGAGAGGTTGAACCTCACATTATCGGTGGTCGAGACCTTCACAGGAGGGATCATCTCTCAAAAATTGGCGAGTACTGTTAGTAATTCTTTTGTTCAAGGGGTTGTTCTTCCGTCTGAAACTTCTCAAAGGCAATTTCTTAATCTGTCCTTGAAGGAATTCAACTCTCTGGGGAAGGATTCTAAATGGTTCACTGATTCATTAGCTCAAAAAGCTCAAAATGAGTTTAAAACGGATCTTGGACTTGCCATGTTTGGGAAAATTATGGAGAAGCAAGGAAAGGGAGAATATCGAATAGAAACCTATTACTCCCTTTCAGCTTCGACTGGAATAGAAAACCAGGAATATTCAATGGGTGGTGAAATTTGGATGGTGAAAGAACGAGCTGCAATTATTGCTCTCGACTTCTTGAGGAAACATCTCCTCAAAAAGACGCAGAGCGCATAGCGATATATTAGTCGGGGCGGCCCTCAGTGGCCGCCTAATCTGGAAGTCCTTTGAGAGACTCCTCTCTTGTCATTCCTGCGAAAGCAGGAATCCGGCTATTAATGGTTCTCTGCTTCCGCAGGGACGGAGTCTGGATTCCCGTTTGCACGCCTGCGTACCGAAACGCCTGTACTTCGGCGTGCAGGCACGAGAATGACAGAATTAGGACGTAAAAAAGGTGTACAATATGGCTCGCCGAACTATCCAATGTCCAAAGTGTGAAAAGGAAATCGAGGTTTTCCAGAATCCTATCCCCACAGTGGATATCATCATTGAAATTGAATCAAAAGAAATCCTTCTGATTAAAAGGAAAAACCCACCCTATGGTTGGGCCATCCCAGGAGGATTCGTTGATTATGGAGAATCGTTGGAAGAGGCTGCCGTGAGGGAAGCAAAGGAAGAAACCAATCTGGATGTGAAAATAATCAGGCAATTTCATACCTATTCAGATCCAAAAAGAGATCCAAGACATCACAGTATTTCAACGGTTTATATTGCAAAAGGGAAGGGGATACCTCAAGCCAAAGATGATGCATTAGAAATTGGAATATTCAATGAATCAAACCTACCCGATGAAATCGCCTTCGACCACCGCTCCATCCTAAAGGACTATTTCAGACGAGCTTATTAGAGGATTCAAAGGACAAAATATTTCAAAATTCTCTTCTTATTTTCGACTATTTCCAAACACTTTCTTACTGCAATCTGAATTTAAGTTCTGCCCAATGAATAATATTTCGTGATGACTTTCTATTTTGCCTTGTAAATAATTGATGCTGATTGGATTGAGTGCCCTAAGGGCTCTTTGAGAGAATAAAGTAGCAGATTTTAAAACCTACTTGATCATTCAAGAGAAATCCTCTATAATCTTACCAGTAAGAAAGGAGGTGTTTTATGCCAACACCCACAACAACTCGAATGTCTTCGAAGGGGCAAGTCGTTATCCCGGAAGAAATCCGTGATCGGTTGGGCCTCCAATCAGGGACTCAGTTCGTCGTCGTCGGTGATCGGGATGTGGTGATTCTTAAAGCCATCTCGGCACCCTCTATGAGAGAGTTTGACAATTTGATTGCCCAGGCCAGGCAACAAGCCCGTAAGTCAGGATTAAAGAGATTGGATGTAGATGCTGCCATCGCTAAGGTTCGAAGCCGTAAATGAGAATTGTTCTGAACACAAACGTTTTCATCTCAGGGATATTCTTCACCGGCCCTCCTTATCAGATTCTTAAAGCATGGCGTGATGGTAAAGTTCAACTTCTGGTGTCACCCTCCATTTTGGATGAATACCAACGCATTGGGGTCGAGTTGGCTTTGCAGTTTCGGGATGTTGATCTGAGACCGTTTTGGGATTTATTAACCATCCAGGCTGAAATTGTCCTCGCCCCAACTCTTCCCCAAGTCATACACGATGACCCTTCTGACGACAAATTTCTGGAAGCGGCTGTAGCAGGAAATGCCTCATACATTATTAGCGGAGATAAACACTTACTAAAGCTATCTGAATTTCAAGGAATCCAAATCTTAAAACCCAAAGATTTCGTTCAGAGACATTTAAAAATTAGGGGAAATAAATAGGAGGTTCGGGCTCAAAGCTACATTTTACATTCTGCATATTTTTGGAAAAATACAGGTGTCACCCATAAAAAAGTTGGCCATTCCAAATAATACTGTTCATTGAGTTATTGAGTCGTAAAAAAGGGAAACATTTTGTCTTTTAATTTAATATCAAATGAAACTGGGAGTCCAGATTTGCTTCGAACTTGTCTATTTGACCCCAAAGCTGATATCAAAATTTTAGGAGGTTGATCATGAAGCATCTCGTGAGACGGTTGATCTTTGTTTTGGCCATCTTTCTGATAAACCAGGTTGCTTGTGGGGAAGGGGGACACCCTTGATGGTTTTTGAGTAGGGAGGGTTGTAGGAGATGTAAACTTTTTACAATATTCAAATAAAGACTTTTCCAATCATTTGAGATATAAAATGCCTAAAGAAGATGGAAAAATTAAATGGTATTTGAGACCAATCAGTGTGGTTCTACTCTTATTTTTTGTATTGGGACCTTTTGCTCTACCATTGCTTTACAAGAGCCCTAAATTTAGCAAGACATCAAGAATAATACTAACCGTTATTGTAATTATTTACACATCATTTCTTATCTTTGCATCATTGGAAATTGGAAGAGAGCTTTATATAAGGATGGAAGAATTACAGGGTATATTAGAGCAAATCTGATATTTCCTTTGATTGACATTGGTTCGGTCGTATGGTCTTTTGGCCTGACAAAGGCTGACGAGGACAACAATGCAGAGAACCTTCTCATAATCCATGACAAGAAATTGTCTTCACTCTATACAGTGAACTGGCGGGATCATGCTCAGCATTCGGAGGTTTATGGGGGAAGAGGACAATAGTAGTGAGAATCTTGGTGATTACTCGACTACCAAATAATGGAGGTCTGTTAAACCCTAAAGGTAAGTCAAGGGAATTGAGGGGGTGTAGGGTAAAATGGCAAAGCTAAAAGTGGGAGCCATGAAGAAGCTTAAGATTTTAACTATTGGATTCAGCATCTTTTTGATAGGTTGTTTTGCTTCCGCTCGGCCCTCTAAGCCCCACTCAGAACCAGACGGCTTCAGGGGTATCAGGTGGGGAACCGAGATATCTACGTTAAAAGACATGGAGAAAGTTGAACAAGACAAATCATCCAATAGTGACTTAGTCTGGTATACAAGAAAAGGGGATACATTAGCAATAGGTAAGGCAAAACTTGAAAACATATTCTACTCATTTTGGATGGGAAACCTTGAGAGTGTGTGGATTGATTTTAAAGGTGACGAAAATTTTGAGACTCTTAAAAAAGAGTTATTTCAACTATACGGAAAAGTCCTTGAGTCTGAGGAACTTGTGAAAAAGACGCATAAAGAGGCAGGGAGAGAACGATCTACGATAGAACATACGGGAGAATTTTATGCTTGGTGGGGCAAAAATACAGAGATGTCGTTGTCATATTCCAAAGATCGCCATAAGGGAACCCTCAATTTCAATTCCAGAATGATTAGCGAGGAAAGAAGAACCTATGGAAAGCAAAAGGAAAAAGACAAAAGGTGAAAAGAAATATGGGGAAGGGAATATTCACTAATGAAAGGGGATAAGGAATGACTGAAAAAGAAGAGGTAGTCGGTTATTACACTGAAGATGGAAATATCTATTGCATAGCTTGTATAAATAAGAACATAGAAATTATGAAGGAAATTGACCGTGCTATTACATCAGATGATTTGGAAGAAAACCCATATGTTTGTAATGGTTGTAAAGGGGAAATCAAATAAGTTAGTTTAGAATTTGAACTTTCAGATTCACCAAGGAAGGAATGATGGGAATCAGAGCCAGAGACAAAATTCCTAATGAAGCTCTAAAAGAAATCTTTCCCAATAAGCTCAAAAGGAGTCTTGCTTCGGAACGGGTATATTCCTACCTAAAAACAATGATTCTTTCTGGCAGATTAAAGAAAGGGCGGAGGTTAATCCGGGAGAAAATTGCCCAAAACTTTAATGTTAGTGAGACGGCTGTATCTAGAGCATTTTCACAACTAAAGAAAGATGGTTTGGTAATTATTAAGTGGGGAATTGGGTCATTTGTAGATTGACAAAATATTTGGATTAAATTTCGTGAGGCGATGGTATGAGAAAGAGAATTATTTTCACCTTGTTGCTCGTGTGGATCTTAATAATTTTCCCTTTCCTAACTAACCCTGCCTTGGCTGAGCCAAAAGTATTTTATGGCAAAGTCGTGGGTACAGAGTTTTCTGTGATCCAGGTCAGAGGTGATGATGGCAAGGTATCTGTTTTCTGGATGGGATACAAGACCCGTGTGGATTCCAGAGTTCCATTCTTTGGAGACAGAGTGAGGATTGAATATGTGAAAGACAAACTGGGAAGGAATGCGGTTACAAGAATCGCTATACTGGGAAGATAGCAAATAGATAAAAGGTATTCCAATAAGAAGCTATCTCCCCTAAAAAGAACATGACGGGTAAGTAAGGAGGAACCAAAAAAATGGATGTTTTTGCTGCCATTAGCCAAAGAAGCAGTGTGAGAGCTTACAAAGCAACTGATGTCGAAGAGGATAAACTAAAAAAGATACTGGAGGCAGTAAGGCTTTCCCCTTCTGCCAGCAACCGCCAGGAATGGAAATTTATCGTTGTCAGGAACAAGGAAACAAAGAAGAAACTGGCTAAGACTGCCTTCGGACAGTCTTTTATCGGGGAAGCACCTGTCGTCATTGTTGCTTGCGGGACAGAATCGAAGGCAATCATGGCCTGTGGTCAACCCGCTTATACGGTGGATGTATCCATTGCCTGTGCGTTTATGATCCTACAGGCTTATGAAATGGGTTTGGGAACATGTTGGATCGGCGCCTTTAAAGAGGATGAGACCAAGAAAATTCTGAACATTCCAGAACATGTCAGGGTTGTAGCCATGACTCCGCTGGGATATCCAGATCAACCACCCTCACAAAAGTTCAGAAAGAGCCTGAATCAAATATTTAGCTTTGAGAAGTATGAATGAAAAGGAGACTGGCTTTCAAGAGGGACAAATAAACTGAAATTGGTGCCTGATCTTGACGTGAGACATAAAAACTGGTGTCATCCATAAAAAGTTGGTCGTTCCAAATAATATACGCATGGTGCAAAGCGCATAGCGCATGGCGTATAGAGCATAGCGTCTAACATAAACCTCAAAGCTGTTAAACCGCATGGAGCATAGCGCAAAGCGTAAAGATCAAAACTCAAAGCAAGATAATCATCCCTATTTCTTAGTAAAAGCCCGTATTCATAAATTTATTGAAAGAGGTTTAATTCTCCGTCTCAGGACGGATCTTGACAATCATCTAAAGTGTAGTGTATTGTAATACAGGAGGTGTGTTATGCGCTCAATCCTTTCTATCAGCTTACCTGAAAAGATTTCATCTGAACTTGAGAAGTTTGCAAAGAGTACAGGCCGATCCAAGAGCGACATCGTGAAAGAGTCGATCAATCTTTATCTCTGGGAAGCACAATTCCGTAAGATGCAAAGACGTCTCAGCGTCAAGGCAAAGAAAGTGGGCATTGTTAGCGAAGAAGACGTGTTCAAGGCCGTATCATGAAAGCAGTGTTTGATACAAATGTTTTATTGGCGGCCTTTATCACAGAAGGCATTTGTTCAAAGATATTGGTGCGTGGACGGAAAAGGCAATTCCATCTTATCCTATGCCCTGTTATTCTTCGAGAATTTGAACGTGTTCTGATCAAGAAGTTCTCCATCACAAGAAATGAAGCCCGGAGCATACTGCAAATCGTTTCAGAAGCGATGCATAGCGTTGTCAGTCCTTCACAATCTGTACAGGGTATTAGCCGAGATCCAGACGATGATTCGATCCTGGCATGTGCGTTAGAGGCAGGGGCGGATTATCTCGTTACAGGAGATGTGGATTTGCTGGAGTTGAAGATCTTCAAGGGAATTCGCATTGTAACCCCTCGAGAGTTTGAGCTGCTTTTCAATGATTAAAACCAAATAAAGGATGAGGATTGAGGTGGCATCCACAAAAAGTTGGCGTATCTAAATACGGATTTCGAAACAGGCAAAGAAAAAGGATTGGGGTCAAAGCTAAATGATACACTTTACAAGGTTGATTAATCGCGATATTTGGGAGTGGGGTCAGGGAGTGGGGTCAGGCATTAATAATTAATTATTTCCTTTCCGATAAATTCTTCGAGCCATTTTCAATAAATCCTTGGGTTAACTCGCAAAGTAAGGTATCCTGGCAGCTTGAATGATTGGAAAGGAATCGGCAAAGAGGATGGATGGAAATAAATTTTCCTATGAATGGATTGAGACCCTTCCACGCCTGGAAGGGGTTGCCCGGATTCTGGGCCAGGCCAAAATCATCGGGGTTGACCTAGAAGCGGACTCTTTGTACCACTACTTCGAAAAGGTATGCCTCATACAGATCGCTACGGAATCCGCCTCTTATGTAATGGATCCTTTAGCGCTAAGGGATCTTTCCGCTTTACACCCCGTTTTCTCCAATCCCCGCATCCGGAAAGTATTCCACGGGGCGGATTATGATATCCGTTCCTTGTACCGGGACTTTCGGCTCGAGGTCGAGAACCTCTTCGATACACAGTTGGCCTGTAAATTTCTGGGCCTCCGGGAGAGCGGCCTGGAAGCGTTGCTGCGAAGTCGGTTCCATGTGGAACTGAATAAGAAATATCAGCGGGCCGATTGGTCCCAAAGACCCCTTTCCCCGGAGATGGTGGAATACGCATCGATGGACGGCATGTACCTGATTCCCCTGGCCCGTATGCTGGAAAAGGAACTGGAAGAGAAGAGCCGATTACTCTGGGTGGAGGAAGAATGCCTATTTCTGAGTAAGGTCCGATTTACGCCCCCCAGCCATGCCCCGCTTTACCTAAAAGTAAAAGGGGCTTTTCTCCTGGATCCCAGGAGTCTTGCGGTTCTGGAGGCTTTACTGGAATTCCGAGAGGCCCAGGCCCAAAAGTCGGATCTTCCCCCCTTCAAGGTGCTCCGCAACGAACCCCTCTTGGAATTGGCTATGAAAAAACCTTTGCGCCTGGAAGAATTGGAAACGGGGAAAGTCCTGAGCCGGAAGCAAATCGACAGATATGGGACACGCCTGCTGCAAGAAATTCACAGGGCCATGGCCATTCCCGATGAAGATCTTCCGGTGTACCCCAGGGGAGCAAGGCCGGATTTGTCATCCCCCTTACGCAAAAGGGTCAAAGCACTAAAAACCTGGCGGGATATGCGGGCAAAAAATTTAGGGATGGAGCCTGGAATCCTTTTGAATAACGCCTTGATCAATGGTTTCGCTTTGAAAAATCCCCGGTCGATAAAAGAGATGGAAGAGATTCCGGGCTTGAAAAAATGGCTGCAAGATCATTTCGGCCGGGAGATTCTGGCTGCTCAAACAAGGGGGCACAAAGGGGATGGGGAAGGTTGATTTATTGCGATAGGAAAAAGCTAAAAAATAGGGAGTGAAGGGCAAATCTTTATTTTTTACCCCGTTAGAAATAATGCCCCGCTGCTCCCTCTGGGCCGGCGGCTGCAGCGGGGTTACCCATTAAAAGGCACCTGTCAAGAGAAAAAAATATTCTTGCAGTAAGAAAAGTGTCTTTTTCCCGTTCCGGCCTATCCGAAAGCTGCGAGGTATCCGTTCCGGAAGGGTTCATCTTTTTCTTACCGATTTCTTAGGGTCCAGATAGAGTCATCGACTTCTCTTCCTTTGCCGTAGTTTCTTTAGGTTTGTCGGTGTCCGTCTCTTGACAGCACCAGTCACCCATCAGGATCAAGGTCTGCAGTAAAACTCGTTTTCCTCTGCGACCCCTGTCCCGTCTTTAACGGGACCCAGAAAATCTTCGGTTCCAGGCCGTGTCCAATTCGTAGATGACAGATCTCATGGTTGTTAGCCAATCCCGCCTTTGGCGGGACTCACGGCGTGGGCGGTCAAGACGTTGATGACCTACAAAGGTCGGGGTGGAACGGTTGACCAATCAGATTTCGTGGTTTTTCACCAACCCCACTCCGGGTTCTCCGTTCCAGCCCAAATCCTTACCCAAATAATTTTTCTGGACGAAAAGCCACTTGATCCCTCATGATGTAGTAAGCCGCTCGGGCCAACTTGTGTGAAAGAGCACTGTGGGCCACCGCAGGGTTGCTCTGTTGCATCTTGCGGTTGTAATAGGCCCGAGACTCCGGATGAAACCGCCTGGCAAAATCCGAGGCCTCTGCATAAGCCCATGACAAATACTTATTTCCGTTTTTCCTATTGCCGGATCCCTTCCTCTTTCCATTACTGATCCATTGGCTGGGGACCTTCCGACAATACGACGTATAATCTCCAACGGTTTCAAATCGGCCGATGGGGCCGGTCTCCAACATGATCGTCAATCCCAGGATCT
>Ga0315281_10013022_pt1 | contig 11283 bp, 11 predicted proteins | sample YL17G07_0_MG_FD_204540 | JGI IMG/M metagenome (GOLD analysis project Ga0315281, IMG submission 204540) | Sediment microbial communities from Yellowstone Lake, YNP, Wyoming, USA - YL17G07_0 | ecosystem: Environmental > Aquatic > Freshwater > Lake > Sediment | place: USA: Wyoming | collected... | reverse complement strand
GGCGTTTCCACCTCGGCTTTTGCCGGTGACGCGGGTAAAGGAAAAGGCTTGTTTGAGGGCGCGGGCAAATGCAAAACCTGTCACAAAATTGACGCCGCCAAGCTCGTCGGCCCCGGTCTTGCCGGAGTCAAGAGCAGGCACACCGTTCCGTGGATGAAGAAGTGGATCGGCGGACCGCAGGCCGTTTGGGATGCTAACGACTCAGAGGTCGCGGAGCTGAAAAAGCGCGTTGGCAAAGAAGGCAAGCCGAAAACAGCGATGGCCCCGGGCAAATTGACCGATGCCGAAATCGACGACGTTGTAGCTTACTTGGAAACCCTCTAATTCTTTTTCGTCTTATCGGGGGCGCGGGTTGCCGCGCCCCTTTTTTTTTACTCAAAACTGACGACCCCCGGGGATATAATCCATTCTGTGAGCAACGAATTTCTTCTTGAAACCAACGGGCTGAAAGTCCATTTTCCCATACGCGGCGGGTTCTTGTCCGGCAAACGCGGGAGCGTGCGCGCCGTCGACGACGTGTCCGTCGGCGTGGTTAAAGGGGAGACGCTGGGCGTGGTCGGCGAGAGCGGGTGCGGAAAAACCACGCTCGGAAGGTCTATTTTAAGGTTGATAGAGCCAACGGCGGGAGAGCTGATCTTCGAGGGGCGGGACATGCTGGCGCTAGACGGAACCCAAATGCGCGCCATGCGCCGAAAAATGCAGATAATCTTCCAGGACCCGTATTCATCCCTCAACCCGCGCATGACGGTGGGGCGGATTATCGCCGAGCCGTTGCAGATACATTCAATCTGCTCCGGTAGCGAGTTGTGGGACAGGGTTTCGGATTTAATGGCACAGGTCGGCCTGCGACCGGAGCAGATGAAAAGGTACCCGCACGAGTTTTCCGGCGGGCAAAGGCAACGAATCGGCGTGGCGAGGGCCATCGCGCTCAACCCGTCTTTTATCGTGGGGGACGAGCCGGTGTCGGCGCTCGATGTGTCCGTGCAGGCGCAGGTGCTGAATCTGTTGATGGATCTCAAGGCCAAATACGGCATGGCCTATTTTTTCATCTCGCACGACCTTTCGGTCATACGCCACATAAGCGACCGGGTGGCGGTTATGTATCTGGGTAAAATCGTGGAGGAGGCGGCGTGCGACGAGCTTTTCGAGAACCCATTGCATCCGTACACGAAGGCTTTGCTTGCCGCGCTCCCGATACCAGACCCGAAGAGAAACCGGAAAACTATAATATTGCAGGGGGATCTTCCCTCGCCCGCGAACCCGCCGTCCGGATGTCCATTTCATACGAGGTGTCCCGTGAAAAAGGATTTTTGCTCCCAAACCGTCCCCTCGTTGAAGGTAATGTCGCCGGGACACAAGGTCTCTTGTCTTCTTGTAGAACCTGCCGCGTAGTATTCGCCGAAAAGTTGCCGAATTATTCCACTCTCGCGGCGAAAAGTTTGACATGTCCCAGTAGGTTGGATATTCTTGGGCTATGGATTTAGTAATAGCGGGTTTTTTGTGTTAAAAAAAGTTTCGGCTTTGCTTGCTTTTGTTTTTGTGCTTACGGTCTCTTCCGCCTATGCGACGAATGTTTCTTTCACCTTGGAAGATAGGGATAGACTTATTAGGCTTGAAACCACCATGAAGGAGTTCAAGGATTCGGTGGACAAGAGGTTCGAGATGGTGGATAAGAGGTTTGAGCAGGTGGACAAGAGATTCGAGCAGATGGACAAGCAGATGGACAAGAGGTTCGAGCAGATGTTCAACTTTTTGTGGATTCTTTCCGGGATATTCACCACCATGACCGTGAGTGTAATCGGGTTTGCCTATTGGGATAGGCGGACGATAATTAGCAAGGCGAAGGAAGAAACAATTGCCGAAATAGAAAAAGAAGGCAAGGTCAAAAACTTGGTTAGCACATTCAGGGAACTCGCAAAGAGCGACCCGGAAGTGGCAAAAGTTTTAAGACAGTTTAACCTTTTATAAGTCGCCTTTCGCTCCGAAGGCGAAAAGGGGACAAGCATTGGCAAGACGCTCGATACGGTCGATGTGAAGGCGACCATAACCGTCATCTACAACACCGCCGGGTTTAGCACTCTCGCCGTCGCGATTAAGAACGATGTCTCCGCCAACACCGACCCGTCGTCTGACACAAACGTCACAATCCAGGCGACGACGATTTCGGTCTCCGTAACCGTGATCGTTGCCACTACGGTTTGCCCCACCGGCCAGACGTTGGTAAGCGGCGTCTGCGCGACCCCCGCCGTCGTAACTTGCCCCTCCGGTCAGACGCTGGTAGGCGGAGTATGTACTACTCCCGCGCCCTCCGGCGGCGGCACGAATTCCAACAGTCCGCTTGTGGGCACATGGACCGCCACCGCAACTACTCTTTCCGAGACCATAACCGCATCTACGTGTGGTGGTACTACTGGAACCACTGTGATTATTCCCTACGCAATATCTGGCACAACCCTCACCCTCGGCGCGAACGCAGTCACACTCACGAAGCAGTCGTCCACCGCCTCCAACGACCCGTATATCGGGACGTGGGTGAGCAACGGCAACCCCTGCTCCGCCCCCCCTCCATTCTGACTTCTGCATTCCAACTTCTGCCGCTATAATGCGCGGATGACGGAAAAACGGACGCTATACCTTGTCGCCACCCCGATAGGAAACCTAAAGGACATAACCTACAGGGCCGTGGAGATTCTGGGCCAGACCCAGGTGTTGGCGTGCGAGGACACCCGCGTGACACGCAAAATATTCGAGCGTTACAGTCTGCCGAAACCAAGGGTCATGTTTTCCTGCAACGAACACAACGAACGCCATGCCGTCTCATCCATCGTCCACTATCTGGACGAGGGGTCGGACGTGGCGTTCTGCTCCGACGCCGGGTGCCCCGGCATAAGCGATCCGGGCTACCTTTTGGTGCAGGCCGCGCGAAAGGCGGGGCACAAGGTGGAGGTGATCCCCGGCCCCAGCGCGACCATTTCCGCGCTCGTAGTCTCCGGGCTTCCGTCCCACAGCTTTACGTTTCTCGGGTTCCCCCCGCGAAAGGAATCGCAACGAAAACGGTTTTTTGAGAGGGTGGCCAGATCGGAGGACACGCTGGTGTTCTTCGAATCGCCGTACCGCATAGGCGGTTTTTTAAAAAATGCGTTCGAGGTTTTCGGGGATCGCCAGGCGGCCGTCGTGGTGGAGCAGACGAAAAAATTCGAGGAGGTCTCCCCAGGCTGGCTTTCCGACCTCGCCGCCCGTTTTGAAAATAAAAAGGTGCGCGGGGAGATAACCGTCGTCATCGCGGGGGACGTGGAAAAGCTCACGCGCCCCAAGGACGACGGGGATAAACAAACCTCGGACGTTCAACAATTGCCATAAAGGGACTAGAGAGGTAATGAACGCCGCCGACACGCAGTTAACGGACTCGACTCCGCAAATAGGGCGGGACGCCGTTCGCATAGCGTTTAAAAACCTTTACAACGGCTGGCTCATTACGCCGTTGTGCGCCGTCGCCACGGTGATTTTTTTATGGCGCGACACGGGAACCTCGCCGTTGATATTGTGGTTTGTGGCGACGCTTTTACTAGCGGCGTTTCGGTTGGTAATCCACATGAAATTCAACGCGGTTCGCAACGAGGAATTTGACTTCGCCTTATGGAAGAGGGTTTTCCTCGTGACCGTGGCGGTTTCCGGGGCGCTCTGGGGGCTTGCGGCCCTGTTAATATTTCCCGTCAATTCGTTGTCAAACCAGGTGTTTTTAATTTTCGTCATCGGCGGACTTGCAATCGGAGTGGGCGTTCCATACTCCTCAATCCGGCATGGCGCGATGGCATTCGCACTCCCGTCTTTTCTGCCGTTTCTTCTAAGGATTATTTTGATTGGCGACCCACTGCATTACGGCATGGCGGCCATTTTGCTGGTTTTATTTTTCAGCTCTTATCTCTCGGCGCGAAACGCCCACGCTCTCGTCTCCGAATCGCTTCGCCTTCGGTACGAAAATATAGGCCTTTTAAACGGTCTTCGGGAGGCTCGGGAACAACAGGCGCGCGACATTGTCGAATTGAAAAAGGCGAAAGAAAAGGCGGAGGACGCCACCAAGCTGAAGGACAAGTTTGTATCCCTCGTGGCGCACGACCTAAAGACCCCGATAGCCTCCGTCAGCGGGCACCTCAACCTGTTGACCGGGGACAAAAAAACCCCGTTACACCCCGACCATCTAAAACAGGTGCGGTTCGTCCTGCGCACGGCGGAGTCGCTCGGCACCATGATAGACGAGCTGTTGAACATCAACATGCTCCAAACAGGCAAGGTGCGCCCCCAAAGAAGCTTTGTCTACCCCCGTCTTATCATGTCCGGCATCATTGAAAGTCTTGACGGCCTGGCGATGGAAAAAGGGATTAAATTAGAAAACACCATCCCGGCCGAGACTCGAATACACGCCGACGGCGGGATGCTCCTGCAGGTGTTTCAAAATCTCGTGACCAATGCTATAAAATTCACCGCCGGCGGCGTCATTACCGCCTTTGTCCCGGACGGCCGCCCCAACGCCGTCGCAGTGAGCGACACCGGAACGGGCATTCCTCCGGCCATATTGCGCGACGTCTTTCGCCATGAAATACGAACGACCACGTCCGGCACGGCGGGGGAGCGCGGGACGGGTCTGGGGCTTCCGCTTTGCCACGACATTATGGAGGCGCACGGCGGGACGCTGACCGCGGAATCGAAGGAGGGTAGGGGGAGTGTTTTTATCGCCGAGTTTCCGCGAGCCGCCCCCTCTGTACTTATCGTGGAGGACGAGGAGGACTGGCTTATCCTACTGCGTCACGAGTTGGACAAAATGAACGGCTTTATAAACACGCGCTCCGCGCGCAACGGTGTCGAGGCGCTGGAGATAATAAAAAACCACCCGCCGGACGTCATAATCTCCGACATAATGATGCCAGTGATGACCGGGTTGGAACTGCTTGAGAGCGTCCGTCGAAACTTTTCCACGCGAAACACCCCGTTTATCATCATCACAAGCTCCGACGAGCGCGAACTTCGCGAGACGGCACTACGAATGGGCGCCAATGATTTTCTAATCAAACCGTTCGCGCCGGACGAGTTTGTCCCGCGCATCGGCCGCTTCGTAAGATAAAGATCGGTCGGGAGGTGGCGCCACGGGCCTAGATTTGAGGCCACGCATCTTTGTCCGAACATGATATAAAGGCCACGTGGACGTAAAAGAGTTATTGCTGGAACCGGGGGTTGGCGGTCATCGCCATGGCTGGGAGGCGGCCCGGTTGCGCGTAATCCGCGACATCTTGGGCAAAAGCAAGCCGGATTTCGGGACCGCCGCCGACGCGTTGCTCGACGTGGGGTGCGGCGACTGTTACGTCATGGGCGAGTTGGCCCGCTCTTACCCGCGCGCGAGGTTTGTCGGCGTCGACGCCGCGCTAACCCCGGAGCTTTTGGAAATAATTAACGGGCGACACCCAAACGCCAGGGCGCAGTCCGGCTTTGAAAACCTTCACGGAAAATTTAACGCCGTCCTCATGCTCGACGTTCTGGAGCATATCGTGGACGACTCCGGCTTTCTGCGCGGAATGGGGGCGCGACCGGAATTGGCGGGGGCGGAATTCTTTATAACTGTACCGGCGTTCCATCGCCTTTTTTCGCATCACGACCGATTTCTCGACCACCGTCGCAGGTACAGTTTGACCCGGCTTAAAGAGATGGTTTCCGGCGCCGGGTTTGCCGTGTCGCAGTCGGGATATTTCTTTCTCACTCTTTTGCCGTTTAGGATTGTGCAGATGTTGTTGGATTCCATAAGGACTTACAATCCCGAAAAAATCAGGGGCGTCGCCGAGCTGAAAAGTGATTTTATCGACGGCCTAATAGGAATGATTTTATACGCCGACTATAAGGCGACGCGATTTCTAAACAAACTGGGGCTCACTCTGCCCGGGCTGTCTTGTTTTGTCGTATGCAAAAAACTGTAATCGTCGTCCCTTGTTATAACGAGGCGAAAAGGCTCAAGACCGCCGAATTCGCGGATTTCCTTGAGAAACATCCCGATGTCGACTTATGTTTCGTGAACGATGGAAGCTCGGACGACACCTCGAAAATTCTCCTAGCCTTCGCCCAAGAACGCGCCGTGCGCGTCGATGTGGTGGAGATGAAACAAAACGAGGGAAAGGCCTCGGCGGTGCGGCACGGGGTGCTACATGCCCTGAAGAAAAATTCCTGCCGATACGTGGGGTATTGGGACGCTGATCTGGCGACGCCTTTAAGTCTACTGCCGGATTTCTTGGGTGTCGCCGAGAAAAAGCCCGGCTTGCTGATAATTATGGGCTCCCGCATAAACAGGATGGGCGCGGCCATCCACCGCCAATGGCACCGCCATTATCTAGGGCGTTTGTTCGGCACCGTCGCCTCCATTTTTCTTAAAATCCCGGTTTATGACACGCAGTGCGGGGCGAAACTCGTCGAGGCCGGCCTGGCCCGAAAAATATTCGCGGAACCGTTCCACGCCGAATGGCTTTTCGACGTTGAGATGCTCGCCCGAGCCATAAACGAACTGGGCCGCCCCGTTGCGATGGGCTCCATTTTTGAGATTCCATTGGACCGGTGGGAGGATGTTTCCGGCTCCAAGCTAAAGGCGTGGCACTATCTGCTGGCCGTCATAGACCTGGCCAAAATCTGGCGCCACAACAAAAACAAGCGGTAAAAACCCCGTACGCTTTCATCGCGTGGCAAAGAGGGCTAGAATAAGCGCGTGATTCAAAGAAAAATAACCAGGCAGATTCATGTTGGCAAGGTGGCTATAGGCGGCGGGGCTCCGGTCGTCGTCCAGTCCATGGGGAACATGCCGCCCCACGACGCCGAAAAGATTCTTGCGCAAATCATCCGGCTAAAGGAAGCCGATTGCGAAATAGTCCGCCTAGCGGTGCCGGACGAAAAAGCGGCCGAGACGTTCAAGACGGTTAAAAAAGAGAGTCCGCTTCCGCTGATAGCGGACATACATTTCGATCACCATCTGGCGCTTATGGCGATAGAGGCCGGAGCGGACGGCTTGCGCATTAACCCGGGCAACATCGGCTCCCGCGAGGGGGTGGAGCGGGTGGTGAAATCCGCCGCCGAGAGGAAAATTCCCATCCGCATAGGCGTCAACGCCGGCTCAATAGCAAAAGAAAAACTGAGAAAGTACGGCGGCCCCACAGCCGAGGCGATGGTCGAAAGCGCGCTGGAACACGTCGCGATTTTGGAGGCTCTCAACTTCGACCTCGTTAAAATATCCATCAAGGCGTCCGACATACCGAAAACTTTGGAGGTCTACAGGGAACTGAGCGGGAGGGTGGATTATCCGCTCCACGTCGGAGTGTCGGAGGCCGGCACGGCGTTCGGCGGCACCATAAAATCCTCCATCGGGATTGGGATATTGCTCGCCGAGGGGATAGGGGACACCATTCGCGTTTCGCTGACCGCCGACCCGGTGCTGGAGGTCAGGACGGCGTACGAAATATTGAAGGCGTTGCACATCCGACAAATCACGCCGGAGATTATCTCCTGCCCCACCTGCGGCAGGTGCGAGATAGACCTTTTGGGAATGGCCGAAAGGGCCGAGGCCGAATTGCAAAAAATAAAAAAACCGCTGAAGATAGCGATAATGGGTTGCGTCGTCAATGGTCCCGGGGAGGCCCGTGAGGCGGACATCGGGATAGCGGGCGGACATAACTGCGGGGTGATTTTCCGAAACGGAAAAATCCTGCGAAAAGAGGCGCCTGGCGACCTGTACGCCGCGCTGATGGAGGAGATAGAAAAGATATGAGGATGACAAAGTATTTCATTCCGACAATCAGGGAGACACCGGCCGAGGCGGAAACCGCCGGCCACATACTTATGTTGCGCTCCGGCATGATACGCAAGCTCGCGGCGGGGGTTTACGACCTTCTGCCGCTTGGCCTGCGCGTGATTCGCAAGGTGGAAGGGATAGTGCGCGAGGAGATGAACCGCGCCGGCGCGCTGGAAACGCTTCTCCCGTCCATGATACCCGCCGAGCTGTGGGCGGAGACCGGGCGGTGGCAAAAGTACGGCAAGGAGCTTTTGCGCATAAAGGACAGGCACGGGCACGAGTTCTGTTACGGCCCCACCCACGAGGAGGTTATGACCGACATCGTACGCCGCGAGGTCAGGTCGTACAAACAGCTCCCGCTGAACCTCTACCAGATACAGACAAAATTCCGCGACGAAATCCGCCCGCGATTCGGCATGATGCGCGCGCGCGAGTTCATGATGAAGGACGCCTACAGCTTCCACGCGGACGAGCAGTCCGCCGCCGAGGGGTACGCCGCGATGTTTGCCGCCTACGAAAATATTTTTAAGAGAAGCGGGCTTAACTTCCGCGCGGTGGAGGCGGACACCGGCAACATAGGCGGATCCTCGTCCCACGAGTTCATGGTGCTGGCGGACACGGGGGAGGACACGATCGTTTCCTGTCCGGAATGTAGTTACGGCTCCAACCTTGAAAAGGCCGAGTCCAAGGACGCGCCGCACAACCCGGCCCAAACCGCAGATTCCCCGCCGCCGTCCGATGTCGAGACGCCAAACCAAAAAACCATCGAGGAGGTTTCGGCGTTTCTCAAGATGTCGTCCGACCGTTTCATTAAGACGCTCGTTTATTCCGTGGACGAAGGGAAGGAATTCGTGGCCGTAATCGTCCGCGGCGATTGCGAAGTGAACGAACACAAGCTTAAAACCGGGCTGGGGGCCGACTTGGTCGAACTGGCTTCCTTTGAGAAGGTGCGCGAGCTGACCGGCGCGAGCGCCGGGTTCGTCGGCCCGCGTGGGTTGAAATTGAAAGTTATAGCCGACAACTTACTGCGCGGAATAACGAACGCCGCGTCAGGCGCGAACAGGGACGGCTACCACACGGTGAACCTGTGCGAGGGGCGCGATTTCAAGCCGGACGTTTGGATGGACGCGCGAAACGCGCGCGTGGGGGAGTTGTGCGCCCGTTGCGGCAAGGGGAGCCTCCGGTTCCACAGGGGGATAGAAGTGGGGCACGTGTTCCGCCTCGGCACGAAATACAGCAAATCAATGGGCGCGAATTATCTGGACGCCGACGGCAAAGAGCAGACCATAGTCATGGGCACGTACGGCATAGGCGTGGGCAGAATCGCCGCCGCCGCCATAGAGCAAAGCCACGACGCCGGAGGAATTATCTGGCCTTATGCCATAGCACCGTTCCATGTTATAATCTTACCCCTTAACGTGGCGAAACCGGACATAGTGCAGGCTTCGGAACGGATCGCCGATGAATTGGAGCGCGCTGGATTCGAGGTTCTTTTGGACGACAGGGACGAAAGGGCCGGTTTTAAGTTCAACGACGCCGACCTTGTCGGGATACCGATTCAGGTCATAGTCGGCGACAAAGGGCTAAAAAACGGGGAGGTCGAGATAAAAATACGCAAAACCGGCGAGCGTTTTGGCGTTAAACTGGACGGTGTGCTGGAAAAAGTTAAGGAGATTGCGGTCGCACTTGTGTCATAGCCGCGATTGAGCATTGTTATAAACATAGTGAATAATTGGAGGAGGAGAAATGTCGGATTTTAAAACTTTGTTGGCGGTGGGCGATTTGGTTTCGCCCAAGATGTCCATAATATTGTCGTCTGAGTCGGTCAGGGCTGGCGCGAAAAAAATGGCGGACGAGAAAACTAACTCCCTGTTGGTGATGGACGGCGAAAACCTCGTCGGAATCGTGACCGAGCAGGACGTGGTTTACAGGGCGGTTGCCGCCAACCTTGACGTTAATTCCCCCGTGAATGGGATCATGACCCCGGATCCGATCAAGATACCGGCGGACGATTCCATATTCGAGGCGAAAAAGCTGATGCTGGACAATAAGGTGCACCACCTTATAGTCGTGAAGGACAACAAGCCGCTCGGCATCCTCACCTCTGCCATGGTGATGGGAAGCTGAGGAAAATCCGCCTTAACGGTGGCGCGGACACTCCCGTCCGCGTTGCCGCGTTAGCGGCAAGATTCTTAACCGGCCCAGATTTTGCCGACAGACGGTTAGACGACGTTTTTCGGCCTTTCATAATCCATTCCCATTAAACACGCCGCAAAAAATACGGCTTTATGGGAGGGGGGAATGGTGATATTTTAAATCACATGAGGGTGTTTTCTAAAATTCAGATGTTCGTCGTGTTAACGGCGCTCGTCTCCGCGTGCGCGACGCCGCAGGGGGCGTTAGTGAACGTCGTCGTCCCGCCAAAATACAATCTCAAGCTTTTGAGCGAAGAGATAAAAACTGTGAACATGAAGCAGTTGTCCGGCGCGTCGGAATGCGCGCGGCCTCTAAAAAACAGAATTGACGAGGAGATTGCGAAAACCGACGTGTTCAAAAAAGAGATAGGCGGATTCGAGGAGTCCGGCGCGACCTCAATCGACGTGCAGGGGAGCGTGGAGAAATGCTCCGTGTCGATGGGCTCCGGCTCGTTGTCCGCGACCTTTACGATTATCTATAACGGCGCGACATGGCGCACATTCAACATATCGAAGGATACCAACCGACCCGGTGCGCCGGTGGGGGAGGTGCTCGACGTTGTCGTACAGCGCGTGGCGAGGGAGTTCGTGTCTATGTTCGTTCCGACCACGAGGCAGGAGCTGAGGGTGTTCAAGGACCTCGACAAGGACGACGCCGGAATGACGGCGGCGATGAACAGCAACTGGGATTTGGCGATAGAGATATGGAGCAAAAAGCTTAGAAAAACGCCGTCCGACCATTTCATGCTTTACGACAGGGGGGTGGCGTACGAGGCTAGGGGCGACCTTAAAAAAGCGATAGCGGACTACCAAAAGGCGCTTTCAATCCGCAAGGAAGAGGCGTACGCGCAGGCACTTGCTCGCGCTCAAAATGCGCTAAAGGCGCTCGAAGAAAAAGAGAGAATGAAATCGGAATGACGATTAATAAAATCAGCGGGGCTTCTCTTTTCATTTTCATGTCAGCTCTGTTTTTTTACGGCGAGTCGCTTGCGTATACCTGCGATTTCCTGCCGGAAAAGCCCGCGCCGTCCTGGGTTGAGAAAAGGCCGGAGATTCCCGAATACTACGTCGGAATCGGCACCGCCGACATGCGCGAGAAGGTGGAGGAGCAGATTGAGTCATCCCAACAAAACGCGCTGGTCAACCTTGGGAAAGATATTACCGTGACCGTGCAGAGCACGTTCTTGGAGACGGTGTCCACCGACGAATCAGACAAGATACGGCAGGAGGTGGAGGCCGTGACGGAGACGAAGGTTCTGGAGCTACTGCGCG
>Ga0315281_10013021_pt1 | contig 11283 bp, 5 predicted proteins | sample YL17G07_0_MG_FD_204540 | JGI IMG/M metagenome (GOLD analysis project Ga0315281, IMG submission 204540) | Sediment microbial communities from Yellowstone Lake, YNP, Wyoming, USA - YL17G07_0 | ecosystem: Environmental > Aquatic > Freshwater > Lake > Sediment | place: USA: Wyoming | collected... | reverse complement strand
AGTAAGCGTCTGGGATAAGACGGGTACCCAGGTTTATACGGGTACCACCGATAAAGACGGTCTGGTTTCGTTCAAACTGCCCGAAGCTGTTACCGAAACGGATTTTTACGGGAATGATTATACGGTGGTAGCCGAAAACGGCAGCGATTTTTCACTGGCGCATTCAACCTGGAGCGAAGGCGTTGACCCATGGGCATTTAACATTAATTACGATCCTTTCCAGGGTAATTATTACGTCTATTCTTACACTGACAGGCCCATTTACCGGCCGGGCGATTCCGTTTACTTTAAGGGCCTGGTGCGCAAAGACATGGACGCCGAGTACAAGCTGCCGGACTTCAAACAGGCGCATGTAATTATTACAGACAGCCAGTACGAAAAAGTTTTTGAAAAAGACCTGGACCTGAACGGCAATGGAACTTATAACGGTGAATTCAAACTGGGCGATAACGCCAGGACGGGAACTTATAATGTGGAAACAAGTTTAAGCGGCGCGCCGGGCCCGGACTACCTGAACCGCTTTACCACCAGCTTCCGCATTGCCGAGTACCGCAAACCGGACTATGAATTAAAGATTAAGCCGGATAAACAAAACTATGCCAACGGCGACACCGCCAAACTTGATGTGCAGGCTTCATTCTTCTTCGGTGCGCCGCTGCCAGACGCCAAAATAGAATGGACTGTAAAATCGCAGGACTATTACTTCTTCATCGACTCAGATAAAGACAGTCCTTACGCATCACAATGGTTCAGTTTTTCGGATGACGGATATTTCTGCTTCTGGGGATGCGAAGGCGGATCGGAAGTTGTAGCTTCCGGAAAGGCCAAGCTTGATAAAGACGGCAAGTATTCGCTCTCATTGCCGCTGGATATAACCAAGAAAAAAACCAGCCAGCTGTACACGGTTGAAATAACCGCTTTTGACCTGAATAACCAGGCAGTGTCCAACCGTGTAATATTACCGGTTCATTCCGGCGAATTCTACACGGGCATAATGAACCAGGACTACGTGGTAAATAAGGCGGATCCAGTGAAATTCGACGTTATTACAGTTGATTACGACGGCAAACCTTTACCCGGAAAGCAGACCAGTGTGTCTTTCTATAAACGCACCTGGAACACCGTGAAAAAGAAAAACGTGGATAGCGACTTTTACTATGAAAATTCTTACGATGACCAGCTGGTCGAAACCAAATCGGTAACGACCAACGATAAAGGTTACGCCCAGGTGAGCTTCACCGCAAAAGAAGGCGGCAACTTTAAGGGCGCGGTTACGGCTAAAGACAGCAAAGGAAATACTATCGTTGCATCTACAACAGTTTACATAACCAGCGAAGAGTTCCTGAACTGGGGCCGTGAAAATAACGACAAGATTGAACTGGTTGCCGATAAAAATGAATACAAGCCAGGTGACACCGCGCATATATTGGTTAAATCTCCTTACCAGAACGTGTGGGCTTTGGTTACCCAGGAACGCAAAGGAATCCTTTCCAAAAAAGTGGTGCAATTAAAATCGAATTCGGAAACAATTGATATTCCGATCACGGAAGCATCAATTCCAAACCTGTTTGTTTCGGTGCTACTGGTTAAGGGCGACGCATCGGCAGCGGGCCTGGCTGAACCTGTAATTGGAGCCAACGATGAACGTGATGTGGCTGCATTTAAACTTGGCTACGCAACACTGCAGGTTGATACATCTTCCAAACAACTGGGTATAGAAGTTACATCCGATAAAACCAAATACCACCCCGGCGATGAAGTAACTTTGAAAGTAAAAACCGCCGATTCTTCCGGCAACGGAGTTAAAGCGGAAGTTTCAATCGGCGTGGTTGATAAGAGCGTGCTTTCATTGACTGAAACTGTAACTGCGGATTTATTGAATGCTTTCTACAGACAAAGAATGCTGGGAGTTGCCACTGCGCACACATTAACCAAAGCCATCAGCCGCGTTAACGTGCAGGTGGAAGCGGGCCTTAAGGGCGGCGGCGGAGCACGACCGGCTAAACGCGGAATCTTTAAAGATACCGCGCACTGGGAAGCTGTTGTGAGTACGGATGCCAGCGGCAACGGCGAAATTAAATTCAAATTACCGGACAACCTTACAACCTGGCAGGTTCTGGCAATCGGAATTTCCCCGGATACCCTGGTGGGTAGTCAGAAATCGGAATTCCTGGTAACCAAAGATGTGATTGTGCGCCCGGTGCTGCCAAGATTCCTGATTGTTAACGATGACATGAAGGTCAGTGGAATAGTGCATAACTATACTGATTCAGCTTCTGATTTTGATGTTTCACTTGATGCCACCGGCGTTAACCTGATGAGCGACAGAAGCGTTAAAGTTAACCTGAAACCGGGTGAAGAAAAGAAAGTAGAATTCCGGATCACGGTGCAAAATGAAACATCAGCCGTGTTTAATTTTGCGGTCACCGCATCGGGGAGTATTGCAATCGGCGACGCGCTGGAACTAACTATACCAATCCAGCCATACAGCTTCCCTGAAGTTGTGGCCACGTCAGGAGTCATTACGGATGACAAGAAACACGTCGAGACCGTCTGGCTGCCGGAAGGAATCGACGCAAATTTTGGACAACTGACAGTTTCTTCCGCGCCAACGCTGGCTGCTTCAATCACGCAGGGGCTTGAATACCTGGTAAACTTCCCGTACGGCTGCACGGAACAAACAGCTTCTGCTTTGCTTCCGAACGTTGTGGTTAAACAGGTGCTTTCGCTTCCGGCTTTGAAGAACACTCTGGTTGATGAAAAGACTCTCCAGAAAAATGTAGAAGCGGGAATATCCAACTTATATAAGTACCAGCAGGGCAATGGAGGATGGGGCGTATGGCAGACCAGCGAAGTAAACCCATATCTTACAGCTTACGTTCTGCAAACTTTAAATGAAGCCAAAAAAGCCGGCTACACCGTGGATGACAATGTTATCCAGCGCGGCCGCGACTATTTAAAAAACTACGTGAACGACCATCCGTTGCAGAAAATAGAGGCATCGGTTGACCCTGCCTTAAAACGAAATAACCGTTACGAAGCCAACGTGCGCGCGTTCATTGTTTACGTGCTGGCGGAAACGGGCGTGGGCGACACAGGGCTCACCAACAACCTTACAGATTACGAAGACCAACTGAGCCTGTTTGGAAAAGCATACCTGGCCATGGCTCTGCAGGACCTGAAGAACGGTGCTGAAGGATCTGTTGCCGGAGACCTTGATGCAAAAATAAAATCATTGAAAGATGATGTGTTGAATTACGCCAAGGAAACTCCGCGCGGTGTGCACTTTGAAGAAAGCGGCACTGAATATCGGCTGTTTGATACTAATGAAAGGACCACCGCGCTGGTTTTGCAAATGCTGGCGCGCACTGAACCGAACCATCCTTACGTGCAGAAAATTTTGCGCAACCTGTTGCTGGAAAAGAAAGACGGACGCTATGCGTCGACGCAGGAAACGGCCGTAACACTGCTGGCCATGGTTGACTACCTGAAGGCAAGTAAAGAGCTTGAAGCAAGCTATAACGGCGTTATCACCCTGAACGATACCGAGAAACTGAACAAGTCTTACACCGAAAAAAATATCTCGGATAAAGACATCATGAATATTGCTTTAACTGAAATGGCGCAGGATAACCAGGATAATGAAATTGCTTTCACTAAAAATGGCGCGGGCAGAATGTATTACGACATGAACCTGAAGTATTACCTGCCGACTGAACAGATCAAGCCGCGCGATGAAGGAATAGTTACAACCCATGAATATTTTGCTGCGGACGATAAGTTAGAAGAAACGCCGATCAAATCCGTGAAACTGGGCGAAAATATTAAAGGTAAAATTACCGTGATTGTTCCGGACGACCGCTATTACGTAATGGTTGAAGACTTCCTGCCTGCGGGCCTGGAAGGCGTGGATTTCAGCCTTAATACAAGCCAGCAAAGCCTTATGGACGGAAAAGGTGGAGATTATTACGCCTGGTATTTCAACTATTCCGAAATCCGCGATGACCGCATGATGTATTTTGCCGACTACCTGCCGGCGGGCGTTTATGAAATTGATTACTACGCGCGCGCAACCACGCCGGGCGTTTTCCATGACCTGCCGGTGCTTGCACAGGAACTTTATTTCCCGGAAGTTTTCGGCCGGTCTGAAGGCAAGATGCTTGAAGTGACCAAGCCCTAACTATATACTGGGTTCATGGCAAAGTCGTTGAAAAAAGAAATCATGAGGAAGCTTTTCCATTTAATGGAATTGCCTACTTTGCTGGTCTATTCCATAGTCCGTTTTTACTGGACTGAAAGGGTTGCGATTATGGCTTTAACAGGCCTTTTTCTGGTGTTGATGGAAATAGAATACGTGCGCCTGGAATGGAAGCCAAAGCTGCATCTCCCTAAAAGTTTTGACATACTGCGTGCTCATGAAAGAGACAACGTGGCAGCGACTATTTTTTTCGTAGCGGCGACCATTATTGCATTCAGTGTCTTTGATTATGCCATCGCCATGACCGCGCTTTTTTTGACGGTTTTTGGCGATCTTGCGGCGGCGCTTGTTGGCATTAAATTCGGCAAAAGAAAGATTTATAAACAGAAAACGCTGGAAGGATTTATTGCCGGATTAATAACAAATCTGGCAGTGGGGTTCCTGCTGCTGCCTGATTATCCGTTTATCTATATTATGATGGCTTTTGTGGCAAGCATTGTGGAACTTTTGACCGGCAAACTGGATGACAACCTGACTGTGCCTTTGTTTGCTGGCTTTACCGGCCAGATGATAGCTTTCAGCATGAACGTGAATCTGCCCGCATTCCCATGGCCGCTGGAATGGATGTTTTCTTTATTTAAATAATCATGAAAGGAACTTTTTTTGAAAGTACGTTCAAATTGATTGAAGAGGCGGCAAAGATAATGAAGCTGGACAAGCAGATTCTGAAATATTTACGCTACCCAAAAAGAATTTTGGAAGTAAATGTTCCACTGCTGCGTGAAAACGGACGCCTTGAAATTTACCGTGGTTACCGTGTGCAGCATAACGACGCGGCGGGGCCTTATAAGGGCGGTATCCGTTTCCACCCGGCCGTGAATCTTGATGAAGTGAAAGCATTGGCTTTACTTATGACCCTGAAATGCGCGGTGGTTGATATTCCGCTCGGGGGAGCCAAAGGCGGCATTGCGGTTGATCCGCGGACGCTTTCCGGCAAAGAGCTTGAAAAGCTGACCCGCAACTATGTACGTCTGATTGAGCCGATCATAGGCCCAAATATTGATGTGCCTGCGCCGGACGTTAATACCGATGCACATGTGATGGCATGGGTAGCCGATGAGTACGCAAAAATCCACGGAAAAAAAGAATGGGGAGTGGTTACGGGGAAACCTACTGAATCAGGCGGATCCAAGGGCCGAATGGACGCCACAAGCCAGGGCGGCGCGTTTATTTTGAATGAACTGCTGAAAGCCAGAAAAATGGATATTGAAAAGGTGACTGTGGCAATCCAGGGTTTCGGGAATGCCGGATCAAACATTGCCGATATTCTGGCGAACCAGGGTTTTAACGTAATTGCAGTGACCGATTCAAAAGGCGGAATCCATTGCAAAGAAGGGTTGAACCCGCTTACCGCGCTGCAGTGCAAATTGAAAAAAGGCAGTCTGGCCAAGTGCGGCGATGTTGGCTATGAGCCAAAAAGTGTGCCACGGGGCACGCAACCAGATGCGGCAGGCTGCAGAAGGATTACCAATGCGGAACTTTTAACTTTGCCTTGCGACGTTTTGATTCTGGCTGCTCTTGAAAACCAGATTACCGGGGCAAATGCGGCTCATGTGCGGGCCAAAATAATACTGGAACTTGCTAACGGGCCGGTTGCAGCGGAGGCGGACACAATTTTAGCCCGCAAAAAAGTAACCGTAATTCCCGATATCCTGGCCAATGCCGGAGGCGTTACCGTAAGCTATTTTGAAATGGTCCAGAACAGAACCAACAAGTACTGGAGCGACTCCGAGGTGCGTTCAAAACTTGAAAAAATCATGGTCACCGCCTGGAAAAAAGTCGAAAAAGAAAAGGCCAGGCACCGCTGCAATTACAGGCAGGCAGCCATAATTTCCGGCCTTGAAAAGCTGAGTAAAATTTTAGATTTACGTAAAATCGGCTAATGATTATACTGGTGGCAACCTTGGCCTGATAATTTTTTACCATGACCACCGTTGCTAAAAAGCAGACAAATAAGTCTGCTTCCAGTTTGCTGAAAACGGGTTCGGGAATGAGGGGGCGGGAGGTTGCTGGGCGCAGTAAAGTGCGCGGACATGAACGCGGCAAAGTGCGCGGCCATGCGCGCCTGCAAAAAAACATTTATTCCTTCAATGAAGGAAACAAAGAGATGAAAGACCTGTTGGGCGGCAAAGGTGCCAACCTGGCCGAAATGACATTACTGGGGCTGCCGGTTCCGCCTGGTTTTACCATTACAACAGAGGTTTGCCATTATTACCTTAGTAATGGCGGGAGCGGATACCCGAAGGATTTTGAAAAAGAACTCGCTGCCCATTTAGAGGAACTTGAAAAGAAAGTTGGAATGAAGTTTGGCGATGAAAAGGGACCGCTGCTGGTTTCAGTGCGGTCTGGCGCGAAGGCTTCGATGCCCGGCATGATGGACACGATTTTAAATCTTGGTCTTAACGATAAAACCGTTGAAGGATTAAAGATCAAAACCGGAAATGAAAGATTTTGTTACGATGCATACAGACGTTTTGTGAATATGTATGCAAACGTTGTGCTTAGCGTTTCGCATGAACTTTTTGAGGAGGCGATTGCGGAAATGAAAGCTGCCAAGGGTGTGACGCTGGATACGGAACTTGATGCGGCGGACTTAAAAAAACTGGTGGGGATTTTTAAAGGGATAGTGCGGAAGCGGGCGGGGAAAGAGTTCCCGGAAGCGCCCAGGGATCAGCTTAAGGGGGCAATTGTTGCGGTTTTCAAGTCCTGGAATAATGACCGTGCCGAAACTTACCGGAAGCTGAATAACATTACCGGCCTGAACGGGACGGCAGTGAATATCCAGGCTATGGTTTTCGGCAACATGGGCAATACTTCTGGAACGGGAGTGGCTTTTACGCGCAATCCTTCCACGGGCGCAAAAGAGTTTTACGGCGAATTTTTGATGAACGCGCAGGGTGAGGATGTTGTTGCGGGTATTCGCACTCCGCATAAGTTGGCGCAATTAAAAGAGGTTATGCCGGAGGTTTTCGGGCAGCTGATTTCTGTGCGTGCTAGTTTAGAAAAACACTACCGCGACATGCAGGATATTGAATTTACAATCCAGGAAGGCAAACTTTACATGCTGCAAACGCGCTCCGGAAAACGCACGGCGCGCGCGGCCATTAAAATTGCTGTGGATATGGTTGAGGAAAAGTTGATTACCCGGGAAGAGGCGATTCTTCGCATAGATGCCAACGCGCTGAAACAATTATTACACCCGGATATTGACCCTAAGGCTGATATTACAGTTGTGGCTAAAGGGCTGCCCGCCTCACCGGGCGCCGCATGCGGCAAAGTTGTTTTCACCGCAGATGACGCGCAAAACTGGAAGTTTGAAAGGGATGAAAAGGTAATTTTAGTCCGTAGGGAGACCAGCCCCGATGACATTCACGGCATGCATGCGGCTGAAGGAATACTTACTTCCACAGGTGGCATGACCTCGCACGCGGCGGTGGTTTGCCGCGGCATGGGCAAATGCTGCGTGGCCGGCTGCGCCGACATTATTGTGGATGCCAAAAACAAGACTGTAACGATCGGTAATATTACGATCAAGGAAGGCGATGTGGTTACCCTTAATGGAACTACCGGTGAAGTAATTCTGGGGGAAGTCCCAATGATCAAACCCGAAATCACCGAAGATTTTAAGACTGTTTTAAAATGGGCGGACAAAATAAAAAAACTGCAAATCCGCACGAATGCCGATACTCCGCACGATGCCCAGGTCGCCAAAAATTTTGGAGCAGAGGGAATCGGTTTGTGCCGCACCGAACATATGTTTTTTGAAGAAGACCGCATTGGCGTGGTGCGTGAAATGATTCTTAGCAAGACGCTGGAAGGCCGAAAGATTGCTCTGGCCAAACTGCTTCCGATGCAGCGGAAAGATTTTATCGGCATCTTTGACGTTATGAACGGCTTCCCGGTTACCGTGCGCCTGCTGGACCCCCCTCTGCATGAATTCCTGCCCAAGACCGCCAAACATTTGCAGGAACTTTCTGATGAAATGAAAATATCGGTACCTGAATTAGAAAAAATTTGCGAAAACCTGCATGAAGTTAACCCCATGCTTGGCCACCGCGGCACGCGCCTGGGAATCACCTTCCCCGAAATTTATGAGATGCAGGTGCAGGCTATTATTGAAGCGGCAATTGATTGCAGCAAGCGCGGAATCAAAGTTATTCCGGAAATTGAATTGCCTTTCATCGGCGAATTGAAAGAGCTGCAGGCGGGGCGGAAAATGGTGGAAGGCGTAATCGACCGCTATCGCAAAGACGTGAAGTTTAAATACAAAATCGGAACCATGATTGAACTGCCACGTGCCTGCCTTTTGGCAGACGAACTAGCGCAGGAAGCCGATTTCTTCAGCTTTGGAACCAACGACCTTACTCAGATGACCTGGGGCTACAGCCGCGATGACGCCGGAAAATTCCTGAACTTTTATCTTGAGAACGGCATACTGGAAAAAGACCCCACCGAATCCATTGATCAGAAGGGCGTAGGCAAACTTATGGAGATGTGCGTGAAGCTGGGCCGCCAGACCAAGCCAAACATGGAAGTGGGCATCTGCGGCGAACAGGGCGGCGAACCAAGTTCGATTAAGTTCTGCCACGACATTGGTTTGAACTATGTGAGCCTTTCGCCTTACCGCATACCAATTGCGCGTGTTGCAGCGGCCCAGGCGGCGCTGGATTAATCCCGCCCGTGTGTTCCCCACCCCAGCTTTTCGCGCAGTAACTTGTAATAATTCTTGGTCTGCAGGCGGATCATGTAATATTGGCGGGAAGATTTGCGCATGCGGATTTCATCGCCGTATTCCAGCGGGATTGTGACCTGGCCGTCCATGGTGAGTCCAATGTTGTAATCGCCGCGGCGCTGGGTGGCAACAGTTATTTTAACCTGCCGGTCGTTAGGTATCACAATCGGGCGGATGGCTAAAGTTGAAGGGCAGATTGGCGTTAAAATCAGGGCGTTAAGAGAGGGGTGAACAATCGGGCCTCCAGCCGAAAGCGAATGGGCAGTGGAACCGGTGGGCGTGGCAATAATCATGCCGTCAGCCTTAAAAGTGGCAACCTTACGCTGGTCAATTTCAATTTTAAGTTCGATTAAGCGGGCGAACAGCCCCTGGTTAATCACGGCGTCGTTCATGGAAAGAAAGGTGTTGGTTTTTTTGCCGCCGCGGTAAATGGTAACGCGGAGCAAGGTGCGCTTATCCAGCGAATAATCTTTTTTTGCAATCTGACGCATGGCATCTTCCAGTTGATCGGGAACGATCTCGCTTAGGAAGCCAAGGTTGCCCATGTTCACGCCCAAAACCGGTGTGATGCGTTTGCCGACTCCTGAAGCGCTTTTAAGTATTGTGCCATCGCCGCCAAGCACGATTACCAGGTCGGACTTGCTGAAAATTTCAGTTTTGGATAAACCTTTTTCATCGGAAATAAGCGGAGCGATATGATCATCCAGATAAATGTGCGTGCTGTGTTTTTTTAAGACCCTGATGATATTTTTAAGCACATCCATCTGCTCGGCGATATTTCGTTTGCCGATTATTCCGATTTTCTGGATTTTTCTGTCTAAAGGGCCAGTGAGCATCTGCCTAGATATTACGCAAAACTGTTGAAGACCTCCAGTGCTTTTTTGGCGCTTTCTTCCCAGCTGAAATTGGCAGCTTGGGCGCGCCCCCGTTCTATCATCATGTTACGGATCTGTTCGTCTGCTAAAAGACTGCAAACGGCGTCAGCCATCTTAAGGGCGTTGTGTGGATCAATCAAAAGGCCCCCCTGATCCACAACTTCAGGTAACGATGCAACATTTGAACTTACTACGGGGCAACCGCTCAACATGGCTTCCAATGGAGGAATGCCAAACCCTTCATACAGCGATGGAAAAACGAAAACCTTGGCCAATGCGTAGATTTTTTGAAGCTCATGGTCTTCCAGGTATCCGGGGAAAATTACGTCTTTTTCCAGTTTATATTTTTTTAAAGTCTGTTCAATAAGGTGGTATTTCCAGCCCTTTTTGCCAACAATTACCAGCTTATAATCCGGGTATTTGCGTTTGATTATTACGAAACTTTTAATTAAAGTTGAAAAATTTTTGCGCGGCTCCAGAGTGCCAACGGCCAGAATAAAATTAACGGGAAGATCCATTTTTTCCCTGAAAGATTCAAGATCTTTGGGGGTAGGCGGAGTGCGAAAATAATCAGAAGGCGCGCAGCGTGTAAGCGCAATGCGGTCTGCCGGATATTTGAAGCGCTTCAACAGATCTTTTTTGGTATTTTCAGAAACCACGAATACGCGCGCGGCTTTTTTAAGTGCTTTCCTTAAGGTCAGCCTTTCGATTAAAACCGCCTTGGCCTTATGTGTGCTGGGGAAAAGAAAAGCCACCAGGTCGTGGACGGTAATAATAACTTTCAGCGACTTGGGAGCCATGGCCGGAATAATATAACTGGTGGGAGCAAAAAAAAGATCCACTTTTTCCGCCTGCAGATCTTTTAAGGTTTTGTAGTGCCACTTGAAAGACGTGGCCTCAATCACCTTAACAGTCACATTTTTGTGCCCTGAAAAGGGGTGCTTTTTGGAATCCGTATAAAGAACATAGTGGTTCTTGTGATCCAGTTTTAAGATCTCCTGGGTAAGGTTATGGGTATACCAGCCTTTGCCGGTTTTGCCCGCGCCTGCCTCCCGAATGTCGATAGCTATTTTCATGTGATTTTGCCTTATGGCTGGCCTATTCTACTGAAAAAAGGCTGTTTTGTATAGGGGCAGCACCTGGCCTTTACAAAAGCCATTTCAAAAGCATATATTTAAGGCAAGAAATCCTTAATTTCAGCCATATGCCGGCAAAACGCATAAATGAGATCGTTACAAGTCTGCCTTTCGAAAAAAAGATCGTGGCCATCGGATCATTGTTGATGGTCATAAGCGTATTTTTACCATGGTATGAAGACCGCGACTCTTTTAATACCGGCGATACATTCCTGGGGGTAACAGGTCCGCTTTATATGGCTGGCCTAACCATTTTTCTGTTGGCAGCTTCAAACCTGGCGC
>Ga0315281_10013019_pt1 | contig 11284 bp, 9 predicted proteins | sample YL17G07_0_MG_FD_204540 | JGI IMG/M metagenome (GOLD analysis project Ga0315281, IMG submission 204540) | Sediment microbial communities from Yellowstone Lake, YNP, Wyoming, USA - YL17G07_0 | ecosystem: Environmental > Aquatic > Freshwater > Lake > Sediment | place: USA: Wyoming | collected... | reverse complement strand
ACCATCCGTACGCGCGAATCACCGGTTCGCCGACGCTCTATCAGGACCGCCTGTTTGTGCCGGTCTCGTCGATGGAGGAGACCGCGGCCAGCCAGCAAGGCTACGAGTGCTGCACGTTTCGCGGCAGCCTCAACGCGCTCGATGTGAAGACCGGCGCCGTGGTCTGGCGCACGTACACAGCGGCCGAACCGAAAGAGGTCGGCAAGAACGCGGCGGGCGTCACGCTGTGGGGTCCATCGGGCGTCGGCATCTGGTCGGCGCCGACCATCGACGTCAAACGCGGCCTCGTGTACGCCGGGACCGGGAACACCTACAGCGCGCCCGCGCAGCCGACTGCGGATGCGATCGTCGCGTTCGATCTGAAGAGCGGGACGATCAAGTGGATCAAGCAGTTGACGGCCGGGGACGTCTTCGGCTGTCGCGCCGGGAGCGCGAACTGCGGCGAAAAATCGGGGCCGGATTTCGATCTCGGGACGCCGCCGATGCTGACGACATTGGCGGACGGCCGCGACATCCTTGTCGCGGCGCAAAAATCGGGGATGGCCTTCGCGCTCGATCCCGATAAAGAAGGCGCGCAGCTCTGGCAGTATCACGCCGGCGAAGGATCCATCTGGGGCGGCATTCAGTGGGGCGCGGCCGTTGACGGCGAGCGAGCATACTTCCCGGTTTCCGACATCCGCACGCCGAAACCTGGCGGCCTCCACGCCGTCGGCCTGACAACGGGCGAGCGCGCGTGGTACGTGCCGCCGCCGCCGCTCAAGTGCGCCGGCGGCACCGGTTGCAGCGCCGCGTTGATCTCGGCTCCCACGCTCATTCCCGGCGTGCTGTTTTCGGGTTCGAATGACGGCGCGCTGCGGGCGCATGCAACGAAGGACGGTTCGGTCGTCTGGGAGTTCGACACGAACCGCGAGTTCGAAACGCTCAACGGCGTTCGCGCGGGCGGCGGCGCGATCCAGGGCCCGGGGCCGACCATCGTCGGCGGGATGCTGTATCTCAACTCCGGCTACGGCGACCATCTCGGGCGGCCAGGGAACGTGCTTCTGGCGTTCGAGGTGCAGTAAGCCAGGATGGAGTTGCCGAAGCCGTCGCGACTTACTTCGCCATCTTCCTCGCATAGACGAGCTCCGGGCGATCCGGCGCGGCGTCCGTGCACATCTTCACGATCTGCCGGTAGTAGCCTTTTGCCTTGGCCGGCTGCTTCGAAGCCTCCGCAGCCTTCCCTGCGCCGTAGAGCGCGAGGAAGCGATTCGGTTCCTTCTTCGCGACGGCCTCGAACGCCGCGAGGGCGTCTTTGGCTCGACCCGCTTCGAGCAGCATGAATCCGTACAGCTCTCGCGCGGGAGCGAGCGGCCCTGGCGTCACGGCCGACTTGTCGGTCAGGTCCTCCGCGTCGGCCGCGGCCGCCAGCAGCGTGATCCCTTCGTCCTTCCGGCCGCTCGCATACGCGACCCAGGCCTCAGCCACCCGGCGCTGAATGTCCACTTGCTCGGCCCAGTACGCGTCCTTCATTTCGATCTCGCGATCGTGAATCGCGCTGAGCCGGGCGATATCGGCCGCAGCCTCAGCGGGCTTTCCCGCTCGAGCGGCGCCCACCGCGCGCGCGAAGCGCGTCATCGCCTCGGTGTACGGCGTATTCGGGGCCGGCTGCACGGTGAGCGCCATCGCGTCCGACCACTGAAGACGCTCAATCGCGTAGCGCGCGGGAATGGCCGCGATCGCAAACGTGTTGGCGCCGCCACCCGCGGGCCCCGGACTGGCCGGCGCGGCGGCGGTCGCCTTCGCCGCATGCTCGATCACGGCCTTGGCCCGCGCGTCCTGCGCCATCTGAAGATACGCGTAGATCTGATAGTCGAGGGCATGAAGCGCTTCGCCGACGCCGCCGGTTTTCTCCGCCTCCGCCGCGGACTTGATGTTGGTGGCCACCGACTCTTTCCACAATCCGACGCGCGTAAACGTGTGGGAGGGCATGTGGAGCGCGTGGGGAACGGCCGGCGCGATGTCCGCATACGCGCGCGCCGCAGGCAGTGCCTTGTCGGCCAGCGCCGGCACGTCGTACGTATGAATGATGTAGTGCGCCAACCCCGGGTGATTCGGCATCTTCTTGTACAGCGGCTCGAGGATCTCCGCGGCCCGCAGGTTCTGCGCGAACGACTTGTCGGTGGGAAGCGCGGTTTGATCGATCGCGAGCGCCCAGAAAATTCGCGCCTCGGTGTCGCCCGGGTTCTGCGCTGCCACCGTTTCGGTCGCCTTCTCGTACGCCAGCACGCGCGCGCGCTGCGTGCCTGGATCGGCGCTCGAAAACAGTCCGGCCACGGCGTCGATGTAACCCTTCTCGCGCGGCGTCGGCGATCCGGTCGCCTGGCCCTTCTCGATCGCGGCCTTGCCGGCGGCAATCGCCTGCGGCGACCGCAGGCCGGCGAATGGATTGCCCCACTGAGTCAACGCGATTCCCCAGTAGGCCATCGCGCAGGCGGGATCGGTTTTCAGCACGCCCTCGAACCCGGCACGCGCCTCGGAGAACCAGAACGAGTGCAGCTCTGCAACGGCGCGGTTGAAGGCGCCTTTCACGGCGGGCGCGCACGAGGTCTCGAAGTTCACGGTTCCAACATCGGAGGAAGCCGCCCCTCCATGCTGGGAATGATCATCCCCCTGCGCCAGCGCCGCGCCGGGCACTGCGAGCAGCGAACAGAGACACGTCACGATCCCCAGTCGTTTCATTTCAGACTCCTTCGATGGGCAGTATAGATCGCCGGTCGGCACACAAAACACCTCGCGCAGCGCCGCAAAGTAAGAGAAGATGCGTCTCAACCGGCAAGGGGACCGCGTTCAGCGGCGCCATTGAGGGCAACGGTCCGAAATAACGCCATGTCCAGTTCTTCTGCGCGCCCTTCCCGCCGCTTCCACTTCGCTGTGGTGACCGCGTCCTGGGCCGTGCTCGTGCTGCTCGCTCTGCAAGTACCCCAGTCGGTGAACACCGACGAGGCGTTTCAGCTCAAAGCGCTCCAACAGTACCGCGCGGGCGAGTCGCCGTCCCCGAACCACATCATCCGCGTCGATCCGTTCGATCTCACCAGGGACAGCGCCGCCTGGATCACCTGGTGGCCCCCTAGCCCTCAGTTGACCACGTGGCCGTTCGTGGCGATGGGACTGCAGCTCGGCACGGCGGTGCGTGTGGTCGCGTGCCTGGCGCTGCTCGCCGGCTGCCTCGGATGGTCGCGGTGGTGGATGCTGTTCGAGCTTCCGGCAGGTGTCACCGTTGCGGCCAGCGTGTTGCTGCCGTGGATGCGCTACTCGAGCGCCGCCCTGTTCCAGACGTGGCCTGAGATCCTCGCGTTCGCCACGATTCCCTGGTTCCTTCTGGCGGTGCTCTCGATCGTGAACCGGTTGGATTCGGACGAGCCGGTGCCGTGGTGGCAGTCTGCCGGCGCCGGGCTCTTCGGAGGCAGTCTGTTCTGGATGAAGTACTCCGCCGTGTTCGTCGCCGCCGCAGCCGGCGCGATGTTGGCGTGGCGCGTTCTGCGGGGCACTCGGATGTCGGCGCGCGCGTGCGTCGTGTTCGTGATCGCCTGTGCGGCCCCAATCGTCCTGCTCTCAGCCATGAATCAGCTGCTGGCCGGTTCGGTCGTGCACTACCTCACCGGACTGCCGGGCAACCGGATGTGGACCGACCTCGTGGTCGGCGCGATCGGTGGTCCAGCACTCATGGCGGGCGGTGCCGACACGATGCTCAAGTTCGCGTTAGGCGATCCGGATCGAGGCATCCTTCGGCACTGGCCCGGGCTGTACGAACCCATGGTCGCTGCGCTCGCCGTACCGGGCGGGCTCACGTTCGGCTGGCTGCTGTGGCGTACTAAGTCCCGGGCGGAACACGTGGCGGCGATCACGCTTGCCGTGTCCGTTGTGTGCCTGCTTCTCGTGTGGAACGTGGCCAGCTTGGCCAGCCTCGAGGCGCGCCATCTCGCCGGCGGGACGCTGGCATCGGTGCCAGCCGGGTTGGCGATCGCGAAGCGCGGGTGGCGTCAATTCGGATCAGGCGCGCGTGGATGGCTCCTGGCCGCGGCGCTGTTCTTCCTGGCGGCGCCGTGGGGGCTGTATGGGCCTGCCTCGGTGCTGACGCGCGTGCACAGGGCCTGGGGTTTCAAGGCAAGCGCGGAAGGCTTGTACAACCCGTTCGTCAGCGCAACCGACGCGCGCCAGGCCGTCGCGGGCCTGCTCAACGCGTGCGCCGACCCGACCGCGATCTGGTACGTCCCCGATCCGCTGACGGCGCTGGAACTGAAGCGCCGGCTGATCACGACCGAAGCGGACTTCCAATCGATCGAGCAGCTCCGGCAGGTCCAGTACCGGGGCCGCGTCCGGGTCTGCGCGCTCCTGCCGCCGAAGTTCGAAGAAAACGGCAAGGGCCCCGCGATCCGCGCGTCGTTTGTGGACGTGACGGGCTGGACGCAGCATCGCGTCGCCGCGTCCAGCTACGACCTGTGGGTGGCCACTCCATGACCGGGGTCTTGAGGCCTCCTGGATGTCGACGTGCGAATCACCCGCGACTTCCCACGACCGGAAGCTCTTCGTGTCCGGCTGCCGGATCGCCGCCTGATTGCCGAGGACATCGGTCTCCGACAGCAGCTTCCACACCTTGACCGTGAGATCGGTGCGGATCTTCCCGCCGCCGCCGTGCACGACGAAGGCATCGAAGACCGGGGCGAGCGGATGCACGGCGTTGACGTACGTCGCGAGCCGCGCCGCGGACTGCGAATGGCCGGTCGCGAACAGGCGCTCGGCCTTCAAGCCGCCGAGGACGTTGACCGCGTCCGGCGCGCGCACGGCTCGTGCCGCCGCGGCGAAGATGTCGTACGACAGCGCGTCGTTCGCCATCGTGCCGCCGTCGGTGACGTCGAGCGTGCCGTAGCGCGCCGCGTTCCACACTTTCAGCGCCTCGACGCCGATCCGCTGCGGCGAGACGCCGATCCACGCGTAGCCGGCTCGGACGAAATGGTCGTGCGACTGGAACCAGTCGATGTCGAGATCGTGACCCGCCGTCACGTTGTTCCACTCGAGGACGACCGTCCCGTTGAATCGCGCGGCATCCTTCGGACGGCGGACGACGATGCGCGTTTTGTACGCATGGCCGCCGTCGAGGATGCGGCCGTCGGCGTCGGCGGGCGTCTCGTAGCGGTTCGCCGTTCCCTGGATGAAGAACTCCTGCTCGACGTAGCCCTTGCTCGCGAGGTCGCCAATCGACGCATAGAACGGGTAATCGTGCGCGGCGTTGCCGACCGCCACGGTCGTCGCGATGGGTCCGGTCACGGTCGGTCCGGCCGGACCGGCCGCGCGCGCGGGCGGCAGCCGCGCCACCAACACGGACACGACAAGGGCGACGAGCCACGCTGTCCAGATACGCATCGGACCTCCTGCTGAACGAGACCGGGAGAGTATAGACCCCAGCGGCGACGCTGGGTCTGGCGCCTATAACCCGAGCGACAGGCGGATCTGTTCTTCCACGGCGGCCAGGTCGGCGGCCGGAAGGTCGCCGATCTTTCGAATGATCATGTCCGCGGTATGCTTTGCGTCTCCCGTGTCCGACGCTACCCAACTCCTTTCGCCGAACGAACGACGCCGCGCCTACTCGGCGTTGTTTGCTGGCGTGGCCGTGTCCACCACCGGCTTCCTCGCCTCCAACACCGTCACGGGCCTGATCGCCGAGGACATGACCGGCACCACCACGTGGAGCGGTCTGCCGCTGGCGGCGAGCGTGCTCGGCACCGCGGCCGGCGCCACGATCCTGGCCGCGCTGATCCGGCGCGTCGGACCACGTGCCGGGCTCACGCTCGCCTACACGCTGGCCATGCTCGCGATTGCCGCGGCGTCGTACGCCGTCCTGGCGCGACAGTTCGCGCTGTTTGTCGTGGCGCTGTTCGTGTTCGGCGCCGGATACGGCGCGAATCGGCTGGCGCGCTACGTGGCCGCCGATCTGTATCCCGCGGAGCAGCGCGCCACGATGATCGGGTGGATCGTGTGGGCCGCCACGATCGGCGCCGTGGCCGGTCCGGCGCTCCTGGCGCCGTCGCGTGAGCTCGCCGAACGGATCCCGATCAGCGGCCTCATCGGGCCCTACCTGGTGTGCGTCGTGGCGACCGCTGTCTCGGCGCTCGCCATGCTGACGGCCCCGCGCCGCATGGACATCCGCCTCGTCAGGCCGACAGACGCCGAGCGCGCGGCCGGCCCTTCGCTCGGCTGCCTCCTGCGCGACGCGCCTGTGACGCTCGCCCTCGTGTCGATGGTATCGGGACAGTTCGTGATGGTCCTGCTGATGACGATGACGCCGCTGCATATCCGGCACGCAGGCCACGGCCTCGGCGCCATCGGTCTGGTGATCTCGGCGCACACGCTCGGCATGTATGCCTTGTCGCCGATCACGGGCCGGCTCGCCGATCGGTTCGGACGGGTGCCGCTGCTGATGGCCGGGGTGATCGTGCTCGTGGTGTCGTGCATGGTGGGCGTCGCCGCGGCCGCGGGATCGTACGCGCTGATGGTGCTGTCGCTGCTGCTTCTGGGTGTCGGCTGGAACCTCGGGTTCGTGGGCGGCAGCGCGCTCCTGACCGACAGCGTCGAGCCGCGCGATCGCGCGCGGGTGCAGGGACTGGGCGACGCGTTCATCTGGGGCGGGGGCGCGATTGCGAGCATCGCCTCCGGCTGGATGCTCGAGCACGTCGGGTTCGCTCTTCTGAGCGTCATTGGCGCCGTGCTGTCGCTGGCGCCGCTTGTGCCCTGGCTACGGTTACGTTCGGCGTCATGACCCTCTCTTCGGTATTGCCGTCGAACTACAACAGCGGGGTGATCGGAACGTTCACTATAATGGGGACGTGCGACGAGTTCTCGCGGTGATTGTGTTGTCGATGGTGGGATTCGTCCTCACCGCAGACCCGTTTTGTTGCGCTGACGGTTGCACCAGCGGGCAGCAGGCCGCAATGAGCGGGACCGCCACGTGTTGCAGTCTGTGCCAGGGTAGCGTCACCCTTACGAGCGTTCCGTTGCCGGCCCGCGTCTCTGTTGTTCGCCGCGTCGGCGGCGACCCACCGACCCGAAACGTCTCGTCAGCCGCGAATCGCATCGAACACCCGCCGCGCCTCGCCTAGTCGCGTGTCCTCGCTGAATCAGTACTGACGTGGCGCAGGGCTTCAGCCCTGCGAGCCCGGTTTTCGCAGCGCTAAAAGCGCTGCGCCACTTGAAGTCGGTGTCCTCGTTCAGCGAGGACAGGCCACCAATCCTGGTTCTCTTCCATTCAACGACGTGGCGCGGGGCTTCAGCCCCGCGTTCGCAGGCCTGAAGGCCTGCGCCACAGGAGTAGATTGATCGGTACGATGGCCGGTCGGCAGTGGAGAAGCGTATGCGTTACGTGTTGTCGTGTGTCGTGCTTGCTCTGAGCGGATCGACGGTGCTCGCGCAAACGGCGAGCGTTCGGATCGAGGTTCGCGCCGAAGCGGGTCCGGTCGCAGGCGCGGAAGTCATCGTCAATGGCGCGAGCCACAGAACTGATATCAACGGCATCGTCGTGGTTCCCGTGCCGACGGGAACGGTGGAAATCGTCGTCGTCAAAACGGGATTCGCTCCGGCGAGCGCATCCCTGCAAGTACAGGCGGGTCAGCAGCAGGCGGTCGTCTTCGATTTGACCAGCGAACCCACGGTCCACGAAGAAATCACGGTGTCCGCAACACGGACGGACAAGCGGCTCGAAGACGTGCCGATGCGTGTGGAAGTCCTCGGCGCCGACGAAATCGAAGAGAAGGTGATGATGACGCCTGGCGACATCGTGATGATGCTCAACGAAATGGGCGGCATGCGTGTACAGGCGACCTCACCGTCGCTCGGTGCGGCCAGTATTCGGATTCAAGGCATGCGCGGCCGGTACACACGGTTCTTGTCCGATGGTCTGCCGTTGTTTGGGCAGCAGGTTGGCGGGCTCGGGCTGCTGCAGATTCCGCCGACCGACCTGGCACAGGTCGAGGTCATCAAAGGTGTGGCGTCCGCGCTCTACGGCGCGGGCGCGATGGGCGGTGTCGTCAATCTCGTCTCCCGTCGTCCGGGCGAAAAAGCGTCGAGAGACTTTCTCGTCAATCGCTCCACACGCGGAGCAACGGACGCGGTCGCGTTCTTGAGTGGTCCGCTGACCGGCGGCTGGGGCGCGACATTGCTGGCTGGCGGGCACTGGCAGGACCAGAACGATATTGACCGTGACGGATGGGTGGACCTGGCGGGCTACAACCGCGGTGAAGTTCGCCCGCGTGTATTTTGGGATGATCATGCGGGCAAGTCGTTCTTTGCCACCACCGGCGCAACATGGGAGACGCGGGACGGCGGGACGATTCCGGGCGCGGTTCTGCCGACGACGCACGATGCCTATCGTGAATCGCTCGGGACCGGCCGCTTCGACTTCGGGATGGTTGGCCAAACGTTGGTGTCGAATGCCTACGTCGTCACGGCGCGGGCGAGCGCGGCGTGGCAGCGTCACGACCACGCGTTCGGAGACGTTCGGGAGCGCGACACACATGACACCGCGTTTGGCGAGCTCTCGGTTCGTCGGCATGTCGGGCGTCACACGTGGGTCGCCGGTGGGGCGGTCGAACGGGACGCGTTCAACGCGCGAGACCTCCCCCAGTTCTCATACACGTTCACGACGCCGGGTATCTTTCTCCAAGATGACGTGGACGTGACGCCCTGGCTATCGGTGTCAGCGAGCGGACGGCTTGACCAGCACAGCGAATACGGCACGTTTTTCAGCCCGAGGGTGTCCGCACTGCTCCGCTCGGGTCGTTGGACAAGCCGGGTCTCGGCGGGAACCGGCTTCTTTCCGTCGACGCCACTGACCGAAGAAACGGAAGCGGCAGGATTGTCGCGGTTGACCGTCACCCGTCCCTTGCGTGCGGAAACCGGGCAAAGCGGATCCGTCGATGTGACGCGCACGAATGGTCCGCTTTCATACACCGCGACGGTCTTCGCTTCTCGCGTCAGCAATCCTGTGCGCGTGCAACGCGTGGACGAATACGTGCTGGCGAACCAACCGCGGCCGACGACGAATGTCGGCATGGAACTGCTGGCAACCTGGCGGCGGGCGCCTCTCACGATCACGGCGAATTACGCGTGGGTTCGATCGCGCGAGTTCGAAGGCCGCGCGTTCGACGATGTGCCGCTGACGCCCGGGCACGCCGCCGGCGTCGTCGGTATGTGGGAGCGCGAAGGCCGGTGGCGCGTGGGCGCGGAATGGTACTACACGGGACGGCAGAGACTCGAAGCCAACCCATTTCGAGACGAGAGCGAACCGTATGCGCTGCTTGGGTTGCTCATCGAGCGGGTGTTCGGTCCGGTGCGGCTGTTCGTGAACGGCGAGAACCTGGGGAACGTCCGGCAGACCCAATGGAACCCGCTCATTCGTCCGGATCGTGGGGCCGATGGGCGGTGGACGGTCGATGCGTGGGGACCCGTGGACGGGCGGAACATCAACGGCGGGATTCGTGTGCGGTTCTGAAGTCAGGCGTGCCCGCGGCCGAGCCATTCAACGACGCCAGGTTCCCTGTGGACCGCCAGGGGCGGTATGATGCGACCATGCGACGCGCCGAAGTGATCGCCGCGATCTCGGCCCACCGAGAGGACATCGCCCGCCGCTTCGGCGTGCGCTCGCTATCGCTGTTCGGCTCGGTGGCCCGCGACGAGGCTCGCCCGGACAGTGACGTCGATCTCGTCGTCGAGTTCGAGGGGCCCACGACTTTCGACGGTCACATGGGCTTGCTCGTCTTCTTGGAGGACCTCCTCGGCCGTCGTGTCGACGTCGCGACCGCCAAGGGGCTCAAGCCTCGCCTTCGCCCGCTCATCGACCAGGACCTCGTGCGTGTCGCGTGACGCGCTGCTTTACGTCGCCGACGTGGTCGCCGCCGGCGAAGCCATCCTCCGCTACACTGACGGCGTGACGTTTGAGGCGTTCGCAGCCAACGACGAGAAGCGTGCGGCCGTGGAGCGTCAGGTTTGTCATCGGCGAGGCGGCGGCCCGTCTGCCGGATGAATGGAAGCAGCGCCGGCCGGAGGTGCCCTGGCGCAAGATCATCGGCTTGCGCAATCTCCTCGCACACGGCTATTGGGCGATCGACGCCGAGGAGCTGTGGGACGTCGCACGGAACAAGGTGCCTGAGTTCGTCGCGGAGCTTCGACCACTGCTCGACCACGCTGACTGACACCCCGTCACTCGAGAAATCGCGCGCCGACGCGCGTGAATTGTTTCGGCAGCTACTCCCGCGACCGTTGACATGGCTTCGAATCGTGCGCTGCGCGATCGATGCAACTTGCCCCGCGTAGCCTTGCGACCATGGAGATGGAATCGATCAACGGCGGGATTCGTGTGCGGTTCTGAAGTTGAGGGTCCCGAAGGAAATGTCATCGAGTCGTGGTCCGATCTCGTAGGATATGCCCATGGCGGACGCTGAATGGCGCGTGGCGGGCTCGTACTTTGAAGCCTGTAATTGCGAGGCGATCTGTCCCTGCCGGCGCCAGGGTGGACAGAAGCTGACCACGGGCTCCACCTACGGTGTGTGCGACTTCGCGCTGTCGTGGCGGATTACAGAAGGCCGGTCCGGCGACCTCGTGTTGTCGGGGTTGTCGGTCGTGCTGGCTGGGTCCTATCGCGATGACGAGGCAGGCAAACCCTGGCGGGTGTGCCTCTACGTGGACGAGCGCGCCGACCCGGCCCAGCGCGAGGCGCTCGCGCAGATCTTCCTGGGCCGGTCCGCGGGGACCGCGAAGCGCAACTTCGCCGCCGCGATCGGCGAGGTCTACGCCATTCGTCCCGCGACGATCGAACTTGAACATTCACCGCGCCGGTGGTTCATTCGCGCCAGCGATTACGTGCTCGTGCGCGCGACGACGGTCGTGCCAACTGACTTGGCGGTGTCGTGCGGCATTCCGGGCCACGATCATCCCGGCGACGAGGTCCTTGCCGACGTGATGAAGGTCGACGATGGTCCCCTGCGGTGGGAAGTCTCCGCGCGGTGCGGCTTCGCCGCGAACTTTGACTACAGCTCCGACGCGGCCTGACGCGCACCTGATCGCCAGAGTGAGCGGGCACCATGCGGCAGCGGCTGTGTCCCGTCGCGATCGCGTCCTCATCTCGACCTGCCTCGTCGTGATCACCGCGCTCGCGTGGGCCTATCTTACCCATCTCGGTCGTCAGATGTCGGCCTCCATGGAGTACGACACGATGATGGAGAACATGGGGATGGCGACGGACGCGCCGTGGACGGCG
>Ga0315281_10013016_pt1 | contig 11285 bp, 10 predicted proteins | sample YL17G07_0_MG_FD_204540 | JGI IMG/M metagenome (GOLD analysis project Ga0315281, IMG submission 204540) | Sediment microbial communities from Yellowstone Lake, YNP, Wyoming, USA - YL17G07_0 | ecosystem: Environmental > Aquatic > Freshwater > Lake > Sediment | place: USA: Wyoming | collected... | reverse complement strand
AGGTGCGCGAAGTCGTGGTCGCCGGGTGTCAGCCTGACGCGGTCGCCGTCGCGCGCCTCGCGGAACAGCGTGAACAGCACGCGCAGCAGCGGCGGAAAGTGCTCCTTGATGTTGGTCGCGATCACCCGGCGCACGTCGGTCTTCCGCTGGACGTTCTTCACGCGTTGATAGAAGCGCGTCAGCGTGACGACCGTCTCGATCCCGTGGTCGCGCAGCGGCCCTTCGAGCTCGTGCTCGGTGTAGACCGGATTCAGCGGGGCGACGATCGCGCCCAGTTTCCAGGCGCCGAACTCGGCGATGAAGAACTGCGGGCAGTTGGGGAGCAGCAGGCCGACGCGGTCGCCGCGCCGGATGCCGAGCGCCGCGAATGCCGCCGCGCACGTGTCGCTGAGGCGGTCCAGCTCGCCGTAGGTGACCTTCGAGCCTTTGAAGAGCAGCGCAGGGCTCGTCGGCCGATCGCGCGCGGCATCAGCGACGTAGTCCACCAGCGTACGGTCCGGGTACGGCGCGAGCGTCGCCGGAACGCCAGAGTCGTAGTGCGCGAGCCAGGGCGCGGCCGGGGTTAATCCCATGTCCTCAGTCGGCCCCCTATTATGGAGCACAACATCCAATCGGCGGTGAGGCACAGATTGGACGTGAATACGCGCCGCACTTGATTGGAGCCACGGCGTATATGAGGACGCTGACGAACGTGCAGGCGGCTGTGCTCTTGCTGGTGCGAGGTTTGGCGATCCCTAGACTCCGCCGGCTGGGGCGAGCAGCATCAGCAGCAGCGCCTTCTGTCCGTGCAGCCGGTTCTCAGCCTGATCGAAGACGACCGACGCGTCCGACTCGAACACGTCCGCCGTCACTTCCTCGCCGCGGTGCGCGGGCAGGCAGTGCATGAACAGCGCCCCGGGTTTCGCGAGCGACATCAACTCGTCGTTCACCTGGTACGGCGCGAAGATGCCGCGCCGGAGCTCGGCTTCGGCTTCCTGCCCCATCGACGTCCACGTATCGGTGTAGACCGCGTCGGCGCCGACGACGGCGTCGGCCGCGTCGCTGAAGAGCCGCAGGCGCGCGCCATGGCGCGCCACAGCCGTCGCCTGCTGCACGACCGCGAGCGGCAACGTATACGGCTCAGGGCTCGCGACGTGGACGTGCACGCCCAGCATGGCCGCGGCGTGCGCGAGCGACGTCGCCACGTTGTTGCCGTCGCCGACATACGCGATCGTCCGGCCGCGGAGCTGGCCGAAGCGCTCCTGCAGCGTCAGGAAATCGGCGATCGCCTGGCACGGATGCTCCTCGTCGGTGAGCGCGTTGACCACGTGCAGTCGCGTGGCGGCGGTTGCGAACTCCCGCAGCACCTGTTGCGAGAACGTGCGGATGATCACGGCGTCGACCCACCGCTCGAGATTGCGGGCGACATCGGCCACCGGCTCGCGCCGGCCGAGCGCGACGTCCGCCTGCAACGCGACGAGATGGCCGCCGAGCTCGCGGATCGCGATCTCGAACGTCGTCCGCGTGCGCAGCGACGGCTTGTCGAACAGCATCGCGACGTGGTGGCCGTTGAGTGCGTCGGACGCCGGCGCATGCCGTCCCAGCGTGCGATCGGCTTTTACCTGCGCCGCGAGCTGCAGGCACTGCTCGAGATCGGCCGCGTCGAAGTCGAGGACCGAGAGGAAATCCTTGCGTCGGGTGACCGTGGTGTCTGCCATCGCCAGTGTTCCGTCCCCGCTGAATCAGTACCAACGTGGCGCAGGGCTTCAGCCCTGCGAGACGCGCGTCGCAGCGCTGAAGCGCTGCGCCACGGAAAAACAGCCGACCTCGATCTCCGGCGACAGGCCACTCATCTCAGGTCCGGTAATCGGCGTTGATGCGCACGTATTCGGCGCTCAGGTCGCAGGTCCACACCGTCGACGAGGCGCTGCCCGATCCGAGATCGACGCCCACGGTCAATTCCGTGCCCTTCAAGTACTCGGCAGCCTTCGGCGCAAGCTCGTCATGGGGCTGGCCGTCCTTGAACAGCACGATCGACCCCATGGTCACCGCGGCGCGGGACGCGTCGAACGACACGCCGGCGCGGCCGGCCGCGCAGATGAGCCGTCCCCAGTTGGGATCGCCGCCGTGGATGGCGGTCTTGACGAGCAGCGAGTTCGCGATCACCTTTGCCGCCGTGCGCGCCTCGGCGCTCGTTGCGGCGCCGGTCACATTCACGGTGACGAGTTTGGTCGCGCCCTCGCCCCCGCGCACGATGCCGAGCGCCAACTCCAGGCAGACGGCCTTCAATCCCTCGAGGAACGCCCCATAGTCCGCCTCGTCCACCGCGACGCCGCTCGCACCGTTGGCGAGGAGCATCACGCAGTCGTTGGTCGAGGAATCGCCGTCGACGGTGATCGCGTTGAACGTGTCGTCGACCGCCTCACGCAGCGCGCGATCGAGTAGCGCCTTCGGCACCGCCGCATCCGTCGTCACGAAGCCGAGCATGGTCGCCATCATCGGCTCGATCATGCCCGCGCCTTTGGCCATGCCGCCGATCGTGACGTCATGGCCGCCGATGCTGAGGCGCGTCGCGGATTCCTTGGGGAACAGATCGGTCGTCATGATCGCCCGCGCGGCCATCGGGCCCTGATCGGCACCGAGCGATCGAAAGGCAACCGGCAGACCCCTGTGAATCTTCTCCATTGGCAACGACACGCCGATGACGCCGGTCGAGGCGACCAGCACCTGCTCGACGGGACAATTGACCAGGCTCGCGGTATCGGCTGCCATCTCGCGCGCGACCCGCAGGCCTTCGTCGCCGGTGCACGCGTTGGCGCAGCCACTGTTGACGATGATGGCGCGAACGGTGCCGCCGGAGCGCGCGAGATGCTCTTTCGAGACCACGACGGGCGCGGCCACCGCCAGGTTGGTTGTGAAGACGGCAGCCGCCTGCGCGGGAGTGTCCGAGACGAGCAGCGCGAGGTCGAGACCGGCTTTGGCCTTGATGCCGGCACTGATCCCCGCGGCGCGGAAACCGCGCGGGGTCGCGACGCCGCCCGGGATGGACGAGAGCGTGGCGGCCATCTACGACGTCGGCGCTGCGGCGGCGGATCGGTCGTGTCCGGCTTCGGCCGGACCGGACGTCGCAGGCAGCCCGTAGCCGCGCTCGGCGTCGAACGCCACGTCGAGCGGGACCACCATCGCGTACTGGCCGCACTGGCGGAACTGTGGGCACTTCACGCAGTCGAGGAACACTTTCTCCGTGAGCCAGAGATGCGGGACGATCGAGAAGCCCATGTGAATGAAGTAGGCGGGCGCGTGTGTAAACGCGCAGAGCTTCTCGTAGCCCTCGCGCCGGGCGCGCCGCCGCAGTTCGTCGACGATCGTCACGCCCACGCGGCTGCCGCGTGCCGCGCCGTCCACGGCCAGCGATCGCACTTCGGCGACGTGCGGGCTCAGCGGCGCCAGTTCGCCGCAGCCGACGATCCGGCGCGCTTTCACGGCGACGACGAACCGTTCCGCGTGGATCGTGAGCTCGCCGAGCGTGCGCGGCAGGAGGTGGCCCTCGTCCAGGTTCGACTGAATCAGCGCGTACAGTTTTTTTGCGTCAGCCGCGCCGGCCGTTCTCAGCGTCATCCGGCCCCGGGTCGGTTGTGTCATGCGCCAGCTCCCACGGCGCCCAGCGCCGCATCGAGACGACCAAGAGCCTCGTCGGCCTCGGCCTCCGTGATGACGAGCGGCGGCAGCAGCCGCACGACCGTCTCCGCCGTCCGGTTAACGACGACGCCGTGTTCGAGCCCGGCCGGCACGACCGGCCCCGCGTCGCGTGACAACTCCAGGCCCCACATCAGGCCGGCGCCGCGTATTTCCCTGACCATCGAGTGCTTCGCAGCCATCGCGCGCAGCCGGCCCTCGAAGTGCGCGCCGACACGGCCGATCTGCGCGAGCAGTCCGCCGTCGATCAGCTCGTCGAGCACGACGATCCCAGCGCGGCAGGCCAGCAGATTGCCCCCGTACGTCGTGCCGTGATCGCCGAACGAAATCGTGTCGGCGACCTCCTGGCTGACGAGCGCCGCGCCGATCGGCACGCCGCTGCCGAGCGCCTTGCCGACCGCGACGAGATGCGGATGCAGCCCCAGCGCCTTGAAGTAGAACGGGTACCCGGTGCGGCCGACGCCGCTCTGGACTTCGTCGGCAATGAACAGCGCGCCGGTCTTCGCGCACACCTCGGTGATCGCCGCGGCAAACGCCGGGGTCAGCGGGCGGACGCCGCCTTCGCCCAGCACCGGCTCGGCGATGATCGCGGCGGTCGACGTCGACACCGCGGCCTTCAGCGAGGCGACGTCGTTGGTCCCGACGAACGTCACCGATGGCAGCAGCGGTTCGAACGGCGTGCGGTAGTGCTCGTCAGACGTGACCGACAGCGACCCGAACGTGCGCCCGTGGAACGATTCGTCGAGCGCGACGAATTCCTGCCGCGGCTCGCCCTTCGTATACCAGTAGCGACGCGCGAACTTCAGGCAGGCCTCGACCGCTTCGGTGCCGCTGTTGCAGAAGAACGCGCGCGGCAGCCCCGAGATGTTGGCGAGGCGTTCGGCGAGCTGGCCCTGCAGCGGGTGAAAGAACAGGTTCGACGTGTGGATCAGCGTCCCGGCCTGCTCCGACACGGCGCGGGCGAGCCCGGGATGCGCGTGGCCGAGCGACGCGACGCCGATGCCCGAGAGCAGGTCGTAGTACTCGCGGCCGTCGGCGTCGTACAGGCGCACGCCCTGGCCACGCACGAACGTGACCGGCAGGCGCCGATACGTTTGCAGCACATGGCGCGCCTCGCGCGCGACCACATCGTCCATCACCACATTCATCACACAACCACCATCTTCGGTCCGCCCCTACGTTGCGTGCGTCGCCGCGACCAGCCGCGTCGCCATGTGCGGCGCGGCGCTGCCCGCGGCGCTCACCAGCGCCGCCCGATCCCGTCCATCCACGATCACCACATCGTCCACGCCGCCGCGGAGCGCGTGTTCGCACGCGCGGAGCTTGGCGATCATCCCGGCGGTGGCCGTGCCGTCTGCCACGAGCCGCGCGACGGCGTCGGCACCGAGCATCGGCAGCGTCGCGTTGTCGGCGCCCAGCACGCCGGGCGTCGTCCCGGCAATGACGAGGCGGCGCGCGCCGAGGCGCGCGGCCAGGTGTCCGGCAAACGTGTCGGCGTTCACGTTGAACAGCCGCCCGTCGCGTCCGAGGCCGATGCAGGCGATGACCGGCACGAAGCGATCGGAGGTCAACGTATGCAGCACGCGCATATCGGCGCCCTCATCAGGAATTCCCACGCACCCGAGATCGACGACGCGCCCGTCGACCGTCTGGTGGCGTGGAGCGACTGCCGACAGGCCGCACGCCGCGTCCGCACCGGTCAACCCGACAGCCGCGATGCCCGACGTATTCAGCGCCGCCACGAATCGCGTGTTCACGGCGCCGGCCAGAACGGACACAACGACGTCGAGCGTCGCCTCGTCGGTGATCCGGAGGCCATCAACCTGACGCTTCTCGATGCCTGCGATCGTCAGCGCAGCGTCGATTTCCTTGCCCCCGCCGTGCACGACCACGACGGGTGCGCCGATGCCGGCGATCGTCGCGAGCGCCGAGACGACCGTCGCGAGGTGCACGCGATCCTCGATCAGCTCGCCGCCGAACTTGATAACGAGTGGGTGGTTCGTCACGACGACTGCAACGCTCGCCACCACAGAGGACACGGAGGACACAGAGGATCAATCCCGAACGAAAAGGATTTGACCTCCGTGTCCCCCGTGTCCCCAGTGGTGAATAGTTTTCTCACAGCAACGCCGTCCGTTCATCCAGGCCGAGCATCACGTTCATGTTCTGCACGGCCTGGCCCGACGCACCCTTCAGCAGGTTGTCGATAACCGATACCAGGATCGCGCGGCCCGAGGGGTCCACGCGCCAGCCGATGTCGCAGAAGTTCGTGTGTGCGACGTGCTTGATCTCGGGCAGCGACGAGCCGACGAGGCGCACGAAGGTGGCGCCCGCGTAGGCCTGCGCGAGGACGTCGCCGAGGGCATCCTCGGTGGTGCCCGGCGCCACCCGTACGTAGATGGTCGAGAGGATGCCCCGGTCGACCGGGATGAGGTGCGGCGTGAACGTGACGGTGCGGCCCACACCCTGTTCGATTTCGGCGCCGTGCCGGTGGTTGAACACACCGTATGCCGCCATGCTGCCGTGGATCTCGGAGAAGTGCGTCCGCTCGGACGGCGTCTTGCCGGCGCCCGAGACGCCAGACTTCGCGTCCACTATGACGTCCGTCTGTGGGAGTAGTCGTCCGGCTTCGACGAGCGGCGACAGCGCCAGCAGCGTCGCGGTAGGGTAGCAGCCGGGGTTGGCGACGAGCTGGGCCCGCGCGACGGCGCCGCGCTCACGCTCGGTCAGGCCGTAGGCGGTGTCCGCCGGCCAAAGGTGTGTGTCGGGATACCACGCGCGGCGCGCGCCTTCGTCACGCAGCCGGAACGCACCGGACAGATCGATGACGCGCACGCCGGCGTCCACCAGCGCGGGCGCGAGTTCGGCGGCGGCCGCGTCGGGCAGCGCGAGGAACACCACGTCCGCGTCGTTGGCGAGCGCGTCGGGCGAGAGCGGCACGATGGCGCCGTGCCAGAGCCGTGCGAGTGCTGGCAGCCGCCGCGACGAGGCGCCCGTCTGGCCCGAGGACATGGCCGCCGTCAGCGTGACGGCGGGGTGGCGCGACAGCAGGCGCAATAACTCCTGGCCGGTGAAGCCGGTCGCGCCGGCGACGGCCACGCGTGCGCGGGCGGTCGGGACAGCGGTCGTGTCGGCGATCGTCCCGACGATCGGGGCGGCGCCGGGCTGTACAACAGTATGCATCGGAAAGAATACTTATACACATTCGATGCCTTTCGAGCAACAAAAATCGATGTATACTTATGCTTCGTCTGCCATGAAAACGCGCCGCCAAGCCATCATCCTCGAGCTGATCGACCGCGAAGGGCTCCACAGCCAGGAGCTCCTGCGCCGGCGGCTTCACCAGCGCGGCTTCGACGCCACGCAGGCGACCATTTCCCGCGACATCAAAGATCTCGGGCTCGTGAAGCGCGCGGGCGACGGTGCCTACCAGCGGCCCGGCACCGATGCGACGAACCCCGAGACCGCGCTCACCGCGCTCGAGCGCGCGGCCGCGGAGTTTGTCCGGAACATCGAACGCGTGCAGCAACTGGTCGTCGTCAGAACCGGCCGCGGCCAGGCGCAGGCGCTCGCCGAGGCGCTCGATCGCGCGCGGCTGCCCGAAGCGGTGGGCACGATCGCGGGCGACGACACGATTCTGGTGATCGCGCGCGGTGCGCGCGCGGCCGCCGCGCTGATCAAGCGGCTCAAGGAGTACGCCGCCGAATGACGCGCATCGTGCTCGCGTATTCGGGCGGGATCGAGACGTCGATCGCCATTCCGTGGCTCGCCGAGCGGCACGGGGCCGAGATCATCGCCGTCACGATCGATCTTGGGCAGGGCAAGGACGTGCTCGAGGAAATCCGTGATCGCGCTCTCGCGACCGGCGCCCTGCGCGCCCACGTGGTGGACGTCCGCGACGCCTTCGCCCGCGACTACCTCGTCCGCGCCCTGAAAGCCGGGCTCCTGGGCGATCGGTCGCCGGTGGCCGCCCACCTCGCGCATCCGCTCATCGCGCAAACCGTCGTCGAGATCGCCACCATCGAGCAGGCAACGACGGTGGCGCACGGCGATCCCGCCGGCAGCGCGTCGTCGCTCGACCGGACGATCCGGGCGCTCGACCCCACACTGACCGTCCTTGCGCCTGCCGGTGAGTGGGGCCTGACGCTGGAGGCGCAACTCGACTACGCGCAACGGCACCACGTCACGTTGCCGGTCGCGTTCAGCGGTCTGGGCCACCGCGCGTCCGCGTCCAGAGCGGCGAGCGCCTCGTCGGGAGAGCCCGCCTACGTGGACATCGCGATCGAGCGTGGCGCGCCGGTCGGCGTCAACGGCGTCACGATGCCGCTGCTCGATCTCATCGGCAGCCTGGGCATCATCGCTGGCGCGCACGGCGTCGGCAGCCTGACGGCGCTGCAGACGTCGCACGACGCGCTCGATCGGGCGGTGATCGCGACGTCGGGCGAGCGCTCGTCGCCGAGCGTCGCCGAGCCGTACCTCCGCGTGCTGCGCGAAGGCGCCTGGTTCACGCCGGCGCGGCAGGCGCTCGACGCGGACGCCGACGCCGTCCAGCAGCAGGTCTCCGGCGTGGTGCGTCTCAGGCTCTTCGCAGGCGCCTGCGCGGTGGGCGATGTCCAGGTGTCCGCGGCATCCGTGCCAAGAACCATCGTTCTGGCCAAGACTCACGACTGACGATTAACGACTGACGACTGACGACTGACGACTGACGACTAATGACTAATCTATGGTCCGGCCGTTTTGACACGGCGCCCGACGCGGCCGCATTCGCATTCGGCGCGTCCTTCCGCTTCGATTGCCGGCTGTTTGAAGACGACGTCACGGGGAGCGTGGCGTGGGCGCGCGCGCTGCAGAAGGCCGGCGTGCTGACGCCTGAGGATGCGCGTCAGATCGAGCACACGCTGACACTGATGCTCGCGACCGCGCGATCGGACCCGGCGTTCGTGTCAGGCGACGACGAGGACGTCCACAGCTTCGTCGAGCGCCAGCTCGTCGACCGGCTCGGCGACGCCGGCCGCCGCCTGCATACCGGACGGTCGCGCAACGAGCAGGTCTCCCTCGATTTGCGGCTGTACCTGCGGCGTCGGATTCCGCTGCTGCAGCGCGGGGTGGCGGGTGTCGTCGACGCGCTCGCCGCGCAGGCGGCGTCGGCGGGCGACGCGCTCATGCCGTCGTTCACCCATTTCCGTCCGGCGCAGCCTGTGCTCGTCGCGCACTTCTTTCTTTCGCACACCTCGCCCCTGCGCCGCGATTTCGCACGCCTCGCCGGCGCGCGCGAGGAGTGCAATGCGCTGCCGCTCGGCAGCGGCGCGATTGCGGGCACGTCCTACGCCATCGACGTCGACACGCTGGCCGCGGACCTCGGCTTCTCGCGCGTCGTCGAGAACAGCATGGACGCCTCGTCCGACCGCGATTTCGCCGCGACGTTCCTCTATGCCTGCGCGATGGCGATGGTGCACCTCAGCCGGCTGGCGGAGGACCTGATCATCTTCTGCGGCGACGAGCACCGGTTCTTCGAGCTGTCGGATGCGCTCAGCACCGGCAGCAGCATGATGCCGCAGAAGAAGAACCCCGATCCGCTGGAGCTCGTGCGCGGAAAATCCGGCCGCGTGATCGGGCATCTGGTCGGGCTGCTGACGACGATCAAGGGGCTGCCGACGGGGTACAACAAGGATCTGCAGGAGGACAAAGAGGCGGTGTTCAGCGCGGAGGATACGCTTGGCGGCTGCCTCGCGGTGGTGCGTTCCGTCGTCGGCGGCCTGACGCTCAACCGCGCGCGGGCGGCCTCGGCCGCGTCCGGTCTGTTGCTGGCGACCGACGTGGCGGACTATCTGGTCGGGAAAGGCATGCCCTTCCGGCGCGCGCACGAAGTCGTCGGCGCGCTCGTGCGCAAGCTGATCGCGGAAGGCCGCGATTTCGAGATGTTGTCGCTCGACGAATGGCGGGCGGCCAGCGACCTGTGCGAGCCGGACGTGATCGCGCGCGTGACGCCGGCCGCCTCGGTGCTGGCCAAGCGCACCCCGCAATCAACCGCGCCCGACGCCGTGCGCGCCCGTCTGGCAGACGTACGGCGGTGGCTGGACGGCCTCGGCGACCTCTGCTAGTATTGGGCCGCCTTTCGTAATTCATTCCCTGCCAGCGGCCTCTTCGGGAGCGTTGATGCAACAGCGCCAGCTTCGGCTTGGTGACATTCTGGATGACTATTGCCCGCGCGAGCGGCGCGTGACGAACCACGCCATCGTGGCGATGATTGGCGAGGACGTCAAACAGGTGCGCTGCACGACGTGCGACGCCGACCACGGATTCAAACACGCGAAAATTCCGCGCCAGCGCCGCAAGGCCGACACGCCCGCCGCGCTCTACGCTCAGGTGCTGGCCAACGGTCCGAAGCGAGTCGTGCACGAGGCCGCGTCGGCGAGCGGTTCCAGCGTGGACGACGAGACGGACTCGCAGCACCTGGACCCGATCGATCTGCCTGCTCCCCCGGTGGCGGCTTCGGTCGAGCGCACGGAACCGGGCGCTGCGCAGGCGCCCGATCCGGAGGAGGCCGACGCGGATACTGCTGATGCCGACGGCCGCGACGAGGAAGAAGGGCCGGTTCACCGGCCGTTGATTCGCGCGTCGCTCCCCAAGATTGACGGGCAACCGCCGCCCGCGCGGCAGATTCCCGAGTTCACCATCCGCCAGCCTGGAGGCCGTCCCAGCAACCGGTTCCGCCCGCGCCATCAACCCGGCGGCGGAGGTCAGCAGTTCCCGGGCAACCGCTCGCACGGCGGCAACACGCCTGGCGGCCCGCGCGGCGGCATGCGCTCGAACGGTGGCCGGCCGCCTCAGGGGCCAGGGGGCGCGTCCACGCGTCACCACGGTCCCGGTCGAAGACGATCGAAGTAGAGTCCGGCTTCAGCCGGACCTTGAACCAGACCCATGCCTGATCTTTCCGGGAAGCACGGTCTCATCGTTGGCGTCGCAAACAAACGGTCGATCTCGTGGGCGATTGCGCAGGCAGCCGCTGCCGCGGGCGCGCGCCTCGCCCTGACGTACCCCAGCGAGCGTCTGGAAGAAAACGTCCGCGAACTGGCGGCGACCCTCGACAACCCGCTCCTCCTGCCCTGCGACGTCGCCAACGATCAGCAGATCGCGGATCTCGGCGTGACGCTCGATCGCGAGTTCGGCGGCCTCGACTTCTTCGTCCACGGCGCCGCGTTCGCGCCGAAGGAGGCGCTGGACCGTCCCTTCGTGGAGACGTCGCGCGAGAGCTTCAGGATGGCGCTCGACGTCAGCGCCTATTCGCTCGTGGGATTGACGCGGGCGGTGGCGCCGCTGATGGAGAAGCGCGGGGGCGGCAGCGTGCTGACGCTCACGTATCTCGGCAGCCAGCGCGTCTTCACCAACTACAACGTGATGGGTGTCGCGAAGGCCGCGCTCGAAGCGTCGGTGCGCTACCTCGCCGCCGACCTCGGGCCGAAGAACATCCGTGTGAACGCCATTTCCGCCGGCGCCATCAAGACGCTGGCGGCCGCCGGCATCTCGGGCTTCTCCAGCATCCTGCAGGTCTACCGCGACAAGGCGCCGCTGCGCCGCGGCGTCGATCAAGGGGAAGTAGCGGATGCCGC
>Ga0315281_10013015_pt1 | contig 11286 bp, 15 predicted proteins | sample YL17G07_0_MG_FD_204540 | JGI IMG/M metagenome (GOLD analysis project Ga0315281, IMG submission 204540) | Sediment microbial communities from Yellowstone Lake, YNP, Wyoming, USA - YL17G07_0 | ecosystem: Environmental > Aquatic > Freshwater > Lake > Sediment | place: USA: Wyoming | collected... | reverse complement strand
CATTAGGGCCTTGGGCCGAAGCCCGCCACCTCGGTGAGGGCGCTGTTCCGGAGCTTGAGCACGGCATGCCACAACCCCGATAGGCCCCTACGTAGGGGGCCACCCGTCGGGTATGCGCCTGCCCCGGCGATGTGATGCTCTTCTCGTGCCTACGCCCGAGAACGTGATCGACCGTCCATCCACCCTGACCATCGACGGCAACGAGGCGGCGGCCCGGGTCGCCCATCGCGTCAGCGAGATCATGGCGATCTACCCGATCACACCCTCTTCACCGATGGGCGAACTCGCCGATGCCTGGTCGGCCCGAGGTCAGACGAATCTCTGGGGGCAGGTTCCCCTGGTCATCGAGATGCAGTCCGAGGCGGGGGCGGCGGGGACGCTCCACGGCGCCCTCCAAGGTGGCGCACTCGCCACCACGTTCACGGCGTCCCAGGGATTACTCCTGATGATCCCCAACATGTTCAAGATCGCCGGCGAACTCACCCCGTTCGTGATGCACGTGGCGGCGCGGACGATCGCGACGCATGCCCTCTCGATCTTCGGCGATCACTCGGATGTCATGGCCGCGCGGTCCACGGGGTTCGCGATGTTGTGTGCCTCCTCGGTGCAAGAGGCGCAGGACATGGCCTTGGTGGCCCACGCCGCGACGCTCGAGACTCGGGTTCCGTTCCTGCATTTCTTCGATGGATTCCGCACGTCGCACGAGGTGAACCAGGTCATGCCGCTGGATGACCAGGACATCCGCGCGCTGATCGACGAGGATCTGGTCCTGGCCCATCGCGCGCGCGGGCTTTCGTCCGAGCATCCGGTGCTCCGCGGTTCCGCGCAGAACCCCGACGTGTTCTTCCAGGCGCGCGAAGCGGCCAACCCGTTCTTCGACGCGGTGCCGGGTCGTACGCAAGCCGTCATGGATCACCTGGCCGCGCGTACCGGGCGTGTCTACCGGCTCTTCGACTACCTGGGTGCACCCGATGCGGAGCGGGTGATCGTCGCCATGGGTTCGGGCTGCGGGGCCATCGAAGACGCCCTTGCCCCGATGCTCGCGCGCGGGGAGAAGGTGGGCCTGGTGAAGGTCCGTCTGTTCCGTCCGTTCTCAGCGGAGGCGCTGCTGGAGGCGCTACCTCCAAGCGTGCGCGCGATCGCGGTCTTGGACCGAACGAAGGAACCCGGCTCACTCGGCGAACCGCTGTACATGGATGTCGTCACCGCGTTGGCAGAGGCGCGACAGCGGTCGCGGCAGACCGGCGTCCCCCAGCAGGAGACCCCCGTCGTCATCGGTGGACGCTACGGCCTGTCGTCCAAGGAGTTCACCCCTGCCATGGCGGAGGCCGTGTTCGCGGAGCTGGAGAGCACGCAGCCCGAGCCTCACTTCACGGTGGGGATCACCGACGACGTGACGCACACCTCGCTCGCGGTCGATCCGGATGTCTTCCACGAACCCGACGATGTGTTCCGGGCGGTGTTCTACGGACTGGGGTCGGACGGCACGGTGGGAGCGACCAGGAACTCGGTGAAGATCATCGCCGAACGCGGCGGGGGCCCCGGCGGTGACCTCCACGCGCAGGGTTACTTCGTCTACGACTCGAAGAAGGCGGGATCGGTCACCGTGTCGCATCTGCGATTCGGTCCCCGGCCGATCGGTGCCACCTACCTGATCCAAGAGGCGGACCTGGTTGCCTGCCATCAGTTCTCGTTCCTGGATCACGTGGACGTGTTGGCGACCGCCCGCTCGGGCAGCACCTTCCTGTTGAACAGCCCGTATGGCCCGGACCAGGTGTGGGCGCACCTTCCGGTCGAGGTCCAACGCGAGATCGCCCAGAAGCAGCTGCGGTTCTTCGTGGTGGATGGGCTGCGCGTCGCCCGGGATGCGGGCCTGGGCACGCGGATCAACACCGTGCTGCAGACCTGCTTCTTCGCGCTCTGCGATGTGCTGGAACGGCAGGACGCGATCGACGCCATCAAGGCAGCGATCGAGGATTCCTACCGCAAGCGCGGCGAGGCGGTGCTCCGGCAGAACTTCGCCGCGGTGGACGGTGCGCTGGCAGCCCTTCACGAGGTGACGGTTCCCGCCGCGGTCGAAGGAGACCTTCACCTTCGGCCGCCCGTGCCGGCCGAAGCACCCGACTTCGTGCAGCGCGTCACCGCCATGATGCTCGCCGGCCAGGGCGATCTCCTGCCGGTCTCGGCGCTGCCGGTCGACGGGACCTTCCCCACCGGCACCGCGCGCTGGGAGAAGCGTTCGATCGCCAACGAACTCCCGATCTGGGATCCGGACATCTGCATCGACTGCGCGAAGTGCGCGTTGGTGTGTCCCCATGCCGCGATCCGCATGAAGGTCTACGCGCCCGAGGCCCTGGAAGCCGACGACGTGCGCGAGGCGAACCTTCCATCGAAGGAATGGAAGGCGAAGGACTTCCCGGGCGCGCGGATGACCATCCAAGTGGCACCGGATGACTGCACCGGTTGCGGCGTCTGCGTGGACGTCTGCCCGGCGCACGCGAAAGAGCAGGTCAAGCACAAGGCGATCAACATGGAACCCGCCGCGGAGCATCTCGAGCGCGAGCGCGGCTGGTTCGACACCTTCCTGGCGCTGCCCGAGGCGGACCGTTCGCAGGTGAAGGTGGATTCGATCAAGGGCTCGCAGATGCTCCAGCCGCTGTTCGAGTTCAGCGGGGCGTGCGCCGGGTGCGGGGAGACGCCCTATCTCAAGCTGCTCAGCCAGATGTTCGGCGATCGCGTCGTGATCGCGAACGCCACCGGCTGTTCATCGATCTACGGCGGGAACCTGCCGACCACGCCGTGGGCCACCAACGATGCCGGACGCGGTCCCGCCTGGGCGAACTCGCTGTTCGAGGACAACGCGGAATTCGGGCTGGGGATCCAACTGGCACTGGAACAGCGACGTGCACGGGAGCGCGAACAGGGCACCCCGCAGGATGCGATCGTCGAAGAGAGCGTATGGATCGTGGGCGGGGACGGATGGGCCTACGACATCGGGTTCGGCGGTCTGGATCACGTGCTGGCCAGCGGGCGGAACGTGAACATCTTGGTGTTGGACACCGAGGTGTACTCCAACACCGGGGGGCAAGCGTCGAAGGCCACCCCGCGCGGCGCGGTGGCCAAGTTCGCCGCGATGGGCAAGACCACGGGCAAGAAGGACCTGGGCATGTTGGCCGCCTCTTACGGCAACGTCTACGTGGCGCAGATCGCGATGGGGGCGGACAACGCGCAGACCGTGAAGGCCTTCGCGGAGGCGGAGTCCTATCCGGGTGTGTCGCTGATCATCGCGTACTCGACCTGCATCGCGCACGGGATCGACATGTCGACCTCGATGAGCCACCAGGGTCTCGCGGTGAAGTCCGGTTACTGGCCGCTGTACCGCTACGATCCCCGGGCTCCGGCCGCCGGCACGAACGCTCTGCACCTTGACTCCAAGGCGCCTAGCATCCCGCTCAAGGACTTCGCGTTGACGGAGGCGCGGTTCGCGATGCTCGCTCGTGCCAAGCCCGAGGTCTCGGAGCGGCTCCTGGCCGAAGCCCAAGACGACGTGAACGAACGCTGGCACCTCTACGAGCAACTCGCGGGTGTTGAGCACGGCGACCTGGCCGTGACCGACGCGGATGATCGCGCGAAGGAGCACACCGATGGTTGATCTACGAACGGACTATCTGGGTCTCAGCTTGTCGAACCCGGTCGTGGCGTCGGCTTCGACGCTGTCCTCGCGCGCCGACACCTGCAAACGGCTCCAGGATGCGGGGGCGGGGGCGTTGGTGGTGGCCTCCCTGTTCGAGGAGCAGATCGAACACGACCAGGTGGAGCTGGTTCGCGTGATGGAGACCGGCGCGGAGTCGGTCGGCGAAGCGCTCAGCTACTTCCCCGAACTCGAGGACTACAACGTGGGCGCGGACGCCTACCTTTCGCATCTCTCCATGCTGAAGCAGGAGCTGGAGATCCCGGTGATCGCGAGTCTGAACGGCACGACTCAGGGTGGATGGGTTCGCTACGCCACGCGGATGCAGGAGGCGGGTGCCGACGCTCTGGAACTGAACGTGTTCCTGATCGCGACCGACCCGCGGACGGAGGGCGCGGCCGTCGAGCAGCGCTACCTGGACCTGGTGGCGGCGGTTCGCGCCGCCATCACCATCCCGCTCGCCGTCAAGATCGGCCCGTTCTTCTCCTCGATCCCGAACATGGCGGTGCGACTGGTGGAGGCGGGCGCGGACGGGCTGGTGTTGTTCAACCGGTTCCTCCAACCCGACATCGACCTGGCCACGCTCACCGTGGATCCCACGCTGCATCTGTCGACCTCCGAGGAGGTGCGCCTACCCCTTCGCTGGATCGCGGTGCTGCGCGACCACGTGCGCGCCTCGCTCGCGGCAACGACGGGGGTGCACACCGCCGAAGACGCCCTGAAGCTGCTGCTGGTGGGCGCGGACGTCACGATGATGGCGTCCGCGCTCTACCACCACGGTCCCGAGCACCTGACCGCCGTGGTGGAGGGGATCGACACCTGGCTGGGCGAGCACGACTACACCTCGGTCGCGCAGGCACGGGGGAGTGTGAGCCAGGGCTCGAGCGCCGACCCCGAGGCGTTCGCGCGCAGCAACTACATGCGCATGCTGACGAGTTTCACCAGTCCGTACGACTGGCGCGCGCTGGGTTCCCCCCAGGCGTAGCTCCCCGGCAGGTCGCTAGGTTGTACCGAGCGCCCGGACCGTAACGCCGGGCAGGTCCGCGAATCCTCGGGCGTCCGCAGTCACAACGATGCGGTTCGACTCCAGGGCGGTGGCCGCGATGATCAGGTCATGGGCTCCCCGCGGACGGCCGGCGCGTCGCGTGAGGGCAAGCAATCGGGCGTGCGCCCGCGCGGTCGCGAGACCGTAGTCCTGGACGGGTAGGTCCTTCAGGAGATCATCAACGAAGGAGGCTCGAGCGCGGCGGCGCTTCTTGTCGGCCAGCTCGATGCCGACCAGGAGTTCGGCAGCCGTGATCGCCGCGATCGCGACATCGTCGTCATCGGCGATCGCTGCATCGAGCGCTCCCGCGTCACGCTCGGACGCTATGAGCACGGTCGTATCGAGGATCAGCCGTTCCAGCGGTCTTCACCCTCGAGGATCGACCGCAGTTCCCGCAGGTCCTTGGCCCAGGCGGGATCGGCTCGATGTGCGCGAAGGAGCTGCTTGACGTCACTGCCTGAGGTTCCGGACTCGGGCACGATGCGCGCGATCGAACGGCCTTTCCGAACGACGACGAAGCTCTCATGGCGGTGTTCTACGGCGTCCAAGAGTTCCGAGAAATTGCGCCCTGCCTCGGTGGCGGAGATGTCCTTCATGTAAATCAGATTATCAGATTGATATCGAACGCGAACTCCGCACCCCTTGTTCGTCATGGAGCGACCCTAGTTGCAGGGTCTGACATCCGACGACCTAGGCCGACGGGTTGCGGCGCATGAACCAGATGTGGGGGCCGCCGTCCGGGGCGTCTTCGTCAACGGCGGTGAAGAACCCGAAGCGTTCGTAGTAGGTGACGTTGTTCGCGCGCGAGGTCTCGAGCCAGGCGGGGACGCCGAGGTCATCGGCGGTGGCCAGACCGTCGCGGAGCAGCGCGCTCCCCAGGCCCTCGCCCTGATGTTCGGGCACCACGCCGATGTGGCTGAGGAACAGGAGCGGCTCTTGGGGCTCGTGCTCGCCGACCCATCCCCAGAAGGCGGAGTGACGCTCGGCGTTTGAGCCCAGGATCTCTGACTCCTGGCCCGGCGCGGCCGGCGCGATGGCTTCGTGCGCCTCGCGCCCGTCGGGCGGGATCCACACGGCGATGCCGGCACCGTCTGAGGCGACCCGGATCCAGCCGCGCCGGACGTTCTCGCCGTTGTAGTAGGCGAAGTGGCGTCTGATGCGCTCGGCGAAATGGTCCTCGCCGAAGGACCAGCGGAGCATGGCTTCGGTATCGAGCGAACGGGCCGCCGTGTCGACGATCGCGGGAAGGTCGTCGAGCGTGGCCGTTCGGATCTGCATCATGACGGCGAGCCTACTCCGACGCACGCCAACAAAGCCGTTTCCTCCGATCCCCGTAGGCGAAGACCGGACCCGTTGCGGTATGAAGTACGGATGAGGTCGGTGATCGCGGCTCCTGCTCGGCACAGCTCCGCCAGGGGCTCGCGTCGCGCGGGCATCGTGGGGGTCGTCGTCCTGTCCATGATCGCGGGGGCGTGCCAGTCGGGGACGCCGGCCGATCAACCTCCGTCGACCTCCAGCCGTGCCACCACCACTCCGGCCGCGAGCCAGGCCCAGCTGACCATCACACCCGCGAACCGTTCCCAGAAGGTTGACCCATCGGCCGGGATCTCCGTCAAGGTCACCGGCGGCACCATCACGAACGTCACCGCGCAGGCCGACGGACAGGCCGTCGCGGGGGAGAAGGGCGCCGGCGGCACCTCATGGCACAGCCGATGGGCACTCCTGACCGACACGCACTACGCGGTCCGAGCCACGGCGACCGACGCCGACGGGAGATCGGTCACCACGCACAGCACCTTCACCACACTCGCCCCGACCACGACGTTCTCGACGACGATCTTCGAGGGGGCTGGGAAGACCTACGGCGTGGGGATGCCGATCATCCTCAACTTCAGCGCTCCGATCACGGACAAGCGCGCGGTGGAGCGCTCGCTGCAGATCTGGACCTCCGAGCCGGTGATCGGCGCGTGGTATTGGGACGGCGACCAGACGCTGTACTTCCGCCCACGCGACTACTGGCCGGCGAACACGACGGTTCGGTTCGCCGGTCACTTCGATGGCGTCGACGGGGGGCATGGGATGTACGGGGTGCACACGCTGACGCAGAGCTTCGAGATCGGGCGTTCCCTGATCGCGGTCGCCGGCACGCGCACACACCACGTGCAGATCTATCTGGACGGCAAGCTGTTCGGGAACTGGCCGATCAGCACGGGGAAGCCGGGCGATGACACGCCGAACGGCACCTACCTCACGATGGACAAGGCCAACCCGGAGGAGATGATCGGACCCGGGTACGACATCATGGTCCCGTGGTCCGTGCGGTTCACGCTGTCCGGTGACTTCATGCACGATGCGTTCTGGTCGGTGGGCGAGCAGGGCTTCGCGAACGTCAGTCACGGATGCGTGAACATGTCGCCCGCCAACGCCGAGACGTACTACAAGCTCGCCATCTTCGGGGACCCGGTGACGATCACGGGGAGTCCCCAGGCCGGGAAGTGGGGCAACGGATGGACCGTGTGGTTCTTGTCCTGGCACGACCTGCTGGCCGGGAGTGCGACGCACCAGGCGGTTCGCGCCGGACCCGGCGGCAGCTCGTTCGTCGCACCATCGACCCTTCGGCGCTCGCGTGCGAAGTCTCCGCTCAGGACATCCCGTCCGGGGAACGCGAAGGCGACCGCCGCGTAGCCGGCGTAGTGCACCTCAAGGGACCCTCAGCCCCTGCCGATACAATGATTGACTCATACAATGTTAACCTTGTATCCTGTCACCTTGTGGGAGGTCGAGTTCACCGACGAGTTCGAAGCCTGGTGGCAGGTTCTGAGGGAGAGCGAACAGGAGGCGATCGTGGCCGCGGTTGAGTTCCTGGAGGACGTGGGACCTAGCCTCCGCCGTCCGTTCGTCGACACGATCAAGATCTCCCGGCACTCGAACATGAAGGAGCTGATCCCTATGGGCGGAAACATCAGGATCCTCTTCGCGTTCGACCCCCGTCGTTCAGCGATCCTCTTGATCGGCGGCGACAAGACTGATAGGTGGGACGCGTGGTACGAGGAGTGGGTGCCGAGAGCCGATGATCTTTACGAAGACCACCTGAGGACGATAAGGAAGGAAGGTGAGATCCCATGACTGGTCGCAAGTCTTTCAGCGAGCTCCGCACCCCGATCGACGCCGATCCTGTTCGTCGCGCTCGCGTGGAGGAAGTGAAGCACGCGATGCGGGAGGCCCTCGCGTTGGCCGAGCTCCGCGAGGGCAGGCACGTGACGCAGGCACATCTAGCGGAGGAGATGAACGTCACCCAGTCGAACGTCTCACGCGTCGAGCATCAAGACGATCTCTATCTATCGACCTTGCGCGGCTACGTCGAGGCGCTAGGTGGCGAGCTGCAGCTCCGAGCGATCTTCGAAGACGAGACCGTCGATCTCCAGATGCAAGAGGCTGAGCCCGCCTAGTCTGTGGCGAACATCCGGCTGGTGAGTTCGACGGCGGTGCCACCGCCGTCGGCGACGAGCGAGGTGCCGGTCACGATCGAGGACTCGTCACTGGCCAGGAACAGGCAACACGCGGCCATCTCCTCGGCCGTGCCGGCACGCCGCAGCGGCACGTCGCCGGTCGCGAGCTTGTAGGCGTCTTCGCGGGTGCCCAGGCCACGTTCTGCCGCCAACTCGTCCATGGCCTCGTCGCCCATCGGCGTGATGATCCAGCCCGGACACAGTGCGTTGGCGCGGATCCCTTGCGGGCCGTAGTCGACGGCGATCGCGCGAGCCAAGGCGAGCAGGCCGGCTTTCGACACGTCGTAGGCGGCGGAGGCGGGAGCCGCCGCCAAGGCGTTGGTGCTCGCGACCAGGACGACCGAACCACCGCCGCGCGCGAGCATCGCGGGGATGGCCGCGCGCGTCATCATCATCGGACCGGTCAGGTTGATGTCCATCTGCTGGTGCCAGTTGCCGTCGTCCATGTCGCCGACGGTTCCTTCGATGCCGATCCCGGCGCTGGCTACGACGATGTCGAGGCCCCCGAACGCCGAGATCGTGGCGGCGACGGCTTCGGCGGCGTGGGAGGGGTCGCTGGTGTCGCCGGCTACCGCGATGCCGCCGACCTCCGCCGCCACGGCAGCTATCGGTTCGGGACGCCGGCCGGTCACGACGACCTTCGCGCCCTCGCGGGCGAAGAGCCTGGCGGTCGCGGCTCCTACGCCCGTGCCGCCCCCCGTGATGAGTGCCACCTTGTTCTCGAGTCGCATGCGAACCGTCCTTTCGGATCAGCGATTCCGATATGCCTCGCGGCGATGTTGCGCGCTAACCAGTGACTCGGCCGGACGTCAACCCCGTGCTAGCGCTGTTCCACCACGCGCTTCATCTCTTTCGGCGTCGGGTGGCCGTCTCTCTCTAGGAAGGTGATGAGCTCTGGATCTGGGTCGAACGGGGGTGGCTGTTCCACGTCGGACTCGATCGGCTCGGGCGGTCGTTCGCTCATGCCCGCCATCCTAAGCCAACCCGATCGCGGCGGCGAGGGCCGCGAACGCGCGTCCAACGTCGAGCCACGGGTTGTTCACTCTGGGGGTTAGCGTGATCAGGGCACCTGCGAATCCGAGGATAACTCCGGCCTTCGAATCGAGGCCCTCGAAGTGAGCGAGCTGCGCGTCGCGCTCTGCACGCGTTTGGGCGAGCACGATGTCAAGAGAGCGTGTGCCTCGAGCGGTCATGGAACGACCCTAGCGGTCGGGTCTGACACAGGGTCGAAACGGTCAGGCGCTCCAGAAGGCGTCGGCGGCGGTCTGATCGAACGGCGTGATCCAGACTTCCTTCGCCTTGCCGTCTTCCAGATGGAACACGAGTACCTGCGAGAAGGTGACCGTCTTGCCGCGGCGCGCCACGGTTGCGCTCACTGACGAAGGCGAGCAGCTAGATGTGTGGCACGGTGCGGAACGCCTGGACGAACCGAGGCACGAAGGAGTGCAGGGCGTCGAGCACAACATCGAGGGTCACAGGCGGCCGCCTGAGTTCAGAGGCCTGCCGGCTCAGCGCCGCGCGGACTGCCGGATACTCCAACGTCAGTTGCATGACCAGGAAGTCATCAGGGTGGATCGCCTCGATGCCGAACGGCTCGCATACCCCCTTCGGGAAGTCGCGGAGGTTGGACGTGACCACGGCCTGCGCCGCACCGGCAACGGCCGCCGCCAGGACGTGCCGGTCCTCGGCGGCATTCGCCATGTGCGGTTCCAGCCGATCGATCTCCTCCACATCGGCCTCAGCCAATCGGAGCATGGTGTCGCATACGGGAAGGCAGACGATCACATTTGCGTCCAGAACGACTCGGAACGACATGTGTGGAGCTTATGGGTCAGGTCTGACGGTACGCGCCCAGTTCCTGCGACAGGTCTCCGAGCTCGCGCAGGGCGTCGGCGCGTTGGACGGCGCGTCGCTCGCGGAAGGTAAGGACGTCCTCGATGGCGATCCGGCGATGGGTGCCAACCTTGTGGAAGGGGATCTCGCCGGCCTCCAGGAGCTTGGTGAGATGCGGCCGCGAAACGTGGAGGATCTCGGCCGCCTGCTGAGTGGTGAGCTGTTGCCCCACGGGGATCAGGGTGATCGCCTGGCCTCGCGCCATGGCATCGACGACGACCGCCAGGGCCCGAAAGGCGGAATCCGGCAAGGGGATGGTTTCCCCACCGGGTCCGACGAGCATGGCCGGCCTGTGCTCCGACGACAGACCCTCCAACTCGGCGAGAAGATGCATGAGCCCCGGAAGCTCGGCGGGCTCCGGTCTGACGTGGGTCTCGTGACGCTGGATCGCGGTCGGCATCCCGGCAAGATAGCACGGTAACCGTAATAAATGCAACAAATGAAATGACCGAAAGGATTGATCTCAGGGTGGAGACGGGTGGCAGAGGGTCAGACGTGGAGCGCACGTTCGAGGAGATATCGTGGCTCAACTGATGGAGAGTGATCCCGTCGAACTCGCCCTGGCCAGGAACAGGCTCGTCGCCTACGTGCAGCCGCGCAAGCCGGCGGGCAGGATGCCCACAGGCTGGTACATCATCCGCGTCGAGCTGGAGTCGGGGCGCGGGGACGACTACAAGCCGCCACCCGGGCGCGATCTGCTGGTCTCGCCGAACCACACGTTCCGGCAACTGGCGGAGCTGATCAACGCGTGCTTCGCGCGCTGGGACCTGGGTCATCTCTACGTCTTCCGGATGGAAGACGGGGCGAATATCGGGATCCCGAACGAAGAGCTCGGCCACGTCGATGCCGCGCGGCGCAAGCTCGGGGTCCGCCGGGAGGACGAGGTCTTCGAGTACGAGTTCGACTTCGGCGACGGGTGGACCCATCGGTGCACGGTGATGGAGGTCGATGTCACGCCCGAGGATCACTACGGCGTTCGCCCAAAGGGCCCGGTCGCCGTGTGGGGGTGGGGGAGCATGCCCGATCAGTACGGAAGGACCAGACCGGACGGCGGAGACGAGGACGACGAAGAGGACGAAGATGTCGACTAAGAAGGCATCCGCATATCGCGGGGATCACGTTGGATCCTGCGGTGCTATCCGGACGTT
>Ga0315281_10013014_pt1 | contig 11286 bp, 16 predicted proteins | sample YL17G07_0_MG_FD_204540 | JGI IMG/M metagenome (GOLD analysis project Ga0315281, IMG submission 204540) | Sediment microbial communities from Yellowstone Lake, YNP, Wyoming, USA - YL17G07_0 | ecosystem: Environmental > Aquatic > Freshwater > Lake > Sediment | place: USA: Wyoming | collected... | reverse complement strand
AACTCGTTCGAAGCCTGAACCTTCTGAAGGACTACCTGCATGAGTTATTCCTCCTAGACCAGTACTGTCCAGTTGGAATCAACGCGTTCTGGTCGTCACGCCAGATCCAGATTGCCGACAAATACCACTCATACTTGTCAGCCGAGACATGGAACTCGATACCTTGCATCGTTCACCTCTTAGGTTAGAAGATGCTGCGCGGCGCATACGGCCGCATATTCAATATAGCTAGGGGGCCACAGGACTTCAAGGGGTGTCTGGATTTATTTTCTAGTCGATGGAAAGGGTACTGCCACAGGCGAACAAAGGCAGTGCGCGCCGCTGGCATTGTCCCGCAGGGGCTGGCATCTGCCCGCGCCGACGGCGCCGCTGTCGCGGCTGCGCCTAGCTAAGTTGACTGGGAGAGGTTGCGAGCAACCAACGCTTCAGACGCTTCCATGCGCGTCCACCGCTCAGGCGATACTTAGCCATGAGTCGCCGGCGAATCGCACGTGCTGGATTGATTAGGTCACCTCGACCATTGACACGGGAAAGGGAGGTTGATCTAATCAGTGAATGATAGGCTTTGGTAGGGCGAACGGATTGGATGGGTCGAAGACTTCGCATTTCAGTTTACTCTCAGTTGATGAATACGAAAACTAGGAAGGCATTTCCTAGTCCATGCCTTCTGCAATGTCCCGAGCTTTGAGTTCTGCTAACTCGGCACGCGCATTGGTTATTGTTGCTGGTAGTGATTGGGAGATACAAACAATATCATTCAGCCGGAATGAACACAAACCACCCCATAAGTTTGTAGTGGTAAAGAACGTATCACCGGCATGCCACGCTGCTAGGACCGATTCGTAGACAATACATGGCAGAATGTATGGTTCGCCCGAAGTCTTTGGAAAGAGATAGGTACATCCTGTTTCTCGACGTGTATCCATGATTGGTTTCCCGACCTGCCGAGCTTGGTTGGGGCCGGACCTCTGGGTGAATACCATGCAGATTGTATCCACGCTAACAGATGCCCAACCCCAACCAATGGCGAAGTCGTTAGGCCATTAGGCCGGCGTTTTCGTGTCCGCCGACGTGACCTTGATACCCTTCTCGGCCAACATCGCAGCGAACTGCTCGAACGTAAGCTTCTCTCCGATCTTCGCGTCGATGGCAACCGTGCGAGGACCACGGGGCGCGCGAACCTTCTTCGTCGTCGGATCCCATGCGGTCAGGATTGCAATAACCTCATCGACCGACGCACCATCACGCACTGCATCACGTGCACCCGATTCGCCCTGTCCGGCGATGCGCCAACCACGATTGAACATGTGGACAGCGACCGTCTCATTGCCGCGGCAGAGGGTGACCGCTTCGACCAACGTCTCAGCCTGTGTGAACGGAACCTTGAGAATGGGTCCGCCCTTCGTACCGACCTTCAGTTCGCCTTGCTTCACAGTCTATTCTCCTTCTTTGTTCGGCCCCAGTAGGGCGTTTATACCGGCCGGATAGAACTCTTCCCCGCGCAGCGGGTGCGTGTCGGCCAGTTTCACACGCATTTCTGCCTGTTGATGGATTGCATAACCAAGATTGAAGTGGTCTACTACTCGTTGCGGCTGCCCATGAACGAGCCGCAAGATGTCGTCGATTGAGTCTGCCTGATGAACTGGAAAGCGAACTCGATGTCGGTTGGGAAGTGTAACTTGCCGATCAACTCGTCGCATTATGACCTCCGATTGTAACAGCACTAGTGCTACGGTGAAATGGCTTGCCCTGCTGATGGAATATATGGGAGGGGGCCGCAAACTGCAATAGCTAGTCAACCTTTCCTTGGACTGTCCCAAGGTAGATTGATTGGTGGTTGCGGAAGATGTGGTGGACCTACTCCTTCTTTCTGCAACTGATATATAAGGTCTACAATAGCAGCAACTTTCTCGCTAGGCTGAGTCGTGAAACCTAACGTATACTCTAAAAGTGCTATTCGCGCTTCCAGTCGTTCCATTCCCACTGTGAGAGCGCGGTTGTCTGTGCTCATAGGTTATCCTTTGCTGCATCGGCAGCACGAGTGAATGTGACATACGATCCGTCTATTATGAGCGACCATCCCATGTTACGTATTGGATTCCAGTATGGGTCATCAGATACTTCTGTCGAGAAAGAAACACGAACAGCGTCGAACTTTGTCTTCGCCAAATGTTCTTTCAAAGTTGCCGCGTCTAGTGCATCCTTGACTGTTATAGGATAACGTTCTTCAAGCCCTTCAACTAACTTGACTTGTTGTGTTACAGCAACACTTGCCTTATATAACCTCTGCACCGACTCAGCATACTCACGTGCTTGCGGCCTACGTCCGATCGCCTTGTGCTTAGGTAATCCAACAAATACCTGCCATGTTGCTCCATCGTTGTTAGGTTGTGCCCATGTACGGATCTGATGAAACGCGTGTGCGTTCTGAGGCTCATAGACTGACGCCACTTTAGCAACATTGCGAATATAGAACTGATACTTTCGTGCCTCTGCATATGAGTCAAACTCCATTAGAACTATATGTTCTGTTGTCACAAGCTCACGCAGAGTGTTTACCATATCAATGTTCGACAGCATGAACCCTCGTGAATAGTCGTATCCCATTGGTTACTCTCCTATTGGTTGTTATAACCGTAGCTAGCGTAGCTGGTTGTTATGAGCGTAGCCTATCCAAGCATCCATGCTCCTTTATCTAATATAGGGGGGGTAGATAACGTTTGCAAGTTTATGACTACATGAATAGGGATACGGATAGACAGGGACGCGAACCGTAGTTACGTAGTATCCATATATACATATATATATTCATATACGTATTGGTATGTCCGACGACCTCCGGGTACGTTAGTGAAGACGTGTATGTATTCGTCCATGCTCAACCGTGGGAACTACCCCCCCATATTTTGATCTTGCTGCATGGATGCTTGGATAGCGTCTATTTCAGCGACAACTTTGGAGAGATGTTATAGGTCACAAAGCTAGTCGGCAGCGCGTCAACGGCTGGACGCAAAAGAGGGATAGCGGTTTTCTGCTATCCCTCTGAAACCGGATGCCGCTAGCCGAATGGCGAATGTCATGCGTTGAGTTGAATCTTGAAGCCCTGCGACTCAAGCTGAGTGATTAGCTCAGGCGTGAGCTTGATGGTCTGCCCTGCTTTTGCATCAAGTTTCATGACCTTGATGCGAGAACCGCCCTGCGCTAAAGGTTCGCGGTTCGGCCAGTCAAAGCCCTTCCAAAGTTCCGCGATGCGCGCCGAAATCTTTTCAGGCGCCACCTTGCCCTTGTGCATTTCCGCAATCTCCGGCAGGATGTCGGCCCGAAAGATGATGCGTGAGGCGCGAGTAGCGAACTTGGTCAACCAGTCAGGACCAAAGAACTTCGCCGTTTCCGCCGGTTCGGGAAAGCTGATGGTGGCTTCATACTGCCAGCCAGCTTTGTCGGAACCGATCTTGATCGTTTCGATTTTCATTTGGATGCTCCTATGGATGTCGAGGAGGCCATCCGGCTAGCGGCAATCGGTTGTCAATCAGCGGCAGCATTCGAGCGTTTGCCCTGCTCGCCATTAGCCGAATTATGGGGGATGGATTGTGTTCACGCAAGGGGCTGCTAACCTGATGCAATGCAATGACTTGCGAATCCGCCATCACAAAGTTGCTAGCATGAGCCGGTGCCTGGGCGATATGAGGACATGCTTAGTAGTGAGATTCTTAGTGGTGAGATATCGACTTTGCCGCGGCGTGAACATGGGGCGATCAAGCGGTCTGAGTGGCAAAGGACTTTATAGTGCAAAGTACTTGAGGCGTCCGATAGCTTAACGTCATCAAGAGGGGGTAGCCCCCCTTTGACCCCTGGAATCGCTCTAAATCACTTTCTAACTTTCACAAAAGTTTCAGATCCGGCCGGTCTAAAAATTTTTACAAAAAATCTGGGGCCGGCCTGTCGGCCGCTACGCGCATAGCCTTCGGGCCTGCCTGTCGGCCAACGGGCAAACTAGGAAGTCATTTCCGGGTTGGGCCTGCGGCCCACTACTAGTTATGTGATCATTAGACCTGAGCCGATAGGTACAACCCCGCGCCCCCTTCCGACACTAGCAGTCGCTATATTGCACATCGCTCCAGTCTGTGATAACTTACCTCATGCCTATATCTTGGCCGTAGTCTATGGACGAACATTTCATGCGCGAACTAGGTATCACTGGTAAGATAGGGTCGGCACATGTCGATACTATCGTGCCTGTTGGCGGAGCTGCGTCTGTTGCAAGTAAGGTAGTAGCCGATCAGACTCCATACCTACCGTTCGGCGCATCAGCGAAACAGGGAAATGATTTCCTAGTTGGGGCTTCGCCCCCACCTGCGGTTAGTCTAAACCAGGCAGCGCCGGTTCGGAAACCAAATGATCTTCCATGGTTGCCTGCGGCAAGCCGGACTTCCGAACGGCCTAGCTTGGATGTTACCGCGAGAAGTAATACTGCGCCGGCGCCGGTCCCTTCGGCGCGCGACAGCGCCGGCGGCACGGGCGAGTCTCTCCCCCGCACTGTCGTTCCTGCTTCACCGTCCTTCCTTCCTCGTGTAAGTCTTATACCCGCTGAACTGTCAATACCTCAGCAATCACGTGTTGCACGAGAACGGCATAAGATGGTAGTGATGTTACATTGTTCTGGCATGACGACCTACGATATATGTAAAGCTACTGGGTATAAATCGGCTGCTGTAGGAATCATCCTACGTTCTCATAATCCAGAGCTAGTTCAGCTTCGTCGTGATTTCGGTGGTAAGGTAGCAAAGGCGATGGAGACTACTGTGTATCAGAAGTTTCAACTATTGGCTGTTGAGTCTGTGGATCGGCTTGGCGACCATATGCGTGATCACGAAGATAAGACAAACTCACGTCATGCTGCGGTTGCGATTCTAGATCGTGCCGGTCATTCTCCAGTCAAGAAGCAACTCACTCTTGGTGGTAACATTCCAGCAGATGAGTTGAAGATGTTGATTAGTCAGTTATCACAACTAAACGAAGTTAGTGCACGTGAGAGTGAGTGGGCGCTGACACCAGTAGGTGGTTAGTGCGTACTGAACCAATACCGTTGAGTTGTGAACGGTTTGATAAGCTAAAGCGTTTACTTCCCAGTCAGCCACGGCTCGAAAACGGAGCATTGCTGACAGATCAAGCTACACCGTGGACTGATGAACCATATATATTGACTGAGACAAGTGTCAATATAATGGATGAGACTACCTAAAAGGAATGTAATCCATGGGTGTCAAGATATCAGCACTGTCAACAGCGGTACTAGGTGACATATCATTTGACGATGTGTTAGCTATAGTTGACCTAGTAGGTCCAACGACCCTACGTGTTTCGTTGGATGTACTCCGTCAGTCGTTATTTCCTGGTACTAGTTACACAGCGGTAGCGCTTGGTGGTGTGACCAGCGTAACATATACTACTAAGAGTATATCTACTACTGCATTAGCTACTCCATCGGCACTAGTAGCTACTACTAGTGAAGTATTTGCGTCGACGGTAAGTGGTGCTACCCTAATGGGATATGGCACTACTGGTGATGTAACACTAAAGAATCGTGCTGGAACTGATGTATTGGTAGTTACTGCTAATACATTGAACGTGACAATGGCTGGTGCACTTGCTATGGCAGGTGCGTTGTCTGGTGTTACAACACTAGCTGCATCTGGTAGTATTGCTGCCAACGGCGGTGTGGTAATAGCCGCTAGTCAGGCGTTGACTGGTACGGTTGCCAACTCCACCATTTCTGGTTTCTTATCAGTTGCGGCTACGACTGGTACCTTTACCAATGTAGGCGGTACTGTTACTACAGTAACACAAAATAGTGTTACTACGATGACGGGACTGACTACTATTGGCACGCTGGTCGCAGGCGCGGTCCCGGCCTCGCTGGTGACGGCGGGGACGTTCGGGGCAGGGACGTACACGTTCCCCGGTGCGCTGGCGATCACGGGCGCGTTGACGGGCGTGACGACGTTGACGAGTACCGGACTACTCGCGGTCACGGTGGCCTCTGGCTACGCTGGAACGTTCATGGGTGGCAACGTCGGAATTGGGACGACGGGACCGGGGGCAAAATTATCTGTATTAGATGCTGCTGGCACTACAACAAATTCACTTTATGTAGAAAGTGTCGCGCAAACATCTGGAAATACCGGTTTTTTTTATTCTAATTCTGCACAGAGTGGAAATACTTTGAGAGTTTATCAAGATGGGGCTGGTTCAACAGGTCCTGCGTTGTATGTTTATTCAGATGGGGCTTATGGGGCAGTTTTTGAAAAAGGCAACGTCGGAATTGGGACGACGGGGCCGAGTCACCTCCTTGATGTCAACGGCACGTTCCGGGCGGTGGGTGCCGCCACGTTCTCGTCCACCCTCGCCGTCACAGGGGGTTTCGGCTGCAACGGCACGGCACCCCAAACCGCCTACGCCTCTGGCGGACTCTTGGCTGGTGTGGTCGCGGCGTTGGTCGCCAACGGCATTCTCAGTAACTAGAGGTATTACTAATGCTAACTATCAACGAGTACAAGGGGCGTCCAGGTCAGGATGACATTGAAGTAAGGTGGACACTAGATATCTTGGTGGGTAAAGATACCAAGACGTTTGAAGGTACATTCATTTTCAGTCAGTCGAAGTATATGTTGACTGCTGATAGATGGAGCGATGACGAACTGAAAAACGCACTAGCTCAGATTCTTGCAGAGTCGGTAAAGGTCTAATAATATGCTACTGGTTGAGATTCCACGACCACGTCATGTACCTAATCTGTTGTTAGTAGCTGCGACTCATCATCGTCGCTCACTAAAGGCAGATGCACCGATTGCTATACTGTCTGAACTACTGGACGATCTTGAAACTGAGTTGGGTGAGATACTGTTTACTAATCAAACTGTTATCGAGTTCGACTTGGCCTCAGAAGGTAATGTGAGTATCTTTACAGAAGCCGGCGTGGACATGATACTTGAGTCGGCAAGTGTTATTGACGATTTGTGGTTGGAGACCGGAGATAGTATGTTCACTGAACTTTCACAGCAGGTGACCTCGGAGGGCTAGTACAATGGGTGTGAAGATTACAGCTCTACCGGCCTCCATCCTAACGGATGTAACCTACGACGATATTATCCCTATCGTTGATCTGGCAGGGCCGACGACACAGAAGGCGACACTTGATTTGGTTCGCCAATCAATGTTTGCTGGTAGTGGCTACACGGCGGTTACTCTTGCAGGGGTGACAAGTGTAACCTACAGTCTGAGTCTCATTTCAACAACGGCATTGGCTACGCCGAGTGCGTTGGTAGCCACTACCAGTCAGGTGTTTGCTAGTACAGTAAGTGGTGCTACAATCATGGGCTTTGGTACTACTGCTGATGTCACCCTCAAGAACAGAGCAGGTACCGACGTAATCAAGGTTACTTCCAATACGACTGGTGTCGTTATGGGAGGTGCCCTTGCGATTACTGGTGCCCTTTCTGGTGTGACTACGCTCGCAGCGAGTGGTCTGATTACCTCAACAGCTACGACAGGTGTTGTTGCCTCAGCTACAGCAACCGCAACACCTAGTGCATACTCGGCTACTCAGTTCATTGGCTTTGCGAGTACGGTGAGTGGTGCTACGTTGATGGGCTTTGGTACGACTGGCGATGTTACGCTGAAGAATCGTGCTGGTACGGACGTGATCGTGATTACCAGCAACACAACTGGTGTTACGATGGCTGGTGCGCTCGCAATGACTGGTGCGCTGTCCGGTGTGACGACGTTGGTTGCAAGCAGCACGATAAGCTACACTGGTAGCACCTTTACGCTAGACCAGAAGTCCAATACGGCGTTTGCAACTCCATCGGCATTAAGTGCGACGGGTTATCGTGCGTTCGCATCGACTGTCAGCGGCGCTGCTATTATGGGTTTTGGCACGACTAATGACGTATCACTGCTACAGAAGTCTGGCGCGGTGGCAGCAGGAGTACCAACTGGTACTACGAACTTTGTGGTGGTTGGTGGTTTCGGTTGTAACGGTGCGACTGCTCAGACCGCCTACGCTTCTGGTGGCGCACTTGCTGCCTACGGCGCAGGTGCAAATGGGTTCGACTCAGGAGCTAACGCAGCCGCGTTGCATGCACTTGTGGTTTCGCTTCGCGCCGCATTCGTTGCAAATGGTATCATGTCGTAATGTAGTTCCCTGCGGGTCCACTTCCTTAGACTGAGGAACAGTACAATGATCGAAGCAACATTGACGTATCGAGAGATTCATACAATGGTAACTGCGTTGGGTGTTATGGCCAACCGTGATCTTCCTGACATTAAGGCACACCTTCGTGTTGGTAAGTGCATTCGTCGATTGAAGCCACATCTAGTAGAGTTGCAAGCTAACGTCGACATCATTCAGAAGGCACATAGGGTTGAGGAACAAGTTGCTGGTGAAGGTGAGCCGATTAGGTTTAGTGACCCTACGGGTATGCGTCTTGAAATCAACGCAGAGTATGACAAGCAAGTAACAGTTGAACTACCAGATCCGATTACTGAGGCGATGTTACCCAAACCGACTAAGACTAAGCCAGACAATGCAGAAGGCGTGGCCGGATTTTTGGCCGACTTGGGTCCACTGTACGATATCCCGGAGGACGCGTAAATGGAGTTGAACGATCAAGATAAACTCTTGCAGTCTGCGTTAGGCGGACAGGACTACCTGCGTTATGCGTCTGTACCGGCGACGGCAACGCAAGTGGTAACTGCCACGACTGGCGAACCTGGTCAACGGCTGATTGATACACCGAAGATTACGGTTGCGGGTACTTATACTGCCATCGTTTCGTTGGCTGGAATGGTTACTCAGCTAGAGATATGGTTGACAGCAACTATTGTCTCTGGTACTGTGACCACGTCAGTGGCGACTCTGTTCAAAGATAAGACGACTGCCAAGACTAGTGGTAGCGGTAGTGGTGTTATGGCGAATGCAACACGGCAGAACTTGAACATTACTAATCCATCTGGTGAACAGTATGCTGTAGTAACGATAGTTGTTACTGGCGCCACTCCAGATGTAACATTCACGCAAGCTGAGTACAACGGTATCTAATGTCTATCGAGTACGAACTTGAGTCACTAGACGAGATTCCAGAGGACATTCGCCAGCAGATAAGAACGCGAGTGCTCACTGAAACCTACTATTTGGCCAAGTTCATTCTCGGATACGACAAACTGACACCGCACACGCATGGCCCGTTATGTGTATTCCTAGACCAGTGCAAGGCGAATCGGCGTCTAATTCAAATGCCACGTTCGCATTTCAAGACGACGATCGTTACGGTAGCGCACAGAATCCAAAGTATCCTTCGCGACTCAAGTCAGCGGATTTTGATTGTGGGGGATACTGCTACGAATGCACAGAAACATCTTGCCAAGATCAAGTTACAACTAGAGACGAATAGGTTGCTCAAATGGTTGTTTCGGGAGGAGTTGTGGGAGGACGTATCGCAGTCACCAATCTGGTCGAAGGAGCAGTTGTTCCTACCAGCCTCGTTGAAGCATGGCGAACCAGCTTTCGACACGATTGGTGCTCGCGGTGCGGCAGTTTCGCGTCACTACAACATCATCAATGCTGACGATCTTATTGGTGAGGATGAATACTACTCTCCGCAGGAAATGGGTAAAACCATTGACTGGTTCACAGGACTAGAGTCGCTGTTCATCCCACCAATGAGTGAGTCATTGATGGACATTCCGTCAACGTTTTGGCGGACCGACGATGTGTACGCATTTGCAGAATCGTTCTTCGGTAAGGGACAGGAAGCAGTCAAGACTGGTCCATTCTCGTACCAGCGTGGTGATATAGCAGTATTTCGTCGGGGTGCAAAGGAAGACGGTAAGGCGATTTACCCTGAGGGGTTTACAGTTGATTACTTCGACCGTATGCAGGAAAAGAATCCTGAAAGGTACGCGGCGCAATACGCAAATGATCCGTTTTCCAGTGAGGTAGCGTACTTTAGGTCCGAGTACTTGAAGTACTATGACATTAGGGACGAAGAAGGTAAGATACTAACAGTCAGTCTTCCTGCCGGTGAGACTGAGATAGTGCATACTGATAATCTGATGTTGTTCTCGTTCTGTGATCCGGCGGCAGACGCAAAGAATCGGTTTACCGGCTCTAGGGCAGCGGTGATTACGACTGGGGTGGATGTACGGAAGCGCAGGATTTACATTCTAGATGTGTTTCTAAAGCAAGTTCCAACGAATGTGATTATCGACGAGATTATCCGTCAGAATGAAAAGTGGTTGCCCCAGCTGTTTCTGATTGAAGGCAACGGGTTACAAAAGATGCTAAGGTATTGGCTCGAAGAACGAATCGAACGGGAACCTCAGCTAAAGACCATTCCGTATCGGGCGTACATTCCAAAAGGCGAGAAGGATAGTGAACGTAGAATCAAAGGGTTACAACCACTATTCCGGGCCGGTCAGATATACATGGCTAGACACTTCGACGAACTTCGTCAGGAGTATCTTGCTTTTCCCCGTGGTAGATTGGACGGACTCGATTGTTTGTCTCAAGGACTTGAGGTCTGGAATGTCGGTTGGGACAGTAGAGACGAAGAAGAGTTGGATAACTACGAACGTGCCATTCACGAAATGAGAAACGTGGTTACCGGATACTAAATGTCAATGCTACTTCCTATTGGTCGTATCGGACCAGCAGATTTGAGTGGTCCTGGTAATATATCTGCTAGTACAGCAGCACCCGGTCAGTTTACAAAAATTGACGGTGTTGGCGAAACGAAGGTAAAAACTGGCGATCCGTTCGACTCAGAGGCGGTTAAGCTACAGCCACTAGACCCACCTGATATCAAGATGTCTCAGGTGGAGACAGATAGGCTTGTAACCTATATGTCTGACGAGTTGTGGTCTGCTTATAATGAACGTTTTGAGCAGATGATAAAGTTGGCTCGGTTGCGTGTCAAGTATAGGACAGAATATCCTGAGTACCCAAAGGATTGGCCCATTGCTAACGCTAGTCAGATCACTATTCCTATTATCAAGACCCACGTAAACACCACAACTGCTAGGGTATATCAGACAATCGTCGCTGCTGATCCGATTGCATCAGTACGTACGCGTAGAAACAACGAGTTTCAGGATCAGGCGTTCGATTTGGAGGAGTTTCTTGACCTTTACTCGAAGGAAAAGCTCGATTTTCACAATGTAGCTGATACGTGGGCTACTGAAACTGTGATGTTGGGCACTGGAATCCTCGAAACTACTGAAAAGTTC
>Ga0315281_10013012_pt1 | contig 11286 bp, 11 predicted proteins | sample YL17G07_0_MG_FD_204540 | JGI IMG/M metagenome (GOLD analysis project Ga0315281, IMG submission 204540) | Sediment microbial communities from Yellowstone Lake, YNP, Wyoming, USA - YL17G07_0 | ecosystem: Environmental > Aquatic > Freshwater > Lake > Sediment | place: USA: Wyoming | collected... | reverse complement strand
GAAAGTTGACCAGATTATCCCTCGGGGTACCGGAGTAGTGTAGCTTACAACTGACAGTTGACATCCAAGGATTTATTTTGTATTCTGTGAAAATACCTAGTATCACTAGGTATCAAATTGTTGGGTGTTACAGGGGTCGCTTGAATATTCGAGACACTAAACTACCAACTCTTGATCACTTTCGTGTGGTCAACCATGCTTTCCCCAAAACCAAAGAAATCATGGATCTGAAGCGACAGGGCAAGATGATCTTTGGTTGGCTCTGTACTTACGTTCCTGAGGAGATTATACACGCCGCTGGAATTCTTCCCGTGCGAATCACGGGTTATTCTCGTGAGATGGAACTGGAGGATGGCAATGCCTATCTTTACGTCAATAACTGCTCTTTCTCACGAAGCTGCCTCCAGATGGGTTTACGAGGCGAGTATGATTATCTGGATGGGGTAGTTGCCGGGTCCACTTGTGATGGGGCGCGCCGTTTATTTGATCTGTGGCTTCATTACATCAAAACACCTTTCCATCACATTCTTACTGTGCCTCGTAAATACACCGAGCGCGCGCATGGTCTCTACTACGAACAGGTAGGCATGTTCAAACAGCATTTGGAACAATACCTTAACATCAAAATAACCGATGCAGCGCTGCTTCAATCTATTGAGGTCTACAATGAATCACGGGATCTGCTGAAAAAACTTTACGAGCTACGCAAGCTCGACAAGCCACTGATTACCGGCACCGAGACGATGGAAGTACTAAATGCCAGCTTCCGCATGCCTAAGGAACTTTTTAATCATTATCTGCGTCAGTTACTGGCAGAATTAGCCATATCGGGAAGAGCTTGCCCGAGCCGGGCGCGACTGATGGTAACCGGCAGTGTCATGAACAACCCGGAATTTATCCAGTCTATTGAAGAGTTGGGCGGGCTGGTAGTGACAGATGAATTGTGCACCAGTACCCGTTACTGGTCTGACCCCGTGGTTCTGGATGGTTGGTCTCCCCTGGAAGCCATATCGCGGCGGTACTTAAGCAATTTCCCCTGCGCGCGGATGGTGCCTTCAGATGGGCGATTTGAGCGCATCTTGCAACTAGCCCGCGAATATCGAATTGACGGCGTCATCAGCCAGATTATCCGCTACTGCGTGCCTTATGCTCATGACCTCCCGCTAATGACAGAAAAGCTGAGACAAATCAACATCCCGACCCTGGCATTGGATGTGGAATACGGTACTTCCGGGTCGGGGCAAATACGTACCCGAGTGCAGGCTTTCCTGGAAATGCTGGAAACGAGAAAGAAATGACCATCGCCGAGCATGAAAGCGAAGTTGATTTGCTCATCCGAACCTTCCGGATGATGGCAAGGATGAACCGCGCCCAGCCTGAGGCGCGTCCCAGCGAGACTCTGTATTACCAGATGCTTGCTGAATATTACAACCGTATCCGCAACGCTCGTCAAGTGGGTAAACTGCTCGCCGCCCACACTGTTTTCTTCCCCACTGAAATACTCTATGCCATGGACATTATACCCATGCATACTGAAATGACGACATGGCTCACGGCCCTGTTTCTGCGAGAGCAAGCGGAACTGCTCGCCAAAGGTGCCGAACTGGGACTGGCTCCAGAAATCTGCTCCCCTCATCGTGGTGTCGCTGGTATCTTTGGGTTGAAGGCAATCCCCCATCCTGATGTCATTCTCTGGTCTAACCTCATATGTGATAACACCGCTAAGTCTGGAGAGCTGATGATGGAACTCAGCCACAGCCCCGGTTTTTTCGTGGATAATCCTTTCCAGAATTCCCCTGGGGAAATAAGTTATCTCGTTGATGAACTGAAAGACATGGTTCACTTTCTTGAAGAGAAGTCTGGCAGAAAAATGGACTGGAACAGGCTTTCCGAAATGGTGATACATGCCAACCAGGAGATTGAACTCTACCAGGAAATTTGCGCACTTCGTAAGGCAGTACCTTCACCAATGTCAATTTCGAATTATCTGGAATTACTCTCTGCAGACTATCTGTTTCCCGGCCAACCGGAGGCAATCAAATATTTGACACAACTACGAGATGAGTTGAAAATAATGGTGGAGCGGGGTAAGGGGGCGGTCTCCCACGAGCGTTTCCGTTTGATGACGTTATTTGTCCCACCAATGCACTTGATTAACTATCTGGCGAGATTCTTCGAGGAGCAGGGGGCGGTAAGCGTAGTAGAGCCGCTCTTCACATGCTGGCCAGAAGGCGAGTTGGATCCATCGCGACCTCTACAAAGCGTGGCAATGAAGTCCTTCCTCATCCCGGAGAGAAGAAGCATGTACGGGCCACTCGGCGAACAGGCATTGCAGGATATCATTGATAGCGCCCAGCAGTATAAGATCGATGGGGCGATTTACTGGGCGTTCATGGGCTGCCGCCAGTCCTGCGCTACAGTAAGGGTCATCAAGGAAGCGTTGAGTGAAGTCGATGTTCCGATGTTCACTATCGATTGTGACATCGTTGACCCTACGGTTAACTCCGAGGAAGAAATTCGCGATAAACTGACTCAGTTCATTGAGATGTTAGAAGATAGGTAACAATGAAGACCTTGGGCGTAGACATTGGCAGTCTGAATATCAAGGCCGTTGTACTAGGAGATGATGGTATCCTTGGCGCCAGCATCGTGCCTCCCGGCGATGAGATTGAAGCCGGGGCCCGCAAGGCGATAGGGATGGCCTTAGCGCAGGCTAGCTTAAGCAATAATAGCCTGCCCGCTGCCGCTACTGGCACCGGCGCGAAATTAATTTCTTTCATCCCGCAGCAGAAGGCCATTACCACCTGTTTGGCACGCGGCATCCACTACCTGCTCCCGTCCGCCCGCATGGTGATTGACATGGGAGCTGAAAGTACCACCATCCTCAAGGTGAACGAGCGGGGCCGACTTGCGGACTGGGTTAATCATGATAAATGTGCCTCTGGCACGGGCCTTTTTTTACAGCAGATGGCCAAGCTGATGGGCGTCCCGCTGGAAGAAATGGCTCATCTCTCTCTCCAGGCTCACGCCCGCGCCGATATTAGCAACACCTGCGCTGTTTTCGCTGAGTCGGAAGTAATATCTCATGTGCACCGAGACCCCCCCACACCGAAGGAAGACATCGTTGCCGGTATCTACGCTTCTATCGTAAGCCGCACTATGTCCTTGTGCAAACGCGTCGGCATCACCAAGGATGTTGCCGTCACCGGTGGTGTTGCCTTAAATGATGGGCTGGTGAATATTATGGAACAGGAACTCGGCTTTAAGGTGCTGAAACCGAAATCACCCCAAATAGTTGCCGCACTTGGCGCGGCGATTATTGCTGAGGAGACCGCGGAGAAAGGTACAAAGTGATAATTGTCGCCGGTATAGACATCGGCTCTCGAGCCGCTAAAGCCGTTATTATGAAAAACGGTACCATTATTTCCACCACCATTTGTGATACAGGACCAGAGAGCGTCAAGACAGCTAACACGACTATCAACTCTGTTCTGAAGGGTGCAGGGCTATCGCTTGATGCAGTTGATTACGTTGTCGCCACCGGCTATGGCCGAATCTTGGTTCCCTTCGCCCAGGAGAATGTCTCCGAGATAAGCTGCCACGCTCGTGGCATCAACTGGTACTATCCGTCGGTTAGGACCATCCTGGATATGGGCGGTCAGGACTGCAAGGCAATCCGCTGTGATGCCGAGGGTCATGTCACCAACTTTGTCATGAACGATAAGTGCGCTGGCGGTACCGGCCGCTTCCTGGAAATGATTGCCGAAGTGCTGGGCATAAAACTCGGAGAAATTGGAGACCTGGCATTGAAGTCCCAGAAGGCAATTTCCTTCAATACCATCTGCGCCGTCTTTGCCAGATCCGAAGCCATCGCCCATGTCCGGAAAGGCGTCGCCAGTAGCGACATCCTGGCTGGCCTGAATGAAGCCATCGCCACCCGATGCCTCAACCTCCTTTTAAAGGTTTCTATCGAGAAAGACTTCACCATTACCGGCGGCATCGCCAAGAATAAGGGTATGGTGGCTAAAATCTCCGAGAAGGTCGGCCTTGAGCCTCTATTGGCTGACGACCCGCAGATTATCGGGGCAGTGGGCGCAGCCCTGTTTGCCCAAGAAAGGTATATGGGTAAGGAGTCCCGGGAAGAAGCAAAGTTACAGTACGGATACAACGACGGAACAGGTGACTACTACATTACCATCGATTCAAGGAAATGCGACGGGTGTGGTAAATGCGTACGCGTTTGTCCGGCGGCTGTTCTTGAGATAGTACAGGAGGATGGCCGTAAACAACCCAAAGCTAAAGTAACCGAGGCAGCGCGAAAACGACTGTCGATATTATGTCCCGGTTACCATATTTGCAGTAGCTCTGGTGAGGAAAACTGTCGGAGTGTTTGTCAGCACGATGCTATCAGTCTTAGCTGGTAAAGAGCACAAGAGAGTGAAAGCAATGAACAGCAAAAGGCTGGATATGAGAAGCTTGCCGCCGCCTACGAGTTCGCGCCGGCATCCTGCCACTTACAGCGTCGGAGGAAAAGTAATGGGATCGAAACTGGAAGGATTCTATATTCATGACCATTACTTCAAACAAAACTGGTGTAGTCTCAGCGCCAGATTCGAAGCCCGCGCGCTCGGAGACACGATAACTGTGAGCGGCAATGCAAAGAGAAAATGGGTTCATCTCAATCCATTGCGATGTCCTCTGTCAGAATCAGCAGATCGAGTCAGTAGTACTCTATGAAAAGAAAGTGAAGGTGGAAGATGATGAAGATAGCGGTTGATGCCATGGGGGGCGATTTTGCCCCTGAAGAAATCATCAAGGGGGCAGTCTTAGGAGCCAGAGAGCACGGTGTAGGCATTATTCTGGTCGGGCCACAGGAACGTATTCAGGCGGAGCTGGCAAAATACAATAGTTCTGGACTCGATATTAACATAGTGCACACTGACGAATATTTGCTCGGAGGCGAACATCCAGCCTACGCCATGCGCGCAAAAAGAAATGCCTCGATTATGGTGGCCACCAAACTGGTCAGAGACGGGAAGGCGGCGGCAGTAGTGGGTGTTGGGCCCACAGGGGGTATGTTTGTCGCAGCCTTAGCGGTGCTGGGTACCCTGGAAGGCCTTTCACGACCAGTCATCGGCGGGGAGTTCCTGGGATTCGCTCCCGAGACAGTAGTGTTTGACTTGGGTGGCAATGTAGACTGCCGCCCAGACCAGCTTCTAGATTTTGGCATTATTGGCATGGTGTACACCCGCAAATGGCTGAACATACCCAACCCGACGATTGCCCTGCTCAGTAATGGTGTCGAGGAAGGGAAAGGTAATGAAGTGATCCGAGAAACTTACGACCTTTTTAAGAAGTCCGGTTTGAATTTTGTGGGCTACGTCGAAGGCAATGATATTGCCTATGGCAAAGCGAACGTTGTCATCTGTGATGGTTTCGTGGGCAACGTGGTGATCAAGTTCTGTGAGGGGCTGGGTGATGTTACCTCCCGGTGGCTCGAGAAGAGACTTCTGGGGAAGTTATCCCAGAATGAAGCCAGTGAGATTGTGGCTGCCTTAAGACGGGCGACTTTCCCGGCTGATACCGCGGGTGGTGGGCCGCTATGGGGTATTAACGGCGTTGTTTGTAAGGCACACGGCCGCAGCAAAGCACCGGAAGTGGCCAGCACCATCGGCACCGCCAAACGCGCCGTGGAAATAGACCTTGTCGGTACTTTCAAAACAGAACTGGCCACGATTAGAAGCGCCATGAATATTGTTAGTCCAAATGTTTGAGTAAAGGAGTTTAGAAATGTCCGCTAATACATCAGTTGAAGAAACAGTGAAAAGGATTGCGCAAAGGATACTACGCAAGAAAGATATTGCTTTTGCTCCAACCACTACTTTTAAGGACTTTGGTGCTGACTCTCTGGACATTGTACAGATATTAGTAGCAGTGGAAGACACTTTTGATATTGAGCTGGATGATGAACAACTACGAAATATTAATGATACGGCCGGATTTATTGCCTATATTGAACGTAAAATAGCTGAGAAGAACAAGAAGTAAGCTAGAAAAGATAATATATGGCTCTGAATGGTAAGGTTGCGCTGATAACGGGCGGTTCGAGAGGCATTGGCCGGGCGATAACGCTCAAACTGGCCTCAGAAGGTGCCGATGTCATCATCAACTTCTTTCGCAAGCGGGGGACTGCCGAGGGTACCGCTGAGGCCGCCCGCGGTCAAGGAGTAACTGCTCATATCATTAAAGCTAATCTCGCCGAACCAGAGAAGATTGACCGGATGTTTACTGAAATCGAGAATATGTTCGGACGATTGGACATTCTAGTCAATAATGCTGCTTCAGGCGTAGCCCGTACCGCCATGGAGCTGGACTTTGATGCCTGGGACTGGACAATGAACGTTAATGCCAGGGCTGCCTTGCTCTGTACGCAAAGAGCAACTCGCTTAATGAAAAATGGAGGCGTCATTGTCAATATCTCCAGCCTCGGCTCCCGATTGGTCATGCCGATTTATACTGCGGTGGGCGTTTCCAAAGCTGCGCTCGAAGCCCTCACCCGTTATCTGGCTATCGAGTTGGCGCCCCTTGGGATAAGGGTGAATGCTATTGCGGCGGGGCCAGTAGAGACGGAAGCTCTGAAACTATACACGACTGACCCTGGAATACCCCGGCCAATGGTCACAAGCACGCCAGCCGGCCGCATGGTGCAGCCGGAAGATGTGACGAATGTGGTCGCCTTTCTGTGCAGTGATGCTGCCAGCATGATAAGGGGACAGATTATTATTATTGACGGTGGGGCATCCCTGACTTCACTCGGTTATACTCCGCCCGGAGATAAAGGAGCCCAAAGTGCCTCCACCTAGGGTGGTAATTACGGGAATGGGTGCTATTACCCCTCTGGGACTAACCGTAGAAGCATACTGGCAGGGGCTCATCAGCGGAAAGTCAGCTATCGGCCCTATAACGAAGTTTGATGCCAGCAAATATCCTGCTAAGGTAGCGGCCGAAGTAAGGGGATTCGAGCCTACGAATTATATGGGCATCAAGCGAGTTGACCGCACCGCTCTTTGTACTCAATACGCCATTGCGGCTGCCAGGATGGCTCTGGGTGATGCCCGGTTGGATATGACGCAGGAGAGACCCGAAAGGCTGGGTTTGGTCATTGCCACGAGCGGTGCCATGGACCTGCTCATTGACCAAGGTGAGGTCCTCAGAAACCGCGGCCCAATGCGCGTAGACCCATTATTAATCAGCAAGGTCGCTCCGAGTATGGTATCGGCTATGGTCGGGCTGGAATTCGGTTTGAGGGGACCCAATAGCAGTCTGAACAGCGCCTGCGCCAGCGGCAATGACGCCCTGGGTACGGCCTTGAACTTGCTGCGCCTGGGGCATGCCGATGTCATGGTCGCTGGTGGTACCGAGACTCAGGTAAACCCGCTGGCCGTCGCCATCACCGGGCGTGTCGGTGCCCTCAGTCGCGAGCCTGATCCGAAGAAGGCCTGTCGTCCTTTTGACCTTGAACGCGACGGGATGGTTTTCGGAGAAGGGGCCGCCATGTTAATATTGGAGACCCTCGAGCATGCTCAGCAGCGCGGCACACTGATACTTGCTGAGCTGGCTGGAGCTGGCTGGTCGTTCGATGCTCTCAATGAGACAGCGCCTGACCCAAATCAAGAGGCCGTCGCCATGAAGATGGCCCTTCGTGATGCCGGCATTTCACCGCAGGAGGTTGACTATATTAATGCCCACGGTACCAGCACCAAGTTTAACGATGCCGCCGAGACTAAAGCCATCAAGCTGTTCTTCGGCGAGCATGCCTATAAAGTGCCTGTCAGTTCGAATAAGTCCATGATCGGACATTTAGCCTGCGCGGCCGGTGCGGTGGAAGCGATTGCTGCTGTGATGACCGTAAAGGAGGGTATCATTCCACCGACAATCAATTACGCCACGCCAGACCCGGAATGTGACCTGGATTATGTGCCGAAAGTCGCCCGTCGGCAGAAAGTGAATATTTGCCTCTCCAACTCGTTCGGTATGGGCGGGCAGAATTGCTGTGTGGTCATAAAACGATTCTCCTGAAAAAAGGAATGCGGGAATTGAATGATCCGGACAAAAAAGTAGCCCTCGTGACCGGCGCATCTCGTGGTCTGGGGAGAGCCATTGCCATTAAGCTGGCAACCTGCGGCATCAAAGTGGCCATAAACTACCTGGCTAACGACGAAGAGGCAAATAAGGTAGCTCAAAAAATTGAGACTTCGGGTGGTATGGCGATGTTGTATAGGGCAGACGTCTCCGATGCCAACGCTGTCCGCCAGATGACCCGACAAATCGTTAAGGAATGGGGCAGGATTGATATTCTGGTAAACAATGCTGGCATTGTCCGGGATGCCCTCCTGCTCCGTATGTCAGAAGGTGCTTGGGATGAGGTAATGAATACTAATCTACGTGGTGCCTATTTATGCACCAAATACGCGCTGCGCTCGATGATGGAACAGGGCTGGGGAAGAATCATTAACGTTGCTTCCTTGGCTGGCCTAGTGGGGAATGCTGGACAGGCAAACTACTCTGCGTCTAAGGGCGGTCTGATAGCTTTTACCAAGGCTATGGCCCGTGAGGTCGGCCCAAGGAATATCACCGTAAATGCGATTGTGCCAGGCTTCATCGTCACCGAGATGACGGGCAGATTACCGCAGGAAGCTAAGGATGCCATATTGCCACGCATTTCCCTGGGGCGTTTCGGTGCAGCCAGTGACGTCGCCGAACTGGCAGCTTTTCTCGCTAGCCAAGCTGCTGGCTATATAACAGCACAGGTTATTTGTATCGATGGCGGTGTAATCTAAGGAGGTTTACCGCTATCCTGAACCTGAGGTTGGAGTGATGAAAGGCGGTCAGCCCAATTATCACTATATTAACTCTGTGGAATAGCCTTTGTGACCGCTCATGGCGGGGAAAGGTGGAGAGTCATGCAGGAAAATATACCTTTGAGAGAGCTGATTAATCTTAACGGCAAAGGCGCCATCATTACCGGTGGGGCTATAGGTATCGGTTTGGCTATTTCGCGCAGACTTGCCGAGGCGGGAGCTAAGGTGCTAATAGCTGACCTTAATGCTAGTGAAGCTAAAAATGCATCTGCCGAGCTTAATTCTTTGGGGTATAACACGAAATCTATTGAATGCAATGTGGGTATGGAAGAGGATGTGAAAGAGATGATTTCTGACGCTGCCAGGATTCTAGGCAGTATCGACATACTGGTTAATAATGCTGGCATTTATCCCCGGAAGCCCCTGGAAGAAATGACCGGCAAGGATTTCGAGCAGGTGATTTCAGTGAACTTAATGGGGACGTTTTTGTGTAGTCGATACGCCATCAAGGAAATGATTAAGAAACAGCAGGGCGGATGCATCATCAATATTGCTTCAATTGGGGCTGTTCATCCTTCATCCACTGGAATGTCTGCATATGATGCTTCCAAGGGTGGCGTGCTAATGCTAACCAAGAGTATGGCGTGGGAAGTTGGCTCACACGGCATTCGGGTCAATGCTATCGCCCCGGGAGGTGTTAAGACACGGGGGGTTCTCTCACAAACTGGATCATCCCAAGACAGGGCTCAGCTAAGGGAACTCAAGTCTTTTATATCTCGCATTGCTCTGGACAGGATGGGTGATGCTGATGATATCGCCAGGGTGGCTTTATTCCTGGCATCGGACCTGTCCAGTTATGTCACCGGTGATCTAATTGTGGCTGATGGCGGTTACTTGGTCTCCTGAACACAACTTGCTTCAGTTCTTTAAGCCTGAACTGTATCTGCTCCTAGTTCGCCGAAGACAGATAAAAAGGCAGATAAATATGGTAAGCTCCTTTTCAGCATTAGGCGGCGACCGGATTGTATTTATTGCACACATTGAGTATAAAAACTCAATATGTGACCCAACAATCCGATGGGTTGTGACGAAGAGGTAACAGAACAAGCTTATGTTCAATTCACGCCCTTGTGCCGGACGAATGACCTAGTACCTGGGGTCAGACAATCATTGCTTTAGTCGTGAAAAATGCTACTGGCCCTTACCTCCAAGAGTCTTAGCGGTTTGTCTTGTTATCCCCCTTAACCATTCAAGGGCTTCAGGATCTTTCCCCCAGAATCGCCCCCAATGTTCCCAGTAGTAATAAGCTTCATCGGCACCACCACAGGTTACCATATCTGGCCTCGCTGTCCTGGGCAGGTGATGTTTCGTCTCCAAGAGCTCCTTCCTTACCAGGGGTAAGTATTTGACGGCCTCCTTCAGAGCTGCAGTTGCCTCTCGCTGTCGCCCAAGCTTGAAAAGAGCCAGCGCTCGCCCATAGAGGGTCTCAGGCATTACATCGTTATGGTACTGCTCAGCGAGCTTAAGAGCATCTTCCAATCTACCCAGCTCGAACAATGCTTCTTGTGACATTGCTCGGACTCCCTGATTATCATTGGGGTTCAAGGAGAGAAGCTCTTGGAATAGTCTCAGAGCCTCCTCTATCTGCCCCTCCTTGTAACTGGCTAAGGCCAATCCACGAAGGCATCGGAGAAATGGCCTGTTCTCCAGCCATCCCCATGCGAGGCGGTCTTTCCCCAGTTCAAAATCTTGAAGAAATGCCTTACGACCAATGCGGACAGCCTGTTCCCAGAGGTCGCGAGCTTGGTCATACAAATCTCGTTCTGATAGAACCAGGGCCAAATGATGAATTGCATCCAGATGGTCAGGCATCTGAGCAAGCACCATCTTGAAGACTTTCTCGGCTTCATCGAGGTTGCCTTCCTCATAAGACTCGCATCCTGAGTGGAACTCATCCATTAGGTCATTGTATGCATCTGGAAAGACAAACTCCCACTCATGCGGAGCCACTCTAGATAGCTTTAACATGAATTACTCCTTTTACTGGAAGCGCCTAACAGTCGCCTCATACCTGGCAAGACCATGCCTTACGGTATCATGTTACTCAGCTTTCTTCAACTCTCGTTTGCTGTGAGGATCTGCGTTACAATGCCAAGATAGCAATAATCAGTCTTATTTTGGCTCAAAAATCTGGACCAATGTTACTCGACAAAACGCTACTTTGTTCATTCCGTGCCCAATTCAGCCGGCTTTATCCCCTGAAAGAGGTCTGCCCCGTACGGAGGGCTCATCGCCCTAGGCGTTTTACGGATGCGTTTGGAAGAAGACGGTTTCGGCCTAGAGTGAGACATTGCTTTCACCACACTGTTATGTGACTAATATAGCATAGTATAGACTATCGCTTGTGTCGTCAAGGCGACAGCAA
>Ga0315281_10013011_pt1 | contig 11286 bp, 11 predicted proteins | sample YL17G07_0_MG_FD_204540 | JGI IMG/M metagenome (GOLD analysis project Ga0315281, IMG submission 204540) | Sediment microbial communities from Yellowstone Lake, YNP, Wyoming, USA - YL17G07_0 | ecosystem: Environmental > Aquatic > Freshwater > Lake > Sediment | place: USA: Wyoming | collected... | reverse complement strand
CGCTTCTGGCCGGATGGAGTGGTCTTCAGCCGCTCAGGAGGTCGACGGAAGCATTCCGGGACCACTCAGGCCGGATTGGAGGGGTGATCGGTGGATTCGGGCTAAGGATTCCTTGACTGTCGCGTCGCCCGCGGCCGTCCGCAGGCTCGGTTGCCCGGGGGAAGATAAGGATCCGCCGACTTTTCTTATCTTCCCTCACAGTACTACCCCGCCGCAGCGGCTCCCACGGCTGCGGCGGCCCCGGCGCGTGCGGCGCGCCATGCCCGCCTTCTCGCCGCTCGTCGGTCCGGAGGCTGAGCGCGCAACCGGACGGAAGGGGATGGTCATGTCTTCCAAGTCCTGAAAGCGCAACGGTGAGGCCGCGCCGCCCGCGGGCGGCGCGGCCTTCGCCTACTCTCACGCAGTCCGCAGCGCCGTCAGCCCGTCTCGCGGACGCCGGCGAAGAACTCCGCGTGGTCGTCGACCGGCTGGGCAGCGATGGCGTCGAGCCTGGCCTGCGGCGAGGCCGGGGTCAGCAGGCTAACGACGATCAGCGTCACGACGCCGGCGATGACGCCCCAGACGGCGTAGCCCAAATAGGTCGACGCGAGCCAGCCCGGCCAGTAGCTGTACTCGAACGCGTACTTCTCGACGAAGTAGCCGATGAAGGCTGTGAGCCCCCCGACGGCTGAGCCGGCGAACGCCCCGTAGATGTTGGCCCTTTTCCAGAACATTCCCAGGACCGGTACGGCCACGCCGGCGGAAAGCACGCCGCTGGAGAGGTAGTACGCATCCCACAGACCCTGGGGCAGATAGTCGATCGTGAACGCGACTGCGACCATGATGGCGCACACGATGAGTGACCACGCGCGGCTCCACGACATGATCTTGGCGTCGCTCCAGCCGCGCTTGCGGTAGACGAGCGGCTGCAGGATGTCGTAGCTGATGTTCATGGCGCAGACGTTGGTGAAGGTGGCCATGGTCGACATGGAGAGGCCGGCCAACATGGGGAACAGGATGATCATCGCCCAGACCGGGAACTCCTGGCTCATGAACGTGGTGAGGATCGCGTAGGCGTCGCCGCCGAGCACGGCGTCGAAGGCCGTCTCCGGCGGGAAGACGACGAGCGCGAAGAGGCCGATCAGGCTGGAGCACAAGAGCACCCAGATGACGTTGTAGACCACGTTGGCCCAGATGCCCTGTCGGGCGGCCCGGGTGGTCTTGGCCGACTGGGCCTTGAGCCACCAGTCCTCTTCGATCACCCAGCCGGGCAAGAGCGCCACGATCGAGATGAAGATGAACGGTACCCCCAGGCTGAACAGGCTGAGGCCGTTGTAACCTTCGCCGCTGCCCGCCGGCACCACCCTCTTGAGATAGTCGATCATACTGACGCCACTCGGCAGGTCGCGGAAGGCGACGACGCCGATGGCCACCGTGACGACGGTCACAAAGATGATGGCCATGAAGAACTGCAGGACGTTCGAGTTGATCACCGAGTGGAAGCCGCCCAGCCACATGTAGATGGCGATCGGGATGCTGAACGCAAGGTACATGACCCACGGCGCCACGCCGAACTCGGGAGCCACGATGTGGGCGATGGTCCACACCTCGGCGGCCGACCAGATGATGAAGCAGAAGATGTTGAACGGGCTCACCAGAACGCGCAGCGACAGCCCGAAGCGGTTCTGCAGCATCTGGGGCTGCGAGATGGCCTTGATGCGGCGCACCCACGGGACCAGGACCACCATCAAGAAGAGGAGGATGAACCAGGGCACGACCATGGCCCAGATCCCCCCGAGCCCGTACATGTAGGTGTTGAAGATGGCCCAGGTGATGAAGCCGATCAGCAGCCAGCCGGCGGCGATGCTCATGCCCACGAGCAAGGCGGACGTAGTGCGGCTCGCCACCCAGTAGTCCTTCTGCTGCTCGGCGGCGTCCTTTCTCCGGTGCCTCCGGTAGATCGAGGCGCCGATCCAGAGGATGACGGCGAAGTAGATCACCATCGCCACCCAGAACCAGATCGCGTTGGCGCCGATGTCGGCCGCAGCTACAATCATAGTGCCCCCCCTAGTTGTCATGATCCGAGAATCCCCGACTCACGATCGCGACTACGACGTGGGCCGGATGTCCGTACCCGCCCCGTCTCAAGGCGAGATCATCCCTGCGTGTGCCTCGACCTCCTTCCTTGTGCCCTACGGACCGGGTCCGCACGATCCATGCCTGCGGTGTTCTGGCGGCAGGGCCGGTCGCGTCGCGACCGGCCCTGCCGCCACTCACTCGCTCAGCTCCGGGTCAGTTGCCCATGAGCTGGTTGATCTTGCGCACGCCGTCGTTGGCGTCCTCGGCGTAGGCGTCGGCGCCGATCTTGTCGGCCCACTGCTGCGTGGACGCGCCGCCACCGACGATGACCTTGTACTTGTCGCGCACGCCGGCTTTGTCGAGCGCATCCAGCACGCGGATCTGCTCGCGCATCGTCGTGGTGAGGAGGGCGCTCATGCCGATGACGTCGGCGCCCACTTCGTCAGCCTTGGCGATGAACTTGTCGGCCGCGATGTCGCGGCCGAGGTCGTGGACCTCGTAGCCGTTGGCCCTGAGGAAAGCGACGACGATGGTCTTGCCGATATCGTGCACGTCGCCCTGCACGGTGCCGATGACGACGATCGCCTTCTTCTGTCCCGCTCCATCGGGCAGCGCCGCGTTGCACACGTCGGCGGCGCCGGTCATGGCGTCTGCGGCGAGGACAAGCTCCGGCAGGAACACTTCGCCGCGTTCGAAGAGGTCGCCCATCTTGGCGATGCCGGGGACGAAGCCATTCTTGAGCATGTCGTCCGGCGCTACCCCCGCAGCCAGCGCCCTCGTAGCAACGTCGGTGGCCTGCGCTCTGTCGCAGGCGCGGATCGCGGCCATTGCCTCGGTGTAGAAGTCTTCATTTGCCATGCCTGTGACCTCCATCGGTCAGTGTGGACAAGCCTTGGGGAGCTCCCCGCAGCACTCACCTGGTCAGGACAGTTGCGCTTTGAGTATTTCCACAGCGTCGATCCTGATGTCCAGGAGGTCGGCGATGCGAGCCTTCGCCGCCAGCCCCTTGGCCATCCCGGGGACGGCCTCGATGAGGCCGATGTCGAGCTCTTCCCGCAGGTTGCGCATCACGGTGGAGTCCGACAGGTCGAACGTACTCACGTGGAGCTTGTCCGCCACGTACTTCTTCGCCTCCGGAAGCCTCATCCGATAGTTGAGCTGCATCCGCGCCACCAGATCTCCAGCGGTACGAATGCCACCCATGCCGGAGGCAATCGCGTGGGTCAGGGACATCCCGAAGGGATCGCCCACTCCCACCTACAAGCCGTCGACCTTGGCGATCTCGACCATCGCGACGCTCGCGCGGCTGAGGGCATCGACAGGCGGTGTCTCGAACATCGGCGTGCCACCCACGCCCATGCCCACGTTGGCGTGGATCGGGATCGTCGCCTGCTTGCAGACCTCCTTGACGAAGGTCACGGCGCGGGCCACGTTCCAGGCCGCCGACTTGTTGGTCTTGGTGTTCACGACGGGACCGAAGATGTCCGCGCCCGCCTCCTCGACGACCTTGAGCTGGTCGTGCGGGAACATGCCGGCAAGCCTCTTGCCCTTGTACTCCACCTCGCCGTGCATGCCGAGGATGAACTCGCCAGACATCCCGACCTCGATGCCGAGGTTGGTGGTCTTCTTGAGCTCCTCGACTGTCTTGAGCGTCGCCAGGAAGTCGGCGTCGCCGGCCGAGGCAGTGGTGTCGAAGTCGATGCCGTCGGCGCCGACCTCAGCCATGCGCTTGCAGACGAAGATCATGTCTTCCATGCACATCTCGGCGGCCTTCATCTCCTCTTCGCGCGCCTCTTCGACCTTCATCATGCCGAGCAGGTCGGCCGGGTTGGTGCACGGCCCATCCGGCGTGTAGTAGAGCCCCATGTTCGGCATCGCGCCGTAGAGAATGGGGAACACGGTGGTCGCGAGAAGTCGCTCGATGGAGACCTGGTCGAGCGAGACCATCGGCTTGGCCGGCTTGAAGGAGTAGTCGATCCAGCCGAGCTCCATGGTATCGAACGCGAAGACTCGCTCGAAGATCTCGACAGCAGCTTCTCGGCTTATGGGAAGGTGTGCACCGCTCGACAGCTGCGAAGACACAAGCGTGCACGCCGTTTCGTCCTTGGTGAGGGGTACTTCGTGGCCGGGCTCGACCCCGATGACGCGCCATGGGGCGGAGAAGATCTCCATCAGCTTATCGATCTCGTTGTCGTCGAGGAGCGGGACTTTGCCCTTGTCGGCGGCATCCTCGGACGCCTCGATGAGGTCCTTGCGTAGCTCGTCGCTCGTCATCTCGACGGCCTGACCGTCACCCATTCGGGTCCATATCTTGCTCACTGCGTAGCACCTCCGTTTCGTGAAGAGAACGCGGTGTGACGAACGGTCACGGAGGGGAGCGCGGCGACGCGCAACCGAACGGCAGCCCTGCCTTGAGGTCCGGCAGCAACCATTCGCTGGGACGCACGACCTCCGGCATCTCTACCTTTCCCCGCGGCCAAGGACTACCGGCTGCGGCTGGACGAAAGGCGAACAGAGGCCGAGTCGACATCGCCAATCTGGCGACTCGGCCCGTGCCGTCGTAGCCATTATGTACTCAACCCGCGGCCTCGCGTCAACGTTTGTTTCTGCGCAGTCGTCGAGCGCCAGCACTCTGGTGCGTCGACGACGTCGGCGACAGCACATGCGCCGAGGCGTGCACGGACAAGGGGGCGCTCGCGAAGCGAGCGCCGCCCCTCCACGGCAGACTGACCGCCTGCCGAAGCCCAGTGCCTCGCTACTTGATGCCCAGGAGCTTCTCGATCTTCTTGACGCCGTCATTCGCGTCGGCCGCGTACGCGTCTGCGCCGATGGAGTCTGCGTACTCCTGGGTGCACGGCGCGCCGCCGACCACGAACTTGAAGTCGCCGCGGATGCCGCGCTCGTCGAGCTCTGCCAGGATCTCTGCCTGCTTGCGCATGGTCGCCGTCAGGAGCGCGCTGGCGCCGATGACGTCGGCTTTTACCTCCACGGCCTTGTCGACGAACGCATCCACGGGCACGTCGCGGCCGAGGTCGTGGACCTCGAAGCCGTTCGCCCGCATGTACGCGCAGACGATGGCCTTGCCGATGTCGTGGATGTCACCTTCGACGGTGCCGATGACCACGACACCGCGGGTCTCGCTCTCGCCCGCGGGCAGAGCGGCGTTGCAGATCTCCATCGCGGCTTCCATGGCCGCCGCCGCTAGCATCAGCTCGGGCAGGTAGACTTCGCCCTCGTCAAACTGGTCGCCGACCTGGCGGATGCCCACGACGAAGCCCTTCTGCATGATGTCCTGCGGACTCACGCCAGCGGCGATGGCACGCTTGGCCACATCCTCCGCTGCGCCTTTGTCGTGGTTCGCGAGCGAGTCGATCGCCTCTTTGTAGAACGCCTCATTTGCCATGTCCCTACAGCCTCCTCGAACTCGGCGTGATCGCTGTCCAGACTCCTCTTACCAGAGCTTGTAATTGACGCCGAGACTCTTGAGAGCGGCGCAGGCCTTGTCGTAGACCTCGAGGTACTCGTCGGTGGGGACGACCTTTTCCGTGTCGTAGCACTCATAGTAGAACTTGCCTTGATCGGCGGTCTTGTAGTCACTCTCGTACATCTTCACGAGAGCGTCGAGGACCTCGTTGGTCTGCTCGGTGGGCAGGCCGGCGACGGCGTGGGCGACCTCGCCCATGAAGCGCGCCTCCATGCCCGTGGTCTTGTCGGTGATGACGCCCTTGGCGGAGGCGACGCCGGACATGAGCTCGCGTCCGCTGGAGGTGTCGGTGATCGCCTGCGCGGCGGTCTCGAGCAGGCACATGACGGTGCACGGGCCGGCCAGGGTGTAGTACTGGTTCCCGCTCATGATGTTCGGCCAGACGGACTTGATTGCCATGATCGCGTGACCCGCGATGGCCAGGGCCTCCCTGGTCGTCGTGATGCCCCACCTCATATGGACCGGACCGTCCTCATGCCACGTGCCGCCGAACGTCACGAAGGAGTTGAGATGCGTGGCGACGTCGACGATGGTCGTCTCCTCGAGACCACCGGCAAAACCGCCGAAGATCGGCATCTGCTCGACCATCACGTTGTCCCGAGCGAGATTGTAATGAGAGGTGAAGGTCAACGCACCTACGTCGCACTTCAGCTCATTCAGCTGCGAGACTTCGTGGAAGTCTGAGGTCCGCATGCCGCCCGGGAAATCCATCGAGATCGTCGCGGCAGCGTTCAGCGTGGTCTCGGGGCCCTACAACCCCATTCCCGACCGGCCGCACTTGGCTGCCGCCATGCGCACCATCATGATCTCCTGGCGTCCGGCGAGGACCTCCCAGGGGGTGTCCGGCCCCGGGTTGTAGCCGTTGACCGTGGAGAGCACGCCGTCGACGATGCAGTCGACGATGCCCTCCTTCGCATACGATTCGTGGATGCCGAAGAAGTGCTCCTCGCTGCAGGGCGCACCCGTGGGGCCGCCCTGCACGAGCGGCGGACGGGTGTCTTTGTGCGAGCGAGGGAACATGCGTCGCGCGTCCAGACCCTCGCCGATCACGCACTCCCGCGGCGCTGTCGAGACGTTGAGGAGGACCTCCGCCTCAGTGTACTTGATCACGCGTCCGGTGGAGATGCAGTACACGCCACATTCGACGAGCATCTCGAGGCCGGCCTGATAGATCTTCTTCATCATCTCGGGATCGGTCGGCACCATGACGCTCTTATCCATCTTGATCCCGTACTTCTCCTTGAGGCGCGTGGCGGTCTGCGGAATGATCTCGAAGTTCCAGACCGCCTCATCGACTTTGGGCCCCTTGCGGGCCCTCTCGTACGCCTCGAAGACCGACATGCGCTCGCGCTGGGCTTTCGTCCCAGGTCCAGCCATGTGGCTCCCCCTTTCACGTTCAGATTGTCGGGGCAGGCAGACTACTTCCCAGATGTCAGAAGGAAGACATCACCTCCTCGTGTCGCCCGGTCTGCAGGAGACATTGCGTAGCAATCCACACGCTATCTCCTGATCTCCAGGAGTCAAGGCGCCCCACGTCGTGCGGCTCAGCCGCTCATCGTGCGGATCTCGCCAGGGCGCGTCACGCGCGTCGCCGTTCGGGGTCTCTCAGCCATAGGAAGCGCTTCTGACCGCGAAAGCCTCCTCAGGTGCTGCCGAATCCGAAGCGGATCTCCTTGTCGTCCACGACGACAGGGACGATCACCGGACCGCCGGTAAGCTCGGCCACCTTCTCGGCGGCGCCCGGTGTGGTCGTGATGTCGACCTCTTCGTAGGGATCTCCGCGGTCCTCGAGTTCCTTTCTCGCGGCGTCGCAGTACGGGCAGCCGGGTTTCGTGTAGATCGTCGCAGTCATCGATGGCCTCTCGAATGAGTCGTAGATCACCGCCGGGTCACATGGGCGTACGGTGACACTCTACCCGCCCGTGGCCAGAACCCGTCGTCGCTCGTCACTCTGCGCATGACCATTGCGCACTCCACGGGCCGCGTGAGATACATAGCGAAACTCGTGCGCGTGGACGCTCAGCGAGAGCCACGTTCTCGCACCGGCCGGAAAGAGGTGTACCAGTGCTGAAGGTCCTCGTAGAACCTATCGGCGTCACCGTCGAGGTCGCCAGAGGCGACACGCTCCTGGCTGCCGTATCGAGTGCGGCCGTGGGGCTGCCCGTCGACTGCGCCGGCCGCGGAACGTGCGGCAAATGTCTGGTGCGTCTGGGAGCCGGGGAGCTCAGCGCGCCGACGAGCGTCGAACTGCGCAAACTGACGCCGGAGCGGCGTGCGGAAGGCTGGCGGCTGGCCTGTCAGGCGAAGCCGCTCTCTGCGCGAGTCAGCATCGAGGTGCGCGAGACCGCGGGTCGCCGGCAGATCCTCACGGCCTCAAGGCTCACGCACGGCGAGGCTCGCCCCGCGGTGCGCAAGCAGGCTGTCTCGCTGCCTCGTGCCACGTTCGAGGACGCGCGCAGCGACCGCGAGCGGGTGCGGGGGGAACTGGGCGCCACGACCGTGCCTCTGTCGGTGCTGCGCAGGCTTCCGACGACCTTGCGTGAGGGCCGCTTCTTGGCCACGACTACGATATGCGAAGGACGCCTCCTCGATGTCGAGCCCGGGCACGTCGACGTGAGTGCCTACGGGGCTGCCGTCGACATCGGCACGTCCAAGATCATCGTCTACCTCATGGACCTTCAGGAAGGCCGCCTGATCGACCAGGAGGCCATCGAGAATCCGCAGATGCGCTATGGTGAGGATGTGATCACGCGGATCACCGAGGCTCTCGACGAGCAAGCGCTGCTCGAACTGACCCGTCTTGCCGCCGAGGGCATCAACGAGCTCCTCGCGACGCTGTGCGCGCGCCAGGAGATCTCCGCGCGGCACGTGTACGACATGGTGATAGTGGGCAACACGGCAATGCATCATCTGGCGCTGGGGCTGCCGCCGCTGGGCTTGACCGGCGCCCCGTTCGCGCCGGCGCTCGACGAGCCGATATCTCTGCGCGCCGCCGATCTGGGCGTGACCATGAACCCGGAGGGGCGCGTCTACTTCATGCCGCCCATCGCCGGGTTCGTAGGGTCCGACTGTCTGGCCGTCATCGCGGCCACGCATCTCGAAGCGAAGCGCCTGCCGGCCATGGCCGTCGACATCGGCACGAACACCGAGATCGCGCTCGTCAAGGACGGCAGGGTGTCGGTGACGAGCTGTGCGTCGGGCCCGGCCTTTGAGGGCTACCAGATCACGTGCGGCATGAAGGCCACGGAAGGCGCGATCGAGCGCGTGGCCTTCACCGCCGATGGCAGGCCGCGCGCTGTCAAGACTATCGGCCGGGTCGGGCCGGTCGGCATCTGTGGCTCCGGAGTCGTCGATATCCTCGCCGGCCTCATTGCCGGCGGGGTCGTCGACAGGTCGGGCCTGATGCAGGCGCACGAACGCGTGCGCCGGGGTGCACGGGGCCTCGAGTATCTCGTGGCGGAGGGCGACCACGGTGACATCGTCTTCACGCAGCGCGACGTACGCGCCCTCCAGCTCGCCAAGGGGGCGATCGCGGCCGGGTGGTCGCTGCTTCTCGCGAACGCCGACCTGGCGCCGGAGGATTTGCGCCACGTCTTTGTCGCCGGTGCGTTCGGCAACTATCTGGGCCTCGACAACGCGCTTGCCATCGGCCTTCTTCCGCGCATCGCCACGAATCGTATCGCCTTCGTAGGGAACGCCGCCGGGGTCGGCGCGCAGATGGCCTTGATCGACGTGCGTCAGCGCGAACGGATCGCAGAGCTCAGGCGGAGGATCACATTCCGCGAACTGGCCATGGACAGCCAGTTCCACGAGGTCTTCCTGCGCGAGATGAGCTTCGGACAGTAGCCCCGCGCCGCCGCCGCGACTGCCTCACATCTCGTCCGCGCCGGAAGGCGCGTCGCCGCTCCAGCGCCGGATGGCCGCATACGCGACCGCCGTGCTGAAACCGCGCCGCAACAGGGCCTCGTAGGCGCGCCGCCGGGCCGCGTCGAGCGGCGGCTGCGGCGCTCCCCGCCGGCGCAGCACGGCGAGGGCGCGCTCGAGCTCGGCGTCGTCGCCCTCGGTGGCCGCGGCGGCGCCGAGCGCCGCGTCGATCACGTCGTGAGCGACGCCCAGCTCGGTGAGGCCGCGGAGGATGCGCCGGCTGCCCCAGCCGCTGAGGCCGCGCTTGTCGGCCACAAAGCTGCGCGCGAACTCCGCGTCGTCGAGCAAGCCGTCGCCGGCGAGCCGCTCGAGCGCGCCGGCGACGGCCTCGTCGTCGTGCCCCTTCTGTAGCAGCCGCCGGCGGAGCTCGTGGCGGCTGCGCGCGCGGTGCCCGAGCAGGCGGTAGGCGTCGGCCATGACACGTTCGGCCGACGCCTGGCCGCGTAGCTGCGCGAGCGCGTCGTCGTCGAGCTCGCGGCCCTGGTACAGATGCCAGCGCGCGACAAACGAGTCGCTGACGCTGAAGACGAAGTTGCCATCGACGTGCACGGCGACCTGACCACGGCGGGTGGCCCGCAGCGCGGTGACGACGGGCACGACTGGAGCCCTAGAGGATCTCGCCGGTGACCGGGTCGACGCCCTCGGGCGCGGCCGCCTCGGCGGGCGCAGGCACGGCGGGCGCTGTGGCGCCGACCGACACCAGCGGGAGCCCCGCCTTCTCGCGGATCTGCAGCTCGATGGCGTCTGCCATGTCAGGGTTCTCCCTGAGGAACACCTTGGCGTTGGCACGGCCTTGCCCAAGCCGCTCGTCGTTGTAGCTGAAGAAGGCGCCGCTCTTGGCGACCACGTCGTGAACGACGCCGAGGTCGAGCAGCGTGCCCTCGCGCGAGATGCCCTGCCCGTACATGATGTCGAATTCCGCCATCTTGAACGGCGGCGCGACCTTGTTCTTGACGACCTTCACGCGCACGCGGTTGCCGACCGCCTCGGTGCCGTCTTTGAGCGTCTCGATGCGGCGGATGTCGAGGCGGATGGTGGCGTAGAACTTGAGCGCCTTGCCGCCGGTGGTGACCTCGGGGCTGCCGAACATGACGCCGATCTTCTCGCGCAGCTGATTGGTGAAGCAGCAGATCGTGCCCGACCGGTTGAGGGTGCCGGCGAGCTTGCGCAGCGCCTGGCTCATGAGGCGGGCCTGCAGGCCGACGAAGCTGTCGCCCATCTCACCCTCGATCTCGGCCTTGGGCGTGAGCGCCGCCACCGAGTCGATGGCGACGATGTCGATGGCGCCGCTGCGCACCAGCATCTCGGCGATCTCGAGCGCCTGCTCGCCATAGTCGGGCTGCGACACCAGCAGGTTGTCGACGTCGACGCCGATGGCCTTGGCGTAGATAGGGTCCATGGAGTGCTCGGCGTCGATGAAGGCGGCTTGGCCACCGAGCCGCTGCGCCTGCGCGATGAGGTGATAGACCATGGTGGTCTTGCCCGACGACTCCGGGCCGTAGATCTCGACGATGCGGCCGCGCGGGATGCCGCCGACGCCGAGGGCGATGTCGAGGGCCAGCGATCCGGTGGGCACGAACTGCATGTCGTCGCTCACGGGATGGTCGCCGAGGCGCATGACGCTGCCCTTGCCGAACTGGCGCTCGATCTGCGTGACGGCTGCCTCAAGGGCTTTGTCCTTGTCCAAGGTAGCGCTCCTCTCTTGCTCAGGACGCGGGAAATACTGCCAGGGGAGTGTGCACGGCGCCGGCCCTCTCCAGGAGGCTACTATACAAGACGGCGCGGACGACACAAAACCGCGGGAGGTTGACGTTTTGCAG
>Ga0315281_10013010_pt1 | contig 11286 bp, 12 predicted proteins | sample YL17G07_0_MG_FD_204540 | JGI IMG/M metagenome (GOLD analysis project Ga0315281, IMG submission 204540) | Sediment microbial communities from Yellowstone Lake, YNP, Wyoming, USA - YL17G07_0 | ecosystem: Environmental > Aquatic > Freshwater > Lake > Sediment | place: USA: Wyoming | collected... | reverse complement strand
TGGTGAAAAACCTCGTCATTTGCCGCGTCCGCTGCGCGGCACGGGGCTTACCCAGCTGGATCGCCCGCGTTAACGGCAAGGACCTGGCCCGACACGCTGCGCGACATGTCGCTGCAAAAGAAGACCGCCGCATCAACGATGTCGTCCGCCGTGACCATGCGCTTTAGCGGCGACCGCTCGACGATGGCGGCCCGCATCTGCTCCACGGAGATGCCGCGCGCCTGTGCTTGACCTGCAATGACGCGGTCGATACGGTCGCCCTCCACGGCGCCGGGGGCGACGCAGTTGACGCGAATATTGTGCGGCGCTAGCTCGAGGGCCATGCCGAACGTCATTCCAACCTGCCCCGCTTTAGCCGAGCAGTAGCCGATGCGATAGGGCAATCCGCGGCGGCCAGCGCCGGAAGATATATTCACGATGGCGCCGCCACCGACCTTGATCATCTCGGGCACGACGAAGCGAGTGCAGAGATACGAGCTGGTGAGGCAGGAGTCGATGGTATAGCGCCAATCCTCCATCGAGTAGTCCTGCACTGGCTTGGTCACGCCGCCATCGCCCGCGTTGTTGACGAGCGTGTCGACTTTGCCAAACTCCTTCACGCCCGCAGCCACCATGCGGCGCACTTCGTCCTCCTGCGAGGCGTCGCACACCACGGCGATCGCGCGGCCACTCGCGCCTTGCACCTGTGCCACCGTCTCATTCACGAGATCGGCGGAGCGCGCAGCGCAGATCACGGCGGCACCCTCACGGGCGAAGCGCAGGCTCAAGGCGCGCCCAATGCCCTTGGATGCGCCGGTGATGATGGCCACATTTCCGTCGAGCAGACCCATGTCGCTGCCTCCTTTAAATGCATACCGCTCAGACCTAGCGGTCGTTTGCAGGTCAGCGTCAGGAGAAGTTCAAGCGCGCAGCGCCGGTACTCAGCCGCCCTATGCGCCGCGCCTGTGCGAATCCCCGCTTGGCGAACTCGGCGAGCACGGCCTGCTCCGCCTCCGGCGCACAGGCCACCAGCAGCCCGCCGCTGGTCTGCGGATCGGTGACCAGTTTGCGCTGCCACTCCGGCGCGCCGGCGGGCAGCGAAACGTCCTGCCCGTAGCCCTTCCAATTCCTGTCCGAGGCACCGGTGGCGACGCCCTGTTTCACCCAGCTCAAGGCCTCATCAAGAATTGGGATGCTTGAAAAAACAACTTCGGCGGAAAGCTTCGATCCGCGGCAGATCTCCAGCAGGTGGCCGGCCAGGCCGAAGCCGGTCACGTCGGTGAGCGCGTGCACCTCCGGCATATCGGCGAGGGCTTCGCCCGGGGTGTTGAGCTTGGTGGTGGACTCGATCATCGCCGCGTAGCCGGCGTCCGACAACACGCCCTTCTTGAGCGCCGCTGACAGAATGCCGACGCCCAGAGGCTTGCCGAGCACGAGCACATCGCCGGGTTTCGCGGTTGAATTCTTCTTTATTTTTTCTGGATGGACAATCCCGAGCGCGACCAAACCGTAGATCGGCTCGAGCACGTCGATAGAGTGGCCACCCGCGATCGGGATGCCGGCTTCGGCGCACACCGATTCGCCGCCGGCGAGGATCTTGCCGATCACTGCGAGCGGCAGCTTGTCCAGCGGCATGCCGACCAGCGCCAAGGCGAAAATCGGCTTCGCGCCCATGGCGTAGATGTCGGAGATGGCGTTGGTCGCCGCGATGCGTCCGAAGTCGTAGGGATCGTCGACGATCGGCGTGAAGAAATCGGTGGTGGCAACCAGGGCCTGCGTGTCGTTCAGCTTGTACACCGCGGCGTCGTCGGACGTCTCGGTACCGACCAGCAGCGCCTTGGGCAGTCCGCGGATCGGGGTGGCGGCGAGCAGTTCGGAGAGGACGGCGGGCGCAATTTTGCAGCCGCAGCCGCCGCCGTGGCTGAATTCGGTGAGGCGGATTTTTTCAAGCACTGCGGTCATGTTTTTCCTTCAGAATTATCAACTTGATTCTAACTGAGAGCGCAAGTCCTGAACCCGGAAAAGATGTCGCCCCGTTCCGGCGAGTAGAAATTGCGGAAGGTATTGCGCATCAGTCGCGCAGGGGTCGAAAAACTTGCACCCCGCAGCACCTTGTGCGTGCCGAACCAAGGCTCGGAGTATTCCTTGTAGGGATCGACCTCAAACCCGGGATAGGGAGCAAAAGTGCTTGCGGTCCATTCCCAGACCCGGCCGTACGCCAGGCGGGGGGCAGCGCATTCCCATTCGGCCTCGGTAGGCAGGCGGCGTTTCGCCCAGGCGCAGTACGCCTGCGCCTCAATCCAGCTTATATGCCGCACCGGCTCGCCCGTGTTCAGCGGCAGCCAGCGATCGAAGCGCCGCTCGAGCCACGCGCCGTCCTGCTTCTTCCAGTAGCGCGGCGCGGCGCCCCCCTGCTCGACGAAGACCAGGTATTGCGCATTTGCAACAGGCGCGCGCGCGATGCGCAATGGTGCAATCTCGACTTCGTGCGCCCATTTCTCGTTGTCGAACACGAATCCATCCGAAGGCGTGGCCCCAAGGATGAATTCGCCGCCGGGCATCTCCAGGTCGCGAAGATCGGTCTGGTTTTCGTTGTTGGCTTGAAATTCATTTTCCGCAAGAAAAGGATCCTGAAAGCCAAGCGTTTGCCGCGTGTAATGAAACGCTTCGGCGTGCATGTCTTCATGGAAGACCGCAAGCTGCACGAAATACCTGAGCGCGGCACTTTCCGGTTCGCGCGCGAGGCGTTCGCGCACCGACTCCAGCACCTGTTCGCCGTAGGCGCGGGTCGCCTTGAGCCCCGGCAGCGGCAGGTCCCAGCGCGTGGCGTGCGCCACCGCCGAGGAATCATAGAGCGCATCCGCGCCCGGCAGGATGGAATCCGCGAGCGAGCCGTCCGCGCGCAACCGCAGGCACCAGCGCTCCTGGAACCAGGACACATGGCCGATTTCCCACAGCGGCGGGTTGACGATCGCGAGCTTCGGGCCGAGCAGGCGCTCGCCCTCGAGATCGCCGGTGACGCGCAGAGCGCGGGCCCGGGCATCCAGCAGATCGCGTTCCAGCTCCGACGGATTCGAGAAGCGGCGTTCGGCTAACATCGGGCCCCAGTCTAGCGCAGCCCCATGGCCCACATCTGCATTGTTACTCCCGCCCGCGCCGGCGCGCGCAACGGCAATCGCCATACCGCCCAGCGTTGGGCCGGATTTCTACGCAAGCTCGGGCACCGGGTATCAGTAATGGTGGAGTGGAACGGCAAGCCCTGCGACCTCCTGCTCGCCCTGCACGCGCGCCGCAGCCATCCGTCCATCCGCGACTATCGGGCGCACCATCCGGCAGGACCTCTTGCCGTCACGCTCACCGGAACGGACCTGTACAAGGATCTGCCGGCCTCGCGGGAAGCCCGCGAATCGCTCCAGTTGGCCGACAGGCTCATCGTTTTGCAGGAAGATGCCCTTCGCCTGCTTGATCCGGCGATCCGGAAAAAAACGCGCATCGTTTATCAATCGGCCAATCCCTTGGTGCGCCACGCGCCGCCGAAAAGCGGATTCCGCGTCGCCGTCGTCGGCCATCTGCGCGAGGAAAAAGACCCGTTCCGCGCTGCGCTGGCCCTGCCCCATTTGCAGCAGAACCTGGAGGTGGTGCAGGTCGGCGACGCGCTATCTCCACTGATGATCCTCGAGGCGAAAAAGCATATACGGCGCGATGCCCGCTACCGCTGGCTCGGGGGCCGCACCCACGCGCAAACGCTCGGCTGGATCGCGCGCAGCCACGTGCTCGTAGTGAGTTCGTTGATGGAAGGCGGCGCCAATGTCATCAGCGAGGCGGCGCGCATCGGCACGCCGGTGCTGGCCTCGCGCATGTCCGGCAACCTCGGCATGCTCGGCAGGAACTACCCCGGCTATTTTCCGCTCTTGGACGAGAAAGAATTGGGCAGGTTGATAGGCAAAATTCTCGGAGAAAAAAAATACTATCAAACGCTGAAGCGCGCGCTGGCGGCGCGGCGGCACCTGTTCGCGCCATCTGCCGAGCGTGCCGCGCTCGCCCGCGTCGTGCGCGAAGCGCTCGCAAGAGGGGCGTAGAATCCCCCGCATGAGACCGATGTCACGCACCAGCGTTCCCGCGGACGCCGCATCGCTGCAGGATTGCGACGCGATCCTCGACACGCGCTCGCCCGCCGAGTTCGCCGAGGACCATGTCCCGGGCGCGATTTCCTGCCCGGTGCTCGACAACGAAGAGCGTGCGCGCATCGGCACGATCTACAAACAGGATTCGCCGTTCGAGGCGAAGAAGCTCGGCGCCGCGCTGGTGGCCAGAAATATCGCCCGCCATATTGAAATGCTTTTCATCAACAAAGAAAAAACCTGGAAACCGCTCGTCTATTGCTGGCGCGGCGGCAAGCGCTCGGGCGCCATGGCGCACATATTGCGCGAGGTCGGTTGGGACGCGAAGGTGCTGGAGGGGGGCTACAAGTCCTACCGGCGCTACGTCGTCGACTCCTTATCTGCCCTGCCGCAGAAGTTCGCATTCAAAGTGATTCATGGCGTCACCGGCAGCGGCAAGAGCCGCCTGCTGCGCGCGCTGCATGCCGCGGGCGCACAGGTGCTCGATCTCGAGGATCTCGCCGCCCACCGCGGCTCGGTGCTCGGCAACCTGCCTGGTCGGCCGCAACCGTCGCAGAAGATGTTCGAAAGCCTACTGTTGAAATCTTTTCTTTCTTTTGATTTTTCGAAAGAGATTTATGTGGAAGGCGAATCAAGAAAAATCGGCCAGCTGCAAGTCCCCGAGGCGCTGATCGAGCGCATGCGCGCGAGCGAATGCCTGCTGCTGCAGACCGGCACCGATACGCGCATCGCGCTGCTGCTGGAGGAGTACCGCCATTTCTTCGCCGACCCGGCAGCGCTGGGCGTGCAGCTGGATTGCCTCGCCGGCCTGCACGGCAGCGACAAAGTCGCCGCGTGGAAGGCGCTCGCCGGCGCCGGCGAATGGAAAGCCCTGGTCGCGCGGCTGCTGGAGGAACACTACGACGCTGCGTACCTGCGTTCGGCTGCGCACAACTTCCCGCGCCTCGCCGCGGCTGAAGAAATTTTTCTGGATTCGGCCGAGGATCCGGCCTTCGAGCGCCTCGCCCGCGGCCTCAATCGAGGGTGCGGCGATACACCAGCAGCCCTAGCCCGATCATTGCCAGCATGAAGACCAGGATCGGCCAGATGTTCGGCCACAGTTCGGCAAGCGAGTTGCCCTTGAGCATGATGCCGCGCACCAGGTGCAGGAAGTGGGTGAGCGGCAGGACCGAGCCGATCCACTGCGCCCATTCAGGCATGCCGCGGAACGGGAACATGAAGCCCGAGAGCAGCATCGAGGGCAGGAAGAAAAAGAACGTCATCTGCATCGCCTGCAGCTGGTTCCTCGCGATCGAGGAAAAGGTGATTCCCAGCGTGAGATTCGCGGCGATGAACAGCAGCACGCAAAGGTAGAGCAGCGGCACCGACCCGAGCAGCGGCACGCCGAACAGCAGCTGGGCCGCGCCCAGCACGATGGTCACCTGGATCAGGCCGATCATGATGTAGGGCACGATCTTGCCGGTCATCACCTCGATCGGCAGCGCCGGCGTCGACAGCAGGTTCTCGAAGGTGCCGCGCTCGCGCTCGCGCGTCATCGCGAGGCCGGTCATCAGGATCATGGTCATGGTCAGGATCACGCCGAGCAGCCCGGGCACGATGTTGTACTGGGTGACGCCCTCCGGGTTGTAGCGCCGGTGCACGCGCAGTTCGACCGGATCGGCGGCAGGATTCAACCGCCCGAGCGTGCCCTGCAGATCGCGCGCCAGCGCGTTGCGCGCGATGCCGGCGAGCGCCGCGATGGCGTTGCCGGTGGCCGAAGGATCGGTCGCGTCCGCTTCGACCAGCAGCGCCGGGCGCTCGCCGCGCGCGATCTTGCGCGAGAAGTTCTCCGGTATGGTGATCACGAACTGTACCTCGCCGCGCGCGAGCAGGTCCCCGGCCTCGGCTTCATTGCGCGCTTCGTGCTCGATGCGGAAATAACCGCTGTTCTTCAGCGCCCAGATCACGGAGCGCTCGTAGACGCCATGATCGGCCGTGAGCACCGCGGTGGGCAGGCGCTTCGGATCCGAGTTGATCGCAAAACCGAACAGAATCAGCTGCATCACCGGGATGCCGATAATCATCCCGAAGGTGAGCCGGTCGCGCTTCAACTGAATGAACTCCTTCAGCATGATGCCCACCCAGCGGGACCAGGACAGGTTCACTGGAAGTTGTCCTCCGCGCCTTTCATCAGCTCGATGAAAACAGCCTCCAGATCCGGCGCCGCGTTCGCGGCGATCAGCTCCGCCGCGGTGCCGACGGCGAGCAGCCGCCCGTAGGCGATGTAGGCGAGCTGGTCGCAGCGCGCGGCCTCGTCCATGTAGTGCGTCGATACGAGGACCGTGATGCCGTGCGCGGCGAGCTCGCGAAGTTCATCCCAGAATTCTCGCCGCGCCTTCGGGTCGACGCCCGCCGTGGGCTCATCGAGCAGCAGCAGCCGGGGCTTGTGCAAGAGGCAGGATGCGAGCGCGAGCCGCTGCTTCCAGCCCCCGGAGAGCGATCCCGCGAGCTGCTCCCGGCGCGCGGTGAGGCCCAGCTTCTCGATCGCCTGCGCCACCGACGCGCGACGCGCGCCCATGCCGTACATGCGGGCGATGAAATCCAGGTTCTCGCGGATGGTGAGGTCTTCCCAGAGCGAGAAGCGCTGCGTCATATAGCCGACCTCGCGCTTGATCGCGGCCGATTCCTTCATGACGTCGTAGTCGAGGCAGGTGCCGCTGCCGGAGTCGGCGGTCAGCAGGCCGCAGATCAACCGGATCGAAGTCGTCTTGCCGCTGCCGTTCGGGCCGAGGAAGCCGAAAATCTGCCCGCGCGGGACCTTCAGGCTCAGGTCGCGCACGACATGCTTGTCGCCAAAGCTCTTGTTCAGGTCTTTTACATCTATCGCGAATTCGCCACTCATTGCAACGAAACGTCCAGGGGCTGTCCCGGCTTGAGGCGCACCGCATCGGCCGGCTCGGGTCTGGCCTCGATCAGGAACACCAGTTTCGAGCGCTGCTCGCGGCTGTAGATCACCGGGGGCGTGTACTCCGCCTGGCGCGAGATGTAGCTGATCTTCGCCGCCACGGGCGCGCTGCAGCCGTCACAGGCGGCACGCACCGCCTGGCCGATTTTCAGGCCGCCGAGCGCCGTCTCGGAGACAAAGAAGCGCAGCTTGATATTGCCCGGCGGCAGCAGGCTCACCACCGGATTGCCGGCCGCCACCCACTCGCCCTCCGAGTAGAACGTGTCCTGAACCAGTGCTTTCACTGACGGGGCCGCAGTGAAACTTATGGCGCGTTGAGCGAGCCGCCAGTCGCTTTGCGCCAGTACCGCGCGCGCCGTCTCGACATCCGCCTGCGCCGCCGCGATCTCCCTGTCGCGGCCGATCGCCATGCGCGCGAGGCGGATCTGCGCCTCTGTCTCGGCCACGCGCGCGATGTCGCGCTCGTAATTGGCGCGCGCCGCGTCCATGCTCGAAGCCGAGATGTAGTTCTTCGCGAATAACTCTTCCTGCTGCTTCAACTGCCGCTTGGAGAGCTCGCGCGCCGCCGCCGCCTGGGCTTCCTGCGCCTGGACCGCGTCGATCTCCGGTTTTCTTCTGCCGGCGGCGATATTGCCGAGCTTCGCCTCGGCATTGCGCACGCGCTCCCCGGCCTCGCGCCGCGATGCTTTTTCGTTCTCCTGTTCCAGCACGAACAGCGGCGCGCCCGCCTCCACTTCCTGGCCGCGGCTGACCCAGCGCTTCTCCAGCTTGCCGGCGGCGGGCGCCGCCACCAGCACGTACTCGCCTTCGGCGTAACCCTGGAAGCCCGTTGCCACGCGCTCGCCGCAACCCGCGAGCACGGGAAAGGCGAACATCGCTGCAACGATCTTGGAATTCATCATGTCAACAGCTCCAGAGCCGCACGCACGGTACTTCGTGCTTCACGCCGCGAATGTTCATCGTCGCGCGCGACATTCAGAATCGCCGCGCCGACCAGCAAGGAGTGAAACAGCGCCACCCGGGATTTGTCGAGCCCGGCCTCGGCGAGCACTTGGCCGATGCGTTCACGCAGGTGGCCGATGAATTCGCGCAGCCAGACCTTGATGCCCGGCTCCTCGTCGGACGCGACCACCAGTGCCAACATCACGCGCGCGCGGCGCGGATCGGCGATCGCCTCGCCGACGGCCCTGGCAAGCGCATCGGCACCCTTGCCGGCGTGGGTACGGGCGATCGCCTGCATGCCCTGCAGCATCCCTTCCATCATGTACTGGACGACACCCTCCAGCAGCGCCGTGCGAGTCGGGAAGTAGTACGTCAGGTGGCCCTGGCGCACGCCTGCGGCCTGCGCGATGCGCGGCTGCGTCAGCGCGGCGACGCCGGAGTCAAACACCAGTTGTAACGCGGCGTCGAGAATCTTGCTGCGAACATCCATATTGGTAATATTACCAAACCGGATTTTCCCTGTCCATCAGCCGAGGGATGCGGTCTAGTTCATGAAGCTGCGGCCCAGGTTCCAGAACACCGCTGCAATAAGGCCCGACACGGGAATCGTCAGCACCCAGGCCCAGAGGATGCGCCCGGCGATGCCCCAACGCACCGCCGACACCCGGCGCGACAGGCCGACGCCGACGATAGCGCCGGTAATGGTGTGCGTCGTCGAGACCGGAATGCCAAGATTCGTCGCGAGAAACAGCATGACGGCACCCGAGGTCTGCGCTGCGAAAGCCCCGGTGGGTCTGATTCGCGTGATGCCCATGCCCATCGTGCGCACGATGCGCCAGCCGCCAAACAGCGTGCCCATGCCCATCGCCGCATGGCACGACAGTACGATCCACAGTGGCACGTGGAATTCGCCCTCGAGGTAGCCATTGGCGTACAGCAGACCCGTGATGATGCCCATCGTCTTTTGCGCGTCGTTGCCGCCGTGGCCCAGGCTGTAGAGCGAGGAGGAAATGAACTGCAGCTTGTTGAACCGCGCCTCGGTGCGCGCGGGCGATGCCTTCTCCAGCATCCAGAGCATGGCCAGCGCCAGCGCCAGCGCCAGCAGGAGCCCGAGCAGCGGCGAAAGAATGATCGCCGACGAGGTCTTGATCAGACCGCCGGCGATGATCGAGCCCCAGCCCGCCTTGGCGAGCGCCGCGCCCACCAGCCCGCCGACCAGCGCGTGCGAGGAGGACGAGGGAATGCCGAACCACCAGGTGATCAGGTTCCAGATGATCGCGCCGCACAGCGCGCCGAAAATCACCGCGTTATCCACGATCGCCGGATCGACGATCCCCGAGCCAATGGTTTTTGCCACCGCCACTCCGAAGATCAGGAAGGCGATGAAGTTGAAGAAGGCGGCCCAGGCGACCGCCGCCTGCGGCGTCAGCAGCCGGGTCGAGACCATCAGCGCGATCGAGTTGGCCGCGTCGTGAAAGCCGTTCATGAAGTCGAACAGCAACGCCACGACGACGAGCAGCGCCATGACCAGCAAGCCCTGCTCGTTCATATTCTCTCGAGAACCACGCCATGGATGACGTCGGCCGCATCCTCGCAGCGGTCGACCGCTTCCTCGAACAGTTCGTAGAGCTCCTTGGCGCGGATCAGCGCGCGCGCATCCGAGACTTCGGCGAACAGCCGCGTCATCCCGGCGCGCATGACGCGGTCGCCGTCGCTCTCGATTTCGCCAATTTCCTGGCAGATCTTCAGGATGCGCTGCGCGTTCTGCATGTCCGAAAGAAGCGCGACGGCCTCCTGGACCTTCTCCGTGGCGCGCAGCGCGATCTGGCCGAGCGCCGCCATTTCGGGGGTGAATTCGCCGGGGCCGTAGAGCTCGGCGCGCTGGGGGATGTCCTCCATGTAGTCGATCATGTCGTCCAGCGCCATCGCGAGGTCCTTGATCTCCCAGCGGTCGAAGGGCGTGATGAAGGTCTGGTGCAGCGACAGGAAGATGCTGCGTGTCACGCCGTCGGCTTCGCCCTCGGTCTTCTTGATTTCGTCGAACAGCTGTTCGAAGGCCGCCGGATCGTGCACTGAACTCATCCGCGCGAGAACCTTGGCGCCGCGCACCGTGCAGGCCGTCAGCTCGTTGAACAGCGTGAAGTAATCGTCGCTGCGCGGCGATGCAAAGGAGATCAGTCTGCTGAGCCAGTTCATAGCGTCATTCCCCCGTCGACGCTGATCACCGCGCCGTTGATATAGCTCGCCTCGTCGGAGGCGAGGAAGGCGAACACATTGGCGACCTCGTCGGGCAGGCCGAGCCGGCCGCAGGGCACCTTCTTCGCCATCTCGGCGAGCACGTCGTCCGGCATCTGGTTGAGGATCGGCGTGGCGATGAAACCCGGGCACACCGCGATGGCCCGGATGCCCCTGCGCCCGAGTTCCCGGGCCCAGGTCTTGGTCATGCCGATGACCGCGAATTTGCTCGCCGCGTAGTTGGTCTGGCCGAAATTGCCGTACAGGCCGACGATCGAGGAAGTGGTCAGGATAACCCCGGTTTTCTGCTCGATCATGATGTTCACGACCGCGCGCGTGCAGTTGTAGACGCCCTTCAGATTGATATCGATCACCCTGTCGAACTGGTCGTCGGTCATGTTTTTCAACTGCGCGTCCATCACGATACCGGCATTGTTGACCACGCAGTCGATGCGTCCCCACTTGGCCATCACCGCATCCACCATGGCGGCGATCTGCGCCTTGTTGGTCACGTCGACCTGGTAGCCCTCGGCCTCGCCGCCTGCCGAGCGTATCTCCGCCAGGGTCTGCTGGGTCAGTTCCGGATTGATGTCGCAGACGGCGACCTTTGCGCCCTCGGCGGCGAACTTGACGGCAGTCGAATGCCCGATGCCACGCGCGCCGCCCGTAATGGCGGCGATTTTCCCGGCGAGTCTCATTGCTTGTCCCTGTGCCTGGTTGCAGACCGACCCCATCACACTATGGCTTGGGGCGCCCGGCGTCTTGACGAGGATCAACCCCTGGACCGAGCTTCCTCGCCTTCAAGAACTTCGGCCCAGTCGATGTTGGGGTCGGGCGTGCGTTCCAGCAGGCGCTCGACCATGGCGGCGTGCTCTTTTTCCTCCGTCGCCATCTCCTGCGCGAGGGCGCGCAGCGCCGGATCATCTGCGGTGCGGTATACGTGCTCGAAAAACGCTTGTGCGCGTTTTTCCGCGTCGAGGGCGATCGCCAGCGCGACGCGCGGCGTCATGAAGCGGTAAATGAGCTCGCGCGCTGCGGTCTCCGGCGCGCCCGCGTCCAGCCAGC
>Ga0315281_10013009_pt1 | contig 11287 bp, 9 predicted proteins | sample YL17G07_0_MG_FD_204540 | JGI IMG/M metagenome (GOLD analysis project Ga0315281, IMG submission 204540) | Sediment microbial communities from Yellowstone Lake, YNP, Wyoming, USA - YL17G07_0 | ecosystem: Environmental > Aquatic > Freshwater > Lake > Sediment | place: USA: Wyoming | collected... | reverse complement strand
GGTGGTTGTAGACGGCAAAAATCATTCGTCCCCTCACCTTAATCCTCTCCCGCAAGGGGAGAGGAAACATGAATGGGATAAATTCTTGTTGTATTATCAATGCAAAAACCTTAACTAAACGGCATTGTTCGTAGGGGTGGCTTTAGCCACCCGTTATCGACGGAACGGGCGGCTAAAGCCGCCCCTACGGAACCTGTTATGCAACAGGCTCAATTTGGACAGCAATGTTGTTAGATGTTATTTAAAGATTGCAGCCCGTCCTGACGAAAAGTATCCCCCCCCGCCGATTTTCCGTCGACACATTCGGGCCGGGTGGAATATTGTCAATAAGCGGTGGAAACGCCTCATTGCCGCTCATGCCGCTTTTCAGGTATAGTATAAGTAAGAAATGCAGTATCGCCTGCTCGCGTTGAAAGCTGTCGGGGGCTGTTCGGTAAAACGTTCCGATTCATGGCTTACGGGGGAATTGAATGGGTTCGCGGGGGTATCGGACAGCCCTTCCCGCAGCGCCGCAGGCGGAAAGCTTTGTAACATTGTTCTTTGAACACATAACCGGTTTTTTCGGGGGATAGGACTACGGAGGCTGTTCGATGGCTGATGGAGGGGATCGGACAAACGGCGGAAACGCCGCGTGTTCGTTAAGAGCCATGGGGGACGGACAGCTTCAGTATCCGACATTTGCAACCTGCAGTACCATCGCACGTTTCGCCTGTAAAGATCCATTACAACGGGTACGGGGCATGTCCGCAAGTGACAGTGACCGCGAAACAGGGGGATCGGATAGCTGCGCAGACGCACGAATGCGCACGGGAGCAGTTCTGTGCGCGTCACGTGCGGAAATCCGATAATGATCGTGACCGTTATGGGGGGTCGGACAGCCTCGTTACCGTTGCCTGGACAAAAAAGAAAAAGACCACATCGGGGGATGTGGTTTTTTTCTTTTGCCCGTCGCGTCATTGCGTTCCGCACTGCATTTAGCGGCAATGCCGCTAAGATAATCTGTAACTGTTAGATTAAGTTCACTTTATTCGTTAATTCGTTTACTTTCTCAATGACCCCGGCCACATCGAACGGTTTGTTCATCACGCAATCCGCCAGCCGGAGAACACCGGAACGCCTGTCATCGTCATCAAAGATCAATGCCCCTCCTTGCATCACTTCTTTGCGGGCCATGGGCCGGCCCGTCAAGACGATGACTTTCGTGGCGGGTTTTGTTTTCCTGATCCTTTTGAGCACCTCATACCCCTCAAGCCCCGGCATCTTCATGTCCAGCAGGATCACGTCATAATCGTGCGCGGCGATCATTTTGCTTCCGGAAAGGCCGTCAAACGCCACAACGACCGAATAACCCTCATCACGCAGTATTTCAGAAAGCTCTTCGCACATATCTTCGTCATCGTCAACAATTAGTACGGTTTTGGTCATGAGAACCCCCGGTTTCCGACAGCATTACGGTCACCGTAGTACCGGCGCCTTTCTGGCTTTCTACGTGTAGACTGCCGCCGTGCAGATCGACGATCTGCTTGCAGACGGCAAGGCCCAATCCCGTCCCTTTCGATTTTCGGGTGAAGAACGGCTCGGTGATCCGCTCGATGTCCTTCTGGTCAATGCCGGCGCCGGTATCCCTGATGCTTATCCAGACATACCCGTTGCCGGTGCGCCCTCCTTTAACCGTAATAGTGCCTTTCTTATGGGACATGGCTTCGTAGGCGTTGTTCAGCAGATTATTAAAAAGTTCCGTCATTTGCAGCGGGTCGGCCTGGATAACGGGGTCGTCGTTATGCTCACACTGCTTCTCAATTTTCACGTTCCATTTATGAAAGCGGTCATGGGCCGCGTCAATGCATTCCTCAAGTATCGCGCAGATGCGGATGTCTTCGTGATTCGGCATCTTCAGCCGGGAATAGAAGAGCAGGTTGCTGATGATCTGGTCGGATTCAAGCACCTTCTTCTCAATGTTAGCCATGTGTCCGTTCAGTGCGTCATTGTTGTTCTTCCGCCGGAGATTATACATCGCCGTCCGGATAACGCCCAGCGGGTTGCGCAGTTCATGAGCGACGGTCGCAGCCAAAGTGCCGATGTCGGACAGCCGCTTGACCTGCTCCAGCTTCAGCCTCGCGGCCATGAGCTCACCGGTACGTTCACCGACCAGGCGTTCAAAGTTATCCTTGTCCCGCTGCAATATGTCGTGAAGTTTTTTGCGCTCGGTGATGTCTTTGGCGATGTGGAGAACGGCAACCACGGCGCCTTGAGCGTCCTTCACGGGAGAGACCGTAAGCTCGTAATGCGTATCCACCTGTTGTTCGTAGTATTCCACCACCTGCGTTTCACCGGTCGCAAATACGCTCCGGCAAAAGCAACTGCCGCGCTCTTTGCCGGCGTGATGAAAAATCTCAAAGCATGCCTTGCCGGTCATTTCTTTCGGGTTAAAGCCGCGCAACCGGGAGCACGCTTTATTGGCGCGGATAACGCGCATATCTTTGTCCAGAATGGCGATCATGTCGTTGATCGAATCAAATGTCGCGCGCCATTCTCCGGCCGCGTGCCTGATTTTATTATCATTGTCCAGGCGCTCGGTAATATCGGCGATAATTCCGATGTAGTACCGCGGGTTCCCTGCCATGTCATTAATGATGGAAACGCTCATTTCACCGACGAACCGGCTGCCATCTCTCCGCTGACAGGTATAACGCATATTCCGGGCGCCTTTCAGCGGAATTTTTCCTATCGTCCCGGTGATATGCTCGCGTTCTTCGGGAATAATACAATTGTATATGTATCCGCCGAACAGATCCTCCCTTTTCTCGTACCCGAACAGGGCCGTCGCCCGATGGTTCGCCATGAGGATGTGGCCCTCGATATCTAAAAGGACGATGGCTTCCGGCGATGTCTCAACGAGTGTCCTGTATAACTCCTCCCGCTCGCGCAACAACTCTTCCATGCGCCTGCTTTCAGTGATATCCTTCAGCGCGAGAGAATAGCCGCATAGCTTCCCCTCTTCATCAAGCAGCCGCGCAAGCGAAACGCTGGCCCAGTACCAGGCGCCGTCCCGGCGGATCCACCAGCCGCTCCATTCAACGCATCCCCGTTGCAGGGCGAAACACAGCAGTTCGCAATGTCTGTTCTGTTTGACGTTTTCGTCGGAAAATAAAATGGCGTAGTTTTGGCCGACAATTTCAGCCGTCATATAGCCGTTAATGCGCTCTGCTTCGCTGCCCCATGTGACTATACGGCCATCCCCGTCAATAATAAATGTGGCACGGTCTTTCATGCTCTCGATCAGCATTTGAAACCGGTCTTCGCTCGCTTTCAACTTACTTTTGAGTGTTGTTTGTTCGGTCACATCCCAGGCAAGACCGAACAACATCCGCCGGCCACCCAACAACACCGACCCGAGGTTAACCTCGATTTCACGGACATTGCCGTCCTTCCGCTGGAAATGGAAAGAAACTTTTTCCGCCTCCCCCGACACCGCCCCCGTAATTCTCTTTGATATTTCCTCTTTAGACAGATTACCGGCATCACCGATATTCAGCGCCAGCAGTTCCTCGCGCGAACAGCCGTAACAGTTGGCGGCGGCATGATTGGCGTCAATAATGCCACCTGTTTCCGGGTCGATGATAAGCAGAGGAATATGCTGGTTCGAAAAAATGCCAATAGGTAGGGAGTTATCGCAAAGAGGAGGATGGCCGTGCCCCGCTTCCGCAGGGTGCGGTAGTGACGTAACAAATCCTTTGCTGCTTTCAGGCACCTTCATATTACCCCCGTTTGACCCCACCCCTGCTATTTTATCCTGGAAACCAACTTTTTACCTTTCAGTTGCGCCCTGTATTCCGTGGGCGTGCGCCCCGTCATATTCTTGAAGACCCGTATCAGCGACTCGGCATTCTGATAGCCCAGGTTGTACGCGATCTGGTTGATATTGAAGGAAGTCGTCTGCAACAATTCCTTTGCCTTTTCGATCGTAAGGCCAAGACGGAATTTACTGAACCCCATCCCGGTATTCTGCCGGAAGACACGGCTGAGATATTTCGGGCTCAGGCATATAACCGCGGCCGCATCCTTGAGCCGGACGCTCTTGCCGATATTCTTCTCGGTAAACCGCTTTACTTTTTCAATCTTATCTTTGATCTCGATCAAATCAAGAGAGGCGCCCTTCCGCGATTCGATAATCCGTTCGATGACCATTTTTGTTTTTTCGATGTCGACCGGCTTTTCAATGAAATCGTCAGCGTGGCCGCGGAGCGCCTCCAGCGTCGCCTCCCTGGAAGCATAGCCGGTTATCATGACAATACCGATGTCCGGAGAGACCCGGCGGATATCCTTGAGGACTTTCGTCCCGCTCAGGCCCGGCATCTTGACGTCCAGGGTAACCAGTGCTATGTCGTTCGGCTTCCGGAGGATTTTCATTGCCTCTTCGCCGTTCGCCGCGTCGAGCACATCGTATTCGTTCAGAGATTCTTTAAATTCCGCACGGAATGCGTCATCGTCGTCAACAATTAGAAGTTTATCAGCCATAATCGCAGTGTCCCCGATATTCGTTTTTTTGTTATTTTGGGACATCGCTGTCCAAAAAGGATTCTACATCTTTATCTACAACTCGTCAAGCTAAGCGGGAAATACTGGTGAAAAAATAACAGGGCAGACAGGCTCAGAGCGCTGATTGGTGTCTTCTCTGAAGCTTGTCTGCCCTTATTTTGATTTAGTGCGCTGCTTGACGTCTTCTCTGCCGCTTGTCTGCCCTGATTCTGTCCTAGTTAAACCCGCTGGCCCCAAGCTTGAATTTATCGATTTCAGCCTTCAATTTGCCGGCCTGCGTCACCATCCCATGGGCGTTATTGGCAATTTCAGTGATGGCCGATGTCTGTTCCTCTGCCCCGGAACTGATCTCTTCCGCGGAGGACGCCGTTTCTTCGGAGACGGCCGCTATCTGTTCCACTTCCTGGCCCATGCCCTTGATCGATTGGACGATATCAACATATCCGTCGCGCATCCGGTTGGCGAGGTTAAGCACTCCCTTCGCTTCTTCCAGCGATCCCTGGGATGACGAAACGACGACCGCCGTGTCCTGCTGGATCTCCCTGATGATCCTCGAAATATTTCCCGCAGATTGCCCCGACGATTCGGCAAGTTTGCGCACTTCATCCGCAACGACGGCAAAACCGCGGCCTGCCTCGCCGGCGCGGGCCGCCTCGATGGCCGCGTTCAACGCCAGCAGGTTAGTCTGGTCCGCGATCTTGGTAATCAGGCCGACGATCTCCGATATCTCATTCGACCGCTGTTCCAGTTTGCTGATCGAGTTCCCGGTCGCGCTGATCGTATTCTGCAGTTCACTGAATTTACTTATTACCAGCGATATGTTTTCGGTGCCGGCATCAACTGTCTTGTTGGCAGTCTGCATCAGCGCCGAGATCTGCTGGGCGCTCTTGGATATCTGGCCGGTCGCCGTGGCGATCTGCTGGATTGAGTTCTGCACATCGCCCATCGTATGGCTCGACTGCTCTGTCGTTTGCGCCATTTCGTTCGCCGCGCGGTAAGTATCGTTCACGATTTCCGTAATTGTTTTTATCAGCGTTTTAAGCGTGTACGACATCATCGCGAAAGCTTTTCCGAGCACCGAGGAATCGGAGCGTATAGTTACCTGCGCCGTTAAATCCTGATCCGCGATACGCCGGGCAACCGAGGCTATTTCCCTGAGGTTGGTCGTCATCTCCCTGAAAGCATCACCCAATTCTCCCGAGATCTGCACATCGAGCAGCGGACTATCAAGCTCGTCTGCGGCTATCTTACGCGCCTGGATCGTAAGTTTTCTCAATTCTCCCTGCATCACGTCAAATGAACCCGCCAGGTTCTCTTCGGAAGTCTCAATCTTTGCGGCGCTCTCCAGTGTCGCGCCTCTTTTGATTTTATCTTCCGCTTCATTGGCGCCTATTTGGCCCATGGCTATGAATGTCGCCCGATTGAGCAGTTGGTCAAGGCTAAGGATAAGCTTATTGATCACGTCCGTCACATGTCCTACCTCGTCCTTCCGGTCGTTTGGGATCTCCTTATGCAACATGCTCCCTTCCTGTATTGGCTTCGTGGCGATCAGCAAGTTGTGCAACGGTTCAATGAAGTTGTACTGGATCAGCCAATAATAAGCCGCGCTGCCCACTACCAGCACGAGCAAACCCGATATCAACCCGCTCCTGATAAGGGTTTGTGCCGCCTGCCGCGCAAGTTCCGCATCGCTGATACTTTGAAACGAGCGGAACAGAAACGCAACAACGACCGGCAATACGGCAACGGCCAACCCCACAATGATCATCATCGACTTCAATGACAACTTCGTTTTGCTGCCCATTTTGGAATACCTCCTCGTTTATCCTTCGCCTATCATTTTGTATTCTACATGCGCGTCCAAATAATTTATTATTTCGTACTCGTAAGAACAACAATCCAAGGAAGTCGTACCTGCGAGAGCCGGTACTCCAATGATAACGATCCAAGGAAGTCGTAGGGACGGGTTTGAGGCTGTGTCGCAATCTACTTTTTGACTTTCGTAGGGGCGGGTTTACCCGCCCGTTATCGTCGATACAGTGCTGGACGGGCGGACAAGTCCGCCCCTACAACACCCATTGCGACACAGTCTCTTTACCCGCCCGCTCGACGGTATACGCCAACACCTTCGGGCGGCTAAAGAGACTGTGTCGTAACTCCTTCTCCCCTTGCGGGAGAAGGCGGGGATGAGGAGACAGACGATAGTCCATCGTCGATACATCACCCTCACCTCAGTCCTCTCCCGTCAAGGGAGAGGAAGAAAAGCGAGTTGTGACACAGTCTCAAAGCCGCCCCTACAGTGGTCGTGAACGCCGACACTGCCGCCGCAACATAAAGGAATTTTGAGCCGAACAGCAAAATAGCATGTTATTGTAACATGTTTTTGCACTGTTGTCAAAATGCCCGATAACATTTCAGTTGATAATCAAACGGTTACAGAGCGTTATTTTGCGCGACAGTTGCCCTCTCACTTTGAAGAATACTTGAAAATGTTAAGAAATGTCTCCGTTATTTTAGGCTCGAACTGGCTCCCGGCAAGACGTTCGATGATCTTCATCGCTTCTTTCTTTGAAAAGGCCTTGCGGTAGGGCCGGTCGGAAGTCAGGGCCTGAAACGTATCGGCCAGGGCAATGATCCGCGCCCCTACCGGTATCTCTTCTCCCTTAAGCCCCTCAGGATACCCCTTGCCGTCCCAGCGTTCATGATGGTGCATGATCAACGGCACGACGTCGTGCAACAAATGGATGGGGCGTATGATATCGACGCCGATCTGCGGGTGTTTCTGTATCTCCTTGAACTCTTTTTTTGTCAGTTTTGAAGGTTTCTGCAATATCTGCTCGCTGATGCCCACCTTGCCCAGGTCGTGCAGGATCGCCGCCTGCTTGATACGAAGCACCTCGTCTTTGGGCAGGCTCAGCGCCTCGGCGATCTTGTTGGCGATATACACTGTCCGCTCGACGTGTTCCCCCGTATAGTGGTCTTTCATTTCGATAGTCTTGGCAAAGGCAAAGATCGCCTCAATCAGCCCCTGGTTTGCCTGCTTGTGCAGCCGTTCCATCTTCTCTTTCAAATATGCTATGTTCGTCCGCCCCGACTTTTTCGGCTCGGTTTTCATGTCCTCTAAAGACAATATCCGGTTGCCTCCCGACTCCTTGGCCTTGCCGAGTATCTGTTCGATCATACGGATCATGTCCGCCGGCTTAACAACTCCGTCGTCGGGAAAGGAGACAACGGCAAGGGTAACCTTGAGATTGATCATCTTCTTTTTATTGCCGAATCTGCTGACATTGATCGTGTCAAGTATCCTCCGGGCAAGCTGCATGACACCCTTTTTGCCGGTATCCGGCGCCACGATAACGAATTCTTCACCGCCGTAGCGGATTATGCTGTTCGAAGAACGCACTATTTTTTTCAGCAGCAGCGAAAATTGTTTGAGTGCGATGTCGCCGAACTGATGGCCGTAGACGTCATTGACACTCTTAAAATAGTCCAGGTCCAGCATTAACAATGACAATTCCTGTCCAGACCGTTTCGCCTGCACAAATGCCTTTTCCAGGACTTCCCCCATGTACCGGTGGTTGTACAGCCCGGTCATGGGGTCGGTAACGACGAGGTCTTTGAGTTTCTTATTCGAGGACCGCAGCTTCTCATTGACCGCTTTCAGTTCCAGTTCATTTTTTTTTCGGTCGGTGATGTCCCGCAGGATACCGATGACCTTGACCACCTTGCCGTTTTCAAGAATCGGAATCCTTCTGCGTTCAGTGTAGATCGTCTCTCCGTTGACACTCTCGTCGCCTTCAATGACCAGAGCCTTCCCGTCCGCGAATACCTGCCGGTATTCATCCATAACATGCGACGGGAAGAACGGGAATGCCTCATAGACAGTCTTCCCCTCAATATCCGCACCGCCCCCGCACCGCAGCGTCAACTTCTTAGAGGCATCATTGGCCAGTATCACCCGCATATCCTGCCCCACGACAATGATAGCGTCGTTCAGGAAATCAACGGTGGAACGATACTTCTTTTCGGATTCGATCAGCGCGCTCTCAAAAGCTTTTAACTGGCTGATATCGGTCAGAATGCCGAGAACGGCCTTCTCACCCTGATACTCCATCAGCCGCATTGTCAGAATAAATTCGATGCGCCGCCCGTCCTTGGTCTTAAGAACGCAATCGTGCGACTCAATATCAATGTTGCGGACTTGTTTTTCATAATTTGATTTTACATTTTCGAGACATTCATCAGCGACTATATTGAAAAAATGAAACCCCGGCGAGAGGAATTCTTCCCGGCTGTAGCCCGTAACTTCAACACCTATCCTGTTGACATAGACGATCCTGTCGTTACGGCCGACAAAGATCATATTGGGTGATTCTTCAGCAATCGTCCTGAACAACTCGTCATCACCGCTACCCGGCTGTTCGATATCCCCGGAACTCCGTCTCATACGCACCTTCCTCGCTGCAGTTCGATTATTCGCGGGCAATTGTATTGCTAATAGTAATAATTGATGTATCGAACAATTTCAATGCTTTTTTTAAAAAATTACTTTTGGCCGGACTGATTTTGGAAATGTTTTCCGATAAAAAACCACCTGGATTATTTGCAACCCCATGATTCCGGGAGAATCGTGCGCGCGTGCCGCGCGCACCAATAAAAAGCATCCGGCTTCTACCGGATGCTCTCAAGTCACCGACGCCTATTCCCGCGCCACTCGTTGTGTTCCCTTAAATCTTTACTCTTCTTTCAGCATCTTCTTTATCTTGGCGAGCAGGTCTCCAATGCTAAACGGTTTGGCCAGATAATCAACGGCAACCCCCCCCTGCACTTTCTTTACGAGCTCTTCACTCACATGAGCGGTAATAAAAATGATCGGTGTCGACGAGGTAAGCGCCGAACGCTGGTTATTCCGGATATTATCATACGTGCTTATCCCCCCGCCCGCCGGCATTTTGACGTCCATAATGATGAGGTCCGGCTTTTCAGTCAGCGCCATGCTTAACGCCTTGTAACCTTCGGAAGCTATCAGAACATCGTACCCGTTCATCTGAAGCGTTTCCGCAACAAGATTCAAAATAGGCAATTCGTCATCGGCAACCAATATTTTTTTTCCCATTATTTATCCTCCTCCTGAAGCGAAACCCCGGCACCAATATGATACAACAGAAACAATCTCATGTCAATAGTCGTTTGGCGCGATGTCGTTTGGCGCGACGCCTATATTTGTCGTTCGAGAAAAGCGCGTATTTCCTGAACGCGCACACCCACGTCCGGCGCGCCGACAATCTCAGTTACCAGAGCGACGCAGCGGGCGCCGTGCCGCACCACTTCATCCAGGTTGTGCCGTTTGATGCCGCCTATGGCGACGTGAGGCACCGGAATGTTCCTCACGACGTAGTCCAGGTAATCAAGGCCCACAGGCGCGCCCGCGTCTTTCTTGGTGGCTGTCGCAAAGAGCGGGCCGACACCGATATAGTCCGCGCCGCGCAAAACGGCATCGCGGGCCTGTTCCGGGCAATGCGTGGAAAGGCCGATTATCATCGCGTGGCCTGCCAGTGCGCGGACCGCCTCGATCGGCATGTCATTCTGCCCGATATGGACGCCGTCCGCCACCACCGCCAGCGCGAGATCGACGTCGTCATTGACGATGAATGTTACGCCGCGATCCCGCGTCATCTGCCGGATGGCCAGGCAGTCGGCGTATTTTTCCCGCCCGCTTTTGTCTTTTTCACGGTACTGGATGATCCGCGCCCCTGCTTCGATCATGTTGTTCACGACGACCAAGGTGCTGCGCCCGCAGGAATAGGGTTCAGCCGTAATGCAATAGAGTGGATGGTTTAGTTTATCTCGTTTGTCCATTGTTTAACTATCATGGTGAACTCTGCGTAACACCCACGCAAGAACTATATCCGCTTCTTTTGCCGCGGCAACGGCGACGCGCGGAGCGCAGGGCGGCAGGCGCGCGGATACCGCCGATGTACCGTCGCCGACAATATAGAACGTCTCATTGACCCGGGTGACGACAATATCGTCACTCTTCCCCCACCCGGCCAGGCCGGAGGCCGCGACAAACAGTTTCCCCGAGTAGGCGCAGGCTTCGGCGATCATGCGCTTGGCGGCGGCCGTATCAAAAGCCTCGACGACTATGTCGCAGGGAGAGAAAATGCGCGTGATATTTGAGGCCGTCAGGCGTTCCTGGTATCCGGCTATCTCCACCGAGGGGTTTATACGGAGCAGATTCGCTTTCAATGCCTCTACTTTCGGCCAGCCAACCTGGTCCCGGAAAAAAAACTGGCGGTTCAGGTTGGCAAGTTCGACCCGGTCGAAATCCGCGATAACGAACGAACGGAAACCGCTGCGCACCAGATGCATCGCGCAGTTCGAGCCAAGCCCGCCCGCCCCCCCGATGCCCACACGGACGCTTTGGATATGCTCAAGCTGGTCTTTGGTATAATAATTAAGAAGCGATTGTTCAAACTCCTTCATAATATTGACCCAAGTAATTCGTTATTTCGTACTTGTAAAAACAGTACTCCAGTTTATAACAATCTAAGGAAGTCGTACCTGCGAGAGCCGGTACTCCAATGATAAAAATCTAAGGAAGTCGTAGGGGCGGCTAAAGAGACTGTGTCGTAATGGGTGTTGTAGGGGCGGACTTGAGACTGTGTCGTAATTGCTAAAAGCTGTCATTGCGAGTGACCGAAGGGAGCGCGGCAATCTCAATTTTCCGTCGAAAGGCGAGATTGCT